>OQWM01000471.1_pt1 | contig 25479 bp, 26 predicted proteins | sample 1691531 | NCBI WGS metagenome assembly OQWM01 (sample SAMN03418257, study PRJEB22391) | human gut metagenome | biome: human-gut; feature: organic feature; material: feces | host: Homo sapiens | place: Tanzania | collected 2013-01
TGGAGCTCCCAAACATCAAAGATAAATTTGCCGTAAAAAGGTCGTTGCCAATATGCAAAAGCGAGAAGAACCTAAACTTGCCTCCGTAATTTTAGCGGCTGGCAAAGGTACCAGAATGAAATCGGACTTAGCCAAAGTGCTCCATCCAGTTCTGGGCAGACCGGTTATTTACAGAGTTCTTCAGGCTTTAGAGGGTGTCAACTGCTCCAAGAATATTGTTGTTGTAGGCCACCAAGCCGAGCAAGTTCAGGCTTTTTGTCAAGAGCATTTTTCTAACTGTTCTTTTGCCGAGCAAGCTGTACAAAATGGCAGTGGTCACGCAGCTCAAATGGCTTTACCTCAGCTAGCCGATTTTGAAGGTTACGTTTTAATCTTAAACGGCGATATGACTTTGCTCGATACCGAAATTTTAGAGAAAGTCATCAACACGGCTATAGAAAATGATTATGCTTTGACCTTACTCACAGCTGACTCAGCCGAACATCGCGACTTCGGCCGCATTATTCGCGGCGCTGACGGTTGTGTCAAATGCATTACTGAAGCCAAAGATTGTACTCCAGAAGAATATGCTGTTACCGAAGTAAATATCGGCGCTTATTGTGCCAAAGCCGAGTTTTTGCGTCGCTTCTTACCTCAACTTACTCCCAACAATGCTCAAGGCGAACTTTATTTAACCGATTTAGTCAGTTTGGGCAGTGCCGCCGGTGAGTGAGTGGTGGGTGCCTTCTACGAAGAGATTCTTATAGAGCTGCAGCGAGAAGCCCGTCCAGTTGCCCATGACCCTGGCCTCGGTAAACGAGAATATCACGATAATGAGGATAGGGGAGTAGAGCAGCAGCAGAAGCAGCCACAGATAACCCTGACAGAAAATCTTCTTCATCATATCCTTGGTAAACAGTGAATTCATCATCTGATACCTCCTTCCTGTTTACTGCCGTCGCCTGCTATGAGGGTAGAGGCACCGATGAGGAAGAGCATGATGAGCGAGAGTGCTGCACCATAGTTCCACATCGAATTGTTGATGTTCTCCTGGATGGTGGTACCGAAGAGCTTGATGTTGTTCATCGTGAGCAGCTCTGAGATGGCGAAGGTTGAGATGGTTGGCATGAACACCATCAGGATTCCGCTTGCCACGCCCGGCATCGACAGAGGCAGTATCACCTTATAGAACTGTTGCCAAGGCGATGCGCCCAGGTCTTCGGCTGCCTCGATATAACTGCGGTCCATTTTCTGGAGGGTGTTGTAGATAGGATAAATCATGAATGGGATGAAGTTGTAAACCATACCAAACAGGAGTGCGCCCTCGCCCAGCGGAAGGTCGGCAAAGTCGAACAGTGCCACGGTGGCGAGTGTTCTTACCAGGATGTTCACCCACATAGGCAGGATGAAGAGCATCACGATGGTATTGGCATACTTCATCTTGGTCTGCGTGAGGATATACGCTGCCGGATAGCCCAGCAGGATACAGAGCAGGGTGTTGAGAAAGGCGATTCCGATGGAATACACAAAGGTATTGATAGCTTCGGGATGCGCCAGGAATTTCTGGAAATTATAGAGCGTGATGTGACCGTACTCATCGGTGAACGCGAAGAACACGATGAGCAGCAAGGGGAGCACCACGAAAATTGCCGCGAAGATGGCGTATGGAATCGACCAACTCTGTCGCGAAGAGATAAACTTAATGAGTTTCAATTTCTGATCTACAATTTTATAATTTAATAAGTAATCACTAATTTCTTTCTTCTTTTTCGAATAATAGGAAAACTTCTTTTCGAATTTACTGGAATCTGATATTCTCTCGAGGAATGGTGATTGCTACGTGGTCGCCCAGATCCCATACATCCTGTGTATCCACATAGAGTTTCTCGCCCCAGTCGGTGTCGATGGTCAGGTGATAGTGGTCGCCCTTATAAAGGATAAAGCTGATGTCGCCCGTAAAGGTTCCTTCGCTCTCGTTGTCGAAGAGCTCAATCTTTCCGAAATCTACGTTGACATTGATCACTTCCTTGCCGTCTTCATCGGTATGAATCAGATTCTTCTTATCCTCCGGAATCTCTATCTGGTATTCGCAGCCCAGGAACTCGATGGTGCCGTCGCCATTCACCTTTGCTTCGAAGGTGTTGGTGGTGCGCTCCTTCTTCATGATGTGGATGTTGTCGGGAATCACGCTCATACCGATGGTCTGTCCCACCTCGAAATGCTTGTAGTTCTGAATCAGAAATTCGCAACCCTTGTCGCTCTCGGCAAGCATCTCGTAGTGTACGCCCTTGAAGATGGAAGAGGTGATTTTTCCTACAAACTGGGCATGCTCAGTATCGGTGGATACCTCTATGTCCTCTGGTCGTATCACTACATCCACCTGCTGGTTCTCGCCAAAACCCTTGTCCACACATGGTATCTCCGCACCAGCCACCTTGACCAGGCAGTCGTGAATCATCAGGCCATTGAAGATGTTACTCTCGCCGATGAAGTCGGCAACGAATGAGTTGGCAGGCTCGTTGTAAATGTCGGTCGGTGTGCCAATCTGCTGAATCTCTCCCTCGCTCATCACCACGATGGTATCGCTCAGGGTGAGTGCCTCCTCCTGGTCGTGTGTTACATAGACGAAGGTGATGCCCAGTCGCTCGTGCATCTCCTTCAGCTCCAGTTGCATGTCCTTGCGCATCTTCAGGTCGAGTGCAGCTAGAGGTTCGTCTAGGAGGAGCACCTCTGGCTCGTTGACGATGGCACGGGCGATGGCGATACGCTGCTGTTGCCCACCCGAAAGTGAGTTGACGTCGCGGTATTCATAGTCGCTCATGTTCACCATCTTCAGGGCACGCTTCACCTTCGGCAATATCTCCTCCTTCGGTGTATTTTTCAGCTTCAGTCCGAAGGCGATGTTATCGTAAACGTTGAGATGAGGAAACAGTGCGTATTTCTGGAACACGGTGTTCACATTGCGCTTGTATGGAGGCAGATTGGTGATATCGTTGCCGCCGATGGTGATGATGCCCTCGGTGGCAGTCTCGAATCCCGCCAAGAGTCTCAATAGAGTCGTTTTTCCGCAGCCCGAAGGACCGAGAATGGTCATGAATTCGCCCTTTCTCACGTATAGGTTGATGTCGCGGAGGGCTACTTTCTCGCCAAATCTTTTCGACACATTCTTGATGTCGATGATATGCTGTGCAGTCTTGTTCATTTCTAGTTTTTAAATTTGCCTGCAAAGTTACTCATTTTTCGATAAATATCGAAGTCTTTTAATAAGAAAATGCCCTAGGTCGTATTACAAAGTGATGAATTTATAGTTTGGGGCGGGTTGGAAATATACCATATTCGTGGTATGGTTGGGGTATCAGAATGCTTGAGTTTGTGGTATTTTGCTATCAAAAGTATCGTAAATGTTTTGTTGTTTTTGAATATTGTTATACCTTTGCACTCGATTTAGACAAAGTGTAAGATTGAACAAATAAAAGACGTTAGTATGGTAAAGAAGTTTATTTTCGCATTATCTCTGTTGGCAGCAGGCGCTCCTAATGCTGTTGCCCAGAGCCAGGGGATAACCATCAAGGTTACTTCTGCCGATGACGGCGAACCTGTAGTGGGAGCAGCTGTCGTGATTCAGGATTCTAAGGTGGGAGGTGTAACCGATGTAGATGGTCAGTTGACCATATCTCGATTGCCAGTGGCAGCTAAGAAGCTTACTATCTCATATATAGGTATGAAGTCGCAAACCGTTACTATCAAGGGCGATGTGGTGAATGTGGTGTTGCAACCGAATGCCACTGACCTCAACGAGGTGGTGGTTACGGCGATGGGCGTCACCCGACAGAAGAAAGCGTTGGGTTATGCTACGCAGGAAATATCTTCTGACCAGCTCACTACGGGTAAGGACAACAATATCCTCAATTCCCTTTCTGGTAAGTTGGCAGGTGTGCGCATCACCAATACCCAGGGCGATGTGGGCTCTAGCCGTATCGTGATTCGTGGCGAGACTTCTATCGCGGGTGAGAACCAACCGCTCTTTATCGTGGATGGCATTCCTGTGGATAATTCACAACTCAACTCTAGGGGTGTGGGCCGTGACTTCAAGAATGCCATTGCCGATCTCAATCCTGAGGACATCCAGTCGATGTCTGTATTGAAAGGTCCTAACGCGGCAGCCCTCTATGGTGCCCGTGCCGCTCATGGAGCTATCATCATCACCACCAAGAATGGCAAGGGACAGAAAGGCCTCGGTGTAACCGGACATGTTTCTACCCAGGTGTCTTTTGCCGCCAATCTGCCAGAATTCCAGAATCTCTATGGTCAGGGTGCCGGTGGCAGATTTAGCTATGTAGATGGCAAGGGCGCTGGTGTGAATGATGGCGTGGATGAGAGCTGGGGACCTCGTTTGGATGCAGGACTCCTGATTCCTCAGTTTGATAGTCCTGTAGATGCCAATGGCAATCGCACAGCCACTCCTTGGGTGTCTAATCCTAATAATGTGAATGATTTCTTCCGTACTGGTTTCACCTCTAATTATGGTGTGGCAATCGCCAAGGCGGATGATAAATATCAGTTCCGCATCAGCTATAACAATGAGCACCAGAAGAGTATCGTGCCAGGGGCTTCTACCAATAAGACCAACTTCACCCTCAATACCGACTATAAGTTGGCTAAGTGGGTATCGGTGGGTGCCACTGCCAACTATATTCTTTATTCGGCTCCTAGCTTGCCGGGGTCGGCAATGGCATCGGGTAGTAATGCTCGCAGCAATAGTACCATGTTGCAGTTCCTCTGGTTTGGTCGTCAGGTGAACACCGCTTCCTTGAAGGAGGACTATAGCCGCAACTGGAACAGCAGTTACTATAGCAACCCTTACTGGAATGCATATTATAACACCCAGAGTCAGGATCGCCATCGCTTGATAGGTGATTTCCATCTGGCCTTCCATCTGCTCGATGGACTCGATCTGCGTCTGCGCACCAGCACCGACTGGTATAACGACAAGCGCAAGTCAAAGGTGAAGTGGGGCACCAGCGGTACTCCTTACGGCAACTACTCGGAAGAGAACTATACCGTGCAGGAGAACAACACGGAGGCTGTGCTTACCTATCAGAAGCAGATTAGCCAGGACTGGAATGTAGATGCCCTCGTAGGTTTCAATGTGCGCAACAAGAAATATGAGTACAATTATCAGGCTGCTCCTCGCTTGGCTGTGCCAGACCTCTACACGCTGACCAACTCTCGCGACCAGCTCACCTCATCCAATGATTTCTATCGCTTGCGCCAGTATGGTGTGTATGCTTCGGCTACCGTCAACTATAAGAACTGGACTTACCTCAGCTTAACTGGCAGAAACGACTGGTCGTCTACCCTGCCAGTGGGCAACAACTCTTACTTCTATCCATCTGTTACGGCGAGCGTATTGCTCAATGAGGCATTGGGATTCACTAGCCGACAGGTAAACTATCTGAAGTTGAGAGGAGGATGGTCGCAAGTAGGTGCCGATGCCGACCCATACCAGTTGGCTAATGTATACGACATCCAGACCGCCTTCAATGGCAATCCAATGCTCACCGCCTCAACTACGGGTAAGAACCCTAACTTGAAGCCAGAGCAGACCAACTCTACCGAGATAGGACTGGAGGGAGCCTTCTTCGACAACCGCTTGCATCTCGACTTCTCTTACTATCAGACCGACAGTAAGAACCAGATATTGAGCCTCGCCACATCGGCTGCTAGCCGCTATACATCGCAGGTGAGAAATGCGGGTCATATCCGCAACCGTGGTTATGAGGTGCAGCTCGGCATCGTGCCTATCCGCAAGGCAGGCTTCGAATGGCGTGCCGACATCAACTATAGCAGCAACCGCAGCAAGGTGATCAAGCTCGATGATGAAGGACTCATCACCAGCTATCAGCTCTATTCTTCTGGCATTCAGATATTGGCACAGGTGGGTGAGTCGTATGGCACACTCTTCGGAAGTTCCTATACCAGAGATGATAAGGGTAATGTCGTGGTGGATGCCAACGGACTGCCAAAGATTTCGAGTACCTCCAAGGTGCTTGGCCACTTCCAGCCCGACTGGCAGGGCGGTATCACCAATACATTCCGCTACAAGCGCTTCACCTTCTCATTCTTGGTGGATGCCAGTTTTGGTGGCAAAATCTTCTCTAATACCAATAAGACGGGTATCTATACCGGAGTCTTGGCTAGCACCCTGCCGGGTCGTGATGCCGAGCATGGAGGATTGTGGTATTATAAGAATGGTGGGGTAAACGAGCAGATAGCCGCTCCGCAGTATACCACATCAGCCGATGGTCTCTACTATGCCAATATCAATGGCGAGCAAACCCGTGTATATCAAGATGGTATCATCGTGAATGGTGTAACCGAGAGTGGTGAGAAGAATAACACAGTGGTATCTGCTGAGAACTATTATCACCGTCTCTATAGCATCGCCGAGGCAAATGTGTTTAGTGCTTCTTACGTCAAACTGCGTGAGGTATCTTTCACCTATCAGTTGCCAGTGAGCTTGGCTCGCAAGTTGAGCTTGCAGGACATCAGCGTGGCTCTCACTGCCCGTAACCTCTGGATTATCCACAAGGATGCGCCAAACATTGACCCAGAGGTAGCCATCACATCGGGCAATGCACAGGGCGTGGAGGCATACTCATTGCCAACCACCCGACAGATAGGCTTGAACCTGACCGTGAAGTTTTAAGTAAGATATAAGATGTAAAACGAAAAGAAGAAAGGAACATACGATATGAAGATATATAAGCATTTGATAGGAGCACTGGGACTGGTTGTGGCTCTCGCATCTTGCGATGACACTCTGAGCGAAATCAATAAGAACCCGAATGCCACCGAGGATCCAGACCCAGCCTACCTGCTCACCTCTACCGAATATCAGAGTGCGCAGACCTACTGGGGCAGTGCGGCTAGTTATAACTCCACCCTACTCTGGGCGCAACACTGGGCTAAGATACAGTATACCGAGCCCGACTGCTATGATGTGGACAACACCGATTTCGCCAGCACCTGGAACACATTCTATGCCACGCTCATTTCCAACCTCATCTCCATAGATGAGCAGCCTTCGAGCAGCGACAACCTCAAGGCGGTGGCTAAGATATGGCGCTCCTGGGCTTACTTGCAGCTCACCAATTTCTATGGAGCCATACCTTATACGGAGTATGGTAAGAGTGCTACGCCAGCCTACGACAGTCAGGAGAAGGTGCTCCGTGGTTTGCTCCAGGACTTGGAGGATGCTGATGCCTCGCTGGGCAGCAATGGTGGAACCATCCAGGGTGACCTGATTTATAATAATGACATTTCGAAGTGGAAGAAACTCGCCAAGAGCCTTCGCCTTCGCATCGCCCTGGAGATTGCCGATCGTGATGAGGCTACCGCTAAGAGCATCATAGCTCAGCTCTATGCCGAGCGCAACAACTTGATAAGCGGCAATGCCGATAACGCCAAGTTTGCCTTCGCCGCCTCTCCGCAGTGGAATCCATGGGCATCGGCATTCTCTAGCCGTGATGACCAGCGAGTATCCAAGACTTTGATAGACAAACTGAAGGAACTCGATGATCCTCGCCTTGCCATCTATGCGCAGAAGCCACAGGATGAGACAGTGAACACATACGAGGGAGCTGCCAACGGACTCTCTGCCGACCTAGCCAACAACCAAGGCTTCTACAAGGTTTCTCGTCCGGGTATAGCCTTTTTGCAGGATGAGTCGCCAGCAGTCTTCTTCACTTATGCCGAGGTGCTCTTCACCTATGCCGAGGCTGCGGCAAGGGGATGGATTGATGCCGATGCTTCCTCGCTCTATGAGCAGGCTATCACCGCTTCGCTTCAGCAGCAGGGCATCACCGACAATACGGTCATCGCCCAGTATCTGGCGCAAGATGGTGTGAAGTATGATGCCGCTCATTGGTATGAGAGCATCGGCTGGCAGAAGTGGATTGCCTATTATGGTCAGGGGCCTGATGCCTTCACCGATTGGCGTCGTTTGGGTTATCCTGATCTCAAACCAGGACCTAAGTCTGTGCTTGGCAATGGTGAGCATCCTCACCGCTTCTTCTATCCATCCACCGAGCAGTCGCTCAATGGCGAGAACTACAAGGCAGCCGTGGCAGAGCAGGGGGCTGATGAGATAACCACCCGCCTATGGTTTGATGTAGCAGATAAGAAGAGATGATATCTCAAGTCATGTCCATATAAAATGGTACGCCCAAGATTCCTCTTTTGAGGAGACTTGGGCGATTTTTTGTTGCCTGATTGGAAAACTTTTAAGAAAGCTATTTAGAACATATATGAAAGACTACACATTAGATTATTCTGTTATTGTTGCCTCGCATGAAAAAGTTTTGAAAAAGAATTGCCATATTGCCATATTTTGTTGTAAATATTTGAGTAATAATAAGATAAATATATGGCAATTTTTTGATAATTGCCATAAAATGCCATATATTGCCATATTTGTGTAGATAATCTTTATAATAGTTACGAAAATATGACTTTATATCTAGAAAAATAGTATATTTTAACGCAAAATACTTGCTAGTTTTGAAGATTTTTTGTAAATTTGCAAGGAAAATATCGGGGATGGATCTATTTTCCTACCTCGTAGTTGTTGGAATTTCATCCTCGATGTCGTTGGATCTGCATCCTCGATGTATTTTCAGTGACATCCTGATGCATCGTAAGTATGGCATCTATGAGTCGTAAGTGATGTAGTTACGAGGTGTAAGTATGCCTCTTCTGCGGTCGGAATGAGGCTCTTCTGCGGTCGGGAAGTGGCTCTTTCCAACTTGAGATGTGGCTCTTCCCAACTCCAAAGGAGGCTCTTCCCAACTCCTAAGAAGCCTTGCTTCAAACATATAAGGAATATAATAAACCATAATAATAATTTTAAAATCTGAAGCCGATGAAAATAACATTAGTCAAGACTGACAAGCAACACCATCTCTGTGTTACCAATCGTACCATGGAACATCTCTTGGCGCGTATGCTCAAGGACGATTCCAAGTTTACTCTTACCCGCTTCCGTGATCTGGCTCGCCGCTCGGTGGCAAGTTATGATACTGAACACGAATTGCTCAACTGGCACCATGTGTATCCTGCCGCAGAATTTCAAAAGGATGCAAATGGCAATCTGGAGATGAAGGCATGCAATGGACTGCTGCTCCTCACATTTCGCAACATCAAGAAGCCCGAACTGTTATCCATCATAAAGCGAGAGGCTGCCTTCTTGCCATCCACCTATTGTGCCGTGGAGGGAGTGGACAGTCAGAGTGTAGAGGTCATCGTCCGATTCACTGATGCCGAGGGCTGTCTGCCAACAGATGAATTGGAAGCTGAGGCTCTCTATCGCATCGCTTATCGGCAGATATTGCCTATTTATCAGGCGGTTATCAGCCTGTCTCAAGCGCAGATCGCTTCAGTTTCGCCATCGCTCCGCAATAATTTCTTCCTCACGCTCGACGCCAATCCTTACTTCAATGCCAAGGCTGTGGCGCTAAAGGTGGATAAGCATCTCTTTAGAGACGACGAGAGCATGCTGATTCCTAATGTGCCTCTTCCTGCCGACTGGACAGAGGAAAAGGAAGAGAAGGGGGCGAAGAGAGACATCCAGAAGATGATGGACTTCCTGAGCGAGCGATATGAGTTCCGTTATAATACGGTGATGAAATATACCGAGTTTGTGCCCAAGGCAAAGGGGTGGTGGGGATTTCGCCCCGTCGATCCCATCATACAGAACAGTATCACGCTCGATGTGCAGAGAGCGGGCATCAATGTGAGCATCAGGGATGTGAAGAATTTCGTAAATTCCACCTTCATCAAGCAATATAATCCTGTGGATGATTTTATGATGAGCTGCTACAATCAGTGGGATGGCAAGGACCATATCCGTGCCTTGGCTCGTACTGTGCCTACCAACTGTCCATACTGGGAAGACTGGTTCTACACCTGGTTCTTGGCTATGGTGGATCAGTGGCGCCAGATATCGGGCAGACAGTATGGCAACAGTGTGGCACCGTTGCTCATCTCCAAGCAAGGCTTCAACAAGAGTACCTTCTGTCGCCGACTTCTGCCGCAGGAATTGCAATGGGGCTACAATGACAACCTGATTCTTACGGAGAAACGCCAGGTATTGCAGGCGATGAGCCAGTTCTTGCTCATCAATCTGGATGAGTTCAATCAGATTTCGCCCAAGGTGCAACAGGGATTCCTGAAGAATCTCATCCAGTTGCCAAGTGTCAAGATCAAGCCTCCATACGGCAGTCACGTCACCGAGTTTCCTCGCACGGCATCATTCATCGCCACGAGCAATATGGACGACATCCTGACCGATCCATCCGGCAACCGCCGCTTCATCGGCATCGAACTGACAGGCCCTATCGACGTAAGTCTCCGTCCCAATTATCATCAGCTCTTTGCCCAAGCAGAGGCAGCCATCCGCCGAGGCGAAAGAACCTACTTTGATGCCGAGCAGACGGCGCTCATCATGGAGAACAACCAGCGATTCCAGCAACAGCAGCCTATCGTGCAGTGCTTCTTGGAGAGTTTTGCGCCTGCAAATGACGAAAAAGAGGGCGAATATATGACTGCCGCTGCCATTTTTGGCGAATTAAAGGCGAGATATGGCTCCTCTTTAGAGGCAAAAAGCCTCCTTTCGTTCGGTAGAGTGCTGAAGAATATCGAAGGCTTAAAGAACAAGAGAACGATGAAAGGTACTGAGTATCTAGTGGTTAGATTGGAATAGTAACGATTTTAAGTCTATTGCAGTATATGGCAGATTATGACAATTCTCGGCATATTTTCGAGAATTGCCATAGCCTGAATCCCATGTGTTTATCGGCATTTCAGCCGATTATATGGCAATATGGCAATTCTTTTCACAAAAAATATTTCATGTGCGCGTAAGCTTAATCCATTTAATTAATTCTGTTAATTATAAGTAACAAAACCAAGAATTTTCCCATTTTTGTGACTTATAAGAAAAACTTTTTGTGTTTTTGCGAAAAGTTTTACTTATGTTATAGGAGAATGGAGTATGAATGCAACAATTATGAGTAGTCGTTTGAAAGAGCAGATTCCTCATTGGTTTGAGCTTGAAAAATTAAATAAAGACGATAAGATAACCCTTATCACCGTGTTGTCATCTTCTATTTTGGAGAGTGAAGAGAGAAAGCCAAAAGATAGAACACAAGAGATGATAGATTGTTGCTGCGGCTCATGGGTAGGAGAGCAGACGGCTGAAGAGATCATTTCCAATATCAATGACAGCAAGATGTCTAAGTCTAATCCTGTGAAATTTGACTGATTATGAATTATCTCTTAGATACCAATGCGTGTGTTTATTTTATGATCTACGTCAAAAAGGATGATGATAGAGGATTCTGATATCATGATTGGTGCTACCGCAATTGTCAACGATATGGTTTTGGTGACTGAGAATGTTAAGCATCTGGGTAGTCTAAACGGTATAAGTATAGAGACTTGGTAGATGCCTCATTTTGTGTAGACTTCTTGAAAATGGTGGAGTTTAAAAAATACCAATTGTGATGAGCGGTCATTTGGGTTCCATTACAATTGGTATTTATCATGTAAATGAGCAGATGGCAAGGATAGGGTATTCATACTTTTTCAATTCATGATTTCCTCCTATCCGCGATTAATTTTGCTGCAAATTTACACCTATCCGCGATTATTGCATAAAATATTCTATTCCGCCAACCACTTGCTGATGAGCTGGATAATCTCTTGGCGAGTTAGCTCGGGGAAGGTGAGGATGCGAGTCTTGTGACTGCCACCAGGACACATATAGACGTGGAGGTTCTGCTTGCCCTTGGTGAATGGAAGACCATAGATGCCGGAGGCTCCCCATGGGTCGATGTCGCCGTAGATGTATACCATCTTAGGGTCGTTCTTGGTCAGGAAATCTACCGTGTGGCGATAGAGGGCAGGGGAGAATTTTACTCCCTTGGCATCATCGGGCAACATAAGGCGATGTAGATAGCCCTTTGCCGTCTTGATGCTCAGATACTTCTTGAATGGCTTGGTGTAATAGCCATAGTAGCCCAACTCCTTGGCTGCCTGCACATCAAATGAGAAGTATGGATTCTGGCGAGAGAAGTAATCTGGGTCGCACTTTTGGATCCAATAGTCGAAGACTGCCTGGTCGGAGGCTGAGGCTGCTGGAATGGCTGCGATGTCCTCGCCCCACTGCCAGAAGGCAAAGGCATACTCAAAGACGCTGAAGTCGAAAATCTCTGCCAATGGGGCGTTGAAGGTGTAGTGATGATCTGTGCAGAACTTCTCAAACATAGGCAGCAATCTGGCCTTGCGCTGGAAGAGCAGCAACTGGAAGTCGAGCACTTTCTGGCGGTTCTCCTTGGTGGAAACCTCATATTGCAGAAACTTCTCATGTCTGCCGTCCTCTACCTTTCGATTGAGTGGAGCCACGTAAGGTACGGAGATGTCTACGTCATTAGGGAAGTAAGAGCGATAGAACATGGTGGTTTGTCCGCCCTTGCTGATGCCTGTGGCTATCCACTTGCCGCCGTAGAGGGCGTGGAGGGTCTGGTTCACGTGGTGCAGGTCGTAGAGTGAGTTCTCTACGGTGAGGTAATCCCAGTTGCATGGCTTAGGCATCGACTTGTCGAAATAGCGATACTCCACGGTGATGATGTTGGTATCGAAGAGCTTGGACAATTCCTCGATATAGCCCTCACGCAGAGCATAGTTGGCATCATAGCCCTCGGTTACGAGTACGGTAGGGCGGTCGAAACCTCTGTGGCAGAGCACCACTCGCTGCTCAAAGTTGCCCGCAGCAGGATTTTTGGCATCAAGTTGCTGCTGGATGTAAAACACATACTTTTCAGGGAAGCAGCTGCTCTTGAGTGCTTCCACATTGCTCACTCCAGCCAGGGCGGCAAGTCGCTTGCCTGCCTCGCCCAGTTCGGCTGCCATCATCTGTAGGGAGAAGATGAGCAGCAGGGCTGTCAAAACTAATGAATGTAATCTCTTTCTCATATAATTAATAATTGTTTTGGGTGCAAAATTATAAAATATATTTTAAAATAGCGTTAATCTTCATCGAATATAACAAAAAATACTCGAAGAAATCGTAAATTTGCACACATAATAATAAGGTAGACTAAGAATATGAGAAAGATTATGATGATTGCCCTCATGACCATGAGCGTGATGATGGCGAATGCGCAGGGAGGATTGAAGAGAGTGTATAATGAGAGCATCGACCCGATGACTCAGATTGATGAGGCATTGGTGAAGGCGAAGGCGGATGGAAAATTCGTGGTTTGCCAGGTGGGCGGCAACTGGTGCCCTTGGTGCCTCAAGTTTGCTGACTTCGTGGAGAAGGATTCCGCTGTCAATAAGGTGGTGAATGATAATTTCGAGTATATCCACGTCAATTATAACCGCAGGGCTTCGGCTGGTGCGGAGGCGCAGCAGAAGGCGGCACAGTTGATGCAGCGACTCAACAATCCTGGTCGTTTCGGTTTCCCAGTCTTCGTGGTGCTCGACGAGAAGGGCAACGTGCTCCATATCCAAGACTCCAGCTTCTTGGAGGAAGGCAAGGGATACAGCGAGGAGAAGGTCTTGAGATTCTTCAAGAACTGGACTCCGAAAGCAATTAAAAATTAATAATTAAGAAAATCGGCAGATTCCCATCAGTTCGGAAATCTGCCGATTTTGTTTTGCTTAAAGAACCATGAATGGTTCTAAAAATCGTATTTTACAATCCTCTGTATTTCAAAAATCCTGAGGCATCAGGCTGCTTCATGCCTGTGAAGTCGGTGAACATCTCCATCTGGTCCTTGGTATTGCCACGGCTCAGAATCTTGTCACGGAATGCCTGACCCACGGCTGGATCCAAGGCTCCATGCTTGGCAAAGTAACCTGCGATGTTGGATGCAAGTACCTCTGTCCAAAGATAACTGTAGTAGCCGGCTGCATATCCACCGCCCCAAACATGGTTGAAGTATGAAGTGGAGTAGCGAGGAGGAATCTGGCTGTTGAGCAATCCGATGTTGTGAAGCTCCTCCTTCTCGAAAGCACCAGCCATATATGGTGATGGTATCTGCTCTGGAGTGAGATGATGCCAAGCCAGGTCGAGGCAGGTGGCGGCAAGGTTCTCGCCCAGAGAATAAGCGGTCTGGAAACTGATACTCTTCAGCATGCGCTCCTTCAGTTCGGCTGGCATTGGCTCTCCGGTCTCGGTGTGGCGAGCGTAGTGGTCGAAGATCTCTGGGATGCTGGCAAATGACTCGTTAAACTGGGATGGCATCTCCACGAAGTCACGAGCTACGGCTGTACCAGAGAGGGTATTGTACTTGCACTTAGACAAGATGCCGTGCAAGGCATGACCGAACTCATGGAACATGGTGGTAGCCTCGTCCCAAGTAACCAACGATGGTTGACCCTCTGGAGCCTTGGCAAAATTGCATACATTATAGATGATAGGCAATTGATGGCGCTGCTCGCTCTGCTTGGCAAAGGCACTCATCCAGGCACCGCCTCGCTTGGTAGGGCGACGGAAATAGTCGCTATAGAAGAGGGCGAGTGGCTTGCCGTCCTTGTCAAATACCTCAAACACCTTCATGTCAGGATGATAGGTAGGGATATCCTTGCGCTCCTTGAATGTCAAGCCATATACGCGATGGGCGGCATAGAACACACCGTTCACCTGCACGCTGTCGATGTTGAAGTATGGCTTGATCTCATCGTCAGAGATGTTGAGCATCTCCTTCTTCATCTTTGCAGAATAGTAGAAGCGGTCGTATGGCTGGAGCTTGAAGTCCTTGCCCTCCGTCTTCTGGGCATATTGCTCGATGGCTGCTGTCTCGGCATCAGCCTTAGGTGCATACTCCTTGATGAGTTGCTTCAGGAAGTTGTATACATTGTCTGATGTCTTGGCCATCGTCTTCTCCAATGAGTAGTCGGCGTAGGTCTTGTATCCCATCAACTGTCCCTTCTCGGCACGGAGCTTGGCAATCTCTGTCACGATAGGGAAGGTGTTGTAATCAGGGTTGGTGCCATCTGCACGATGGATGGAAGCCTCATACACACGGCGGCGAGTCTCTCGGTTGGAGAGGTTGGTGAGGATAGGCTGCTGTGTGGTGTTGATGATGACGATGCAATAAGGAGCTTTACCTCCACGGCTCTCCGCATCCTTCTGACACTGGGCGATGTCGGCATCACTCAGTCCGGCGAGTTCCTCTTTGGTGTTTACCCAAACCACAGCATTGTTGGTGGCGGCAGGCAAGAGGTTGCCCCACTGCTGCTGAAGTTCGGAGATGCGATTATTGATCTCCTTCATGCGCTCCATCTTTTCAGGAGAGAGCATGGCGCCAGAGCGAACGAAGCCCTTATAGATAACCTCAGTCAGTCGCTTGTCTTCGCCCTTGAGCTTGCTGTATTCGTTGTCATAAACATATTTGATGCGCTCGAAGAGTTTCTGGTTGAATGAAATCTCATTATCGAGTTCGGTCAGCAAAGGAGTAGCCTTCTTCTCGGTTTCGGCGATGCCCGGAGTCTTGTGGGCGCTGGTGAGACCATAGAAGATGTTGGTCACCTTCTCGAGCAGCGCACCGCTCTCCTCATAGGCGAGGATAGTGTTCTGGAAGTTAGGCTTCTTCTTGTTGTTTACTATCTTCTGGATGTTGGCACGCTGCTCCTTGATAGCCGCTTCGATGGCTGGCAGGTAGTCGCTCTCCTGAATCTTGCTGAAGTCAGGAGCACCGAATGGAAGACAGCTCTTTGTTAAAAGAGGATTCTGACGGTTACCGCCCGCAGTCTGTGCGAACGATGAGGCTGGCATCTGCAAGAGTGTTGCGGCCAGACCCAGGGTAAGGAAAGTCTTGTTAAGTTTCATCATGTTTCTTTGTTTATTTGAAATTCTTCTGCAAAGATAATCATTTATTTCGGATTATCTCATTTTTTATTCATATTTCTTATGAAAAACCAGCAAACAGATAGCTCCAGCCAGTGCCATCGGCACTCCGATAAGGGCAGGATAGTTATAGCCCAATCCCATAGCTACCGGAATACCACCGAGGAAAGCGCCCACGGCATTGCCCAGGTTGAAGGCACCCTGAATGCAGCATCCACCCAGCATTTCGCCACCTTTGGCGTGCTTCACAATGAGGAACTGCTCTGGCGATCCGATGCCGAAAAGACAGACACAGCAGATGAACATCAAAGCTACTGATATCCAGCCGAAAGGAGCGAGGAAGAAGGTGAGCAATAACGATGCAGCCGCAAGAAACTGGAGATAACAGGTGAAGCGCCCCGGCTTGAAACGGTCGGCAAGCAATGCACTCACCTGGTTACCAACTACCATTCCACCGCCGGCAAGAATCATCAGCAATGAGATGCTGGCTGCGCTGAATCCGCCCTCCATCTGAAGCAGAGGAGAGATGTAGCTGAACCAGCAGAGAATGCCGCCATTGCCCAGGAAGGTGGCTGCGATGATGAGCCAGGGAGCCTTGCTGCGGAGGAAGTGGAACTGTGCCTTCATTCCCTTATTAGGCAACGCTGCCACGTCCGGAACCCATCTGTGAATCATATACATCGTCATGATACCGAGCAATATGCAGCTGACAAAAGGTACTCGCCAGCTGAACGCATGACTCAGGAAGGTGCCGATAGGTACGCCCACCAGATTGGCTACCGGCATTCCTGCACACATCATTGCCACCGCCTTGGTTCCCTTTCCCTCCTTTGCCATCTTCACTGCCACGATGGTGGCTGTTCCGAAGTAGGCACCATGAGGCAAACCCTGAATGAATCGGGCGCAGAGCAAAAGCCAGTAAGTTGGGGCTACGGATGCGATGATGGCTCCGATGGTGATGATGGAAGCCAGAAACATCAATATCTTCTTAGGGCGATACTTGTGCATGAGTATCAGTGAGAAGGCTCCGGCGCAGACGCCCAGCGCATAGATGGAAATGAGGTGTCCTGCCTCAGGAATGGATACGTTCATGTTGTGGGCAACATCGGTAATGATGCCCTCGATGATAAACTCAGTCATGCCAAGGGTGAATGTACCCAAAGCGAGTGCAAATAGTCCTTTTTTCATTTGTTCTTATTGATGTCAATATTATCCTAAAAAAATAGTTTCTCTCTCATATTATGTCTTTGTGAGACAATCGTTTCAGAAATCCGTGTGCAAAGTTACTCATATTCCCTTTATCCTGCAAGTTTTCTCGCAGGAATATAGTAAAGATTAACAGAATGTGTGGGGTCATTCATGCTCATTCTTAAGCCTTTGCTGTTCTATATAGATGTGTCTCCGTCTGTTCTCGATAGTGGATTGGGGCGTTGATGGATATAGGAAGAGGTGCTGAAAGTACCGGCATAAGTTGTTGGAAGATATAGGATAAGTTGTTGGAAGATATAGTATCTGTCGTTGCGGAATATACTATCGTGAACCGCACAACAGCTGTTGTGCGCTTGCATATCAGCTGTTGTGCGATTGTCCATCAGCTGTTGTGCGCTCGTCATCCACCTGTTGTGCGGTAAGTTTATATACAGAAACGCGTCTGCATTTTTGTTTATGTAGCGAATCTTTTATTTCGTTTTGTCTTCCAAAGAACTTCATATTTCTATAATTTTACAGTTTCTTTTTGGGTGAATATTTTCGGAACCGCTATTTCGGAAATGGCGGTTTCGAATGCAAAGATAATAAAAATGCTTGAATATCAGCTTGTTTGTTTGCTGATTTAAGTTTTTTTATTTGTTTTGATGTTTTGCGTATTTCCGAAACCGCGGTTTCGGATGCTGATTTTTATCTTCTTTTAAAGTTCTATGAAAAATCAATTCTTTTGATCTTTTCTTTCCCCATTTCTTATTTTTTTTGCTTTTCCCTTTTCTGTTTCGAAGTTTTGCAGTACTTTTGTATCGGAATAGGAAAGAAAGATAAATAAGATGAATAGACGAAAAATGAAAACTGGGTCAATGGTGATGTTGAAAGCATCATTTCTTGTGGTATTTTCTATGGGAGTACTTGCTCCTGCCATTGCCCAGAACGGACAGAACAGGAAACCTCGAAAGAAGCTGAAGGAGCTGCTGATGATGGAAGATAGCCTGCGACTCCAGTTGCGACAGTCTGCCGATAGGGGACGTATGCTCCAATGGGGCGACTCTCTTCTCATGGCAGAATTGGGTAAAAGCAAGATGAGAGAGAAGAAAAAGCAATGGTTCATGAAGCATTATGCCAAGATTCAAAGACGATTGAGCCTATACGACCGCCAATTGTTCAGAGGAGATTCACTGCTGGCAGCCAATTATTACAAGATAAAGTATGATACTACCTACATCTCCCGTCCAAATGCCCGATGGACCATTAAACTAAGAGGCAATCTTTCGGGAGCTGATTTGGAAACTACAGCGAAGACGGATGGAACGGAAACGCATACCAAGGTGATGGCAGACTGCCGTGGAACTCTCTCTATGGCAGTGGCTTACCGGGGATTGGGACTTGGCTTGGCTGTGAACCCAGCCAAGCTGGTCGGCAAAAATCAGGACTACGAGTTCAACCTCAATTCGTATAGCAACCGCTATGGCTTTGATGTGGTCTATCTCTCGTCCAAGACATTCCATGGTCATCAGGAAATGGGAGGTAGCGAGATAGATATCCATAAGGGAGAAATTTCGCAGAAGGCATTGAATCTCAATTTCTATTATGCCTTCAACTATCGCAAGTTCTCCTTCCCGGCAGCCTTCAGCCAGAGCTACATTCAGAAGCGAAGTGCCGGAAGTTGGATGGTTGGCGCCAGTTTTGATGGTTCCAAGACGAAGGTAAAGGGGATGACCATCCGCCTTAACGAGTTGGCGCTCGGTGCAGGCTATGGCTATAACCTCGTTCCATCCTCCCATCTGCTGTTCCATCTGTCAGCCTTGCCAACCATCACGGTGTATTCGCATGACTATACCAAGATGAGGTCAGAAGTAGAGGAGGGGAGTAGTGATGCTGAGGTTCCAACCATTCGTAACAGCATGAAATATCATTTCCCGTCTGCTATCATTACCGGTAGAGGTGCAGCCGTCTATTCCTGGCGCAACAAGTTTGCCGGTGCCACTGCGGTTTATAATTTCTCTGTAGCAGGAGATGAGGATCATCTTCAGGTGAAGAGAAACAAATGGCGAGTAAGAATATTCTTCGGATTCAGGTTCTAGGAATATTCTATAGCAAATCGCATATCAGTTGTTGTGTGGTAACTTTACAAAAACAGAAATGCGTCCGTATTGTGCGGACGCATTTCTGTTTTTATAACATGGCTGCAACTCTGCGAATCTGCTTGAGCTTTTCAACCAAAGCATTATCTTTCCGGGCAGTATGCATATTGTATTTCATCTGCAACTTCAGGAGAGAATCGGCAGGAATATCCAATGCAGCCTCAAACATCAGAGCTGAAGTTGTAGTAACAGGACGTTTGCCATTCAGAATTTCGTTAAGTACGGAATATCCCATACCGATGCTTTCCGCAAATTTTCTCTGCGAAATGCCACGCTCCTCTAATTCATCTTTCAAGACCTCACCAGGGTGAGTTGGGTAAAAACCATCCAATGTCGTTTCCATAATCATATATGTTTTGTTGGTTGCAAAAATAATGCAAACGAGAGCAATGAAAGCTTGCTTTCAAATTGCCGAGTGCAGCTTTTCTTATGCAAAAATAATGCAAACCGAACGCAGAACAACAAGCTTGCTTGATTGTTATGCTGAGGTGCAGCTTATTTTCTGCAAAGGTAATACTATATTGTTAGTATTCACTATATTTGCGAATATTTTTAGGGATTTTTATCTTATATTCGAGGTTATGTCATACCTCATAAATGAACTTTTTTACTTTGTGGACCATTATGGACTTGTTTTATTCAATAATTCTTATTACTTTTGCCCCGAAATATATCGTTTTATGAACTAAAAAAGAATGATATGAAGAAAAATAGGGGAATCCGCAAAGAAAACTTCGGAAATGTTTGGATGTTATCCGAATTTTTTCTATATTTGCAATCGGTATGCGACTGGGCAAGTTTTTATACTTGTATGAAGTGGCTACCCTGCAAAGAAGCAAGAAGATCTTGTGGACACGTGCAGACAATACTGTTCAGTAAGTTGAAATCTGGTAAATTTGAACGTAGAATGAACGGAAGTTATTGTTTGAGCGAGTCTACACCAGTATATGGTGTGGATTCCTCTTTCATATTTTCTTTTCTACGGGTTTTACCAGAGCCTAACTTACAAGAAAGTGTGAAATGTAGGAGTTCGCACCATTCTTTTTCTATATGGACAATAACTTAAAAACGGAATGCTTATGAGTAAAGATTTAAAGCAAGAAACTCTGTTGGAGTCGCAAGCTGAACTCGAACAAGAAAACGAGGAAACTGAAGAGGGATGTCTCTATTCTGCGGCTGTTGCGATATTGTCGGAAAAGGCATTCGAGACTCTTGATAATGAAGGATTAGATGAAGCTCTTAGTGTGTTGGACAAATTCTATACGCAGTATGAGGTCGTAAAAGGCTTTCAATACAATTCATTAAAGGCAAGTCTTATCTTGAAAGGCTTGAATGCGATGAATAGTATTGGGGAGTTAAGTTCGATTGATGCAAACGTAGCGCAAGCTGAGATAACCGAGCTCATTTCCCTGATAGAGAATGATGAGGATGTTGATGCTGATTATCTTTCCTCTTTACTTGAAACTTATAAGAAAGAACTTGAACTACTGAAAGCAAAATTCGCATTTGTACATGATTTCAATGAAGTGGATGAGAAGATACAAGAGTTACGTACACCAGAGAAGATTATTACCGTCTCGAAGGTGAATGATGCAAAGAAAGCTTTGGCTCTTTGGGATGATTTCTATAAGAGAAATGAAATGGACGTAGATGATGCTTACTTTGAAAAAGCTGCAAGTATCTACAATGCTCTCTTCTATGCTTTGACCATCCATAAGAATGAGTTGGAAAGTCTTTCCGAGTCTCAGCTCTCTCATTACTCCTATGCTGCCAAGAGTTGTATCGCAAATGCAATTAAGTATTGTGAGCATGAGGATAGTAAGGATGAATGGCTTGCTTTGCAAGAACGTATTAGTGAGCAGGTTGAGGAGTTAAAGAAATTGCATGAGGAAAAATAAATGTATAACTTAAAATAGAATTTAAAATGGAAAAGGAAACAAAAACAAAAGTTTGGAATGCCATCAAAGAGGGTGTTCATTTCGTTGGTGCTGTAGCAGGTACAATTATAGCCGTAGCAGGAGCAGCTAAAGTATTGAGAAAAGGTAAATGACAAAAACTTGTTCTTTTTTAAAGGGCAAGAATAAAGGCGGTAAGCTAATGTGTAGAATGAGAAGTTCTAGTGCTATTAATTGTTTTGTAATTTAACTAAATGTACAGCAAATGAAATGTTATTATTGTCATAAAGATTTAGGCTTCTTTTCAGAGCACAAGTGTAATAATTGTGGTAAGCCGATGTGCAAAAAATGCAGAGTTAAAGTTAAATATGATGATTATGCATGTGAGTTGTTGACGATGGTAGACCCTTCATTTTCATATCCTGAACCAATCAAATTCTCTTATTTTCGTTTTCATGTTTTTTATGAATTATGTAAGGAATGTGCTGGAGTTTATGAAAAAAAAGTAGCTAATATGAGACGTGCTATAGATGCGGATAATGATGATATAGAGCTTGTATCAAATAACTATAATGGAGGTCGCTATCGTAGTTTAATAAAGGTAAAAAAAATATCATCGAGTTTTTGCCGAGATAGATATGATGCGGAAGAAGAAATCAAAGCAATGGCTAAATATTTAGGATGTACTCATATTGTTAATCTAAGATGGCGTAGTGACACTGGTGAGGAAGAAGGTCCAAAGGGAGGAACACATATCTATACTGTATGGCAAGCTATAGGATATGCAGCAAAATAAAAGTGTTTTTTTAAAAAAGTAAAAATTATGTTTGACAAAAGTAGTAGAAAAATGTTTTCCACTTGCGATAGCAAGATGAAAAATGAAATGGAGATTCAGCAAGATGCTGTAACGTTGTGGCTGGAGAAGAACCAGACAAGAGTTAATCCACATGATGCAAAGCCTAATATTATAAAGGCTTGTGGTCAATGGTATGGTTAATTGTATTTGAACATAGTAGGTCCATAAAGTTGAATGATTTTATGGACCTATGTGTTAGCTAAATAAAAAATTCGATCATGAATACGGCATTAGAATATAGTAGGAGAATATATGTTTCAACTAATTTTAGTTGTAACCTTAATTGTGTGTATTGTTTTGAGAAGAATAAGAATGATATAGAATTTGATGTAGATGAAGCGGTCTCTATCTTGGAAAAAATGTTGATGGAGAAAACTGAACATGGAACTAAGATAAAGCTTCATGGAGGTGAACCTTTTTTAGTGTTCCCTAAGATAAAACAATTATGTGAAACTCTTTGGAAGAAACAATTTCCCGAATATTATCATTTTAGTGTGACAACTAATGGTACGCTGATTCATGGTGAAATAAAGAGATGGTTGTATGAGAATCGAGATAAGATAACTTTGAAACTGAGCTTAGATGGTAACAGAAAATCTCATAATATAAATCGCTCTAATTCTTTTGATAAGATTGATTTGGATTTTTTTGTTCAGACCTGGAAGGATGTTAGGCTTAATATGGTTATCACACCAGCAACGTTGTTATATGTTGCTGAAAATGTAAAGTACTTACATTCGCAAGGGTTCAATCAAATATATTCTCGTTTTTCTTTAATGACAGATTGGAAAAAATGCCATTTGGAAAAGGAGTTTTATCACCAAATGTTGAATTTGGCTCAGTTTTATTTGGATAATCCAACTATAGTACCTTGCGAGTTCTTTAGTTATGACATATCGTGGACTTTGGCAGACGAAAGTTTTACGGCTCTATGTAACATAGGTAATTGTCGAGCTTTCGACTTTCAGACAAGAAAATATTATCCATGCCATATGTGTTTTCCGTCTGTTTGTGGTGAAAAAAAATCAAGTGAATTAGAACATATAGAGATGAAGGAAGACAATGAGCATAAAGAAGAATGTTGTATTCATTGCCCTTTCATCAATATATGCAAGACTTGTTATGCCGAGAATTATATCATGCGTGGTTCTGTTTCTCGTCGAGATACATCATTGTGTGGTTATCAAAAGATAGTCTTTGTGGTTCTATTTAAGTACGAGTATGCACGTATTATGAAATTAGAATCCCCTACACTTCATGATGTGAGTAAGATGCAGGCAATACAGAAATGGTATCCAATGATAAAACTAATAGAGGAGAATTTGATAAATGGATAGAACGTATATAGATAGTCAGTCTTCTAGCTTCTATAATGATATGTTAAAGAAGTGTATGGGTAAAGGTCATAAGACTCCGAAGTATCTTTTCAATCCAAGAATAACCAAGGAGTGGAAAGAAGGGGGAACTTTGGTTGTAGGTATCAATCACTGGTGCCCAAATGAAGGCTGTGAACACTATGAGGACTGTGTCGTAAATTGTAATAGTAAAGAATATGATAAAAATTGCGACTGGGCTGTGAGTGAGGTTGATGGGACTGTGCAATATGATTTGCGATATACCACCTATGAAGCTTTCAAATGTTATTTAGAGCATTTCCCTGGCTATGAATGTTTTAAGGAGTTCTTGCTATATATAACGGGAACACAAGATTGTATGGAACCAGATGAGCAAAGAAAATATTGGAACCATCTTGCTTTCTATAATTACATTCAACATTTTACAAAGATGAGCCTTACTCATACAAGTATGTATGGGGTAGAAGAGGCGTTGTCTAAAAAAGAGGATGATGATTTTAAGGCTTTTTTGGATGTTCTGCATGACCTGAAACCTAAGCTCGTAATTGTATGGCATAAAGATATAAAGAATCTTCTGTTACGAAAAATAAAGGAAGGAAAAATGCCGATAGGAAGAAGCTTACTGTTGATAGATGATCTAGGTATTCCAACCAAGAGTATGTTCAGATTTGTGTATAATGAAAAGAATTCGCAGAAGACGGATACGGCGATTATTCAATTTACTAAAACTTTTGAACAAAAGTATGGACGTATAGGGGAGTTTTCGACAGAGCAAGTTGTATTAAGGCTTCTTAGATGGAATATGTTCAAGACAGAAGAAGATTTGGCTTTACTTACTCAACTTTCAGTTCTTTCTGATGATTTGAAAAATATGCTGGATTTTGTTGAGTGTTTTGCTTGGGATTCGGATGTGTTGAGCTATTTGGTTAGTCAGATACAAAAGCAGTTAGGTATAACGCCCGTCTTGGAGAAAGTACCTTACGGAATTCTGCATTATAATGAAGATGATATTGTTTATTCTAATGTGCAGTTACAGCCTTATCGTGATATGCAGGTGCGTCCTCTTGTAGGTCTTTATCCACAAGATTGTTCTCATTATTCCTTAAAGAAATATGAGGAGAAGGACTTGTTAGCGTTTACTGGTCTTTCCTTTGATGGATTACGTAGTAAAACTTTTATCGATGAAAATGTGCTGGCGAAAGGCTTTGTCGTTTATATAGATGAGGAACATCCTGTTTCCGAGGCTTTCTTCAAACACTTATTTGATGGAAAGTTAGATAAAGTGAGCTTTTCTATGATAATAATGAAAAGTAGTGAAGAAAATGATAATAGATACCTTAATATTCTTAAAAAGTCTAATAGGCTTCATACGATAAAGTCTAGAGCTATAGGAAATGATGCTTACCTTTTTATTAAATTATCTAATTCTGTAGAATATAATAGACAGGTTCAAATAGAGAATAAAGAGCGTCGTATATGTAATAATCAGCTGAAATCACTTCTGCCAGTATTGTTGAATTCTGGAGTGGATGGAAAAACAAGGGGAGATTTGACTGGAGACCAAAAGACGGCACTTGTGAAACATATAAAGCAACTTGTTAAAGAAAAAATAGATGCGGAGAATTATACAATAGAACGGTTAGCAAATGCTATTGCCAAAGCCAATATTTGTGGCTTACTAACAATAGAAGTCAATAAAGAAATCAAGTATCGGTCTGTGTTCGGCCCCAAAAGTTGTTATCGGTTATTTTGCTATAAAATATATAGTAAGATTCTAAATGATAGAACTACCAGAGTAAATGATATAAAAAAAATGTTCAAATTCAATCATATTGCAAACATAACTGATATAAATATTGAAGCGGATTTAAAGGACAGGGGATTAGAAAGTAGAATCAAGTTGATAGAATTATGTATAGGAAGAATGAAAGTGGCAGATTTTGAAGAAAAATTTAAAAAGATAAATGAAAAATGATTTGTAAGTAATTGATAACTATTTGGTTATTGAAAAATATGACAAAATGAGCGTGGCAATATTCTAGTGAATTTGCTACGCTTATTTGTTTTTTATACTTTTGCACCAGACAACTCATTCTTTGACAATCTCATCGATGGACAAGACGTGATGATG
>OQWM01000472.1_pt1 | contig 25426 bp, 20 predicted proteins | sample 1691531 | NCBI WGS metagenome assembly OQWM01 (sample SAMN03418257, study PRJEB22391) | human gut metagenome | biome: human-gut; feature: organic feature; material: feces | host: Homo sapiens | place: Tanzania | collected 2013-01
AATTGAACATTAATTATTCCATTAATTTTTTCGTTAATGTTCATTCTCGTTAGGCAGATAAATTGCAGTTTATTTTTGTCATAAGAACATTTTTACCCACACTATTCGTTACAGATCCAGAACATTCACTTCGTCAGCATCTGCCACTCACAAGTAGCACTTTAACGCTAAATACGTGATATTTAACACTATTGAACGTAGAATTGTCAATAAAAAATCGTAATTTTGCCGCGTTTCCTTAACATGCCGTAATTATATTGTATGAAAAGTACTATTGAAAAGACGTATTTCGTATGGCATACAAGAACAGGAAACACGATAAAAAAACGAAACCAATGAATATAACCACTTTGCGTCGTGCAGCACTTACACTTGTAATGGCAGGCATTGGCGCCACCGCTTATTGTCAAGACTTAATTGCGCGTCAAGCCCCCGTCGACCGTCGCCTACGCGCTGTCGACTCCGTAGCCATTCAGCGTGCTGTCGATCGCGACCTCGAACTCGATCTTAGTAGCGACGTTTACAACACATGGGTAACTAACCGCGCTCACCCCTACAAGCAAGAAGACGTACCTGAAAGCTATCGCATCGACCTCCGAGGCTTCCACATGCCTACCCCTTCACGCAACGTCACCTCACGCTTTGGCTATCGCGCTGCCTTTAAGCGCGTCCACAAAGGTCTTGACATTAAAGTTTGCACTGGCGACACCATTGTTGCCGCCTTCGATGGCAAAGTGCGCGTTGTACGTTACGACGCTGGAGGATATGGCAACTACATAGTCATTCGCCACAACAACGGCCTTGAGACTATCTATGGCCACCTTTCAAAGCAACTTGTTGCGGGCAACGAAATGGTAAAGGCTGGCGATCCCATTGGACTTGGTGGCAACACGGGCCGTTCATTTGGTTCACACCTCCACTTCGAAACGCGCTTAGCAGGCGAGGCCATCAACCCCGAATTATTATTCAACTTCCCCGCACAAGATGTCACGGGCGACTTTTACACCTTCCACAAGAACGATGCGGGCAACGCCTCTACTCTCCTTGCGTCACGCAACGTATCAGCCGAAGACAAAATAGCCATGACAGCCACTCACTTCTACAAAGTAAAACGTGGCGAGACACTCTCTACCATTGCCGACAAGTTAGGCATTGCTGAAGACAAATTGGCTAAGACCAATCGCATGACCAACAGCACCAAACTGCGCACAGGACAAATCTTAAGATACTAATTAAGTTTTCATCAAATACTAAGCCTTTGATTTGACACCCTACTTAGGTTCCAAATCAAAGGCTTTTTCCGTCACGACTTAACACTTTCGTAATTTTTAAACAAGGTCCTGCCACCATTCAATTTTATTTAACTACATTTGCATAGTTAAGTAGGCTCAGTCCTACCATAATCAGCATAAATTATTCATCCAAACAGTTATAATCACATATCATGGAACAAAAAGATTTGCAACACATTGCCAATCAATTCGAAATCACAGGAACCGTTGCCGAAGTGAAGCCCTTAGGCAATGGTCTTATCAACACTACCTATAAGGTAACAACAGCCGAGGCTGATGCCCCGGACTACGTTCTGCAACACATCAACAACGCGATTTTCCCCGACGTTGACATGTTGATGAACAACATCGTTGCTGTTACCACCCACATTCGCAAAAAGCTTGAAGCTAAGCATACTGATGACATCGACCGCAAAGTACTCAAGTTTGTTCCCTGCAAAGACGGCAAGTACTACTACGTCTTCGACAACAAGTATTGGCGCGTCATGGTACTCATTCCCGATGCAGTATCAAAGAGCGGTGTAACCCCCGAAGGCTCTAAGATTGTAGGCGAGACGTTTGGCGACTTCCAAGCCATGTTGGCCGACATTCCCGAACAGTTGGGCGAGACTATCAAAGACTTCCACAACATTGAGTTCCGCTTGCAACAATTCCACGATGCCGTTAAGGCTGACAAGGTAGGTCGCGTTGCTGGTGTTAAAGACATCATCGACGAGATTGAAAAGCGTGCTGAGGATATGTGCCGCAGCGAACGTCTCTTCCGCGAAGGCAAACTTCCCAAGCGTATTTGCCACTGCGATACGAAGATCGACAACATTCTCTTCGATAAAGACGACAACGTACTCTGCGTTATTGACCTCGACACCGTAATGCCTAACTTCATCTTCTCTGACTATGGTGACTTCCTTCGCTCTGCTGCCAACACACAACCCGAAGATAGTCCTGAGTACGACAAGATTGAATTCCGTATGGACATCTTCAAAGCATTCACTGAAGGCTACTTAAAGACTGCACGCGTATTCCTCACTCCTATCGAGATTGAGAACCTTCCCTACGCTGCAACGCTCTTCCCCTACATGCAGTTAGTACGCTTCTTTGCCGACTACCTTGATGGTGACAACTACTACAAGGTACAGTATGCCGACCACAACCTCGTTCGTTCAAAGAACCAACTCACCTTGCTCCAGCGCGCAGAAGAGAATATTCCAGAAATGGAAGCCTTCATCAAAGAGCAATTGGCATAATAAGTAGAAGTTTCCCTACTCTACTATAAGATACTATTGCGGCCCCATTCTTCTTAAAAAATGGGGCCGCAGTTCTTTTACGATGTATATGTCGCTCTGCAAATTAATGTTGATTACATTGAAATGAATATACGTGACTAAGAACAAAACGCTCAAATATGTTGTCATCAGAGGCGGCAACCATTATGACGAGATTGAGACTTTGACGAAGAAAGATTTAAAACCGCTAAAGTTCCCCCGCTATTACATAAACCCTTGCATCTTCAACGCCTCGATTAATCCTTCTGACATCGTACGGCAGTCTTTAGCAGTATAGCGTATGTCAGTAAAAATCTGTGCTAACGTCTCGACATTGTTAATGTGCACAAACTCTTGATTTTCGGGGGCAGCTTCGGTGGTAGCATAAACACGGTCAATCGATGCTGGCGTGTGCGGTTGATACGTTTCGTCATGACGGATAGCCGACAATGGAAGACGCGTTGTTAACGCGGGTTGCTCGTCAGGCCAACCTAATGTAATCGTGGCCACAGGCATTACCAATCGAGGTAGGTGTAATAAGTCAATTATTTGCTTCGGTTGATAAATCGTTGTGCCCAAAAAGCAAAGTCCCAGCCCTGCAGCCTCAGCTAAGTCGCAAAAACGTTGGCAAAACAACAAAGCATCTGTTGCCGCATTCTGATAGGATAGGAAGTTGTCATATCCTGGGTGTCCCTTGCGCTGTTCTGCCCATGTTGTTACGCGATTATAATCTGCACAAAAGGTTAGCACCACTGGTGCCTGCGTCACCATAGGCTGATTGAAGTGACAAGGAGCAAGCTTTTGCTTCATCTCATCACTACGCGTCACTACTACCGAATAAAGTTGTAAGTTACCCATCGTTTGAGTGCGTTCTGCTTGTTCTAACAGTTCGTTGAGCATAACGTCATCTACGGGGCGCGAACTATATTTTCTAATACTTCTACGTGTCATAATTTTGTATAAAGCTAAAAAGAGGAAACAAACGCATCTATATATTTCACACAGACCATTGTTTCCTCTTTATTCATATTTGTTTCTAAGCCTTACCTTCCTCTTTCCATTGCTTCAACACGGCATCGCGCATCAAGAATAAGTGGCGAATCTGTGCAGCATAGGTTGGATTGTCTTTCAACTTATTTACGATGTCGTAATATAGCGTAACTGTATGCTTTAAATCCTTCACATAAGTAGCCTTGTCTATATAAAGAGAGGCTGGCAATTCATCAAAATGTGACTTAAACCACCCGACGACTTCGTTCAGTTCTTCATCAGTGTAATGCTTCTTATATTCCATCTTTGGAAAGAGTTTAATAAGTTTATAAGTTTATGGGTTTAATAAGATGATTGCAAGAACTAAAAGTAACTTTTTAATCCCATTATCTTCTAAACCCTATAAGCCCGCCAAACTTTACTCTTCAGCATTGCGTTCTTTCAGCGCAGCAGCTATTTTCTCTTCCAATTCAGCGGTCAATTCTGGATTGTCTTTAATAACGCGCTTTACCGCATCGCGACCTTGGCCTAAACGAGTTTCACCGTAGCTAAACCACGAACCGCTCTTCTTAATAATGCCAAGTTCTACACCTAAGTCAACGATTTCACCTACGTGTGAGATACCCTCACCAAACGTAATTTCAAACTCTGCCTTACGGAAAGGAGGAGCCACCTTATTCTTTACGATCTTTACGCGTACTTGGTTACCAATAGGTGTATCGCCATCCTTCAGCGTAGTTACACGACGAATGTCTAAACGAACCGAAGCATAGAACTTCAAGGCGTTACCACCAGTTGTCGTCTCTGGGTTGCCAAACATCACACCAATCTTTTCGCGCAATTGGTTAATAAAGATACACGTTGTGTTGGTCTTGCTAATCGTCGATGTCAACTTACGCAAGGCTTGACTCATCAGTCGAGCTTGCAAGCCTACCTTATTGTCACCCATATCGCCCTCAATCTCAGCCTTTGGCGTAAGAGCTGCCACTGAGTCAATCACGATAATATCAATAGCCGATGAACGAATCAATTGGTCAGCTATCTCGAGTGCCTGTTCACCATTGTCGGGCTGAGCGATTAAGAGTTCATCTACGTCTACGCCCAACTTCTTTGCATAGAAGCGGTCAAAAGCATGCTCTGCATCGATAAAGGCTGCGATACCGCCCTCCTTCTGAGCCTGTGCTATGGCATGAATAGCCAATGTCGTTTTACCTGACGATTCTGGACCATAGATTTCTATAATACGTCCTTTAGGATAGCCACCCACACCTAAAGCAGCGTCAAGTGCTAAACTTCCTGTAGGTATCACCTCTACGTCTTCTACTTGTTCGTCGCCCATGCGCATTACCGAACCACGACCAAAGTCCTTTTCTATCTTTGCCATTGCAGCCTGCAATGCTTTTAACTTCTCAGCATTGGGAGTTGCAGCGTCCATTTCTTCTTTTGCCATTATTGTAAGTTTATAAGTTTTAAGTAGGTGTTCAAAATTATGAGTTTAATGAATTAACGAATTAAACAACAGTTAGACACACTAACTTTTTAACCTCATAACCCAATAACCTCATAACCCAAGTTTTCAATCCGTCATATCGTCACCCGTAGTATCTTGATTATTATCGCGCACAATACTTGCAGCGCTGCCATCAAGGGGGATTTCGATACTAAAAGCTGGACCTTCTTCGATGCCTACCTGACCGATTTGTGCACCAAGGCGAATGGCGTGTCCATCACTCTTGGCACTATCATAAGCCATGCCGAGCAACACTGTGCCTTGACGGTCGGCTGCCGTGGTCAAGAATTCTGAGAAAGCATCTTTCGTAAACGAATTTTTATAAAACTCCTGTCCGTTGCACTTTATCACTACGTCAACGCGATTGTCATAAAATTCCTTACCCAAATCGTCCTTAACGATAGGCAATGTCTTATCAGCTACACGCGATATCGTAATCTCAAACTGCTTACCTGCCAACTTTGTTGTATAAGCATTACTTTGTGTTGGTTCGGCATACGGAGCATTGTTATTATTTACAGTCTGTGTACTATCAACGTTTTGTGCCTCAGCATCACTTTTTTTGTTGCTGCACGAAGCCAACGAAAGCCCCAACAGTAAGCAAGTTGATGCCAATACTATCTTCTTCATATACTCTGTTTGTTACATTTAATGGAATGGCAAAGTAACAAAACTTTAAGCATAAAAACAAGAAAACACTATAAGAGTTTTTTACCCTACATTATTTTCTATAATTTTGTATTATGAAAGTAAAACATTGGCTTATATATATTATATACATTGCTTTGCTCCATTCTTTGGCGTTTTGCGCCACATCGTGCCATAGGCAAAACAAGGATAGCGAAGCAAAGCGCACAACACAATCTGCCGTCGACACCACGGCACTAATGGTTATGCGCGTTCAGTCGTGTGCTCGGCTTTATACGGCTGAGATGAAAATTCACAAACTCATCACTCATACCGACGAGCCTCGCATCAAAGGCAAGGTATTAGGTCTGCAGGTCGATCTTCCTGCTCGCATGGGCGACCGCCGCATTGCTATCCCTATCGACGTTACGCTTAAAGCCTACATTGACTTTGCCAACTTTACAGCCGACAACCTACAACGCACTGACAGCACACTCGTCATCACCCTGCCCGACCCGCACGTCATCATCACTTCTACGCGTGTTGACAATCAAGGCACACGTCAATACGTTGATGCCTTGCGTTCACGCTACACCGATGCCGAGATTGCCAACTTTGCACAACAAGGGGCTGATAGCATTACAGCCCACCTTTCACGTTTCGGCTTAGAAGAGCGCGCCAAGCAGAGTGCTGCTCGCCAACTCATTCCACTTTTTTCTAACTTAGGATATACCGAGAGTCAAATCACCTTACGCTTTGGCCGCAACTATTCTGATCATGATTGGACAAAGCTTCAAACGAACTAAAAATGAAAAGCCTACAACGCTTGCTGCGCTGGTGGTGGATTTTTGCCGTAGCCGCCATCGTCATTGCCATTACTTATATATATATCGGTATTAAAGAAAATTCCCCTATACACCTTGAGGTGGAACGCAACACACGCATAGACCTTACTCCCGAACAAATTCTATCAGTGCGCGATATAGGGCAATGGGAGTTTCTTACTATCAACACCGAGGAACTTGTTGAGTGGCAGCGTTCTCGCACGCTCACCACCGACCGCCTTACGCGCATCTACCAAGGCACGCTACGCCTTGGCATCGACATGAGCAAAGCCTCCGACGATTGGTTCACCTCGCTACCCGACTCTACCGCGCAACTTATCTTGCCACACGCTGCCTTGCTCGACAACAATTTTATAGACGAGGCACGCAGCCGTTCGTTTTACGAGAAGGGCTCTATCCCGCCCGAAGCACGTGACCAACTCTACGCTCAAGCTCGTAAGAAGATGATGCAGCGTTGTCTCACTCCTCAAAACCTTCAAACGACTGAACGCAACGCACGCAACGAATTTACGCGCATCTTTAAATCATTCGGTTTTAAAACAGTCACTATTCAGTTTAAATAATGCAACGATTCTATCCACTCATTCTCCTTTTCAGTCTACTGCTTTGCAGTTGCCACGATGACGTTCCTGTGCAACCTGGCTCTACCGTAGCCCGCCGCACAGTACTTATATATATGGCTGCCCAAAATTCGCTCAAGAAGAAAGCTGCAGCCGACTCTACCGAAATCATGAACGGCCGACAATACTTAGCCGACAACGACCGTCTGCTTCTCTTTATCGACGATGATAGTCTTCGCGCCCCACGCCTCTACCGCATCGCGCGTCAATGGAACAAGCCTCACCTTGTCACCACCTTCGACAACGATGCGTGTTCTACATCGCCCCACACACTACAAATGGTACTACAAACGATAAAGGACAAGTTCCCCGCACAAGAGTACGGACTCACCCTATGGTCGCATGCTGACGGGTGGTTGCCCGCCACCAACACCGATTACGACAACCGCTACCCCGCTGCAGCGCCAGCCCGTCCCTTCTCTTTTGGCATTGACACGAACTATAATAAATACAATAGCAATGACGGCACCCAAATGAACATTACCGACCTTGCGCAAGTCATTCAGCGCACAGGGCTTCATTTCAACTACATTCTCTTCGACGCTTGCCTCATGCAAAACCTTGAAGTGGACTATGCCTTACGCAACGTTACGGACTACGTCGTAGCTTCTCCCATGGCCATTCCTACGGCAGGTGCTAACTACACCAACCAGTTACGATGTGGACTTTTTGCAGCCTCGCCCGATAGCATTACACGCACGTACTACAACGATGTTGTCAACGAATACTACACCGTTTATGATGATATCGGAATCACCATCTCTGCCGTGCGTACCGATCAACTCCCTGCACTTGCCACTACCCTAAAAGAGGCACTCCCCTACTCTGCCTTGGCCAATCGTCAGTCGCCCGATATGTCATCTGTACTCAATTATCAAACATACGCGAGGATTTTCTATTATCGCCCTCACAACTACGATGCCTTACAAGCCTTCGAACGTCTATTGCCCGAACCTTATCTCTCCAACGTTCTCCAAGCTCTCGAACGCTGCGTAACGTCGCACTATAGCACCCCCCGCATCTACGTTGGGCCTTATAACCGCTACCAAAATATACCCACCGCCACCGATCACTATCGTGCAGTAAGTCTATTCATTCCACAGACTATCTATACCGACAATGCCAATAAATGTATTTTTGGCGATCTCAACCAAACGTTCCAACAAACTGAGTGGTACACAGCTTGTGGCATGAATACCACAGGGTGGTAACAATACACTATATTTTACCCCTATGATTGACCAAATAACCGACTTTGTCAACGCACTTGAGAGCTTCGTCAAGGCTGAATTGCGCCTAAGCATGGAGCCTGCCGACTATAACAACGAGGCCATCGAAATCATCGATGCGCGCAACCACCTATTTCGCAACGTGGGTCGTCAGTCCACCGACGAAGAATTGGGTATCTATGCCATTCGCGACCTCTGCCAAGTAGACGAAGACACCATGGAGACTATTCCCAACCGCATGAAATTTCTATCTATTGCCAGAACCTACTTCGGATAGAAACTTTAATCTACCATTAACGTTTAACGTTAATATTACTTTTCACGCTTCGCGCGGGTTATGAACATTAATCTCCATTAATCTTTCTTTTGCTCTAAATCCTCTAAAATTAAACGTGCAGATTAATGAACAGATTAATGAATAAGATTAATGACAGATTAATGGAGATTAATGTTCAAAAACCGCGCGAAGCGCGAAAGACATCATTAAAGTTAACGATATATTAACGTTCCTTTCCTTAACAACCATTCGTGTTCCCCATGAAACCACACTTAGTGTTATTACTCGTTTCTACTCTCATCGTTTCCTGTCAGAAGAGCGAGCCCACCTATCGCATCGGCATTTCGCAATGCAGCCAAGATCCTTGGCGCCAACAGATGAACAAAGAGATGAAACGCGAAGCCACATTTTATAAAAACGTGCAACTCGACATACGCTCAGCACACGATAGTAACGAATTGCAAACCCGTCAAATTGATAGTCTCCTCAACGAAGGCATCGACCTACTTGTCGTCTGCCCCAACGAAGGACGTGCCCTCAGCCCCGCTGTCGAAAAGGCCATGGCAAAGGGCATTCCCGTAATCGTGGCCGACCGCAAGACCTCTACCCAACACTATACAGCCTATATTGGTGCCAACAATCGTGCAATAGGTAAAGATATAGGAGCCTTTGTCATTCATACACTACAAGGCAATGGCACCATAGCCGAACTCACGGGCCATCTTGCTGGCACAGCCGCCAGCGAACGCCACGAAGGATTACACGAAGCCTTACGTAAGGCTCCGGGCATTCACGTTGTAGCTCAGTTTGAAGTAGGTTGGGAAGGACCACGCATACAACAACAACTCGACTCTATGTTTAAGGCCGGGACAGTTCCTCAACTCATTCTCGCCCCCAACGACCGCACAGGTGTACGCATTCATCAAGCATTACAGAGCTTAGGACACCCCGAGATAAAAGTAATCGGTGTTGACGGCCTATCAGGCCGCGGTGGGGGACTTGAGAATGTGGAGCAAGGCAAGCTCTTAGCCACTTTTGTCTACCCTACAGGCGGCTATAAGATTATTGAAACGGCGCTACAAATTCTCAACCACGAGCCTTATCAGCGCAATACAGAACTGCGTTCAACCATTATCAACAGTGCTACGTCACGCATCTTCCGCATTCAGAGCGACCAAATCAAAGTGAGCGAAGAGCGCATTGACCAGCTCGGACTGCAAATGGACAAATTCCTTTCGCGCTACTCTATGCAAAACATGCTGCTCTTGGCCTGCATCGTCATCATCGTATTGATTGGCTTATTGTTGAGTTTTGGCATTCGTATGTACTACATCACCATTCGCCGCAACGAAGAGTTAGCACAGCAGAAGCACAAACTTGAGGAGCAACGTGATCAACTGGTCAAAATGGCCAAGGAAGTAGAAGAAAGCACTCAGAGCAAACTCACCTTCTTCACCGAAGTATCGCATGACCTACGCACACCGCTCACACTCATCACGGCTCCCGTCGAACAACTCATATTGAGCACCAATCTCAATGCCGAGCAGCAGCGCCTACTCAACATGGTCAGCACCAATGCCAACATCTTGCTGCGCATGGTGGGACAGATGCTCGACTTCCGTAAGTACGAGGACGGCAAGCTACAACTCCACCCTACCTCTATGGCACTCGACGAAGCTATAAGAAAGTGGTGTGAACCGTTTAATACCTTGGCACACAAGAAACTTATTCGTTACAACATCAAATGTCTGCCCACCACTGCCCCCAATGGGTGGCAAGGCTACGTTGACGGAGTGAAGATGGAGAGCGTACTTTACAACCTACTATCAAACGCATTTAAGTATACTCCCGAGGGGGGCAAGATCAACGTTTCGGCTCAACTCACCGACAACGTCGAACAAGGCCGACAGCTCACACTCATTGTCGAAGATACAGGTCAAGGCATTGAGCGCGACAAGCTGCCTTACATCTTCGACCGCTTTTATCAAGCCGACGTGAGCCACGATGGTTCGGGCATTGGTTTGGCCACTGTCAAGGTATGCGTCGAGCTACACGGCGGAACAGTGCGTGCAGAAAGCACTTTGGGCACAGGTACACGCTTTATCGTTAACATACCTTGCAACGAACATAACGTAATTGACCACATCGAACAACCGCTTGAAAGCCAACCCGCTATTGGATCGGCTGAAGCTATCAGCAAGATGCAAAACGAGTTGCAACGCCCCGAACCGCTGCCTATGCCTTCTGGTAATAAAGAGAACGAGGCTGACGAACCACCCACGGTATTGGTTATTGACGACAATGAGGACATTCGCTCTTACATCAAACTGCTCTTGGGAAGCGACTACAAGGTAATCGAAGCAGCCGACGGACAAGAGGGCCTAACCCGTGCACGCCAAATCATACCCGATGCCGTAGTGTGCGACGTAATGATGCCCGTCATGAATGGTTGGGAGTGTTGCCGCCGACTGAAGGACGAATGGCAGACCTCTCACGTGCCAGTAATGATGCTCACAGCCTGCACGCTCGACGACCAACGTGTAGTCAGCTTCGACTGCGGTGCCGATGCTTACATTGCCAAGCCCTTTAGCCCCGACATGTTCCGTGCACGCTTGCGCAACCTCATAGCCAACCGCCGACGCCTCAAGTTGGCCTTTGGTGACGACACGAACATACGCAAGTCTGACGTGAGCGACCTCGACAAGTCTTTTGCCGAACGCTTCCGATCGCTTATTGAGCAAAATCTTAAACATACCAACTTCTCCGTTGAAGATATGGCAACCCAAATGGGCATCGGCCGCACGCAGTTATATCGAAAGATCAAATCACTCACGGGCCTTTCGCCCATCGAGATTTTGCGTGTAGCACGCCTTAAGAAGGCAGCCGACTTGCTCCACCGCACCGACATGAGTGTATCACAAGTTACATACGAAACGGGGTTCTCTTCTCCCAGCTACTTTACCAAGTGCTTTAAAGAATATTTTGGTGTGAACCCCAAAGAGTACTAAAGCCACAAATTGAAGTCGTCTAAACTTTTATGAAGTTCAAAAATAAAGGCAAATCTTGAATTTAGAAGAGATAAAAGTTTAAATATAATCTTCGTCAGAAAAGTTTAGACGACTTCACTACCAACAAAATTGGCCGTGAATTTGTAACAACAAATGCACGGCCAATTTTACTTATTACTTAATATTCCATTAATTGTGGAAGGTTAAACGATCGCCTGCGGCATCAACATGAATAGGCTTCATCTTGTCTACCATACCCGCCAATAGTGCCTTACTCAAATCGTTGAGCAACATACGCTGCAAAGCACGCTTTACAGGACGAGCACCAAATTCGGGATCGAAACCTGCCTGAGCAACCAACTTAACTGCTGCATCACTCACGTCAAGCACAACATCTTGTTCTTTCAACAAACGTTGTATACCACCGATTTGAATGCGGACAATCTGCTCGATTTGAGGTTGCGTCAATGGCTGGAACATAATGATGTCGTCAATACGGTTCAAGAACTCAGGACGAATCGTCTTCTTCAACATATCCAACACCTGTGACTTCGTTTCGTCAATGATGCGTGCACGCTCTTCAGCATTCTTGTTAGCAATCGCCTCCAGCTTTTGCTGAATCATTTGCGAACCCATGTTTGAAGTCATAATGATAATGGTGTTCTTAAAGTTGACAGTACGTCCCTTGTTATCTGTCAGTCGACCATCATCCAACACTTGCAGCAAGATGTTAAACACATCAGGGTGTGCCTTCTCTATTTCATCAAAGAGCACAACACTGTAAGGCTTGCGACGCACAGCCTCTGTCAATTGTCCACCTTCCTCGTAACCAACATATCCCGGAGGTGCACCAACGAGTCGACTCACGCTGAACTTCTCTTGATACTCACTCATATCGATACGCGTCATCATATTCTCATCGTTGAATAAGTAGTCAGCCAAAGCCTTTGCCAGCTCCGTCTTACCGACACCTGTTGTACCGAGGAATATGAACGAACCGATAGGACGCTTTGGGTCTTGCAGCCCTGCACGGGAACGACGTACCGCATCAGCCACAGCTTCAATAGCCTCGTCCTGACCTACGACACGTTTGTGCAGTTCTTCCTCCAAATGGAGCAACTTCTCACGTTCACTCTGTAGCATTCGCGTTACAGGTATGCCCGTCCAACGAGCTACGACATCAGCGATGTCGTCAGCCGTAACCTCTTCCTTCACCATAGCCTCCGCACCTTGGCGATTACGCAACTGCTCTTGTTGAGCCGTTATGTCATCAGCCAACTGTTTGAGTTTGCCATAACGAATTTCAGCTACGCGACCATAGTCACCCTCACGTTCAGCACGCTCGGCCTCAAACTTAAGTTGCTCTATCTGTTGCTTATCCTGCTGAATGCGTGAGAGCACTTCCTTTTCGCCCTCCCACTTAGCACGAAGGTCTTTCTCCTTCTCACTCAGTTCAGAGATTTCTTTATTCAGTTGCTCCAACTTTTGCGTATCATTCTCACGCTTGATAGCTTCGCGCTCAATCTCAAGTTGACGCAAGCGACGTGTTATCTCGTCCAATTCCTCAGGTTGAGAATCACGTTCCATACGCAACTTAGCTGCCGCCTCATCCATCAAGTCAATAGCCTTGTCGGGCAAGAAACGATCCGAGATATAACGATGTGAAAGTTGTACGGCTGCGATAATGGCATCGTCTTGAATACGCACCTTGTGGTGATTTTCGTAGCGTTCTTTCAATCCACGCAAGATGCTAATTGCATCTTCAGGCGTTGGTTCATCTACCATTACTGTTTGGAAACGACGTTCCAAGGCTTTATCCTTTTCAAAGTACTTTTGATACTCCTCCAACGTTGTCGCACCAATGCTACGCAATTCACCACGAGCCAAAGCTGGCTTTAAGATGTTGGCAGCATCCATTGCGCCTTCACCCTTACCAGCGCCCACCAAGGTGTGAATCTCATCTATAAACAAGATAATATCGCCTTGAGCCTGAGTCACTTCGTTAATGACGCTCTTCAAACGTTCCTCAAACTCGCCCTTGTACTTGGCACCCGCTACGAGTGCCCCCATATCAAGCGAATAAAGTTTCTTATTCTTCAAGTTCTCTGGCACGTCGCCTCTTACGATACGCTCAGCCAGCCCTTCTACAATGGCCGTTTTACCCGTACCCGGCTCACCTATTAATATCGGATTGTTCTTGGTACGACGCGAAAGGATCTGCAGTACACGACGAATTTCCTCATCACGACCAATTACAGGATCGAGCTTACCATTGCGCGCCTCTTCTACCAAGTTGCGCGCATACTTCTCCAATGCCTGATAAGTATCCTCACTACTTTGCGATGTAGCTTTCTGGCCACCGCGCAATTCCTCAATGGCTTTCTTCAAGCCATCGGCCGTTACGCCAGCGTCCTTCAACATTTGGGCAGCCACACTCTTCACCTCGAGCAGAGCTTGCAACATCGGTTCGAGTCCTACATAAGTGTCACCTCCCTTGCGAGCCAAGTCTTGCGCCTTTAGTGCCACAGCATTGGCCTCTTGGTCAAGGTATGGACTCGCACTACCACCACTCACACGAGGTTGGCGACTCAATTCTTGATGAACGGCAGCTTGCAATGAACGCTCGTTTACACCAAGTTTACCAAAGATAAACTTCGTAACGTTTTCGCCCACAGCCAGCACACCAGCCAACAAATGAACAGGGGTAATGGCCTGCTGCCCATTTTGTTGCGCACTATCCACGGCTTGTTGAACAGCCTGTTGTGCTTTGATTGTAAAGTTGTCGAAATTCATATATTTATTGTTTTATTATTATCAATGTTTATGCCCTCTTGATTGCAAACACATTGCCAAAACATTCGGCACACGACGGCTATAACATATATTTAAAAATAATGACAACTTGTGCAGTACACACCGACCCACTTCTGCCAAAAAGGGCAGAAGACAACATCTATCTACTGACACTTGTGAATATTACGATTGTTAAACGTACCTTTGTAAAGTAAACAACATAAACACTCTATATGCCCTCTACCAATTCAGAAGCAAACATTTCGATACTAATGCCCATATATAATGGTTCAAAGTATTTGCCCGAAAGCATCGGTTCGATAATTGCGCAAACCTTCACCAACTGGGAACTCATCGCCTTAGACGACGGTTCGAGCGACAACAGCTACGAGATATTAAAACAATTGGCTCAAAAAGAACCACGCATACGTATATATCATAAGGAGAACGACCCCACGGGCAACGTGGCACGCAACATTGCGCTCATGTGTCAATGGGCAAAAGGCGAATATGCCTTTTATATGTCGCAAGACGACACCCTGTCGCCCAACTGTCTGGAAAGACTCTATCAACGTGCCACAGAGATTAATGCAGACATCGTACTGCCAGATATGCTACTGCGATATGCGGACAATAGTCTTGGAACATGGCCGTGCTCCTATCCGCCTAATAAAGACTATCAATTAGTACTCTCTCCTCAGGAAGCCTTCTACCTTGCCGCCGACTTTTCTATCAACGGCTTCGGCCTCGTGCGTATGCCCTTGATGGCCGACAAACGGAGCGACACGCGCTTTTACGATAGCGATGAGTACAACACACGCATGCAATTCTTGCACGCCAACAAAGTGGCCTTTGCTCCTGGCACATTCTACTACTACCAAGGCAACCCCAATGCGATTACGCACCAATTCTCCATGCGGCGCTTTCAACGCCTGCAAACGGGCTTGATGTTACACGACACATTCTGTAGTGTTTTTCCAGACAAGCAGCACCGACTAAAATTGATGACCCAGCTCATGCACTTTTATTTAGACACCACGATGTTGCTTTATATGCACCACGATGAAATGAGCGTTGCCGAACGAAAGACGGCTCTAACAATCTTCAAAGAATTTGAACAACACATTAACTTCCGAGGGTACAAAAGACGCATCTTTGCTCAACTCAACACCTATGAACGCCTCTTTGCTCTCCCCTACTACATCCTTGGTACAACCCGTCATACAGGCTGGCTATATCGCCTCATTCACTGGCTACGGAAGTAACAATAAGTAGAATGCCTAGGCTTACACTACAAATCGTGTAGATAAATGGGTCTTTTTAAAAAAATTACCCACACGATTCATTACTACCCCAGTGACCAGTTTTATGTTCTCATAGTCTATGCAACAAGGATATACTGCATCAAAATGTAACATATAACTGGGCATACTACTTCTAAGAGGAAATGCTATAATTGTATAATAGGTCTCGTGTGTTGATAATTGGGCATGCACTGACCGATAGAAGCTCCAATGTAAGTAGGGTCGCAGATAATAAAAGATAGTCCTTCATACTGATAGCCATCGCCTGTGATAGTGGGGTCAGTAAAGTGGATGGCTGTACACTCATGACCAGGATATTGCACTAAGTGTGTTTGCAACCCCAATAGTTTGCGCACAGCGGTAACGAGGAATATGGCACGGTCCTCACAATCGTTCTTCGGATAGTAAAAGTTCTCTTCAAGAAAGTATGCCTTCTCGTAGCCATGTTGGTCGCCATCGGTAGCATAACTAAAAGCATATTGTGTAAAGTGCATCAAGGTCATAACGGCCTCACGTTGACTCTTGCCCTCAATGTGAGAACGAAGTTGTTCCCAAAGCGATGCATGGATTTCTGGGAGTACTATGGAGTGGGCATAATCGGGAATATCCATGGGTGGATAATGGCGGAGCGCCTCTAAAACAGCGCGGTCGAAACTAACAGAGAGAGATATGCGTCCGTCGTCAAGTGTTGTATGAACGATGTGTCCAGAGTGTAACTTTAAAGTACGCTCTCCATTAAAGCGCAAACTCACCACGCGACCAGCATCGACATCATCAGGCAACGTGTAAGCATAATAATGAGCATCAGCCTCTTCAAGTGGGGAGAGTCGATCTTTGAATAGGTAGAAGCGCTGTCCACCAAAGGCCAAATAGGGTTGGTTATAAAATACCTCCTGCGTGGGCACGAGTAGGAGCATTTGGCGTTCGGTACGTGCCATGCGCACATCGTAGCCCATTTGGACGAGCAAAAAATGTTCTAACACAATGCGCTCGGCCGTAGCTGCAGGGGCATCCAAGAGCGATTCAACATAGGTGCGAACCATTTCGATGGTAAGCCAATCATTAAGGCCATGCTCTGCTGCTACTACGCATAGGCTTTGAGCTGTAAGAGTGGCCTCGCGGGTGTTATGATAGCGTCGCCACGCATTAGCAATGGCCTCTTCATCGGTAGTGTCAAGCATTAGGGGCATCATCGTGCGGCAAGAGAGCGTATCACCATAAAAGCCAAAGTGCTGTTGTGAAGCGGGGACTACTGTCGGAACTTTAGGCATGATGGGAAGGCTTGGCAGCGTTGGTTGTGGCGTTGGTGTGGGTTGAGGTTGCGGTGTATCGGGCTGTGGCAATGAAAGGGGAGAAACGTTGTGAGGCTCATCTGTAGGAAATGTCGGGGGCAAAGTGGGCTTAGGAATGACATCATTATCACGCTTTTCTCCTTTAAAGGCATTGAAACGCTTCCACGATTGCTGCAGAAAATCAGCATAACGGCTCAGTACATCATGCCGATGGTCAGCATAACGACTCAACATTTGCTGGCGGTACTGCTGAAAGCCTTTGACCTCCTGAGCGCAAACGTAACTGATTACCAGTAGGAAGGCGAGAATACATGTAATCAACCTTTTCATACGAAACACATTTTTTGAGTGGACATTAAGGCGCTCTTCACGCTTCGTTTTAAGCGTGAACGTATCACTAATTTTTCTTAATAACCACAAATATTACTATTTTGTTCTCTTCTGAAAAACACAATAAGTTTAGCCTCTTCCCCTATTCTCCTTCCCCTGCCGGGGAAGGGGAATAGGGGAAGAGGCTAAATCAATGTTTATCCATTTCTTCGTTTAAGCGTATGGATTACTTCGCATCCGCTTGTTTACCCTCACGCACGAACTTACTTACTTGGTCGGCAAACTTTTGTGCAGCTGCGCTTTCGCGTGCAGCATTTTCGTAAGCACGAATGCGAGCACGTGTAGCTGCACTTTCGCTCACGATAAAGTAGGCACGCATTTCATATGTGCCGTCACCATTGTCACGAATAATGGAGTATGAGGGTTGGAGCTCACCATTCAGTTCCTTCTCAATCTGACTTTCGTAAGCCGCATAGAAATGGTCGAATTCCGCCTTTTCGTCATCGCTACCAGCGATGTCGGAGGCAATGCGTCCGTTGAGCACGCGTTTGGCCTGTTGTGCATAAGTGATAGCCGCATTGTTAATGCAAGTCTGCTGACCTACATTCTTTGACTTGCAGCGAGTGCAGGTACCCATAATCTCTTGATTCTCCTCCCCTTCTTTATAGAGCTTTTGATAGTGAGTGAGCAGAGCCATTTCGAGCGATTGTGAAGAGCCGAAGAGTTTCCACCCCTCCTTCTTATAGTCCTTCATGGTCTTCTTATACATCTTTTCGCGCTCCTTGGCTATTTGTTTATCAAACTGAGCTGCTGCAGGCATGAGGCAGCAAAGTGTAAATAAAAATAAGATAATACGTTTCATAATGATTGCGTGTGTTAAGTTTATATACTAATGTTTATATTTAAGAACTGCAAATATAGAACAAAACGATTTGTTTTACAACGCATGATGCAGGGGCATATAGGTGTTTTAAGCATGGACGGTTTTGGGCATGGAATAGGTGGTTAGAATTGGTATGTAAATGGTGCATTTTTTTTATTGTTGTCCCAAGAATGCATTCGCACCTATTATTTTTTGAGAAAGATGCGAATATTCTTTTTCACCACCTGCATGCTTTCGTCGTTCGACTGACTTTTAACGAGCCAACGCTGAAAGTCGGCATACGACAAATGACCTATTTGGCTTGACCTATCGAGCGTAGGTTTCGCAAATTCCCGTTTTGAAAACACTATATACAAGGTATTGACCTCTACTTCATCAGTGCAGTTCATCACATACTCTACAGCTCTGCCAGGCATTTCATTATGCGCTTTTGAGAACAAAAGATAGGAATAATCACCTTTGACGCTACAGGCACTATTGACATCAGTAGGATAGGGCAAAAGGCACGACACCTCGTCTGCTTTACTATCGTAGAGGTAAACGGCCAAGTAGCCATTCTCTGCCGCTATAAAACTGAGGTAAATACGATTACCCGAACAAAAGTCAAGTTGCTCTATCGCAGTTTCAGATTGGCTGCACAATACTTTGCAATTAAGTTGGGTCTGTACGCTCTTTATCTCTCGCGCACGCCCTTTGACGGTACATTTTATAATAATACCATCGTCCGAAAAGCTACGTTCAAACTCTGGTGTGCCAATAGTTTCGAGCCATTCGCCCTTTACCTGCGTATTGCCCTCTTGATAAAAGAGTTCGTCTTGTCCATTCACCACCGAAGTAGAACTCTCAGCTATGATGCGACCAAAAGCCTTTGCCAAAGCATTGAGTTGTGCGCGACGCAAAGCTTCTTGTTTACCCTCTTGATACGACATGGTGGGGGGAACTACATAAGTGTAAGTGCCCTCCACTACCTTTACCTCACGCGCTACGAGCAACAAGCCATAAGTGAAAAACAATAATAAGGCTAATATTTTACTTTTCATTCTGCGTCACTCTTTTTAAAACCAGCAAGATGTGTAATACATCTTGCTGGCTTATACTATGTAAAGCCCTATTCTTTAGAAACAATAACCTACACCAAAGTGAAGGTCGTGGTTGACATTACAGCAAAAAGAGTTACTATAGGAATAGCCTACATTAGCTACTATATGGTTAAACTTAAACATAAAACCAAAATCAACCATCATACCACTTTCGTAATCAGGATAATAATAATGCCAACCATTGTAATTGTAATCGTCATCACCCGACACTGGTGCGTAGCCTAAACCTACATAAATGTGTGCTGGTCCTACAATTCTTTTAATTACACCAATTGTAGCAGCTGGCAATCCACAAGCTTCCGTTCCATCACCAAATGTAGGGGTAACCTTTACGTAACCACCCCAATTGCCAATATAGCCACCCATTAAACCTAAACGACCTGCAAAGCCACTCGCTTCATAAGCATCGAAAAAGCTAGTTGCACCTACAACATTTACAAACCATCCTTTATCTGCAATTTGTGTACGAAGTCTAAAGATGATGTCGCCATCATGGTCAAGTTTAATCTTCTTTGTTTGCATACCAGCATACTTCGCAGTGAGAGAATTAAGCCAAATGGGCACTTCGATAGCATAAGTACCATCGGCATCAACCACAGCACTTTCAGCACCACCAGTGGCTTCGACTACAGCTCCGGGCAAGGGATTACCATTTTTATCAACTACAGCTCCTTTCACTACGCGAGTTGACTGTGCAAGGGCACTCATGCTGCCTAAGCAAATGAGCGCAAGGGTAAGAATAAAATGCTTCATAATTGTTTGTATTATTTAAGTTTATAATTTTTCCACTTATCACCCAACGACAGACCAGAGGTGACAGTAGGCGTTTGACTTTTGTGATTCTTCAGGCGCGCTTGTAGAGTAACTTCGTCACGAACGTAGTTGCCCAACTCATGTAACGTTACGTCGCCACGCGTTTCTTTAAGTTTTTTGAGCAAGTAGTAGGTAAACATGCCGTGCTTTTGCTCATCATAAGCCAAAGCCGATTGGTCACTGGTGGCAGCACTGAACACAACTAAGTTGCCGGCCACCTCATCATCGTCAACGGCTATAGCTACACTGCGTGCCGACATCAACATCTTCTTCTCATCACGTGTAGCACCGCTAAAGCAAGCATCTAAGAACACCGTTACGCAATTTGCCTGCATGGCAGCCAACTCGGCATAGAACGAGGCTAAAGAATAGCAAACGCGCAATTGGCGTCCATCGGCATCGACAGGTAGGATATAGGCCGACTTGCTCTTCTCGTCAGGTACACCATGCCCCGCATAGTAAACGATGAAGTTGCATTGCCCATGTTTGGCAGCTGCAATGGCCTTCATATCTTCAACAGCATCAAGCAAGCCACCGAAGGTAACATTTAAGTGTTTGCGAATGTTATCAGAGGGTATGCCCAACACCTTATGACAGTATTCGGCAAACATGTTGCCATCATTCTCTGCATTGGGTACTTCGGCCACGCGCGTATATTTCTCGTTGGCTATGATAATAGCAAAGGTGTTGACATTGTCGGCAGGGTTGACAGGGATGTCAGTATCAACGTCCGATAACATTGTCGGCTTTGGCGCAGTGGCCGTTTGTGCCACTGGCGCTGGAGCCTTAAACGTGTTTTGCACTGACGACTGCCCAGTGGGCGCTGGTGCTGCCGCCACTAAGTTAGGACGCTTCGAGGCCGCGTTAAAGTCCATCAACTGCATATCACTTCCACCGATCGTCGTCGACGAATAGCCCAAAGCCTGAATTTTAGCCGTAATAGCTTGTAGACGGTCCGTGTCGCCTACGTAGGCATAAGCATTGGCCAAGGCATAAGCATAGTTAATGGCCAACGGGTCGTTATGTAACACCTCGCTCAACACGTTAGCCGCTTGTGTAAAGTAATCACTAGCCACTTGTTTAGCCTGTCGAGCCTCCTTGCCACTCTCCGTACTAGCTTGTTTGGCATACACCACACCCGCATTGTAATAATTTAAAGCCAAGTGGCGCGCCACCTCTAGACTTTGCGGTTTCAACTGCCGTAGGCGCGTATAAGTAGCCGCAGCTTGCGCATACTGCGCAGTACGCTCGTAGAGTTGCGCTTGAATGTTAATCAATCCTTCATCGTTGGGCTTGAAACGCATAGCCTGCGTCACATACTTTTGCAAAGCAGTGTCATCAGTCTTATGTTCGCCCAAGGTGTTAATAATGGTCGTGAGCAAAGCCAAATTGTCAGGATAAAGCACAAGCCCCTGTTCTAATACGTATTGCGCATGCGCCACATCATTTAGGTAGACATAAGCTTTGGCCATATAGTTGTATGCATCAGAACGACGTTTGGCCTCCCCCGAATTGATGTAGGCTTGCAAGTAGGTTATGGCTTTGGCATACTTGCGCGCATTGTAGTTATTAGTGGCCGCCATCCAAGCAAAGGTGGCATAATCAGCCCCTACAGTAAGTCCCTCGCTTTGCATGGCCTCATGCATCGACACATCAATATAAGCTTCGACAAACTGTTCGGCCTTGGCATTGTTGCGCTGACTGGTATAGTAATAGGCAGCTTGATTGAGATAGGGAAAGATATTCTTTAGTCCCGCTTTCGCTTGTGACTTTTCAGCCGCATTATTACTGTTAAGCACTCCCATGTACTGCTCATAAGCCCAATAGAGGGCATTGTAGGCCGTAAGGCTTTCGCCAGAAGTCGTAATGGCATTTACAAACTCATTATATTGAGCCACAGCATTTGACAACGACTGGGCTTTAAGGTGACTCACTCCTCCACTAAGCAGCAGAAGCAGTGTCACACTGATTACACTCTTCTTCATTTGTCAAAAGCATTTACAAAGGTGAACTCTACGCTAATGCGACGATAAGCCCCTCCCGTCTTGTCAGAGAGATTGATGTGGTACTTATAGTCTGTATTCATCGTGTTGAACTGCGTCAAAGTGTACTCTATATAGTCTTTCACCGCCACAGCACGCACGAAAGCCAACTGTTCATTGCGACGTATGCCCTCTTGGCGCGTAATGGTCATCGTGCTGAGTTCATTATCTAAATAATAGGGTTCGTTTGCTATATCGCCCCAACTTCCGTCGTAAGCTATCGCACCATTAATAGGTAATGCATCAGCCGAACCTGTTATGTTGATTACAACCTTCTTGCCCGCCTTGATATATTGCGCAAAGTCTTTTTCAAAAGCTTGTGCCACAATCTTTAACATTGACTCTGCAGCATTTGACTCACTAATTTTGTAACGCCCTGCAGCAAAGTCCTCATGAGCCGAATATTGTGCATCGACCGTGTAATTAAAGCCTACCTTATAATTGGTAATGCGATTACCTGCAGCATCGTAGTCGGCTACAACGCCTGTGCTCACTTGTATGTTGGTATGGTCAGAGATTAGATTTTGCTTCCTTGCATTTTCTACCACATGGTGCTTAATCGTGTTAAGTTGCACCTCCTCCATGCTCGACTGCTGCACCAACTCAATAGGTACAAAGCTATCATCGGCCGACATAAAGTCTAACGATTGGCGACTAAGGTTGTTAAACTCATACTGCTTACCCGTGGCCTTATTATATACGTTGGCATAGATGAGTTCAAACTTATCGTCCTTCGTAATGCCATACACAGCATCACGAAACTCAAGGTTATCGGCCGTCATAAAGTCTTGTACCTCGCCCTCGGGTACTGTCAAGTAGATGGTGGGCATATTGTCAAAGTTCAAGGCCAACAAATTGTTTTGCGGGTTATAACCGCCTAAGGTAACATTCGCATTCATCACCCTATTGTCAGCCATTTTGGTGGCAATCTCTTGTTCAAAAAGACGAGCCTGCTTAAGGCGTGACTCCTCGTTTACACGTTCTTTATAAGCTTCAAGCGTTTCACCCTCACGCATCTTCGACCACTCCTCCATACGCTGCAGTAGTTCTTCTTTCAACAACTTAGTGTAGTTGGGCGAGAAGCCACCTAATAACTTATAGCGAATAGCATTCAGCGTGTTGTAACTTAAAAAGATGTTCTTCTTACCGTCCTTTACAAAACGTAAGTAGCTCACATGGCCATCGGACTCATTCATCGTGAAGCAATCGTTCACATCCATTAGGTTAACAAACGTCATCGTTTGGTCAGCCGAGACAATACCTACATATTTTCCCTCAGGGTGAAAGGCAAAGCTTGTTGGCGTGCCCGTTAGCGGCACATCTATTTGCTTTGTAAAGCTGCGAGTATCGTAAATTGAGAACCCACTGCTAGTCAATACGCCCAACATTGACGAATCGTCCGAAAAGGCCACACACTTCACCTCTGCACTACAAGGTAACGTCACGCGTGCTTGTCCTGTCTCTTGAGCTACGACAACGACCTGCATGCCACCCGCTAAGGCCAAATAGTAATCGTTGGCACTTACTTCCAACATGGTGGGAACAAAGGGCATTGCAAAACTGCGCTGAACAACGTAACTCTTGCCGTCATACACTTTTAGCTCCTTATTGTCCAAAGCCATAAAGAATCGTTTACTATCAGCGCTATAAGCTATTGCCGTTGGATGTTGATCGTCACTCGCAAGTTCAAACAAACGTTGGTCAACTCGATAAGCATCAAATATTTCAACATGGCTTTTCTTACCATTGCTTGTCAGCACTGCATAAGCTACCCCTGCAGGGTTCGCCTTTAAACTAGCTACCTTCATTGAAGTATGTCCAATAAGCAGTCCTTTTAAATTATAACAACGCTTATCAGCAGCATAGAAAGTACTATATAGATAATTATCAAGCGTAAAAGGTGTTGTGGGTTGACGATAATTTAAACTCTTACGTACCGTAACACCTCCTGCTTGAGTTGGAGCCACAATTTGTGCACTCGCAGCACTCACCAACAAACATGAAAGCAATGTTGTCATCATACTACTACGCACCTTATGCATAGTTCGGTAACGGAAGGTATACAGAGAAATAGGTATCATAGTGTTAAATGTAAGTAATACGAGTTCATATACGTAAATTATATTTCTGATATGCAAATTTATAATAAAAAGGAGTTCGCAAAAAACACCAACTCGATGCAACAGGAATAGGTGGTTGAGTATATTGGTTAAGTGGAACAAATTTATCAATAAGCGGTACATTTTTTTTGCGAGACATAATAATGAAAGGGGGATAAAATAAACAAAAACAGAAATAAATACCAACGATAAGACTATTCGCAAACGAGGATGAACGTTAGAGTTCATGTAACACAAATAACATTTAGGCTCTCTTCGTGAGCGCAAAAAGAACATTAATCAGCATTAATTGTTCATTCACCTGTTTCATTCATCTCTTTCAGCAATCGCGAGCAAGAAACGCGTCCTCACCTGGGGGAATCTCGTCCTCACCTAGGGGCGATACCCCCAGTTTAGGTAAGGACGCGCCTATCCCTCAAAAAAACTAACGCAAAAAAAAGCCTCTCTCAACAAATCTGTTGAAAGAGGCTTGTAAAAAAGTTGGCGGCGACCTACTCTCCCGCGGGTGTGCAGTACCATCGGCGCGGTTGGGCTTAACTTCTCTGTTCGGAATGGGAAGAGGTGATCCCCAACGCTATAACCACCAGAATATCGGTTGGACAACACTTTCACTTAAGTATTAAGTGTTAAATATTATGTGTTACATCTTTGATGAGTGTTACACTTTTCGTAACTTCTTAACTTTGGTAACTTACTCGTTAACTCGTCTACTTGTCAACTCGTTAACTAAAAATCTGTACTAACTTTGAGCAGGCACGCCTCGTAAGTAGCAGGAGTGACTGCAAGTTTCGGGCAATTAGTAAGGCTCGGCTTTGACATCACTGTCTTTACACCTACCTCCTATCAACGTCATCGTCTTTGACGACCCTCATAAGGAAATCTAATCTTGTGGCCGGCTTCGCACTTAGATGCTTTCAGCGCTTATCCGATCCCGACATGGATACCCGGCGGTGCGCCTGGCGGCACAACCGGTAAACCAGAGGTCAGTCCAACACGGTCCTCTCGTACTAGTGTCAGAGCCACGCAAATTTCCAACGCCCACGATAGATAGAGACCGAACTGTCTCACGACGTTCTGAACCCAGCTCGC
>OQWM01000475.1_pt1 | contig 25388 bp, 21 predicted proteins | sample 1691531 | NCBI WGS metagenome assembly OQWM01 (sample SAMN03418257, study PRJEB22391) | human gut metagenome | biome: human-gut; feature: organic feature; material: feces | host: Homo sapiens | place: Tanzania | collected 2013-01
GAGGGCCCCTGCGTGCCGCTTCCCCTGGCGAAGCGAGCCGGCATCCGGACCGTCGCCACCATCCACGGCCTGGACTGGCAGCGCGCCAAGTGGGGCAGGCTCGCCAGCACGTACATCAAGATGGGGGAGAGGGCCGCGGCCACAAAGGCCGACGGCCTCGTCGTCCTGTCCAAGTCCGCGCAGTCCTACTTCGAGGACGCCTACGGCCGCACCGCGACGTTCATCCCCAACGGGATCGAGAAAAAGCAGCCGACGCCGACCAGCCAGATAAAGGAGAGGTGGGGCCTCGACGAGGGCTCCTACCTGCTGTACCTGGGCAGGCTCGTCCCCGAGAAGCGACCAGAGCTCTTGATCGAGGCCTACAAGGGGCTCGGTACAGATAAGAAACTTGTCATCGCCGGCGGCGGTTCGGACACCTCCGAGTACGAGGCGTCACTGCGCGAGGCCGCACAGGGCGACCCCCGCATCCTCTTCACCGGATTCGTCAACGGCGGACCCCTGGAGGAGCTGTACTCCAACTGCTATGCGTACGTTCTCCCGTCCGACGTGGAGGGCATGCCCATGAGCCTGCTGGAGGCCATGGCCTACGGCCGCTGCTGCGTGACGAGCGATATCCCCGAGTGCGCGGACGTACTCGCCGGGAACGGCGTGACGTTCGACAAGGGGAGTGCCGACTCGCTGCAGTCCGCGCTGAAGGGCCTGCTCGCCGACGGCGGGCGCACGGCCGCCCTCGGCGCCGCTGCCAAGGCGCACGTCGAGAAAACCTACAACTGGGACTCCGTCGTCGAGCGGACCCTCGAATTGTATTCAGCTTGATTTTGAAAGGTTAAATAGATGGTCGAAAAGAAACTCAACGGTACCGTCATCGTCACCTACCGCTGCAACGCGCGCTGCACCATGTGCAACCGCTACAAGGCTCCCAGCCGTCCGGAGGAGGAGCTCTCCCTCGACGTGATCAAGAAGCTCCCACGTATGTACTTCACCAACATCACCGGTGGTGAGCCCTTTATCAGGACCGACCTTGCAGATATCGTGCGCGAGCTGTACAAGAAGTCCGACCGTATCGTCATTTCCACCAATGGCTTCTTTACGGATCGCATCATCGCTCTTGCCGAGGAATTCCCCCAGGTGGGAATTCGCATCTCCATCGAGGGCTTGCAGCAGACCAACGATGAGATCCGTGGTCTCCAGGATGGCTTCAACCGCGGCTACGAGACGCTCAAGAAGCTTGTGGAAATGAAGCACCCGGACGTGGGCTTTGGCATGACGGTGCAGGATCGCAACGCTGCGGACTTGGTGCAGCTGTACAAGCTTTCCGACGAGCTCGGCATGGAGTTCGCCACCGCCAGCCTGCACAACAGCTTCTACTTTGTCGAGGCGAAGAACATCATCAAGGACCGTCCCATGGTGGCCCAGAACTTCGAGGACCTGGTAAACGAGCTCCTCAAGTCCAACGAGCCCAAGAAGTGGTTCCGCGCGTACTTCAACATGGGCCTCATCAACTACATCTATGGGCAGAAGCGCCTGCTCCCGTGCGATATGGCGTTCGACACGTTCTTCATCGACCCCTACGGCGACGTAATGCCCTGCAACGGCACCAAGGAGAAGCTCGTTATGGGCAACCTTAACGACGAGTCCTGGGATGAGCTGTGGGGGAGCGCCCAGGCCGAGAAGGTACGCGGCTGCGTGCGCCACTGCGACCGCAACTGCTGGATGATCGGCTCCGTGTCTCCGGCCATGCACAAGTACATCTGGAAACCCGCGTCGTGGGTGCTGGCGCACAAGCTCAAGCCCGGCAAGAAGTTCGACATGCACGAGCTCCCCATCGTGCGCGACTACGAGTCGGGCAAGGTGACGAAGGAGGAGCTGGACGCTCTTTCCACCTGCGACATGCACGCCGCGATCAACGACGGCCTCTCCGACGCGAGCCGAGCCGACGCCCACGTGTACGAGACCGAGGAGGCGCTGTAGGTGGCCCCGCTCGACCTCATATGCATGGGGCTCGTCCTGGCGCTCATCGCGGCGGTGGGCGTCGGAGGCGCTCGGCGCCATCCTGCTAGGGAGGATTTCTTCAGCAAGGAGGAGTCCAACGCCCTTCGTGGCTTCTGGTGCCTCGTCATCATCCTTGTGCATGTTCCTGTCGCTTATCAGAACCCGATTCAAGACGCGGTGGGCAGCTTCGCCTACATCGGGGTCACCTTCTTCTTCATGACCTCGGCTTATGGGCTTTCGCTCGGCCTTGCGTCGAGAGGGGTCCGGGCGCTGGACGGCTTCTGGATCAGGAGGCTTCCGAAGATTCTCGTCCCGTGTCTGCTCGTCAATGTGCTGAAGCTTGTGGAGAGCTATGCCTTCGGGAGTCCGGATTCGATTCTCACCCTGCTCAGGGTCGATAACTGGGTCGTCTGGCTGCTGCTCTGCTACCTTGCCTTCTGGGCGACCAACAAGTTCCTTCCTGTCGACAAAGCTCGCAAGGACCTCCTTACCGTCGGTTGCGTGGCACTTTTGAGCGTCGTTGGCTATGTCGCTGGGGATTTGAGCCCGATTTACCGTTGGCCGACGGAGATATGGGGGTTTGCGTGGGGCATCTTGCTCTCGCGGAACAAGGATCACCTTTGCGATGCCCTTCGTTGCAGGCCTGTTGCCAGTCTCGCGTTGACAACAGCGGCTTCTGTCCTTATCGGGTTCCTTTATCTCAAGTGCAAGGGCGTGCCTTTCTTCGGCGACTACCTGCTCAAGATTCTGCTCGGCATGGCGCTCGTCATGCTCATGCTGGTCGTTGACTCCCTGCTTTCGCTGGGAAGCAGGTTGAACGCCATCCTTGGGTCGATCTCTTACGAGGTTTACCTCGTGCACGGGACGGTATTCTCCCTCGTTTCCGAAATTGCAGGGGGGGGGCTCTCGTCGGGGCCATTCATCGCGTTCTCGGTCGCGGGAACCGTTCTGGTCGCATGGGTTCTTCACGCGATTGGGGGCTTTGCTTTGTCCCTTGTTCGCCTTCCATCTGACGGAGCGCGGCACAGGGAGGCGTGAGCTGTTGTTGGCTTCTATTTGTTTGTATAGCGTCCCATGTGGGGACTCGTTCGCGATTGGTGGTGTTCTTTAGCGATGCCGGTGTTTTCCGTTGTGATACCCGTATACAACGTCGAGCCGTGGCTCCCACGCTGCGTGGAGAGCGTTCTTGGCCAGGGCTTTAGCGATTTCGAGGTGGTGCTGGTCGATGACGGGTCCTCCGATGGCAGTCCCGCGTTGTGTGAGAGCTACGCATCGACGGACGCCCGGGTCAAGGTCGTCCACAAGCCGAACGGCGGTCTCTGTAGCGCTCGCAATGCCGGTCTCGCCATTGCAGCGGGAGATTACATCGTCCCGGTAGATTCCGATGACTGGATGGTCGAGGACGCCCTCGAGACGCTTTGGTCACGGGCGATTGAGCCTTACAAACCAGATGCCGTCATCTTCAATGCGACTATGGTCTATCCCGATCGCGAGGAACCTGTGCCCTGCTATGCTGCGAGCGGGTTTTACGATAGTGCGCGCCTGCGCGGAGAGATTCTGCCGTATATGATTTGGGACAAAAGGCTGCCTTTCTGCCGGGGCATCTTCAACCCGATGGCCTGCAACAAGGTCTACAGACGTGAGATTCTGCTTAAGCATCACTGCGAGGACGAGCGCATTAGGATGGGCGAGGACAACGCCTACGTCTTCGAGGCGCTTTATCACTCCACGTCTCTAGTCGTTCTAGAAGACGCTCTCTACTGCTACTTCAAGGGCAACGAGTCCTCGATAAGCACGGCCTACGACCCGACGAGGTTCGAGAACAACAGGCTTCTCATCGACTACCTCGTGTCGAGGCTCGGCAGTAAGGAGGAGTGGCTCGACGACCAGCTGAACGCATTTAAGGCATACTGGCTTTTCATGGCTATATTCCATGAAGCTAGGGCGAATCGCGGTTTCGTCTCATCCTGCAGACACTTGAAGGAGGGCATTGAGAAGACGAACGCCACGGGAGGCATAGATATAGAGAAGTTGCCGAGGTCTGCTCGGGCGTTCCTCACGTTGATCCGCAGCCGGTGCTACCCCGCTATCCTTGCCGCTGCCAAGGTGGGCTCCGCCCTTAAGGACCGGCGGTGAGCTGCATGGAGCTCAGTATCGTTATACCTGCCTACAATGCGGCAGTCTCCCTCCCTAGGGCACTCGACTCGCTCGTGGACGTACGCTTCCTTGGGCGCTACGAGATATTAGTCGTCGACGATGGCTCGACGGACAACACTGCGGAGGTTTGCGACAACTGGTGCCGCCTGCACCCGGGCATTGCATGTTGCATTCGTCAGGGCAACGGGGGCGTGAGCTCTGCCAGGAATCTCGGCATTGCTGCCGCGAACGGCGACTACATCGCTTTCGTTGACGCCGACGACTATGCTGCGCCAGGCTATCTCGGCATGGCGTTCGACGCTAAGCGGGGCGGCGAGGACTACATCACGTTTGATTACGTTCGAGAGAGCGATGGCTCTCAGAGGGTCGTGAAACCGCAGCTCTCTCCCTCGGATATCGGGCGTGCGAGAGCTCTCGCCCTAACGTGCACAGCGAATTCCCCTTGGTCAAGGCTTTACAAGAAAGCCTTGAGCAAGGGAGTTCTGTTTCCCCTTGGTCAAGGTCTCGGGGAGGACCTTTGCTTCAACCTTGCCTTCCTCGAGAAGGCTCGTACGGCTGCATATTCTCCCCAAACCGCCTACGTGTATGTGGCCAACGAGGGCAGCAGGACGGAGCGGCCCCCCAGCGCATCCGATGCCGAGGATTATGGGAAGATGTACGCGGCCCTGATGGGCTTTTGCGATGCGTGCGGTCTCGGCGAGGCTGAGAGGAATGAAGCGCGCCTTTCGATGGCTCGGATTTTGGCGAACTACGCCGGGCGGCTCAAGAGGCACGGGGTGCTTTCGACCGAGATTTCGGCTGTGCTCGAATCAATCGAAGGCCTCGACAGCATACGGGGGGCTGTGGCGCGGGATTGTAAGGATAGAGCCAGGCTGGCGATGCTTCGCAGGGGCGCATACTCGCTTGCCGCGCTGTTTTTAAGGGGGTGCTAAATGGTCATTGCGGCTAGCGATGAGCAACGCCTCGCAGCGCGGGGAGTCTCTGGATATGGCGGAGTACGGCGGGATCGCGTGCGCGGGGGCTACGTGAGCCTTGCGTCTGCCAGGCTGTCCGTGGTCTGTTTTTCCGTCCTGTGGCCCATAGTGCTCTTGTCTAGGGGGCTTGTTCTCAGCACGTTAATAGAATCATCGGCAGCGACCATTCTGGTCCAGCTTGCCTACATCGGGCTTCTCGGCGCTGTTCTTGCCATCGATTTGATCTTGGGAAGGGTAAGATGCTTAGGAGACGGGTTTGCCTGCTTCGCGCTAATGGCTTTACATACCGTGCTCTTCTGCCTCGTGCTGACCAACCCAATGATGCCTTCCGAGTACTCCTTGACTCAGTCGGCCCTTCTATTCGTCTTGGTGATAGGTCTCACCGCCTATTTCATCAGGACCAGAGAAATATTCGACCTCTTTGTCCGGCTCTCGTTTTACACAATCGGCGGATTGCTGGCGTTTTGCCTCTTGACGCACCTTGGGGATTTGAACCTGTGTGGTGTTATGAACATTATGAGCTCGTCGGACAGGATGCGCTCTGTGTTCGGGTTCGGCCAACCAAACTCGCTGGGCGGAGCCTGCTTTGGTTGCCTCGTCTTGTACTCTCTGCTGCCGAGACGCCGCGCGCAGCTCGCGCGATGGGCTTCTTTCGTAATCGCGGCGATCGCCCTTGCGATGCTGCTCTGTCAGTGCGAGAGGGCAATTCATTCAAAGTGGTTGATTCTTGGATTGAGAAAGCCGGGGTTCAAGAATTATTAACTGATTTCAGGCCGTGCTCAATAAAAGATTTACTTCGCTATTTGATTTTACGTTTTAGATGGTACGCACTTGCAAGGTTGTTTTTAAGGGGGGAATAGTGGGTTACGGACGGGCCATTTCATCAAAAAAAATCGATACATTGGTGTTCTATTTATTATTTGCGGCCGTATATACAACTAGAGTGCTTGTTATTGCTCAGGTTATTGATTCATCTGCTTTAACTATTTTGATTCAGGCTGTTTACCTTGCATTTGTCGGAACACTCTGGCTCTTGGAACTAAATAAAGGGATATATAGACCTACTGCTTTTTCTGGCTTTTTTGTATTGCTTGCATCACACATTGTGCTGTTTTGTTATGTCTTTACCAATCCAAGAATGCCTGGGAGTTTAGGTATAGGCCAAGCTATGGTCCTCTTCTTTCTTGTGGTTGTTTTTACTGCCTGGTATGTCAGGGATAGAAATATCCAACGGGGTTTCTGCGCTCTTTGCTTTCATTTATTAGGCATTATTTTGACTGTCCAGCTGTTTACACATTTTGGTGACGTTAATTTAAGTGGACTGTCATCTCTTTTTAGTGCCGACCAACGAGTTCGTACGGTATTTGGGTTTGGCCATCCAAATACACTCGGAGGAATGTGTGTCGCTTTATTCATGATGTTTATATTTATGAATGTGTGTGAGGAACGACGCGGCCAAGGTTTGTTCATCATTTCCATAGATTTTGGATTATTGGCTGTGGCCCTGCTGATGTTGCTCTGCAGCGCTTCCCGTAGTTCATTAATTGGCTTAGCTCTGCTTATTGCGTTCTATTGTTCAGGACGCCTTAAAACCGGTGGCAAGTATTCTAGGCTCGCCTACCGTGTTTCACGGTTGGTGCTTTTGATGGCTATTGCGTACGCTATTTCGAGCGTTCTTGGCTCGATGTCACTTGATAGTGCCATTGTTCAATCGAATCGATTAACTTTGTTGGACCATGCGTTGCCTGAGTTATTTAGAAGTGGTCGTTTAATGGTTGGACTTGGCTATGTCTCCAACAGCTCCTATGGAATGGGTCTTACTCCTTATAACACGTTATGGTTGGATAATAGCTACGTTTATTATCTAGTTGCCACAGGCGTTATTGGGTTCGTATTGATATTGGGATCCGTGTTTTGCCTGTCTTATGGTTGCCTTAAATCAGTCGAGGGGTCGAATCTTCAGGCTTGCGTCCAAGCCTCTCTGATTTCTTACCTATTTATGGCCTTTTTTGAAGTCGTATTACTTGTTGGTAACCCATTGAATTATTTCCTTCTTCCTTTTCTGCTGTCTCTTATTTGCACCAATTCAGATAAATGACTATTTTTCTCTAATTTATTTAGATTAGTTTCTCCCAGTTGTAAGGAGCTATTTCTTGATTGAAGTCAAAGCGTTAATTAAAAAAATAATTAATTGTTTGCTATCCGGACCTCTATATCAAATAATCCGTTCCTTTGCATTGTCAAATGAGGTGCCATACAACGGTGATCGCGCATTGCTGGATTCGGCTTCACCACGGCCTAGGCATATGCTTCAGCCGGTCTTTATGAACGATGAGGTTTCGTTTGATATTTCAGTTATTATTCCTGTCTATAACGTTGAAAAGTATCTAAAGGATTGCTTAGATTCGGTTGTATCCCAAAGCGTCGACGGGACTTATGAGGTCATCATCGTTAATGATGGTTCTACTGATAATTCTGGGGCCATCGCTCATTTATATGACCGAGTTTCGAATGTACGAGTCGTTAATCAAGCTAATGCGGGGCTATCCGCTGCGCGCAACGCCGGTCTCCGGATATCCAAGGGCAAATATATTATGTTCCTCGATTCTGACGATACGATTGCCCCGGGCTATCTATGCGCTATGAAAAGTCGACTAGATCGAACTTCTGCTGATTATGTTACCTCAACATTTAGATACATGTCTGATGGCGGCATGTTGGGTGAACAGGAGAAGGATAGGGCATCTTGGATGGCTCCCTGGGGACGACTTTATCGTCGTTGCATTTGGGATGGTCTTTGTTTTCCGGTTGGAGCTTGGTATGAAGACCTTGTGCAACCAATCTGTATTGAGCCGAAGTATAAGGAGCTAAAATGCTACGACTTGGACGGATATAATTACCGTATTCGGCCTGGCTCCATCATGCAGTCTACTCCCACAAGCGTTAAAGGCCTTGATTCTTTTTGGGTGCTTGATGAGTTGATTGGTTGGCGTTCTGAACTCGATATTGCATATTCTGAAGTTGACTATGATCACCTTCTTCCATTATTCGGCCCTCTTTTGCTGGGTAGGACTGTAGCCCTCGACAATGAGCAGAGGCGTGCTTTGTTCGAATGCTGCTGTTCGACTTTTTGCTCAATTGAAGAGTTTAAATCCATGAAGACACGGCTGCCGGATTGTTGGGGCGATATTGAGCTTGCGCTTCGCACCTCGAACTACCGTTTGTATCTATTGGCTGCTACCGCTCTTGCCTCTGGCGGTAATGTTGGGCTTGCTTTTTCAGATGCCCTTCACTTTTATCTGAACAGGACTAAATAGAGAATGTTAATTGGAACCATCACTTTTCACGGAGCGCTTAATTTTGGCTCTGCGCTGCAGGCTTATGCACTTCAGAGTGTTTTGACTCTCATGGGGCATGAGGTGAGGATCATTGATTATCGAGCTCGAGATTACGAGCAGTATCGTTTGCTGCAGCTGCGTCATCCTAAAACTACATTGAGAGTTCTATGCCGGTTGAGTCGCTTCTCTTCTAGAAAAGCTTCATTTAAACGATTTGCAAATAGTTTTTACAACTTGACTTCTGAATCCGTGTCTTGGAAAAACGAAACTTCTTTATCTGAAATGGTTGATAAGTTTGATTGCTTTATCTGTGGCAGTGATCAGATTTGGAATCTCGATTGTACTGTCGGAGTGGTCGAGCCATATTTTCTATCTTTTGCGGGTAACAAGCGTCGCGTAGCCTATGCGCCCAGTTTGGCCCATACGTCCTTTAAGCCGGAGAACTTTGATAAGGAGCTTGTTGCCAGACTTCTTTCTAAATTCGATTATCTGTCCGTCCGTGAAGAGGAGACGATTCCGCTCTTTCAGCCGCTTGTCGATAAACCCATTGATGTAGTTCTTGACCCTACGCTTCTTCTGAATGCTGCTGATTACGCTGGGATGACGTCGAAGATGCTTCTTCAAGGCGAGTATATCTTCATGTATTTGCTGCGTGAGTGTCCTGAGCTCATCGAGAGCACCGCAGCGACGGCAGAGACGACAGGCATGAAGGTCGCTTATATTTCTGAGAAAGATCTGGACATCCCAAATTCAGTTAACCTATTTGGCATTGGTCCTGAGGAGTTCGTCTCGCTTATTGCGCACGCAAGCCTTATTCTTACCAACTCCTTTCATGCAACCGTATTCTCAGTTCTCTTTCATAGGCCCTTCCGCGTATATGCGACAGATAAGTCTGGTGCTCGTATGCGCGACTTGCTGAGTAATATCGGGCTGTCTGACCGTTGCGTCGATGTTATGTGCGCCGACGATATTGCCCCTTGTGACTGGAGTGACGTGGACTCTCGCCTGGATTCTCTGCGGGAGCATTCCTGGGCTTATCTTAGAAAGGCGCTTTCGTAATGGGGGAGACGCGTCGACTTATTAAGAACACTGGCATTATTGCGGTGGGCGGAATGGCAACCAAGCTTGTTTCGTTTCTTCTGCTGCCGCTCTATACTTCAGTTCTTTCCACTGGCGACTATGGTACCGTCGACTATATCAACACTATCGCCCTGTTTTGCGTTCCCGCCGTTTCTCTGCTTATGGACGAAGCACTCTTCCGGTTCCTCATCGACTGTCGCACCGATGGGGATCGGTCTAAGGCCGTGACCGCGTCTTGCGCTGTTCTTCTTGCTGGCTGCGCGTGCTTTGCGGTCTTGGCGATTCTGGCCTGGTTGCTATTTAGGCCAGAAAATCTTGGCTGGGTCGTGGGGCTTGTTATTGCTGGTGCGCTTCTGCAGATGGCTTCGGCGGTCCTACGTGGTTTCGGTGATACCGTGGGATATTCCGTCATGAACTTCACTGCGAGCGCTCTTACCATCGTGTTAAACGTTCTGTTTATCGCCGTGTTGCGCTGGGGCGTGGTGGGCATGCTTTCTGCCACGGTCATTGCGCAGGGCAGTGTTGCCCTCACGTTCATGGTCATGCGGAAGCTCTGGCGCTATATCGATCCGTTGGCTTTCTCCATTTCCTATGCTCGAGACCTCCTGCGGTATTCCTTTCCGCTCATTCCCAACAAGGTTTCCTGGACTATTAATAACCTGCTGGACAGGCTCATTATCATGAACACGCTCGGGGCTTCCGCTGCCGGCGTGTACGCCGTTTCTTACAAGTTCCCCGGTGTCATGGACCAGGTGTATGGCTTCTTCTACCAGTCCTGGAAGGAGAGCTCGGCGCGCGCCCTCAACTCCGATGAGGACGAGTCGGCTTTCTATAACTCTGTGTATCGTGCGCTCAGGCGTTTCATGATGAGCGTCGTTCTGCTTATGTCTGCGCTTATGCCCCTCGTGTACGGCGTCCTGATTAAGGGTTCATTCGGTGAGGGCCTGCTGTATGTGCCGATATTGCTCCTGGCGACGTACTTCAGCAACATTTCTGGCTTTTACGGTGGCATCTTTACCGCACATAAGGAGACCGGAATTATGGGTACCACCACTGCTGTGTCTGCGGTCCTTTGCGCCGTTCTGTGTGTCGTGCTGATTCCGCACTTCGGCCTTTATGGTGCATCCGTTGCAACGCTCTTGGCGATGATCGTGGTGAACGAGTACCGCAGGATTAAAGTCGCAAAGTTTACGAAGCTTGTCGAAGACCGGGTTGAGCAGGTTTTGACTTTGGTTTCAATTGTAGGCGTATTCGCTTTTTATTATCTGTCTGCCTACGGTGCGGGCATCTGGAGTGCTATCGCCTGCCTGGCAATTGCTCTGGCTTTTTCCGTTTATATGAACGCCGATATTCTGCGCAAGCTCATTTCGGCTCGCAAATAGGGGTGTAACTGCATGTCTACCGTGAAAAGGGGCGAAGTTCCCACACTGTTTGAGTCGCCGTCGCATTGCTGCGGATGCGGGGCGTGTGCCGCCGCTTGCCCGAAAGGCGCCATCACCATGTCCGAAGGCATGGACGGGTTTGTTCTTCCTGTAATTAACAGCGATCTCTGTATCGGTTGCGGCGCGTGCACGAGGGCGTGCGGTCTCAACCGGGGGATAGGCTCTAATTCCGTCGGACCGTTCTATGCTGCTGCTGGTAGGGACGATGTTTCGGAGTCCGCCTCTGGCGGAGTTTTCGGTGCCGTTGCACGTGAGCTTATTTCTGCTGGTGGCGTAGCGTACGGTGCTGCTTATGAGCGCGAGGGGAATACGCTTCGAGTGTTGCATCGTCGTGCAGCGAGCATCGATGAGTTGCCTCCGCTTCTAAACTCAAAGTATGTACAGAGCGATGTTGGAATTTGCTTTGCCGATGTTAAGGCGGATCTTCGCGAGGGAAGGCGGGTTCTCTTCTGCGGTACGCCTTGCCAAGTCGCCGGCCTTAGGGGCTTTCTCGGACGCGATTATGAGAACCTGAATACCGTTGACCTTGTCTGCCACGGAGTCCCTTCCGGCCGCATGTTCGCGGATTGCGTTGAGAGCTATGGCAAGCAGCTTGGGTCTCCCGTGGTTGACTTCCGGTTTAGGTGCAAGCGCGAGGGGTGGGGCCACTCCCTTCTTCTTCTTCTTCTTGAGGACGGAAGAGAGGTCACCATTCCTGCGGCGAAATCCCCCTACTACGATATGTTCCTGAACCTTAAGACGCTTCGCGACAGCTGCTATAGGTGTCCCTATGCAGGAAGATTCCGCGCCGGCGATCTTACCATCGGCGATTTTTGGGGCGTCGAGGTTAACAGGCCTGATGTTTTGAAAGATGCCGAGAAGTTCAATCAGATGAAGGGCGTTTCTTGCCTGCTGGTGAATAATGACCGCGGCAGGGAATTCATTGAGTCCAGCAATGTTTTGGACTTGTATCCCGTTGATTTTGACGACATCGCTAAGGGCAACGATCAGCTTCGCCATCCGAGTGCTCTTCCCAAGGATAGGCAGCTTTATATTGACGCATACGTCAATGGCGGCTGGGGCGCCGTGGAGCGTCTCTACAAGAAACGTGAGCGCGGCGTTGCGTTCTATGCTAAGAAGGCTGCAAGGGCCGTTTTGCCCAAACCTGCGATTGGGGTGCTCAAGAAAGCGCTTGGAAAATAAGCTCAGCTATCCATTCTATAGAATTCGATGATTTGACGATTATCCCTTGTGCGCTCTTTGGGAAACGAATGCGTGCAAGGGGTAATTATTTGTCAATTTAGACCTTAGGGTGCGTGGCGTGCTCGATTGTTGTAGACGTAAACCTTGAAGTTCGAGAAGTTTCACGAAGGAGCCTTAATTGAGGGTTAAATATCGTGATGAATGTCCTGATTGATCTGCTGTGTGGCTTCGCTCAGGACAGTTCGATTATTCGACTACCGTTCGACGATTAATATTAGTCTGCTGTGCTCTTCTAAAGTATCTGGGAGTACTATTGTTGCAGGCGTTCACTGCCTGGTGCATGACGTTAATATCCACTTGTTGACCATTCAATTTGGTCAACTGATTGCTGGAGTTGTCGTGCCAGTTAACGATAAAGCCTACCGCAAGCTTAAGGCTTTTAATGCTTCTGTAATGCATGACTTACAGCTCCACAGTGACGTCGTTAAGGGGTTAGTTTCTAAATGACACTTGAGGATTTATATGGGCTCATCGGGTGTGTAGCAAATATTTCAACCTTGATCGCCGTGGCTATCGCTGCACATGCATGCCGTCTACAGCTCAAGCAAATCAGGCTTGATAGTTATATTCGCTGTTCTGAGTGGTCAGTCTCTTTTGCAGATACACTTAGACTCGAGGTCTTTCCTCGCCTGAGAATATTGGATTATCTTTCGAGCGCCTGCCCACTATATGGAAAGGTCAAAAGAAGCTTAACGGTAGCAAGCCTGGTCTCTTTCGAAGAGAAAGAGTTAATTAATCTGTCGGGTGTTTCATGCGATGAGTTGTCAGCTTCCATCTCGTCGTATATCGACTCGCCAGATAATTGGCCTGACCTGCTTAATGCATACAAAGAATGGCGTTTCTGTTATCCGGAGCTGTATCCATATTATGTTGGTTTTGATAGCAGCGACTTGAAGAATGTTCTCAATAAAAATGTAACCGAAATTGCTAATTGCCTTGAGGGGCTTGCATTACAGGTGAACAGCGGTTTAGTGAATGAAGACGTGCTCTACCCGTCTGTTCACGGATCGTTTCTTATGGCCGTTCGTTTAATTTATCCTTTTATATGCGCCGTTGAAGAGGCGTCGCCTTTAAGTACATTGTCTTATCCCCACATGGTGACACTTCTTGGGCTCTGGAATAAGCAGGATGAAAGCGACAATGATCATCTGCGTGATGAGAGGAATAAATTAAGCAAAGGCTATAGGCTACGCAAGGATATGTGCATGGATGTTTAACGATTATTGTTGCATATTTGATTGTGGATGACCTGTGGTTATATGAGTTAAGTCTAATAAAATGCTGGACAGAATTACGGTTTTATTTGAAAATAATGACCGCGTGCTTTTATTGCATTGTCGACAAAGGACGGTTTGCCCGCTCCTGCAGAGCGGGCTTTTGCTAGCGAACTGCTTGGATCCATATCTCCATAGGCATTGCTCCTTTACCGTCTATAGTAGGCGCTACTGATTAAGGTAGGCATAACCGTCCTTCCCGTCGAAATGTATAGAATTTTTGAAGCCTTAACGTACTTCAAACGCATCCAGTTAACCACAGTTTGCTACAGTTCGCTGAACCGCCGATGATTACTTTAGCATGTGATGGTGATGTCGTACACCTTAATTGACTGAACTGCTTTTGATATATCAGTTGAAGGCTGACTCGAGCTTTCCGCATCAAGGGAAGGCTTGCATCGAGAGGGGACTGGGGCTGTGCATTTGTTCGTTAGGGGACTAACGAACAAATGCACAGCCATGTCGTCGCTATTTTGTTTGGGTGCTAGTTCCGGCATGGGCCTTATCGCTGTTGGGAATCAACCTTATTTTGCTTTGCGATGTAGCTAGCGAACCAGCTGCGTGCTTTGTTTTTCAGGACACGAATGTTCTCTTCGTTCTTGGCGTCGATCTCCTGGAGTGCCTGTTCAGCGATAGCATCCGTTTTTTCAAGAGACTCGTCGATACTTGAACGGTATTTCTCGGCGACTGAGGTTATGTACCTGCTTACAAAAGCCTTTTTCTCCTTATCGCTCAGGGGTGAAAACTCTACTTTGAGATTGAACCGCGAGAGCAATTCCGGTGGGAACTTGTCTTGTACCTCGGTCCTCGGCGTGTTCGAGGTGAATATGATGGTATAGCCATTGAGGTCGTGCTCCTTGCCCTGCGAATCCGTGAATCTGCCACTCTCGAGCAGGTCGAGGAAGAAGCTCCAGACTGCGGAATCGCCCTTTTCGAACTCGTCGATGAGGATGACGCCCGATTTGCTTTGCTCCATCTTCATTGTGAGTTCGCCCTCTTCGCTACCCATGTAGCCACGTGGACTGCCGATGAGTGAATTGAGCGAATCCTTGCTGCTGTAGTTGCCGAAGTTGATCTTGGGCAACGGTTCCTCCGGCGCGAGTAGGCTGCTGAGAATCCTTGCGGTCTCGGTTTTGCCGACGCCGGAGGGCCCGATAAGGAAAAGCGAGAGAATCGGCTGCTCGCCGATGCTGTTAAACAGCCTGAATATTTCGACCTGTTTGCGAAAATCATCTTTGAAAGAATTCTGCCCGATGAGGTCGTGTACGAACTGATCGAGCAACTCTTTTGTCTCTGAGTCGTCTAGGTCTATCAGACGTTTCGGTTTCTCTTCACTTGGCATGGCTTGACCCTCGGTATCTCCCTCGATATCGCATTGTCGTACGGTGTCAAATATGGTGCGCATTTCGTAGGTGTACCTACTCGCTGCCGTTTCGTCCGCGATGAACACTGTGCTATTGGGCATTTGATAGATAAAGATTTCAAATGTTGCTGCCATGTCTCCTTTGTTGCTTGAGGGGTCTAGTAGGAACAAAAGTGATGAGACGTCGAGTGCAAAATCGCGCTCTCCAGCTTGCTGTGCAATTTGTGCTGTGCTGGTAAGCGATAGCACCGAGGTATAGCCGTAGCCTTCACTTTTAAGCCAGTCCTTGAGATGGGCGAACTGGTCCTTCCTGTATGTGATTAAGTTCGGCATTTCTTATTCACTCTTTTTATTTACCGCCTGGATGATGGCGATGACATCGATGTACGTTGCTTCGGTCCCCATTTCTTCTTTTACTGGATCGTCTGCTTGTTCTTTGGCTGAGCCGTCAATAAAGCCATCGTCTTCCGGTTCAACCGTCTTGCCTTTTGTTTGAAAGTAATCGTATGAGCTGCGAAGGTCCGATGGGTAAACTTTCCCCTTGCAGATCCCGATGATTCCGACTTTGCCGATGAGAAGGTCATCGACTGAGTAGCCGCTTTCGAAGAGATCCGCCCCATCGATTGGAATCTTCAGGATAATGTCGCCGTTTTTACCGTCCCCGATTTTCCCGATGAGCTTGAATGACGTGCCCGACTTGATGAAGGACTGGAATAGGTGTCCCACGTCGAGGCCGCCAGCCTCTGGGATTTGAATGCCGTCGAACGTTCCCGACATGACTGTTATAAGAGTACGCACTTCGTCCTCATCGAGCAGTGAGAGGTTCACGTTATCGATGTAGACAAGGTCGCCCTCTTTACGATTCTTTTCGTTAAAACTGTGGCAGTTTCTTTTGATGTCGGCGAGCATGCGGCTCATTGTGTTTATGTACTCGAACGTATCGATCATCTTCGTTCGCTTCTCATGTCCCAAGTCGCCGCCTCCTTCTACGGTAAATTTTGGAAAGAATGGAACCGTGTTTTCGCCTTTTGCACGGATTTCTGCATTGCCAGAGGTGGCCTTATCTTCTTCATTTGAGCCATCTTTCCAAAGCGTGTTGTCCAGCAACATGCGCATCTCATAAACCTTGGAATGGTTCATGTAATACACCGTGAAGAGGTCTGGAGTCTTGGTTTCATCTGACATGGCGATCCAATCTATTTGATTCGTACATTTGTTCTATCTATTGTAACCAAAGCCACTGTATCGTGAATGCGCACGTCGAGTTGAAGCTGAGATTCAGATGCGATGTATCAAATGAACTGTTTGGTAGGGGAGGCCGTTGACAAGATACGAGCTGCCCTAATTTAACACGTGGCACACCGAAGCAGTGACCTGCTAATCTTTGAGAACTTGTTCACTTTGGCGATGTGCCGGTGCCTGTTTCGGCGATTGACTTCTATTGTCAAAATATGGCTGTATCTCACCTAGCTGCTTTGGAGGTTGCTTATGGGTCTGTTGTCCATATAACCGATTTTGGGACAAACTTTATTTAGCCTGTGTTTGTGAAATGAGATTGGTTGGAATGTGCGGGAGTAAGAGGAAGCCTTCGGTATTTGATTTAATAAAGGCGTTTGTTGTTCGTGTCGTGGTGCTGTCTGTGTTTCTACTGATAGTCATCCAGATCGCGTTTTCAATAGATGTGCCAGTTCCATGGCTGCATCCCGTATGGGACGCTAACGGCCTGCTCGGATATTTTGGTGCGTTAGTGGGCTCAATTTCGGCGGTCGCGGTGCTGTATTTCTCGCTGCGAGCTGGTAGGGAAGACCGGAATCATTCTGACGTGATGGATGTTCTCCCTTGTATTGCCCTAACCCGATTGTCGGAAAAGCAACCACATATGTCGAAGAACGGTTTCGCTCACGGTGTGTTTACCAAGGCAGATCCCAGGGACGATGAATACGAATCGGGTGCTTTGGACTGTGTTGATCGTCTGCTGATTGATGGCGGAGGCCCGGCCATTCCTTGCGATGAGAGTCTTGTGGACGAACGTGCCGCTAATCGTTATGCAATATCCAGTATGGGAGCTGGGCCTGCAGTAAATGTAAGGGTTGGGATTGCCAATAGAAATGAGTGGGCCCATTTTGGAACTCCGCGGATCGCTTGGTGCCAGACTCGACAGCTTCCAGTGGGAGGGGAAAGCGAGCTGGTTGTCTATTTTGGGGGCGAGGCAAAGCCGGTGATGGAGGCCGGCTATCGCATCCTCGTCACGTACTCGGACATACTTGGCAACCGCTACCTGCAGTATTTTCCAATGACTTTTGATGGGCAGGACGATGTTCTCAAATGTACGGTGAAAAATTCTATTAATCGGATTGGCGTTCCTTAGTTTCAGAGTATTCGGGTTATTGCGCTAAGGGGCATTTGACGTAACGGTCATATCTATGGGATTCCTCATGCTAAACGCATTAACATAGAATCTCGGGTCATACATCGAGAACGGAGATCTGATGACCGACGCTAATAGAAAGCCGTGGCTTACGGCGTCTGAGCAGATTGATCACCTCAAATCGAGAGGCGTCCATTTCTCGTTGATGGGCGAAGACGAAACCCGATGGAACGCCGTGCAATTCGCTCAAGGATGAGACTCTCAGGTGCAAGAACAGCCCCTACACCGGTGGGTTGATTGCCAGGTATGCTGATCTCGGCTTCCCCGCGTGGGCATTTATCGAAGTCGTCTCCTTCGGCTCTTTTCTCTATTTTTATAAGTTCTGCGCCAGGCGGTTCAATAATCGCGAGATGCTTAATGAGTTTTATATATTTCAGGCGGTCAAGTCGTTAAGAAATGCATGTGCGCACAACAACTGTATCTTAAATAATCTGAGTGCCGGAAAGCCCATTTATGAGCCAAGGCACGACGTAATGCAAGAGCTTTCAACTATTTCCAGCATTGGTTCCGGCCAACGCAGGGCAAAGATGTCCAATGATCGCATGCAGCAAATCGTTACGACACTGTATGCGCACAGGAAGCTGGCTTCAAGGGGCGTTTCCGAACATCGGGCAGAAAGCTTGGCGCTTTTTGTTGAGAGAATGAACAAGCATGTAGATTACTATTGCGGCAATCTTCAAGTGTCAACGGGATTTGAATTTCTTGCAAAGGTAATCAATGCGTGGTTTCTCGCGGTCATTGATTAACGGCGAATTTGTGGCGGCGAATTTGTGGCGGTTCGAGAGTAATGCTTGAGATATCATAGTTGCACAATGAAAAACAGAAGCCTGCTTGTTAAGGCCAAAGTTTTGTAAGGGGGTTCCTTCCCAAGGGAGGGCATCCCCTATTTTTATGGCGCCGTGATTGGCAGCCTTCACTCATGGGAAGCTTGTAGACAAACAATTGCCTTTGACTAAAATAAAGCTAATTGCGGTGGAAGCCTTCGGGCGACACCTGAAGAGGGTTGATGCGTCGGCCCTCTTTTTGTTTGGATGTAAGATTCGGCCTGTCAAAACTTACATCTCAATTGGGAAAAGGCGAAATTGCGGGTGTTTTTCTGCTCGCATGCAACTTTGCTGACATTCACTTCCCTGGTCCTAATTTGCAATGGATTCTTGGCCGAGGATTGACCGGGACTGTGTATTTCCCTAGAGTGTGAATTGTGATGAGGCCTTGCGACGGTACGTCCGGCTTGGTCCGTGGGAACCGCCGAAAGGCGGTTTTTGCGTTTAAGGGGCTATTTTCCGAAGGGCCTTTATCGCGTTTCTCGCTTTCGGGTGCTCGGTTTTAGCGCGTTATTCGGAAGTGCGGGGAAAAATCGAAAATCTCTGAGCACAACCCGATTTTTGCCAACAAAACCGCAGGTCGCGGAAGTCTAAAACTGGGGTCTGGTCGAACGATCTCGGTTTTACCCCGCACTTCCGAAAGCGCCCGCCGGAAGTATGCGGCAAATTCTGGACCCTCCGAGCACAGCGCCCTTTTCGTGTTAGGAAACCGCAGGTAGATGTGTTGATGGCATTTCGCGTGGTCAGCATGCCGGTATTTTGCCGCATACTTCCGTTTTGAGTACAAGTTTGGTTGGACTGTTTATCGGCTTGAGCTGCGGAATCTGACTTAATCCTTGTTATTTGTATCAAAATAGCTACACTTAACCTATAAGTTAAGTATAGCTAGAAATGGGAGGTGGCCTTTGGTTGAAGGGTATGAACTTGTCGAATATAGAGACCCCAAGGGCCGACCGTTTTGGGAGCTGACGACTTCTCCCGACAACTCTCAATTTCAGAAGATGATGTCAGACCCAAAACGTAAAATTGCCGCTCGTAAAATGATCGTCCAGATTTCAAAAATCTATGATTATGGGTTAAGGGTTGCGAGCGGGACCTCAAAGCTTCGATGTATCGATTCTAAGATTGGCCTCTATGAACTTAAGGGGTTTGACGGGGTAAATCGAGAGATGATCTATGCCATATGTCAGGGCGTAGACAAAATTGTTCTATTGTTTTGGTTTAAAGGACATCAGGGATCAGGAAATATTAGTAAAGAAATCGAGCGGGCCAAGCGATTAGCCGTAACGGCGCGTCAGCTTCTGGAATCTGAGCGTTGACTTTTATACTTGGCTTTCGAAACGGAGAACACAATGAATAAAGTAGATTTATCTGATTTTTATGCCGAGACAGAAACCAGCGAAACACGCGCTTATGAACATGCGCTAGATATTGAGTTTATTGTTCATCGCGAGATGAAGCATTTGGGTTTAAGCAAAAGCGATTTGGCAAAGCGTATGGGCGTGAGCCTTCAGTCGCTTTCGAAGCTGTTGAATTCTCAGCCCAATATGACGCTGAAGACGATTGCCAGGTTCGAGCTCGCTTTAGGTATTAGGATCGTTCCTAGGGTTACCGTTAGCTATTCTAAAGAGCTACCGTTTCTTTCATCCAGCGAATCCCTGCGCAAGCAATGGTCTTTTAGCAATGAGCTTCCGTCCTCGCAAGCGGTGCTCGAGATGATTCCTGGAGGTTTGGCTGCATGAGTAGAGATTTTATTGCTCCAATTCAGGTTGCGAATTTGTATGTTGTCGACTCCGATTTCCACATCGAGGATTCGCCTTCGCAAAACATGGAGCTGAAGGTTGACGTTGGCTACCAAGATGTTCAGCTGCGAAAAGAAGATAGCTATGGGTACGCGGATTTAAAGATGTGCGTGCGCGGCAGCCTTGTCGACAGGGACGACAACGCTAAAGAAAAGATGCATGCCGGGGTCACGGTGTCAATTTCGGTGTCGGCGCAAATGCCCGAGAACTGCTCTGACGACGATGCGCGCCAATACCTTCTTTCAAATGCCATTTCGATGGCATATGCCCATGCGAAGAGCTATTTGATGGTTGTTACTGGGCTTTCGCCCATGGGGGCGCTTACATTGCCTGCTATTCTCCCTGCAGAGCTGTCAGCAGATTGCGATGTGCCTTTTCAGAGCGAATAGCAGCCTCTCAATGAGCCTGGGTCGGACGAGTTGCCGCCCCACATCCTCTGAAGATGTTCTTAAAACAGCCTTAAAGTTGCCCTTCGCCTACATTGACAGCGTAAAATACGCGTGTTTGACTATGGCAAAAGCGGAATTTAGGGGAGGGGTGCGCCGTGGAGGTGCTGGTTGTTGGCAATACCGCGTATGTCGACGACGACTTTTGCACTAAGGCGTTCCCCGGGGACCATGTTCAGGTTGTCGCCGCCGAGGACGCGCGTCACGACGAGTCGTCGCCTCATGCTTCGTGGAAAGAGCTGCTGCAACACCTGGACCAGGCCTACGAGTTCGATCGCGTGGTCTACCTGTCCAACTACCTCACTCCGCATACCGATACCGTGGGCGATATCGAGCTGCTGCGCTCGGTGTTCCGTGCGTGCATGGGGCGCCGGGTTCAGCTGCTGTATGTAGCGGGGCCTGCGGCCGCCGAGGACGCCGTCGATGCCACGGGGCGAACGGGCAAAGGCATTATCGCTCGCGCGGCCAACGACCTGTGCCGCCACTACGCCGAGCGCGAGGGCATTCAGGCCAAGATCCTGCGTGCGCCGTTCCTGTATACTGCCTCCGCCGCGTTGGAAGATCCGTTTTTGGCGCCGCTGTTCGACGCGTGCTCAACCGGGTCGGTCGCGCTGCAGGGCGCGGAGGACGCGGCATTCCCCCTGCTATGTGCCGAGGAACTCGCGGTGCTGGTGCGCCGTATCTTCGACAGCTGGGACGCAAACTTTGAGACGCTCGACGTTGCCGATAGCTTTAATCATACGGCGGGCGACGTCGGTGAGGCCCTCAAGACCTTGTTCCTGGGGCTCTCGGTTGCCTATGGCGAGTCGGCCGGTTATGCCCTGCCCGCTAACGATACTGTTCGTGTGCGCTACGGCTGGTTCCAGCGCTATGACCTGCTGCGTGATCTCTCGACCATCCAGGCTCGCTGGGTCAACACGCGTGCTAAAAAGGTCAATCCCTTGCGCGCCGCCATCGACCGCATCCAGATGCGCACGCTGCCCATTAAATGCCTGGAGACGGGCGTTGCCTGGGTACTCTTTGAGGTGCTGGAGCATCTGTTTTCCCAGTCGGCTCAGCTCAACGTGCTCGACTATCGCCTGCTCTATGTGGTGCTGATCGGCACGCTGTATGGCCTGGACTTTGGCTTGGTTGCGGCGCTGCTGGCATCGGTAGGCTTGGCAGCGAGCTACTTTACTCAGTACGGCTACACCTTCCAGGGCCTGTTCTACGAACCGTCCAACTGGCTGCCGTTTATCGCGTACTTTGTGGTGGGCGCCGTGTGCGGTTATGTGCAGCTGCGCAACAGCGAATCCATTAAGGTGGAACGCGACCAATACGAGCTCGTGCGCAACCGCAATGCGTTTCTGACGCAGCTCTACCACGACGCGATCGAGGACAAGCGCGCGTACAAGCGCCAGATTGTGGGCCGCCACGACAGCTTTGGCAAGATCTTTGCCGTGACGCAGGAGTTCGATGTGCTCAACCCGCGCGACATCTACCGCAAGTGCTGCGAGCTGATGGGCGAGATCCTGGAGAACGATTCGGTGACGATTTACCACGTTTCGGGCGGGGCATTCGCGCGCCTGGTGGCGGCGAGCCCGACGATTGCCGACGATGTCACGCGCTCGCTTTCGCTCGAAGAGCTTGCACCCCTTTTGGGCGGCGGGGGCCGTTCGAACCTGTGGGTGAACCGCGAGCTGACGCCGGGGCTTCCCATGTTTGGATACACCATCGAGCGCGACGGGGCACCCGCTGTGCTGATCTATGTGCGCCGGGTGGACGAGCGCCAGATGACGCTCTATTACCAAAACCTGTTCCGCATCCTGTGCGGCTTGGTGGAAAGCGCGCTGGGCCGCGCCTTCGATTACGAGGCTGTGGCTCAGGACAAGCGCTGTGTTGCTGGCACTTGTGTGCTCAACCAGGACGCCTTTGGGCGCGAGCTCGCCGCCGAGCAGGCGCTGGCGGATAACAAGATGGGGAGCTTTTTGCTCCTGCGCGTGGTGCCGGGCATGGAGCCCATCGGCGAGCTGGTCGGCGCGATTGGGTCGGCGATCCGCGAGAGCGACGCCGCGGGTCTGGTCGACGGCGATACGCTCTACCTGCTCATGCGTCAGGCAAAGGCCTGCGACCTACCCATTATCCGTAAGCGCATGGACGCGCAGCATATTGTTGTGGAGCCCGTCGATGGCGAGGACATCGTGGCGCTGCTGCAGCGCATTGCGGGTGCCGGTGACGGTGAGGGGGATGTCGCTTGATCTCGCTCGTTGTCGCTGCCGTTTTGCTGCTGATCCATGCGCTGGTGTGCCTGGTGCTGTGGACGCTTATGAAGCTGGGCCTGCTGCCCGTGCGCGGGCACATGCTTGCCGTGATGGTGCTGGTTCCGCTGTGGGGCCCGCTGCTGGTGGCACTGCTATCGGTCCGCAGCGCGGTATTTGGTGCGGGGCTCAAAGAGTCCACGCTGGAGTCGTTGCGCATTAACGACGACCTGCATCGCGGCATGCTCGTGCCGAACGGGGAAGGCGATGCCGGCGTGGTGCCGCTCGAGGAAGCGCTCATCGTCAACGATCCCTCCGACCGACGCCGTTTAATGCTCTCCATGCTCACCGAGGATCCCGACGCGTACTTGGCGCAGCTGCAGGCCGCAAAGCTCAACGACGATGTTGAGGTGGCGCACTATGCCGCGACGGCCGTGGCGCAGATCTCCAAGGAGTCCGACCTTAAGCTGCAGCAGCTGGAGCGCGCCTTTAAGACCGATCCCAGCACGCAAAATCTCAATGCGTACTGTGACTTTTTGGGCGAATACCTGGACTCGGGTTTGGCCGAGGGCCGCGTGGCGCAAATTCAGCGCCAGCAATATGCGCGCCTGCTCGCGCGTCGCTGCGAGCGCGAGGACGGTTTTGAGCTGCGCGTTCGATATGCCACCGCGCTGGCCGACGCCGGCCAGATCGATGAGGCGCAGGCCGTAACCGACCAGCTGGTGGTCGACGCGCCACAGGAGCAGGATGTTTGGATGCTCTGCCTGCGGCTGGCCGTCATGCGCCGCGATGGACAGGCGGTGCGCAGCGTTGTCGAGGCCATCGACAAACAACATGTGTATTTGAGTGCCGCCAACCGCGAGGAGCTGGCGTTTTGGCGTAACGGGGAGGAGGCCCGATGAGCGTGGTGCAACATATCCGCGACCGTGCGGGCCATTTTCGCTGGATGGGCCTGCTCGTGGTATGGGCGGTCTTTATTGCCATGGCCGCCGTGCTGCTGATTGAGCGTGCCGGCGTGCAGTACAGCGCCGGGCAACACAAGCTGGGCATGCTCGCCGTCAACGATGCGGTGCCGGCGTCTTCGGCGCTGTTTGGCCAAAAGCCAACATGTCTGGTTATCACCGATACCGATCAAGCGGGCATCGAGGATGTTAAGGAGCAGTTCGACCAGATCCTGCTCGATATGAAGATCGCTCACCGCGACGTGGACCTTGCCCTAGATGGCGCGGATGCCATTCCCTCGCTGACGTCTTACGACCGCGTGATCTTAGTTATGCCGTCGCTCGACGGGCTGGGCACGCACCTGAGTGACATCATGAGTTGGGTGAGCGCTGGCGGTTCGCTGATGTTTGCCATGCCGCCGGATAACTCTAGCTATTTGCAGGTGATTGCTCCCAAGTTGGGTATTGAATCGGCCGGCTATGACTATGTGACGGCCGAGAGCATTGTGCCTGGCGAGGACTTTATGATCGGCGGCGGTCAGCGCTGCGAGCTCTCGGATCCCTTCGATTCGTCGCTTTCGGTCTCGTTGCGCGAGTCGGCGCACGTTTGGGCCAAGACCGGCGATGCGGGCACACCGCTCGTGTGGTCCAACGAATGTGGCAGCGGCCGCACCGTGGTATGCAACATTGGCATTTACGATAAGGTCATGCGCGGCTTCTATGCCGCGGCGATCAGCCTGCTCGGCGAAGCCACGGCCTACCCGGTCATCAACAGTGCCGTGTTCTATCTGGACGATTTTCCCAGCCCCGTGCCCTCGGGCGATGGCGCGTTCATCAAGCGCGACTACGGGCTTTCCATTGCCGACTTTTATGCCAAGGTGTGGTGGCCCGATCTACAAAAGCTCGCGCAGCAATACGACATTCGCTATACCGGCGTGATGATCGAGAACTACGAGGACGCGGTCAACCAGACTAAGCCCGCGCGCCAGGCTGATACCACGCAATTCCGCTACTTTGGCGGTATGCTGCTGCAGATGGGCGGTGAGCTGGGCTTTCACGGCTACAATCATCAGCCGTTGGCGCTATCGGATACGGATTACAAAGGGCTGTATGCGTATCATCAGTGGCCCAGTGAAAACGCCATTGTGTCAGCAATGGACGAGCTTATAGACTTCCAGAAGACCGTGCTGCCCCACACAGAGGGAAGCGTCTATGTGCCGCCCTCCAACATTCTCTCTGCCTCAGGGCTAAGGGTGTTGGGCAGCAAAGTACCTCAGATCCGCACCATTGCAAGCACCTATTTTGAGGATGGCACATCTCTGCCCTATGTGCAGGAGTTCGGTGTGGCTGATGACGGTGTTGTGGAGCAGCCCCGCATCATATCCGGCAGTATGGTAGGAAATGCCTATATGCGGTTGGCCGCAATGAGTGAACTGAATATGCACTACGTCAGCACCCACTTCATGCACCCGGACGATCTGCTGGATGTGGACCGCGGTGCTGCAGAAGGCTGGGAAACTTATAAGGGCGGCCTGAAAGATTACCTCAAATGGCTCAGTGCCACCGCACCGGATCTGCGCAGGCAGACCGGCACCGAGTGCTCTGCTGCTATCCAGCGGTATGCGCAGCTGACGGTCACGCTGGATAGCACCGATACCGCGTGGACGCTGCACCTTGGCAATTTTGTGGATGAAGCATGGCTGTTCTTTCGCGCCAATGAGGGAACAACCGGCAAGGTGACGGGCGGCGAACTGACCCGTCTGACCGGGAATCTTTATCTGCTCAAAGCCAATGCCGACACCGTCCGCATTGAAAAGAATGGGGCGTGACCATGCGCATCTGTCTGGT
>OQWM01000483.1_pt1 | contig 25254 bp, 16 predicted proteins | sample 1691531 | NCBI WGS metagenome assembly OQWM01 (sample SAMN03418257, study PRJEB22391) | human gut metagenome | biome: human-gut; feature: organic feature; material: feces | host: Homo sapiens | place: Tanzania | collected 2013-01
GATAAGCAATTTAGGCTCATGAATCACGGTGGCGATAAACTGCACCTTCTGCTGCATACCCTTGGAGAGCGTTTCCACCTTCTTATCGCGCCATTCGGTGAGGTTGAAGCGGTCGAGCCAGTAGAGCATCTGTCGGGTGGCATCTGCCTTGCTCATGCCCTTCAGGCGTGCCAAATACACAATCTCGTCGCCCACCTTCATCTTCTTGTACAGTCCACGCTCTTCGGGCAGATAGCCAATGTGCGCCACATCGTCGGCGGTGATAGGGCTGCCGTCGAGCATCACCGTGCCGCTATCGGGGGCGGTGATCATATTGATGATGCGAATGAGGGTGGTCTTGCCTGCGCCATTCGGGCCAAGCAGACCGTAGATGCAGCCTTTGGGCACACTCAGGTTCACATGGTTGAGCGCCGTGTGCCCTTTATATTGCTTCACTACATCGCTGATTTCAATAAAAGCCATATTTTAGAAATTTGATTTTAGAAATTTGATGTCGTTTTTGGAGAACTCGGAGCACTCTGACTGGTCGGAGTGATGTGAGTTCTCAGGAAACTCTTTGTTTGTTAGACGCAGGTGATGGGCGTTTTGCTTCATGCACATGTCACTTTTTTGCGAAAAAAGGCAACTACAGTGTGTGTCGCTGCGGTTGCCTTTTAGGTGATAAAGGAATGTGTGTGGGGGAAGATTATTCTTCGTCGTCCACTTCCTTCATGGTGGTGAACACGTTTTGAACGTCGTCGTCTTCTTCCACAGCCTCGAGGAGTTTTTCTACTGCTGCGCGACCTTCGGCATCAAGTTCCTTGGTGTCGGTTGGGTCGTAAACGAACTCGGTGCTGGTGATTTCGAAGTCGTTGTCTTCGAGATACTTCTGAATGTCGCCGTTTGACTCAAAAGCACCAGAGATGATGATTTCCTCTTCGTCTTGGTCGAAATCTTCTGCACCGCAGTCGATAAGTTCGAGTTCGAGGTCTTCGAGCGTCACACCATCTTTAGCCTTAACGTGGAAGTAGCACTTGTGGGTGAACATAAATGCCACTGAACCGCTGTTGCCGAGTGTACCGCCGTTTTTGTTGAAGTGAGTGCGGAGGTTGGCCACAGTGCGAGTGGTGTTGTCGGTAGCGGTCTCTACGAGCACTGCGATACCGCCAGGAGCGTAACCTTCGTAGATTACTTCCTTGTAGTCGCTTGCGTCCTTATCGGTAGCCTTCTTGATGGCGCGTTCCACAGTGTCTTTAGGCATGTTGGCAGCCTTAGCGTTGCTCATGAGGGCACGCAGACGAGAGTTGGCTGTTGGGTCGGGACCACCAGCCTTCACAGCCATTGTGATTTCCTTACCAATGCGGGTGAATGTGCGCGACATGCTACCCCATCTTTTCAATTTTCTTGCTTTGCGATATTCAAAAGCTCTTCCCATGTGATAATTTTATTTTATATTGTTTGTTTTTATTTTTCTCTTTGATTAATCGTGGTGTTCACTTACGATACCGATAAACACGAGGTCGCTGTCGGTGCGGTTGATGAGGGTGTGGCCGTGTCCCATAGGGCAGTAGTGCATCTTACCCACGGTGAAGTCTTCCTCAGTGCCGTCGTCCATCACCACATGGCCTGTGCCGCTGATGATGTAGTAGGTTTCACTGTTTTTCTCGTGCATGTGCATACCAATCGACGCACCTGGGGGAAGCAGTCCCTGCATGATGCGATTCTGCTCATCGAGATAGGTTTTCACCACATATTCTCCTTCGCCACCTTTAAAGTTTGGCACGGTGGTGGCCTCCATTTTCTTGAAATCGATTATCATAAGTTTTTGTTTTTTGGGGGGCAACGAGCCAACGGGTCAACGGGTCAACAAGTTGACGGTTGGGGGGTTGGCTCGTAGCCTCATTATATCTTATTGTCCAGCAAGCCTCGAAATCTCGAAATCTCGAATTTTCGAACTCTCGAAAAAAACTCGTTGACCTGTAGACTCGTTGACTTGTTGACTCGTTATCTCAACTGTGCGCCAACTTCCTTTTGAAGATTGGTCACCACCTTCTTCATTACGGTCTCAATTTGCTTGTCTTGGAGCGTCTTTTGGTCGTCTTGGAGGAACATGGCGATAGCGTAACTCTTCTTGCCGGCTTCGAGGTGCTTGCCTTCGTACACGTCGAAGAGTGTCACCTTCTTGAGCAACTTGCGTTCGCTCTGCTCAACCACACGCTTGATTTGTTCGTAGGTCACGGTTGAATCCACGAGCAATGCCAAGTCGCGGCGCACTGGCAGGGTCTTTGGCAGGTCGTAGTATTTCACATCCTTCTTGGCTGCGAGTTTGCAGAGCAAGTGCCAGTTAAACTGTGCGAAGTACACATCCTGTTCCACGTCGAATTTCTTAGCCACATCGGCATCCACCACGCCAAGCACACCGATGAGTTTGCCGCCACGGTTCTTGTAAGAGAGGGCAGGGGTGAGCAGGTCGTTGTCGAATTGCTCAACCACCACTTCCTTTTCGTTGATGCCAAGGCGGCGGAATATGTTTTCAACAGCGGCCTTCAGGTCGTAAACGCTGAGTGGGCGCACTGCGTCGGCCCAACTGTCGTCGTGGTTGTTACCGGTGATCCAAATGCCGAGTGCTTGATGCTCGGTGTATGGTGCGAGAGCCACCTCGGTGTTGTCGGTTTCGGCATCGTAGCGATACACATCGCCGAATTCATACATTTTGAGGTTGGCGTTTTTGCGGTTGATGTTGCGTGCGAGGCTTTCCAAACCGCCGAACAGCATGGTTTGGCGCATCACGTTGAGGTCGCCGCTGAGGGCGTTCATCAGGTGCACGCAGTTCTTTTCAGGGTAACTTTCCAAGCCTTCGTAGTAACTTGAACTGGTGAGCGAGTTGTTCATGATTTCGTTATAACCAGCTGCGGTGAGTTGTTCCGAGATGAGGTCTTGCATATCGTCGCGGAAGTCAACGTCGCTCTTGTTGCTGAGTGTGCCCTTCACCTCGCTGGTGAATTCCACATTGTTATAACCGTACACGCGGAGAATGTCTTCCACCACGTCGCATGGGCGTTGCACATCCACGCGGTAGGTCGGCACCACAATGTTGATTTTCTCTGCGTCTTCGCTCACGATTTTCATTTCGAGGCTTTCAACGATGCCCTTGATGGTGTCGTTGTCGATGTGCTTGCCGATAAGGCTGGTCACATAGTCGAACTTCAGTTCCACAGGGAAACCAGGGAATTCGCGGCTCTTCACATCGATGATGTCGCCACAAATCTCACCACCTGCGAGTTCCTTGATGAGGATAGCGGCGAGTTTGAGGTTGTAAACGGTGTCGTTGGGGTCGATGCCACGCTCGAAGCGGAACGATGCGTCGGTGTTCAAGCCGAAGCAGCGTGCGCTCTTACGCACCCAGGTGGGGTGGAAGTAGGCACTTTCGAGGAACACATCGGTAGTGGCGTCGGTCACGCCCGAATCCAGACCGCCAAACACACCGCCGATGCACATAGGCTCTTCAGCGTTGCAAATCATGAGGTCGCGGTCGGTGAGTGTGCGTTCCACACCGTCGAGAGTGGTGAACTTAGTGCCTGGGGCAACGGTTTTCACCACCACCTTACCGCCTTTCACCTTGCTGAGGTCGAAACTGTGCATAGGTTGACCTGTGCCAAGGAGAATGTAGTTGGTGATGTCCACAATATTGTTGATGGGGCGTTGGCCTACAGTCAGGAGGTAATCCTTCAGCCACTTAGGACTTTCTTGCACCTTCACGCCACGAATGGTGAGGCCGCAGTAGCGAGGGCAAGCCTCGGTGTTTTCCACTTCCACAGGAATGGCTCCGTCGGCGCGGTCGCTCTTGAAAGCGTCAACGCTTGGGCGGTGGAGCTTGGTGTCGTAGCCGTGACGCTTCATCCAAGCGTAGAGGTCGCGAGCCACACCGTAGTGCGAAGCACCGTCCACACGGTTAGGGGTGAGGTCCACCTCAATCAGCCAGTCGCTCTCCACACCGTAGTAGTCGGCGGCAGGAGTGCCCACTTTCGCGTCGGCAGGAAGCACGATGATGCCATCGTGACTTGCGCCCACGCCTATTTCGTCTTCAGCGCAAATCATACCGCACGACTCCACGCCGCGAAGTTTTGAGCGCTTGATGGTGAACTCGTCATCGCCATCGTAAAGTTTTGTTCCGAGAGTTGCCACAATCACTTTTTGGCCGGCAGCCACATTGGCAGCACCGCACACGATTTGCGCAGGAGCCTCGCCATTGCCGAGATCAACGGTGGTGACATGCAGGTGGTCGCTGTTGGGGTGCATTTCGCAAGTGAGCACTTCGCCCACCACCAGTCCCTTCAGGCCGCCTTTGATAGTTTCTACTTCTTCAAGAGCACCAACTTCCAGACCGAGCGAGGTGAGCGCCACGCTCACTTCTTGTGGGGTCAAATCGAAGTCGATGTAGTCCTTCAACCATTTATATGAAACGTTCATAACTTGAAAATATATATATTTTTTGTTGTTTTGCCATTTGTTGATTTGCCACTCAGGGCGCAAGGCGCTTGTAAGTGCCTATAATCGTGCAAATTTACAAAGAATTTTCAACTTATAAAAGACAATCCCATTTTTTAGCACTAATCCCACCCCACAGCCACCATTTCATCCCACCCACAGCACCCCCACTCCCACCTACCCGAAATTTACTGCAAATTTGCAATAAATTCCGAATAGACGATGCTTCGATGTGGTTACAGCACCTTGTCGGAAGTCAGGAATTGGAACAGACCGATGAAAGTGAAGCCGTGGTCGTCGGTATAGGCGGCGATGTCATCGCCTACGATGATGATTTTCTTAAACGAATCATCGATGCGTTTGAGCGAGGCGAGTTCTTGTTCGCGCTTTTCATCATCGGGGAGTGCGTATGCCGATTGAATGTAGTATTTTTCCGAGCCGTTGGTGGCTACGAAATCCACCTCGTATTGCTTGTATTCCGACTTGCCATTCACCATTTCGCGCTTCTCAACCACGCCAACATCAACCCGAAATCCCCTGATGCACAATTCATTGAAAATCACATTTTCCATAATGTGCGTAATCTCTTGCTGGCGGTAGTTGAGCCGAGCGTTTCTCAACCCAACATCCACGGCATAGTATTTTTGTATCGATTCAAAATATCTTCTTCCCTTGATGTTGTATCGCTTTGCGCCTTGGAAAAGGTAAGCGTCTTCAAGATATCCGAGGTACGTGTTCACGGTTTCGGAACTGATTTTCACCTTTTGCAAAGTAGTGATAGTGTTCGCTATCTTATTGGGGTTGTTTAGCGATCCAATGGAGGAACAGAGCGTGTCGACCAGGGCTTCCAGTGCTTGGCGGTTTTTAACGTTTTGGCGTTCCACCACATCGGCGATATATGTTTTGGTCCAAAGTCGTTGGAGGTAGGAGGTTTTCTGCTCTGGGGTTTTGTGTCGCATGAGTCCAGGCATACCGCCAAAAGTGTAGTATTCTTTCCAAAGAGCATTGATTGGCTCGCTCCGATTGCTACAAAACTCCTTGAACGACAGAGGGTAAACTCGCACTTCGTCGCCCCTGCCACGGAAAAGGGTGTTGATGTCGCTTGACAAAAACCTTGAATTTGAACCAGTCACATACACATCCACATTGTCCTTCTTGTTCAGCCCATTCACAATTTTCTCAAAGCCATCCACTTCTTGAATCTCGTCGAGAAACACATAGTACTCTTCGCTGTCGCTGGTGATTTTTTCGCGAAGATACGCCTTGAGGTTGTCTTTGTCGGTAAGGTCCCTCGTTTCCTCAAGGTCGTCGGTGTCGAAGGTGATGAGGATAATATTTTCTTTATCAACACCTTGGCTGATGAGCCAATTGGTGTATATTTTGCTCAACAGCCACGATTTTCCGCATCTTCTTGAGCCAGTTATAACTTTCACTTCGCCATTGTTGCGCCTATTGATGAGCTTCTGAAGATACATTTCACGATTAATGTAATGTTCCATATTTGAGAAGATTAGAGGTTTCTATCTGAAATTTACTGCAAATTTACAATAAATTCCGAATAGACCAAATTTTCTCCGCCAAATCCCACCATCCCTATCCGAAATTAACTGCAAATTTGCACAAAATTCCGAATTGGGCGGGTTTTTCACCCATCGTCGCCCCCTCTCCCAAGAGCCACTGACAAGCCAACGAGCCAACGAGCTGGTGTCTGACAAGTCCGACGGGGGTGATGAGCTTGAAGAGCAGGTTCAATTGGCAAGTGAAAATTTAGCGAAAAGTTTGAAGAACTCCTTTTTTTGCGTGGAGAAACCGAGTTTTTTTCTTGGCCTCAAGTTTAGTTTTTTCGCCACGTTGCGCACATAGCTGTCGTGTAGACTCCAAAACTACTTGCTAAAATATTTCTTTCCAAAGTCGGGAAATGACGATGAAAATAGATGCGAAAGCATAGCCTACGATTCAAATAAAATTTGTAAATTTGCCAAATAATGTCAAGACGCAAAAGAATAAGTTTATGTTTTCGGAACGCATTAAAGAGCTTCGCATTCAAAATCAGATGCCACAGAGACAATTAGCGGCAGCTTTAGATATTGATACTGCAACCTATTGCAAAATAGAAAAAGGAGAAAGAAGAGCCAAAAGAGAACAAGTTTCTATTTTATCCAAACTGTTTAATGTTAGTACGGAGCAGTTGTTGACATTATGGCTTGCAGATCAGGTCTCAGCAGTAGTATCAAACGAACAGAGGATAGCTCCTCAGGCCTTATCTCTTGTCGTTGAGACGCTAAAACAAGATATATAAATGGCTAAAGTAAAATACGAAATGGTCGACCCTAATTTGGCTTCATCTATATTATCAGAAGCAAAGTCAATTTACGGTCTTAAAACTTACATCAGCCTGTTCAGCAGTGCCGGTGTTGGATGTTATGGCTTTAAAAAGGAGGGATTCTACTGCATTGCGACGGTAGAGTTATTGGAGCGAAGACTAAAGATACAGTCGTATAATCATAAGTGCGTATATAAGAGCGGTTATATCCGTGGGGATATGACGTTGCAAGAAACCAAAGATAAGGTTTTCAAAGAACTTGCCCTTTGGAAAAGAGGATATAATATTACAGACCTTGATGTTCTCATTGCTACCCCACCTTGTCAAGGAATGTCGGTTGCCAACCATAAGAAGAAAGACGAATTAAAACGCAATTCTTTAGTTGTTGAGTCTATCAAAATGACCATGCAGATTAAACCAAAATTTTTCATTTATGAAAACGTTCGTGCTTTCTTAAATTCTGTATGCACTGATATTGATGGTCAAGATATAACTATAAAAGAAGCAATAGACAAAAATCTTTCAGGAGACTATAATATATCGTATCAGGTTCTCAATTTTAAAGATTACGGGAATCCGTCAAGTCGTACTCGTACTCTCGTCATCGGCGTAAGAAAAGACATAAAAGAAATTACGCCGTTTGACTTATATCCAGACAAACAACCGGAAAGGACTTTGCGTCAAGTCATAGGGCACCTTCCGTCTTTGAAGAAAATGGGAGAAGTATCCGCTGACGATATTTATCATAATTTCAGAAAATATTCGCCACATATGGAGTCCTGGATTGCTGATATTAAAGAGGGACAATCTGCGTTTGATAATACGGATATATCGAAAATTCCGCATACGATTAAAAATGGTGTCGTTGTATATAATGCTCAAAAAAATGGTGATAAATATACTCGTCAGTATTGGGATAAGGTTGCGCCATGCATTCATACACGCAATGATATTATGGCGAGCCAAAATACAGTGCATCCGACGGACAATAGAGTATTCAGCATTCGTGAGGTAATGCTGATGATGTCCGTACCGTCTTCTTTTGCATGGACTGATATTCCTTTTAAGGAGTTAAACGCTTTCTCGGAAAAGCAAAAACAAGATTTCCTTAAAAAGGAAGAAATGAACATTAGGCAGAGTTTAGGAGAGGCTGTGCCAACTGTTATTTTTCAGCAGATTGCTCATAAAATTCGCTCTGTTTTAAGTAAACCGACAATATCAGAGCAAGACATAAAGACCCTTATTGAACGAAAAAAACTAACTACACCAGCCAGCTTATTGAAGTATATCAAAACGGCTGACCATCGTGGTTTTGCAGATTTGTCTAAAATTGCGGAACTGGCAAACGCACAAAGAGAAAACAATGCAGCCTATTACACAAGACAGGATATTTGTTTCTCCATTGTTAAAAATTTGCCGGATGCGAAAGAATATACAGAACTGAATATATTGGAGCCTTCGGTCGGAGTTGGTAATTTTTTACCTACCTTGATTCAAAAGTATTCAGGTGTTCCTGTGGTAAATATTGATGTTGTGGATATTGATGATGTAAGCATTGATATTTTGAAAGAATTGGTAAGCAAGATAAATGTCCCAGACAATGTGCATATCAATTATATTAATGCCGATTTCTTGTTGTATGAATTCGGTAAGCAGTATGATATTGTAGTAGGTAACCCCCCGTATAAAAAGCTGACTAAAGAAAAAGAATTGCTATCCAAGTATAAATCGAATATCTATAATAAAGACACTAATAATATATTCTCATTTTTCATAGAAAAAGCAATAAGAATAGGAAATGTCATATCATTGATTGTACCTAAAAGCCTAATCAATGCTCCTGAATTCAATTTGACCCGTTCATTGATGAAAGAAAAGAGAGTGTCGCATATTATAGATTTTGGAGAGAAAGGATTTAAAGGAGTTAAGATTGAGACTATCTGCTTTATTCTTGACACACATAAAAAGCCAAGCAATACGATTGTCGAATCTTACATAACGAATACTGTATCAGCTCACGAACAGAAATATTTAATGGATGACAAATTTCCGTATTGGCTAATCTATCGAAATAAAGAGTTCGATGAAGTGGCAGACAAGATGGATTTCAATGTGTTCAAAGCATATAGAGACAGGGTGATTACCAAATCAATAACAAAGAGTAGTGGAAAAATAAGGGTGCTAAAATCAAGAAATATAGGAAACAACGAAATTATCAATATCCCTGAATATGACAGCTATATTGATGATGTTAATGGTTTAGATGTTGCAAAATACCTAAACCAGACAAATTGTATTCTATTGCCTAACCTAACATATAACCCACGCGCTTGCTTCTTGCCAAACGGATGTATAGCAGATGGTTCTGTCGCAATTCTTACATTGGTGAATGGCGATGATGTTGTTTCTAAAGACGATTTAGCCTTTTACGCTACAGATAACTTTACGCGATTTTATGCGATTGCACGTAACTTGGGAACGCGTTCTCTCAATATAGACAATAATTCTGTTTTCTTTTTTGGAAAACTTAAATCTCAACGAGTATGAGAAATGTTATAAATGAATATCTTAGCCAATTCGATTTAGATATACGAAAGTCTCATGACGCAAGATATGTAGACCAGAAGTGTACTCCCGATATTGTATGCTTTATGGCTGATTGTGTTATGAACATGGTCGCCACTAAACCTGTTTTCGTGATCAATGATGTATGGGGTACTCAGTATTTTATCCAAAATTCCAGAGTGATATTCAATAAGCCTTGGGCTAACGACAAGAAAGCATATAATGAATACAACAAAGTCCTTTCGCAGCCACTCAAGTTGTTAGCTTATGCTCACATTTTGAATGTTGAAACAGTAAACGGTTCACTTACATTCTCTGTCGCCAACGAGGATTTATTGGATTATATTTCCAGAAAAGACCGTAACGCATACAACTTCTTATATTGTTACTTTGTGAAAGTTCTGTCCGATAGTGGCTTCATGAAATATTTTGAAGAATATGCAGAAGACAGCATTGATAATCCAATTGCGGCACGAGATGAAATTTACGACAGGTATTTCAGATTAATAAATGGAAATACACCGTCCCATTCTCGATTGGATATTAGGCGTATGTTTCATAAGGTTTTCAATGTGTACGCAGCCGAACATCACCTGTATGGCAGCAATGGCAAGATTACATATTACTCTGATTTGATGTACAACAAAAAAAATTGGCGTGATATGGACAAGGATAAGACCGTAACACGTCAGGAGGCTATAACACCGGAAAAGAAAGAAAAGCAAGAGGCAATAAATACATATTATGTTCAGAAAGCAATCGCTTTGATTCGTAAAATCCAAAAAGTCAGCGAGGTTAATGATAGCTGGGGTAATGGAGAGGCTACTCAAGTTCATCATATATTCCCCAAATCACAGTTCCCCTTGATTGCTCATTATGTTGAAAATCTGATATTACTGACTGCGACACAGCACAATACAAAAGCACATCCAAACAATAAAACTCAGCAGATAAATAAAGACTATCAATTAGTTTGCTTGTTGGCTAAAGCTGACACAATTGAAAGCTCATTACGACTCGTTGGAGATAAATATTATCGAAAGGAATCATTCGTATATGTGATAAATACAGGATTAGCGACGGATTTTAGCACCAGTCTGACTTTCAATGAAATAAAAACAAAATTAGTGCACATATACAATGCTGCGTAACAATTGTTAATAGAAAATGATATGGCAGACGGTAAAATAAAAGTAAATATTGAGTGTCAGCAGATTGCACCATTAGAAAAATTGCAAAGAGAAATTCATCTTGGTTCATTGAAGATGGGGATTTTTGCAAACAATGGTTGTGGAAAAACATTCATAAGTAGATTATTCCGACTCATAGACCATTCTAATCAGGCTTTAAGTTTGGATGAGAATGGTTATAGCCCTACTGATTCTTTAATTAGATTTGGCTGTAACTTTGGACATTTTGCTTTTAAAATTACCAACAAAGAGGGAGATATTGTTGAAGATATATCATTTGATATTAAAGAAAAGAGTATTCCAACTCTGCCAAATTCTCATTATTTATATCATGTATTCAATCAAGATTATGTTGAAGAAAATATTCGGGTGCTAAATTATGAAAAAGATTCAGATATTCAGGGCTACATTTTAGGAAAAGTAAACATTGATTTGACTGATGATGAAAACAAATTGAAGAAAATTCAGGAGGAAGAGAATATATTGAGTAGCCAAATTGAAAATATCATTCAAACCTATCTGGCAAAAAAAATTAATTCAATTAGAGATATAAAACGATTACAAGAGTATAAAGATTTATTGAACATAGAGGCGATCTTAAACTCTATCAATCAAGAAAAGTGTAGCTGTTCGAAAACTGTTGATAATTTGCTTGCTGATTACAATAAGGTTAAATCTACACCAGAGAATCTTGACGATATATTATTGATAGACAATGTGTCTATTGACGTCAACTTTATGCAAACAATAGTAAGTGATTTAGATAAACAATATAATCTCAGTTCGTTTTCGGATGAATTCAAGGCTAAAATCAAAAGTAAACAACATTTCATAGAAGATGGTGTCAGGCTATTTAAGGGCAACCGTTGCCCTTTTTGTGAGCAAGAATTAGCTAATGATTCTCTTGCTTTGATTGATAGATACACACAGTTTTTGACTGATTCAGAATCCCAAACGATAAAACTATTTCAGGGTTATATCAAACAATTACAAGGTTATACTTCATTATTGTTGGATGTCGAAAAGACGTCAAGCCAAAGAGCGAATTTGTACAATGAATATAAGACTAAATATATTCCTGCATTAGAAAACGATAATTTTGAAAGCGTTGCTATCATTACGTCAATTAAAGATGGCATTCTGTCTCTGATAGAAGCCATTAGCGACAAAATTGAGGCTATAAACATTTCGATTAAAGTTAGTGATGATGTCATAAAAAATATTGAGAAACAAATAATGACATTAAATCGTTTGATTGATAATAATAATAAGAAAATACAAACGATCAATCAAAAGAAAAATAAAATTGGAGAGGAAAATAAAAATATAAGAAAAGCCATATGTAAATCGGCTTACGCATATTTAGTTGAACGATGCAATAAGGATGTCCTAAAAATTCATGAATTAAGAAAAGGGTATAAAGAGCTAAATGAGGATATCTCTAAAAGAAAAGAGGCTGAAAAAGTTAGTAAAAAGAAAAAAGTATATGAAACCATAAAGGATGTACTTGACTATTTCTTTTCTGGAAAATATACTTTGAGTAAGGATGATTTTCATCTAATTCTTAATAGTACAACATTAAATAAAGGACAAGCCAAACGGGTTCTTAGCGAGGGAGAAAAAAACATTATTGCATTTGCCTATTATTTGGGAGATGCACACTTAAAAATAGAAAAAGAGGATGACTATAAGAACTTGTTTTTTGTAATAGATGATCCGATATCAAGCATGGATTTCACATATGTTTATACTATGAGTGGAGTGATTCGCGATATAAAACAAATACTTAAAAATATTAATAGGGAAAAATTTATTATTTTGACACATAATAATGATTTCATGAGGATATTATGTGCAAATAATATCGTAGAGAAGAAATTATTACTACGTAATAGCGAACTTGTTGATTTTAATGAAAATTTCACGGTACCATATATAAGTCACCTGATAGATGTTTATAAAATTGCGCGTAAAGGAGAAAAAGCGAATCATACTACAGCAAACTCTATAAGGCATATAATAGAAACTTTAACGAAGTTTCAAAATATAGAGGTCTCAAATGATAGTATTGCAGATTACATAAAGGATAACATTCCCAGCGATAAGAAATCATATACATTTATTAATGACTTATCTCATGGTGGATGGAGAAACGAGCAAACACCTCTAACAGACGAAGATTATAAAGAAGTATGTGAAACAATTATAACTCACATTGAAAAGTTGTTTCCAAAACAAATAAAATACTGTGAGAAGTTTTAGTCATACGCTTATATTCATTGGAAATAAATTTCTAAATTTGCACCTAAGTAGAGTTATTTGACAGTAAAAACACCGCAAAATACTGAAAATTGCACGGTTGCCAAGTCGTTACCATTACTTCTTAGGTGTTCCGCTAAATGTCTATTCTTCAAGTGGTTATATAAATTCGTACACAATTTAAAATAAAAATTGGTGTTCATGGATTTTTAATCGGCATAAATCGGGTGTTTAAATCCCACCACATTACTAAAGGCGATGCTATCGTCTTAACTTCTGAATTTAATTTCTAACGGTTAATTTCTGATGTGTTGCATCTTTTTTGTAATTTTGTGGGCGAATTTTGGAAAAAGATGAAGGATTTTAAGGGACATATTTCGCGATGGGTGAGGGCAATGGCCGCTCCTGTGAAGGCTGAGCCGGTGTTTTTTGTGCTCACGTTTTTGATGTGCATTGAGCAGCCCATCCATTGGATGTGCTATATTCTCGACAACCGTGTGGAGCAGACGTTGCAGTTTGTGCAGGGATTGAGCATCGAGTTTGCCGTCGTGTATCTTGCCACTTGCCTCATTTATTGGGTGAAGGGAAAGCTGGCGAAAATTGCGGTGAAGGCGTTGCTCTACACGCTGTTCTGGACGTTGATGGGCATCACGCTGTTTTTGGCACTCAACTTTGAGATGTGCATTTCGCAACAGACGCTCACGGTGCTCGTGGAGACGAATCCGAAAGAGAGTTCGGAGTTTGTTGACACCTATATGCTCACCAACGCCAGCCAGTTGAGTTATCTTCTCGACTTTGTGGTGCTGGTGGTGATTGGCGTGTGCGAATGGAAGCGACGCGCCATCACCGTTTTTTTGCGCCGAAAGTTGAATAAGCGTTTTTTCACTTGGTTCACCAGTCTCAACGCCGCGGTGGGCATTGTGCTGATGGCGGTGTGCTATGTGTGGCTGCTGTGCTGCTGCAATTCGGCTCAAATCTACATTTGGCGAAACTATTTTCCCTACGATTCGCTCGACCCTTGGTCGCAAAGTCTGCACGCCATCAATTCGCTCCGTGCCTTCGACAATGATGTGAAGTTTGCCATCAAGCAAGCCGAAAAGGTGTATGAAACCACCTCTGTGATTGAGGACACCGACTCGCTTACCGTGATATACGTGCTTGGCGAAAGTTACAACAAGCACCACGCCAGCCTCTACGGCTACCACATGCTCACCACGCCCTGTATGGAGCGTGAGCAGGCGGCTGGCAATTTGTTTGCCTTCACCGATGTGGTGGCGCAGGAGAATGTAACCTCGGTGGTGGAGAAAAACACCTTTAGCATCAATAGTGTGGGCGATGGCGAAAACTGGTTCGACCACCCGAATTTCACCACCATCTTCAAGCACAGCGGCTACGATGTGTGGATGTGGGACATGCAGCGCACCTACATGTCGAAGCGGCTCTACACCATCACCGTCAACGCCTTCATCTACAATCCCGAAATCACGCGCCTGTCGTACACGGCGTGCAACGACTCCACGTTCACCTACGATATGCAGCTGGTCGATGATTTCCACAAGAATGTGAAGCCCACGAAGAAGCACAATCTGGTGGTGTTTCACCTGATGGGGCAGCATGTGTCGTTCAGCCGCCGCTACCCCCGAAAGAGCAAATATGAAAAATACCACTCGGCCGACATCAAGCGCACGGAGAAGTGGATGGACAAGACCAAAAAATGGGCGATTGCCACCTACGACAACGCCACATTATATAACGATGCCGTGATGGGGCACATCTTCGACCTCTACCGCAACAAGAATGCCGTGGTGGTGTATTTCAGCGACCATGGTGAGGAAATCTACGACTATCGCGACCAGCGCGGCCGCCATGTGTCGTATGCGCCCTCTGCCGATATGCTCCGCCACCAAAACGAGGTGCCTTTCGTCATCTGGTGCTCCGACCGCTACAAGCAGCTGCACCCCGAAATCGTGAACGATATTCGTGCGGCGGTGAATCGCAAATTCATGACCGACAACGTGGGGCAAACGCTCCTGCGCCTCGGCAGAATTAGCACCGAATACTACCGTGCGGAGCGCGATGTGACCTCGCCACGCTTCACCACACGCCCACGCATCCTCTACGACCATGTGGACTACGATGCCGTGATGGCCGCCTCAAAGCGCCACTGATTGGTGCCGAGAAATCGGTTTCGTCAAAAAGATAAAGCCGTCGGCGACGGCGTGTTATGGTTAACTCCATGCAAGCGAATGAAGCTCCGCAGGAGCGAATGAGCGCAGCTTGGAGATTGCACAAAAGAGGGTATGAGCCTCGTAGAGGGTCGGTTATGGTCAAAACTATTGATGCTACCACGACCGACCGTCTCCGACGCTCGCCACTATATTTGGACCTGTCTCCAAGCTGCGCTCGCAAGCGAGCTTGCATGGAGTTAACCACAATATGCCGTTTCCAACGGCTACCAGCCATCCCCACCACATACGCCTTGTGTGCTATACTGTGGATTTTGTAGAGGATAATGAGGATTTTTTTGGGGAATTGGGAAATTTGCATTACTTTTGAAAATTCAACCAAAAACGAACGAACCAACTAATTAATTACGCAAACATAACAGCAAAAAAACATAACAGCAATGAAGAAAATAATGTGCTTAGCATTGGTTCTGGTGTGCTTGATACCAGTTTTACGCACCAATGCACAGGATTCAATGCAAGGTAAGCGTTTCAATATGTACGGAATCGCTTTCTACAACCTTGAAAACTTGTTCGACACTATCAACAACAATGGCAAGTATGATTTGGAATTTTCACCAAACGGCGCTCGCCAATGGAATCATCAAAAATACTGGTCGAAACAGCATAACTTGGCTTACGCTATCAGCCAAATGGCTACCAAATCCACTCCAAACGGTCCCGTGATTGTGGGCGTGTCGGAAGTGGAGAACATTTCTGTGCTGAAAGACTTGGTGAAGCAACCCGAAATCAAACCTTGGCGCTTGCAAATCGTGCATCACGACAGCCCTGACCGTCGTGGCATCGACGTGGGCTTGCTCTACAACCCTCGCTACTTCAAGGTGCTGAGTGTGACCAACCAACGCCTCTCTATCCCCACCAACCCATCGTTCCGCACCCGCGACCAACTGTGTGTGACAGGTATGCTGGCTGGCGAAAAGGTGAGTGTGCTGGTCAACCACTGGCCATCACGCCTCGGTGGTGAAGAACAAAGCAGTTATCTGCGTGAGGCTGCCGCTGCAATGGCACGCCGCACCATCGACTCGCTGCTCACCGACGACCCCAACCAAGGCATCATCTTCATGGGCGACTTGAACGACGACCCAATGAACAAGAGTTGCGCCGAAGTGCTGAAGGCTATGCCAAACGTGAAGGACGTGCAGACCGTGAACGACATCTACAACCCATTCTGGGAAAAGTTGGCTAAGGGCATCGGCACACTCGCTTACCGTGGATCGTGGAACCTCTTCGACCAGATTGTGATGAACGGTTACTTCCTGAAGCACTATGGCAGCAAAGACAAACCACAACTCACATTCGTGCGCGCCGATGTGCTCAACAAAGAATTTCTACGCACCACCGACGGCGACCGCCAAGGCTACCCCTTGCGCACCTATTCAGGTGGCGTGTTCCTCAACGGCTACAGCGACCACTTCCCCACCCAAATCTACCTCGTAAAAGAAGCAAAATAACCTTCTTTTGAGAAATTAGAAATTAGAATTTTCCATCAGAAGATTTTTTCAAGGAGTTAAATTTTTTCAAGAAGTTAAGGAGTTAAGAAGTTAAAGAAGTTAAGACGATGGCTTCGGCTTGGATAAGGTCGCTTGGCACGATGGTGGCGTTTTTGTTCCGTCGGACTTGTCGGACTTGTCAGACCTGTCAGACAAAAAACTCGTTGACCTGTTGACTCGTTGACTCGTAGTCTCGTTGACTTCAAAATCCCCATGTCATTCATTACGCTTCGACATCGGCAGAGTGGTTTGATTCCGATGCGCATTCCGCTGTGGGTGCTCATTGGAGGCAGGCCTGTGGGCTTGATGCAAGGCAAAGAAGTGAAGATAGAGTTGCCGAAAGGCGTGTATAGCCTTGGCGTGCGATTCTGTGTGCCGTTGGGAAAGTGGCAACCGGGAGTGCAAGCCGAGCACAAAGTGGTGGTCGGCGAGGACGAACACGTGGTGGTGGAGTTCACCAGCCGTGAACGCCTATGGAACCTGCTTTTCGATATCGACTTAATGCTCTGGGTGCTCAATTTCATCATCACCCTCCCATCGCCATGGGGCACCGTTTACGATGTGGTTTCCAACGGATTCTTCCTTCTGTGGGCAATCCACGTTTGGACCATCCGCACCCGCTTCTTCACCTTCACCACCCACTAAACGAGTCAACAATCTTTAAACGAGTGGGCTCTGAATCCACAACCCAACAGTCAAACGTGTGAGGTGTGGGGGGAGATTAGTAGTGGTGGAGAACTTTTACTGCGGTGGTGGTGCCGTCGGTGTGGGTGGTCACCATGATGTTGATGCCTTTGAATGGGTGGGAGGATTCGGTGCCTAACGTGTTGTAGTAGCGGATGGCTTTCACCTTCTTTGCGCTACTCACTTCGCTGATGGCGGTGGTAATGTTGCTGCTGCCGTTGAGGTTGAGGGGGAATACCACAAATCTTGTGCTTGGGGCTGTGGTTGAGTCGTAGGCGACTTTGCGTGGCGCTGGTTTTGCTTCGGTTGTGGCCACTTCTTTTATCAAGGCTTCGAATGTGTACATGTCTCCGTCTATCAGTTCGGGGGCAGGGGTGGAGTTCAATGAGTAGTCGACCTTGAAGGCTGCCTTGAATTCCTGCGCGTTGGCAGAGCCTTGACGCGCTGGGAGGTGGAATGCGCCGTCGGTGGCGTTGTAAACTGCCCAAACCACATTCGCAAATTCATTGGCCTTAGGAGTGGCGAAGTAGTAGCTGCTTGCGTACTCTGGGTTGGTGCCCTTCACGCTGCTTTCGCCCATGAAGTTGATGGCGCAGTAGGTGTTTGGAGCAAAATCAGCAGTCTCGCCAACCACCACATTTGTAGCGGTCATAGCCACGTTGAGCTTTTCGTCAAGCGTGCCGGTGATTGAGGCAACGGTGCTCTTCTCGTTCACTTGGTTGTAGAGTTCAACAGGCAGACTTACGAGCATCCAGTTGTTTTGGGCGTAGTGCTCTTGCTTGTTGCCGTTGATGGCGAAGTGCCTGTCGTTAGTGGCAGGACTGCTGAGGTTTCTCACAGCCTTTGCAGCGTCCTTCACCACGATGTAGTGCTTGCCGCCAGCCTCAAACTTGCGTGCCACCACCAAATCGTCGTCCACCTGGTAAACGGCACCTTCTGCGCCGCTCATTGCCATGTCAGCCAAAGTGGTCACTTGCGGTGGTGGCACGAGGGTGGTGAAGTCGGTGTAGGCAACGCCTTTCACCTTTTGGGCGAAGATCACATCTTCGTTGCGGCTGTTCGCATAAGTCCGGAAAGAGCCGCTGTACACCCTCAAATAGGTGGCATTGGTATCATAAAACCAACTGCCTGATTTAACAGAGTACCAGTAGCTGTCCTCCGACGGTTTCCAAGACAGATTTCCAGAGTAGTTTTTAAGTGAAGATAAATACATTCCTGTAGCTTCATTCAGCATTTTAAAACCAACCTTCCCGTCTTTCACGGCGCTCTCCGATTTCACAAAGGTGAGTTCGCAAGTGCCTTCGGGAGCGGTGGCTGCCACATTTTCATCGTTGAACTCAAACGCGCCGTTGGTGGCTCTGCCATGTCCATTCACAATCTCGCCATTGAATGCGTTGCCGCCGGGCGTGACAAGGGCGTAAACGCCCCCATCTTTCACTTCCTCAGCCGCCTTCTTCACCCACTTGTCGGCACCCGCAGTCTGGGTTGCGAACACGGCGTAGTATGTGGTGTTGGCTTTTGCTGTTTCATCGATTGTGGCATAAGTGGGAGCCGTTGCGGCATCAACCGTGGGTGTAGTCACCCAGCCTGTGAACACCTTGCCGCATATCGGTTCGGGGTCGACTGGGGGCACAACCGCCTCGCCCTCGGTAATAGTCGAAGTTTTCGCCACTTTACCGTTCACGCTCCATGTGTAAGTGTATTTCGGGAGTTCCTTGATGGTGATGGCGCACGCCTTGCTCGCGGTCATGCCGCCGTATGTGGCTATGGCGGTCACGCTCGTGGTGCCTGCGGTGATTGTGGACTGGTCGAAGGTCCAAACGGCATCGGAGGTGACATCTGCCGCCGATTCATCGCTGTAGCAGGCTGTTACGGTTAGGCCAGTCTGGTCGAAATCCTCGCCCACAAAATATGCGGTTTTTGCGGGTTCGCCAGAGATGGCGATTGACTGCAACGTGACTGGAGGCGCAGCATTCTCGTAGGAGAACGCTATCGTGGCCGACTCCCAGCGGATTTGCGCGGAGTTGGAGTATAGTTTCTTGATTTTCACCGCCAAATCATTAGTGAAGGCCGCGTCGTCCTTGCTGACCGTGTAAACAAGGTCCACAAAAGTGCTGGAGGTGGGCAATGTGCCGCTTTGGGTGGCAGGCACAGGGTTTTTACATTCCGAGTCGAAAAATAGCGAGAACGTGTTGGCCTTAGGCTTCGCACCGTCGCTCCATTTGGCCACATGCAGGGTCACAACCACATCGCTGGTGATGACTTTACCCTCGAATATGCCCGGAAACAGCGCCACACATTCCGAATAACCAGTGCCGGGAACGACATAAAACGTCCCCTTGTTCCAGAAATTGCTCATCTCCCACTTGTTGTTGTCTCCCACCTTGTAAGTGGTGGAAAACGTTGCAGCCCACGAGCAAACAGTGGCCAAGACAGCCACGACCAGAAATGCAAATGATTTCCTCATAGTAAAGTACCAGTTTTAAAAGCCTAATCAGTTAATTATCCGAATATTACCACCACAAATCCGCAGTAGTTATCACTTGCAAATATAGTAAACTTTTCTTAATTCCGCAGTGTATTCACAAAAAAATGATTTCACAGATTGAAAAAAAACAAAAAACACCCTAAATGTAGGGTTTTTTTTTGTGTATTGTAGGGAGGGGGCTCCGCTATATGATTTCTGATAATTGAAGTTTTTTTGGGGGTTATTTTTCGCCGTAGAGGAGGTCGCCGGCGTCGCCGAGGCCGGGCACGATGTAGCTGTGGGAGTTGAGAATGTGGTCGATGTCGCCTGCCCAGATGGTGGTTTCAATGCCTTCGGGGAGGGTTTTCTTTACGTATTCAATGGCTTGGTCGGTGGCGATGATCACTGCGATGTGGATGTGCTTGGGTGTGCCTTTTTGCAGAAAGCCTTTGATTGCCACCTCCATAGAACTGCCTGTGGCAAGCATTGGGTCGGCTATCACGAGCACTTTGTCTTCAATGCTTGGACTTGCCAGATATTCGGTGTGAATCTCAAACTCGTCGCTGTCGTTGATATACTGGCGGTAGGCTGATATGAAGGCGTTTTCGGCATCGTCGAAGTAGCTGAGCATACCTTCGTGCAGAGGGAGTCCGGCACGGAAAATAGAGCCCAGCACCACCTTGTCGGCGATGTTGCGGGTGTTTGCCACATCGAGTGGTGTGTCGGTCTTGCAGTCGGTATAATTCAGACGCTTTGAAATCTCATAAGCTATGATTTGGCCGATGCGCTTCACGTTGGTGCGGAAGCGAAGGCGGTCGGTTTGAATATTCTTGTCGCGGAGTTCGAGCATGTAGCGGCTCACCAGCGAGTCGTGCTCACACAGATTGATAATTTCCATATTTAGTTGTTTTGGGGTTTTTCGTTTTGCCTACAAAATTACAATAAATAAATGAATATTCCTCCCTCATGCGCCGAGAAAACCCCTTATTTCAAGTTGCTAAGTGCATAGAGAGGTATGATTCGCACAAAGCGCTCGGCTTGGTCGGCTGCCGAGTCGTAGTAATAAAACTGCCCGAAATTTTCCAAAGAAGTGCGGACGCCGTCATGGATTCGGTGCTTTCTCATAAATACCCATAGGCTTTGCATACTGCCCTGCGTACTTGCTTTCACTTCGATAGGGAGCACTTTGCCGTTTTTAGCAATGAGATAGTCCACTTCCGATAATGCGTTTTTAGCTGTGTTTTGCCAATAGTGCATTTCTGCCTTTTGAAAGCAGTCGTGATACTTGAGTAATTCCAATCCTGCAAACATTTCTGAAGCGGCTCCTTTGTTCACAAAATCCACTTCCGACGCCAAAAGAGTGTCAGATGGAGGGTTGCCAAGCATCGTTTGCATCACACCTAAATCAAAGAACAAATATTTCACATAATTGTCGTTTTCCTCTGCTCCCAATGGTAGTCCGTTGGCACTGGTGTGCTTTACTGGGACAATTAGCCCGGCAAGCGTAAGGAGGTGCAAAGCGTCTTTCACGAGGGCAGAACGCACGTCTTTTGACGCAATAGTGTAAACAAACTTGGAACCAGCCTGTAAAGCTACCGAGCGAAGCACTTGGCGGAGCAGCACAGGGGAAACTCTTTTTTTATATTTCGAAAAATCATCTTGATAAGTGTCGAGAATATCGTTATGGATTCGCGACACTTCCAAATAACTATGCGTTTCCACCCATTCAATGATTGCGGCAGGCATTCCACCCACAAGGTAGAACGAGCGGAGCTGTTCAACGAGGTTTTTATGTGCAAGTTCGGGAAGTGGACTCTCGCTTGTGGCCTTGCTCTTATAGGAAATGCTCATTTCTAAACCTTGCGCCATAAGGAACTCGTCAAAAGAAAATGGATACATATATAAAGAGCGGATCCTGCCCACACCGAACGACGGCAATTCTTCCAAGGCAAACTCCAAAAGCGACCCTGCTGCAATCACATGCAGTTCTGGATAGTCTTCTTTAAAATAACGGAGCGCCATAATCGCCTCTTTGCATACCTGAATCTCGTCGATAAACAATAATGTCTCTCCAGGAATGATGGGAATATGCAATGTGCCGCTTAAATTATCACAAGTGGCTTTCACGTCGATGTTTTCAGTGAACAGTTGCCTTAAATCAGGCTGGCGTTCGAGGTTGATTTCCATGAAATGGCGAAACGATTTTCCCAATTCTCTAACCGCTGTGGATTTGCCTACTTGCCGAGCACCTCGTATCAATAAAGGTTTCCTTCTTGGGGAATCCTTCCATTCTTGCAACTGTGCGTCAATATGTCGTGTTAAATATGCCATAATTCAGAGGATTTTAATCCTAATCGGTCGTTAGGGTAAAAAACGATTACACTTGCAAAAATACATACTTTTTGCTAAAATACAAACCGAAAAATGAAGAAAATTTGATAAAATCCAAACCAAAAGCTAAAATCCAAACCAAAAAACGGCAAAAATTTGACAAAATCCAAACCAAAAATTCAAATTGCTCGCACTGGCCGTGGGGGGATTACTTGCCGGTGATGATGGATTTGATGTCGTTGAGTTTGTTGAGTGCCTCCATTGGGGTGAGGTTGTTGATGTCGAGGTGGAGAATCTGGTCGCGGATTTGGCTGAGCACAGGGTCGTCGAGTTGGAAGAATGACATCTGATAGCCACTGCGCTTCGACCCCACATCGCCGAGGTCTTTTGTCGCCACTTGCTCGTTGCGGTTGTTGGCTTCGAGTTGCGCCAGCACCTCATCGGCACGGTCAACGATGCTGCGGGGCATACCTGCGAGTTTCGCCACATGAATACCGAAACTGTGCTCGCTGCCGCCCTTTTCGAGTTTGCGCACAAACACCACCTTGCCATCAATTTCCTTCACGCTCACATTGTAGTTGCGAATGCGACGGAACGATTTTTCCATCTCGTTCAACTCGTGGTAGTGGGTGGCGAACAGCGTTTTGGCATGGGCGCGACCCTCGTGAATGTATTCCACAATGCTCCAGGCAATGGAAATGCCGTCGTAGGTGGATGTGCCACGGCCCAACTCATCGAACAGCACAAGGCTGCGCTCGCTCAGGTTGTTGAGGATTGATGCCGCCTCGGTCATTTCTACCATAAACGTGGATTCGCCAAGCGAAATGTTGTCGCTGGCACCCACACGGGTGAAAATCTTGTCAACCAACCCGATGTGCGCCGATTCGGCAGGCACATAGCAGCCGATTTGCGCCATCAGCGTGATAAGTGCGGTTTGGCGCAGCAAAGCCGATTTACCAGCCATGTTAGGACCGGTGATAATCATAATTTGCTGGTCGTCGTTGCCCAAATGTATGTCGTTGGGCACATAACATTCGCCCGGAGGCAACTGCTTTTCAATCACAGGGTGGCGGCCCTGCTTGATGTCGATGTCGAGACTCTCGTCAATCACAGGGCGGTTATATTTATTGTCGATGGCGGCGCGGGTGAAAGCGCAAAGGCAGTCGAGTTGTGCAATGAGTTGTGAGTCGGTCTGAATGGCAGGAATGTAGTCGGTGACAGCCGCCACGAGTTCGCCAAACAATCGGTTCTCGATAATCAGAATCTTCTCCTCCGCGCCGAGAATCTTCTCCTCGTAGTCCTTCAGTTCTTGGGTGATGTAACGCTCGGCATTGACCAGCGTTTGCTTGCGCACCCATTCTGCAGGCACCTTGTCCTTGTGGGAGTTGCGCACCTCGATGTAGTAGCCAAACACATTGTTGTAGGCGATTTTCAGGCTTGGAATGCCTGTGCGCTCGCTTTCTTCCTTCTGCAATCGCATCAAGTAGTCCTTGCTCGAAACCGAGATTTCGCGCAGTTCGTCGAGTTGCGGGTCAACGCCCGGCTTAATCACATTGCCACGGTTCACCTGATTTGGCGCATCGGGATTCACTTCCTCGTTGATGCGGTCGCGAATGAGTTGGCAAAGGTTGATGCGGTCGCCGAAACTGCGCAGCACATCGTTGTCGCTCCGTTCGCACAATCGCTTAATCGGCTCCAAGGCTTGCAGCGCGCACTTGAGTTGCACCAGTTCGCGAGGCGTGATGCGCCCCACAGCCACCTTTGATATCAGACGCTCAATGTCGCCCACCAGTTCCAACTGCTGCTTCACCAGTTCACGGCCTTCCACATCCTTGAAGAAGTATTCCACCACGTCGAGGCGGCGGTTGATGGCCTTCACGTCCTTCAGAGGGAACAGCACCCATCGATGGAGCATACGCGCGCCCATAGGCGAAAGCGTGCGGTCGATTACCGACAGCAGGCTCTTGCCATCTTCCGCCATCGGAGCCACGAGTTCGAGGTTACGGACGGTAAACTTGTCGAGGCGCACAAAGCGGTCGGCTTCGATGCGTCCGAGCGTGGTGATATGCTTGATTTGCGTGTGCTGTGTGAGGTCAAGGTAATGGAGAATGGCACCAGCCGCCTTCACGCCCTCGGTCATGCCCTCCACGCCAAAGCCCTTGAGATTTTGCGTCTGGAAGTGGCGGAGCAGTCGGTCGGTGGTGCTTTCCTCGCTCATCATCCAGTCATCGAGTTCGAAAGTGAGCACGCGAGTGTTGAACAGGTCGGCAAACTTGCTGCGGCAGCTACGCTCAATCAGCACCTCCTTTGGCGCGAAATTGCCGAGCAGTTTTTCCACATACTCAGCCGCACCTTCAGCCGCGAGAAATTCGCCAGTGGAAATATCAAGAAACGCCACGCCCACCGTCTTTTTCCCAAAGCATACCGCTGCCAAGAAATTGTTCTCCTTACGGTCGAGGATAGTGCTGGCAGTGACCACACCCGGAGTCACCAGTTCGGTGATGCCACGCTTCACCAGTTTTTTGGTGAGTTTCGGGTCTTCGAGTTGGTCGCAGATAGCCACACGCTTGCCAGCGCGCACCAGTTTGGGCAAATAGGTGTCGAGAGCGTGGTGTGGGAACCCCGCCATTTCAGTGCCGCTACCTGCGCCGTTGCTGCGTCGGGTGAGCGTAATGCCTAAAATTTCGCTTGCTATGATGGCATCTTCGCCGTATGTTTCGTAGAAGTCGCCCACGCGATAAAGCAGCACCGCATCGGGGTGCTTCGCCTTCATCTCGTAGAAGTGCTTCATCATTGGAGTCAATTCTTTACTCTTTGCCATAATCTACAAAATTACAAAAAAGAAATCAGAAATCAGAGGTTAGAAGTTAGAAATTGGAAATTAGATTTTTTCAGACCCATGACAGCCCCCTTCAGAGCCTAACCGACATAAGCGATGAGCGGATTCTGTGGGATTTTTCGACTCAGTGGATAAATACTGGGGGGACTGAAACAAAAGGATAAAAACCACTCGCCTTCGGCGAAAAACTAACCCGGTGGTGACGTGATACTTCACGTCCGCCCATAATTGTGATACCATATTGAATATCAGTCATTTGTCGCGTACGCGAAGTATCGCGTCCCTACCATGCAAAATCGTTTGGGAGATTTGATACGACCTCCTTCCAAGAAATCATTTTATCATCAGGGGTTTTTCGCCGTGAAACGGCGAGCGGTTTTTATCCTTGGGGCA
>OQWM01000484.1_pt1 | contig 25235 bp, 14 predicted proteins | sample 1691531 | NCBI WGS metagenome assembly OQWM01 (sample SAMN03418257, study PRJEB22391) | human gut metagenome | biome: human-gut; feature: organic feature; material: feces | host: Homo sapiens | place: Tanzania | collected 2013-01
ACAGTGCCGGTCCCATTACCGAAAAGGACTCTACGTCAAAAGCAACCTTCTTTTCTTTTGCAGAGGTATCAGTTAGCTGCTCTACATCTCCGTTGTCCTTGATGTGTGCCACGAAAGACCGTTCTACTGGAGTACTTTCTGTGACATCCTGAAAGATTTTTTCTTTGAATGTCATGCGAATCATAAACCTTATGCCATCCTTGTGGCAAGTAGGCAGATACTTATAATTCAAACGCTTTACGTATTCTATATGCAAGAGCTTGAAGATGTTGTGAACACCAGCAACAAGCTCTACGTATGGTCGCTTAGGGTCCATAATGTAGCTACCCTCTGGGAACTGCCATAAGATAGGGTTATCGGCATTCTCGGCAAGAGTAGGATTGTTCTTGTCGGTAAGCTTACCCCACAAGCACTTAACACCTATGTACTCACGCCACTTCAACTTCTTGATAAGCGGAATACGGTTAAGAATCTTTCCGTTCATATCCCAGCTTACGTCCAAGCTTGCATAGCGGTCGTTGAGGAACTCCATATTATTGATGAGGTTGAAGGTCTCGTCCTCAACAATATACGAGAGGTTGGCAGCAGGCATGATAAGCAAAGGATAAGGTACCCTATTCCATTGTGCTCCAGCCTTGAGATAAGCATCTATCTTACCCCATGAACCCATCCAGAAGCGCTTATATATACTTGCTTCGGTAAGGTTGTAGCGATAGTCGCCACCAAGGAATCCCTTGAAACCTACGGTATGACCGAGACCAAACACAGGAGCATCAAGATTGATAGGCAAACGACGCTGCTTGGTGTTGATATAAGTACGACCAGGAGCCAACTGCAACTGCAACGATAGCTCAGTAGTGTTGAGCTTGTTTGTAGGTCCGAATGTAAGGTTGCCCGCAGCCTCATTCTCCTCACGCTTCAAACTTAATATTGACTTCAATCCCCAGTCTTGCTCATATTCGAAAGCCACCTTCTGACGATTATAGAACATCATCTTGTCTACCGTAGCCCACTTGAAAGCGGTAAAGACATTATCCTTGTCGGTAGGGATATACTTATCAGACGGTGCCATAACATCATATGAAGACTGTATGGTGATAGTACGCTTAGGGAACTCGCGTGGCAGATATTCCTTCTTATTTAAAGAATATATCAGCTGACCATCATAGTAAGTCTTCTTAGAGTCTACGCCTCGAGCAATATATCCACTTGCAAACCAATGCTTGTTGAGGTTTGCTGTGGTCTGACCAGACACACGGAAACGATAACCATCGATGAAGTTCTTGGATATCATGGTGTTGATAGGACCAAAGTCGAACTTACTTGGATGATTCATATCGCCAGTTTCTACGAAGTTTTCTATCAGCGCCTTACCAGCAAAGATGATATACTTGAAGCCCTTAAGCTGTTCGATGCGATGAATGAAAGCATCCATAGAAGACTCGCTCTTGGTAAGCTCTACCGATCGATATTGATTCCAGAAAGCCTCATCGCGCATCATGGCGTCAGCCTCCTTACGCTCCTTAGCCTTACCTTTGAAGAGAACTTTCGGTATCTCGTCGAAAGCATAATCGCTCAAGCGAGTAGTACGAGTGACGAGGAATTTACCAAAAGCCTTGGCAAGTCGCATTTCTACAATCATATCGTCTACCGTCAATGCCCATTCGCCATTAGGAAGCTTAGTATACTGCTGCGAAACCTGTAAATTCTCAACGAAGTTAACATCGCTTCGCTTTGGTATGGTAAGGTCGCAACGCTTCACATGCAACGTAGAGTCGGCAAGGATATATAGTTCGCCACGGAAACCGAAGTCCTGCTGATTGTTAGGCAAGAATTCCAGATGATAGCACAAGTCGCGGTCTACATATACCGTGTCTTGAATATAATAGCGATAGAAGGCGATTGCATTCTTTCCGATAGGACTCACGAAAGGATATTGCAACAATCTCACATAGTCGTCGTAGATATCCACATCTGTAAATACATCCTTGAGTGTAACGTTAAGGATGTCGCCCGTCTGGATAAGCTGATTAATACCTGTAGAGCTCTGTCCTTTGATGATACTCTTCTCCGACTTAGGGTCTTTGCGATATATCTGTTGCGACACGGTCTCGTCGACCGAAACTGGCAAGATGAGCTTATGATTAAATGGGCTTGTCTCTATTTGATCGATGAGCCATTGCTTCTTAGCAAAGAAGCCACTATCAAGGTCAGAAGGCTTGATATCGTTGAGAGCAAGCGTAATCTTCTGATATTTATTATATTGCAGATAGTCATGGTTCTGCAAGTCGGTCTTCTTCTTAGCAGCTATCACCCTACGCATCAATTCTACCGCAGGGTTATCCTTACGGCTATACTTACCGCGCTTGGATTTCACCACAACTTCTTTAAGTTGCTTAGTATCAGGCTTCAACTTCACATCGAGCTTTACAGGAGTAGCCGAGGTAACGTTTATCGTCTTCGACTTATATCCAACGGCACTAAACGTGAGTTGCCAACCATTATGTCGTTCGATGGCATACTCTCCCATAGCATTACCGCTCACAGCCACATGGTGACCTTTATACGAAGCACTCGGATAAAGCAGCGTGTCGCCATTCTCGGCATCTACGATAACGCCATGTATCTTCTGCGCATTGGCGTTGAGAGCCATCATAAAGAGTAAGAAAACAAATATCTTTCTTATCATATTTACCTATTGAAAGAACTTTTTTATAAAGGGGAGTTATATTTATTGGGGTGTAATAATAATGGGGTGTAGAGAGAGGGGTGTAATAATATAATGTATGAGGATGAGAGATGATGAGAAATCAGAATTAAGCCAATAGCTGAGCCAAATCTGTTATCACCAAGTCGGGGATAGTCTCGTCATACTCCTGTTCTGTCCAGCCTTCGCCCTTAAACCATGCTGCGTAGCATCCAGCCTTCTTTGCTGGTTCTATATCCTTATAAAAGCTGTCGCCAACAACCATACATTCCTCAGGCTTCAAGCCCAAGGCTTCAACTCCGAGGAGATAGATGCGATGGTCGGGTTTGCGTATTCCTACTACTGCCGACTCTACGATGCTCTTGAAGAAGCCATCAAGATGGAATTCTTCCAACACCTGTGTGATGTTGCCATAGAAGTTGCTCACCAATACCATAGGATAGTTTTCTGCAAGCTTAGCAAGTACTTCTGCGCTATGAGCAGTAATCTCAACAACCTTCTGATAAACATCTTCGAGCACAGCATTATGCTTCTCCTTAAACTCAGCCTCATCGGCATTCCATGCTCCAGAAGTACACAGATGCTCCATTTCGATGCGAATCTTCACATCGAGAGTTTTATGGAAAGTATAATCGCTCTGTATTATAGGAGTACGACCAAGGGTACGCTCGCCATGAACGTAAGCCTCGCGAAACTGTTCTTCAGTAACAGGCACCTGCTGACGCTGGTATGCATGCCACAACATCTGTCCCCAATGACAGCCTGCAGTATCGAGTGTACCGCCGAAATCGAATAGATAGCCTTTTATCATCTTTATATTATATATATAATAATGTGTATAGTTAAGTTTACTTTATCTTATTGTACGTCTCCTTGCAAAGAGCCTCGTGCTTGCGATGCATGTAAACATACATAGCCTGCATCACGGTAATCTCGAACACCATGTATATCCATGGCTGACCAATAAGGGCAGAGATATAAACGCAGATAGCGCGGGTGTTGAAGGTAAGGATATTGGTGAATGGCATGAGCGGACGGCTCTGAGCCAAGAACTCTTGCTTCACATCCTCAGGCAAAGCCTCAGCACCATTATATTTCTGCTTCATCTCAGCCATCAGGCGTTGGAACTCAGGAGTGCGTTTCTCCTGACTCTTGCAGTAGTTGGCATAGTTGAAGTAGAATGCGCGACCAAGAACATCTTTCTTTGCCAATCCCTCATAGATAGCACGCTGCGAAGCATAGTTGTCGAGCTCGCTACCATTCTTGCCTTTAAGGAAGAAGAGGTGAATCTGACGATAATAGTCGCTAAGCGAACTTTGAGGAGAATGGAACAAAATGCCAGCCACAGCAGCCAACACCCATGACCACCATCCCCACTCCATATCGGTAAATGGAATATTATCATCCATTAGTCTATAGGCGAAAGCTGAATAGATGCAGGCAAACCATACGTCGCCCGAGAATCCATCGAGCATACGACCTATCAAGGTTTTCTTACCTGTGAGTCGTGCCATCTGACCGTCGGTAGAGTCGCAGAAGTTAGCAAACATCAGCAACACCACACCAAGGATATTGTGTATCATGTCTTCAAACATGAACATGTAACCCGAGCCTATTCCGAGGAATATCGATAATATTGTAATCACGTTAGGGTGGATGTTCATGCTATTCCATAGCAACGCAAACACCAGACCTATAGGACGTGTGAAATGTACGTCGAGCCACTCTTCTGTATCATTTGACTTGAAAGAAGCCTGTAGCAATTCTGAAAATGATTTTCTCTCTTTATTAGTTTCCATAACAATCTTTTATATATCTTTATCTATGTAATCGTTAACGCAAAATCGAGTTATGCGCTATACCTATATTATATTATTCGCTTTGCAACCTCGGCTATTGCCTTAGCCGCATCTTCGCGACATCTTGAGAAACTTGGCCAGTCGTTGAAGTCGATGATGCAGAATGTGCCATCGGCTCTAACTATAGCATCGCCACCATAAGCGGTTATTCCGATGGCTTGAGCCACCTTTTCCACTTCCTGTCTCAAGGCATCCGCATCAAAGGCATAATGGTTGGCTTTGCCGTTGATAGCCTCGTCGCCAAACTTGGTGTTGCCATCGTCTGAAGGATAATAATATCTGAAGAATCCGCCCTCCACAGCATACCATTTCACCAAGTCGCCTACTACATGAGCCGAAACCACATAGTCATCAATGCCCATAACCTTGAAGTCTACCTTGGCTTGCTGCAATTCTTCGTCGTTTTTGCAATAGCGCACTTCACCTTTCGTTTGTGCTGCCATGTCGCCACGCTTAATCCAATAGCCATCATCGCCCACGGCAGGAGCCAACGGAGTTTTGATGCCATGCATCACGGTTTCTATTATTGAGCGTGTGCAAGCCTTTATGCTTAGCGGATTGTTAATTACTTTAAGCCCCTGGGTAGCAAGCAAAGCCAATTTGTCGAGATTGATAGTTTGGCGTGCCATACTTAGACAAATATCGAAGTCGGCAACATCGTTGGGGATATTATTCTCGTCGACCACTACAACATCGCTACTCAAACAATTTGCTGCAGCCAGCAGTATGGCTCTATCCTTATCAACGCTATTTGGCGAAAACACCACATCACGCATAACAGCCAATACCTTCATCACTTTCCCGACTCAAGAAACTGTTCTGCCTTTTCCACATCCGTAGCATGATCCACATCCAACACCTTGCTGAAAGGATAAGCCTTTAGCTTCAATCCTCCTGCCACCAAAGCACGCTGGAAGTTGCGCATACGGCTAACCCCATTCTGCATACACTCTTCGAGTATGCGAATGCAAGGGGCAGTAAGACCATATATACCGCCTGAGATATAACGAATACCGTCTTCATACTTATCGTAGAAGCCGGTAATATCATCAGCAGCATCTGTAGCTACATACAAAGGTTTCTCGTCGTCTATATAATCGGTTACGCCCATCATGCAGTCGTAACCCTGAGCCAATGCTTTTTCAAAGTTTTCTACATAGGCAGAAAACTCCTGCTCACGAAAAATAGTGTCGACGGTAGTGAGCACCACAGGACCCTCGCCTACCAGTCGACTTAATTCATAAAAGCTATGCATAGAACTTGGTGTAGACTTCACGATATGTCGGAGCGGAAGCTTCTTTCCCTCGTAGCCCTCTGTCTCAAGTTGAGTCAGATGCTGAGCTACGGCAGTAGCCTGCTCATTGCATATCACAAAAATCTCATCAGCTGCATTGCTTGCAAATACCCTTACAAGTCGATCTATCAGACATTCGCCATGCACCTTGACAAGTGGTTTTGGTGCTGCGATACCTTCAGACGCAAGTCGTGAACCTTCGCCTGCTGCTATAATGGCATATTTCATTATCTATATAGTCTTGAATTACGCCTGCAAAGGTAGTAATATTTCACGGATTAAGAAAACTTTTTATAAGTTTTTTAGTTTTCTAAACTTTACTTCCTACTGCTACGAACCATTAGTTCGGTAGTGTCTATATTGCCAGTACCTCTTACGTTCTTACTCAACGACTTAACAGTTCCTTCGAGGTCGATATTGCCTACTCCGCTCAGCAGACAGTCCACATGGCCTGCATTTACAAATTCAACGTCGGCATTACCTACGCCAAGCATAGCTATCTTAGTACGATTGGCTGTAAGCTTATCAACTTCCAAGTTGCCAGCACCTTTTACTACAAGGTAAGCCTCATCACACACAATTCTATCAAAATCAATGTTGCCTGCGCCATTAAGCTCTACGTTTAGAGTATCGGTATCAAGAAGATTCTTAGCTTCAAAGTCGCCAGCTCCACGCATGACAACAGAAATCAAATCAGGCGAAGATACATAGATATCAGCCTTCTCTGAGCGATCTACGCGAAACCAGTCTTTCTCGTCTAACGAAAGATATAAGGTTTGGTTTTTCACCTTTACCCTAACATTATCCACTATACTCTTGCGTCCTTTGACAGCAACTCCTCCACGTGAAGCCTGCGAGAATTCAACATCGAGTGCCCCATCAAGCACAATCTTATTGAAATAAGGTAGACTCTTTAGCTGCTTGGTAACCTTGCGACCATCATAAGTTAAAGACTTGTCATTCTTACTATCTACGCCAACCTTGGCATTACTTGAATTACATGCGGCAAAGCCGAACATCAACGCTACCGCCATCATAATAGAGAAAAATCGCTTCATAGTCGTATTGTATTGATTGTTATGCATATAAATTATTATTTAACGATGTATACCAATTGTTTTTATCGGTCTCTATTTGTTTAGACGTAGATTAACGAAGATTTGTTGCAAGCAGCGCATATTTTTTTTGATTAATCACATAAAAAAATGCGAGTAGCCTCGTTGGCTTATGCGAGTAGTCGCAATAGCCAATGCGACTAATCGCAATGGCTTATGAGACTAGTCGCATAGACACATACGATTAGTCGCATACCACAAAAAAAATCGCATTGCAGATTGCTCCGCAACGCGATTTCCAAGTATAGTGAATTATCTCCAGACCAGCACATGAGCGTGGAGAGAAAGGCGCTTCAGCGCGCCACCGCCCCTCCGTCTGCGACACATGCACAGGTCATGGACTCGCAATAGGTGCCAATTGACAAAATGACATGTCACGAAAACGCGCGTTTTGCTTTCTTCGCGTCTTACCGCATCTTTGTCAGAAGCCCTCACGGCTTGCGTCGGCTGTTGCCGACAATTGGCACAAGAGAGATTTACTCCTCGTCGTCAGCCCATACGTCGTAGTGTTTGGCGTCTGCCCAGCCGTCGGTAGACTCGCCAGAGCTGATTTCCAATGTGCCGTTGTGATTTTTAGGGTCAAGCGAACCCGCCAAGATGGGGGTCGTCTCCACGTTTGTCACCGTCGCTTCAGGAGCTATATATGTTTTCTTTTTCATAATTAATTGTTTCTTTTAGTTGTTGTGTTTACAGAGCCGAAATCACTTCATCAGATACTTCTTGCCGTTCTTGATAACAATGCCCTTGTAGGCAGCGCTCACCTTCTGACCAGCGAGGTTGTAGATGGCGCCGTCGGCAGCAGCCTCAGCGTTGACGCCGTTGATGCCCGTAGCCTCGCCATCGATGAAGTTGAGTTTGGCAGAAGCGCCCTCTGGTATGCCTGTGAAGTAGGCACGGAACGGCGAAATCTTTGTGCCTTTAGCCTTTACTACAGATGCGTGTATGCCGTCGTTCTTTACTATCCACTGTGTGCCCTTGGTTACGAGCGCCTCTTCGAAGTTACCACAGAACCAAATACCTGATGTGCCTAATTGATATTTATTTGGTGTATTGGCTATTAAATTTTTGAAGTTGATGTCGCCTTCATTGCTGATGGCTAATTCAATATTTTTGTCGGTTGTGTTACGTATAACCAAGGGGAAATTGCTGTTGATTTCATCAGTTTTTTTGTTAAAGGTGATACCTGTTTCTTCGTTATATGATGTAGGCAGCCATACACTTAGACCGTCAGGAATGGGTTTAATAGCGTATCCACTGGGAAGGCATATTGAAGCATGATCGCCTGCTTTAATGGTGCGGGTTAACTTCCAACCTATTTTTTCAGTGCTGATCCACTCTTTATTGATGCCTTCGCCCTTCCACAGAGGTTCACCAGGAATATCGGTCATCACTAACTGGTTAACGGGACGATACCAGCCATCGGTGCCAAGCACAACAACATTCTTCATGTCCTTGATAGCATCATATTTGCTGTTTGGTGTGTTGTCGTTTGCTGTACCTTTCACAATGATGATTGCGTTCTCGTGCAATGGCGTGATGTTTACGCCAGCTGCAATTGTTCTGACTTTGGTCAAATCAATGGCCATAGCGTTAGCCGTATTTATCTTGTCGACGTCTGCAGCAGTGATATCGCCCAAAACCGTAGATACCTGATTTTCTGTGGTGATGGTCATTCCGTCAGTTTGTCCGTTGTTGTAGAAATAGAGGTTAGTGATGTATACCTCATCGGTGACACCATTATTATCATTATGGTCAAATTTAAACTGGAACACTTTTTCCTGCGTGAAATCCATGTTGTCGAAAGCAGCAAGAGGAATGTCTACCGATTTCCATTGGTCAATAGGATCGGTAGGTGTCATAATGGTGTATGGCTGCTCTTTAGGACCACGGAATATCGGATTGAAACGGATGTCTCTAGTTATCTTATGGGCAAGAATATCCATGTGAACCATATTCATTTCTTTCATGTCCTGATCTGCAAATTCCATTCCTTGATAGTTGAAATTGGTAAGGTGAAGTATTGGAGTCCCTTCGACATTTATTACTTCAGCTTGTCCTGATTGTCCCCAATTGGGTAATGTGTATGTCACATCCTTATTCTCATCATATGTTGTAATAAAGGTAATGGCGTCACTCGCTATTGTCGGCTTTTGTGGAGCGGTCAGAATAAAGCCTTTTTCGGTGGTGAATGTCAGTTCTTTGGCAGAAGATTCATTTCCCGCTTTGTCCTTGGCGGTCACTGCAAGTGTATAGGCTGTCTCAGGTGTAAGACCTGTAAGTTCGTAGGTGACATCTGTACCCGGCTTGCCATCTACAGTGGCTAGCACGGTCTCACTGTTCCTGATGGTGTAAGTTAGTGTGCTCATTTGATTGTCAGTAGCGCAAAGCGTAAGGGTTGCCTTGTTGTCCCGTACAGAGATAGCCTCAGCCTTTGTCATAACAGGTGCTTCATCGTCATCTATTTTTGAACCTTTGACGGTGTAAGTTATGTACGGGTTTGTGCTGTCGCCTGTTTCAGAGCGGCCAAAGGCTACAGCCCACCAAAGTTTTACTTTGATGACGGTTTCTGCTTCCAAATCGTCCCATGTGTGTGACGGAGATTCATTATATGCTCTTTCTGGCCCATAGGTATAATCTAAATAGCAGGTCTTTCCACTGGCATCAGCAGGTATGCCTGTACAGCCTGTACCATCGGCTTTCACGGTCATAGTTACAGAACCGTTTTCTTCTGTGAAGGTATAACTATATGCTACACCTTTTGAGCCTAATTCATTATTTCCATTTTTAGTCTCGCTTCCTACTCCGCTACCTGTCGCGTCATCAGCGAAGGCTGTCATGGCAGAGACAAGCAATACGAATAAAGTTAATAATTTTTGTTTCATACGTTTTTTGGTTTTAATTAGTAATTGTTGTTTAAAATATTATTAGGTAATTATTTTTTTCGTGTTTGTGGTGTAAAGGTAATGCGTATAGCAAATAGGTTTTATAAGGTTTTATAAGGAAACTCCTTATTAGCTTTAAACATGTATGTTCGTCTTCACTGTTGAGAGGAGCGAACATACATGTTATCTGATTTGTTATTACGTTTATCTTACGATAATCTTCTTTCCGTTGCGAATGTAGATGCCTTTGGTCAAGTTGTCGCCCTTTACCTCAACACCGCTGAGGGTGTAGGTGCGGTTGTTGCCAGTGGTGGCATTGTTCTGCTTTACAGCGTCGATGCCGGAGGGCACGCTACCGTCGTTGTAGAAGAAAATCTGGTCGAAGGTGAGCTTGGTGCCTGTGGTACCACCAGCGAGGAATGCAACGACGTTGCCCGTCACGTCTTCAGGATTGTCAAACACCGTTGTGGCGCGCGAAGCAATCTCGCTGTAAGGTATGTCGAGGTTGTACCACTTGCCGTCGCGGGGAAAGTCGCAAATGGGAGCGTAGGTTTTGTCACCATCAACAAACGATGTAGAACCGATAGCGAAGCGGGCGTTGCCTACAATAATGAGATAAGGGGTGTTGGTTGTGGCCTTCATGCCGAGGTGGAGATAGTATGTGTCGTCGACCATTGACATGTCTTTGCCCTGAGCCTTTGAGGCGTAGCCCAGTCCTGACCAGCCCACGGTGCCTACGGTGTAAACCGGATAGCCGCCTTCGTCGTAGCCGAACGAGTTGACACCGCTCTCACTGCCAGCGGTCATGGTGCCCTCCCAGACGTAGAGTGCGCTATTCACGTCGTCGACGTTGTAGTCGGCTTTCACCTTCTTCTGAAGGGTGGTGGTCACGCCGCCCGTTGTACCAATGAGCACATAGTTGCCAGTGTTCTCCAAGTCAAACGTGCTATTGCCTTCACCGTCGAGAGCTGCTGTCACGTAGGAGGGGATGTCGGGGGTGTCGGCGCCGTCTTTCATGCTGTAGAAGAACACCTGGTCGAAGTTCACCTCTGCGCCCTTACTATGGGTGGTTGCTACTGCGAACACATTGCCCATGAAGTTGGAAGCGTCTTCAAACAAGGTGCCGCCTGCCAGCTGTTGCAGCTTGGCAACAGGTATGTCAAAGTTGTACCACTCTCCGTCGCGGCAGTAGTCGCCGAGTATCGGTGCGCCCGATGTGGTGTTGCCGATAACGAACACAGCGTTGCCAACGGTCACGGTCTGTGACGGGTGGGTGAGCACGTCGCTGCCACGCATAGCAAAGTGCAGATACCAGGTGTCGTCTATCATGGAGAGGTCTTTGCCAGTGCCCTGTGAAGCATATCCTGCGCCACACCACGTGCTTGTGCCAGTCACCTGAAGACGGGTTGTAGACTCGTCCCATCCGAAAGAGTTCTTGCCGTCAGAGGGCAGGCCGGTGTAGTCGCCGCCGTCCCATATCCAGAAGAAGTTGGTCTTTTCGTCTACATTGTAGTTTTTCTCTGTCACCTCATTCAGCGCGTCGGTCACGCCGCTGCTGGTACCGATGAGCACTGCCTTTGCCACGTTTGTAAGGTCGAAAGAGCTCACTTCGCCGTTAAGTGCCTTTGTAGCGTACTGTCCAATCTTGGTCGTGCTGTCTTCGGTGGGCACGCCCTTCTTCACGTTGGGGTTCTTGTAGAAGAACACATTGTCAAACTCCAGGTCGGCTCCCTGCGAGCCTCCACTGAGTATTGCTACCACATTGCCTTCGTAGTTGGCGGCGTTGTCAAAGAGTTCGCCACCTGCAAGACTCTTCAGCACTGTCACGGGCACATCGAAATAGGTCCATGAGCCGTCACGTTTGAAGTCGCCGATGATGGGCGAGCCTTCTATACTGGTGTTGCCTACGGTGAATGAGGCGTTGCCTACGATAACTTTGTGGCTGACATGTCCGTCGGTTGATGTGCCGCGAAAACCGATATGAAACACATAGTCGTCGTCAATCATGGACAGGTCTTTGCCACCTGATATGTTGGAAGCGTAGCCCAAACCCGACCAGCCAACGCTACCCACGGTGTAGTGGTTGTAGCTTTCGTTGAAGCCGAAAGAGTTGACGCCAGTCGACGACTGTGCATTGTAGGTGTTCTCCCAGATGTAGAGGAAGTGCTTTACGTCGTCAACGTTGTAGTCGGCAGTGGTCTTTCCAGAGAAGCCGTTGGTCACACCAAAGCTGGTACCGATAAGCACGGCGTCGTAAGAGTTGGTGAAGTCGAACGTGCTGTTGCCGTCGGCGTCGAGCGCTTTGCTACCCCAGTAGCCGTACTCGGTCTTGGTGTCGGGTGCCTCAGGGGTGTCGGGAGTGCTGGGGTTGGTAGTGATGTTGTTGCCGTCGGGGGTGAAGTACTTGGCGTCGGCGTCGTTGGTGTCTTGGTAAACGCGCACCCAGTCGACGTACATCTTAGCCTCATCGCCAGCGTTGGGCATGGCTGTGATGCCTCCTGCGTTGTAGATGCCAGTGTAATTGCCACCTACTGCCAGGTTAAAGATAAAGAAGAAAGGCTTCTGGAAGTAGTAGCCTATGTCGCTGGTGTTGGTGCTTGAGGGTATGGACACAGAGTAGAAGCGTGCCTTGCTCTTAGCGCTGACGCTGAAATCTTCAAGGTCGTAGAACATCTGCATGAAGTTGCCGTTCCACTCCATGGTTATGATGTGGTAGTCGTCATTCTGTAGAGGATTGGTCTCGGGGGCGAGATAGCTGGTGCCATACTGCTTATGGGCAGCGCCAGCGCCTGTTCCCCAGTGCAGCGTGCTGCCGAAGTGGCGTGTCTGTGTGCCATTCTTTATGCCGTCAGCGTTGCCAGTTTCCACGATGTCTATCTCACCACATTTGGGCCATCCCACCTTACCGTAGTCGTTGCCCATCATCCAATATGCGGGCCATACGCCATTGGCGGTCTTCGGGAACTTAATGCGTGCCTGTATGATGCCGTGCTTGAAATAAGCCTTGTCGCGTGTGTTGACGCGTCCAGAGGTGAACTGCTTGTTGTTGTAGTTCTCACGACGAGCTGTCAACACGAGGTTACCATCGTGTACAGCGACATTCTCTTTGCGATAGTACTGCAACTCTTGGTTGCCGCCACCGTTGCCGTTCTCTTCAATATTCCACAGAGTCGTGTTGAGACTTGTGCCGTTAAACTCGTCGCTCCATCTCAGCTCATAGCCTGACGGGGGCGTAGTGGTCTGCGCCGACACGCCTAAGGGCAATGCCAAAGCGAAAGCTGTCAATAAATTTAAAGTTCTCATGCGGTTGGTTTTGAATTATAATGTATTTGTTATTTGGTTTTGTTCGTGTTTTGGTTTGTGCCGTTCTGCAGACACCTTATTATATTATGGTGACACCTTTATATTATATAGAGGCGAACTTTGTTATTACTTCACCGTCAGTTTGCGGCTGGTTTTCTTGCCGCTGGCGTAGGTGCAAGTCTCTATGTACATGCCTTTGTGCATGGCAGCGACTTCCTCTCCCTGTGGCGTGAAGTAGCGTTTGCTCACGAGAGCGTCGTCGGTGGAGGCGTTGATGTCGCTGATTGCTGTCGTCGAGGCGAAGCTGAACCATGTCACACGAGCATGGTTGATGGGCACTGTGCCAGCGAATTTCAACGTGTGACGACCTGCTGGCAGTGACACCTGACACGTAGTGGTGGCGTAAACGTCGGCTGGATCGCGGTAGGCGGCAGTGGATGGCAGTGTAGCAGAGCCTACTTCCACATCGTCAACCGACAGCTTCAACACCTGCTGACGGGCTGCCGAGGCACGGTCGCTGTAGCGGAACGTGAACTGATAGACATCGTCTGTCGGCACGTCGATGAGGTATTCAGCGGCATTGGAGTTACCAAACTCCACTGCGAGGTGGGTGTTTATAGCTCCCGTTTGGTTGTCAGTGCTCACCTCCAAGCCTATGCCGTTGCTGTTGATGTAGTCTTTTGCCATGACGGTCTCACCTGGTCTGTAGTAGTAAGTCTTGTCAAACGTAGACATATAGGTGTAGACCACGCCCTGACCTGTCATTGTTCCTGCGGCGGGAAGGTGGGTGCGGAGGTTCGGTTTGATAAGCAATCGCCAGTAAGGGCTCTTGTCTATCCACCGCGAGCCAGACGTTCCCTTAAACCAAGCGTAGCGTTCGACATTAGGATTAAGTTCCAATCCCTGCACCTTCTTTATCATCTCACGCACCTGAGTCAGCGAGTCGGGGTTGTTTTCACCTGCCGCAAACTCTGTCACCCATATCTTCTTGCCATATCGGTCTACCCATTGGTTGACGAAGTCGAGCGTCGGAGCGGTGCTGTTCATGTAAGTATGTATGGCTATGGCGTCCATCTTCGGTTCGCGACTGTTCTGCTGTTTGTAGAGCTTTATAAACTCATCCAACCAGTCGAAGGGCTGCCAGATTTTGCCATCGTTGATGGCAGAGCCGGTGTAACTCATTGCTGGCGAGACCAATTTAAGGTCGAACTCGTCAGCAATGGCTTCGAGTGCAGGCCACGCATCTGCTGCCTGCTGCGGTGTAATGTCTGACTGGTCTTGGAGATTAGGCTCATTATAGCCGAGCAAATATTTGCAACCAGGATGGTCGCGGTAGTATTGTTTCAGCTTTTCCACGTCGGCGCCGGTGTCCCAAGCCATCGGAATGTACTCCATCTCCTTGCCCTCTTCGCTACCAAGCAGACTCTTGACGTTAGCACTTGGTGCTACTCCCCAGTTGTATGTCCAGCAAATGCCTGGCGAGAGAGCTTTTATCTCTTCTGCATAGCCAAACTGGTCTTCTGCAACGCCACGCTTCTCGCTGCGCTGCTTGGGCTGTGCGTCAACCGTAGCGGCTGTAAATGCAAGGGTAAAGGTGGCGATTTCCACCAACAGGTTTTTTGTCATTTTATTATCGTTGTCGTTTAAGGGAGATTCAAAGAAAAGGGTTTCGCAAGCTGCCACCATGTCGAAGAGCGAGCATTTCGCAGTCGAGGAGCGAGCGTTTCGCAGCCTTGCGAAACCCAAATCAGTAAGAAAAGTTTATTTGTTCAATGCTGTGCGATAAAACCACGGCTTCACCATCAATTGTTGATTACTGTGTCAGCTGGGAAAGATGGCTACATAACCCGTAGACGACAGCTGTGCCATCCATGATTGACGGCGATGCCGTTTTCGCGCAAATGTCGTTAAGAGGTTACTTCTTGAGCACCTTCTTAACGCCGTCGGCAGTCTTAACGATGTAGAGACCGCTCTTGTTCATGTTGCTTACCTGCACGCCATCAGCAGTATAGATGGCTGTCTTGGCAGCAGCAGCTTCATTCTTTACGTTGTCGATACCAGCAGCAATCTCGGCTGTCTTCTGATAGAAGAACACTGCATCATAGTTGAGCTGTGTGCCTTCAACACCGCCGCTGAGTACGGTAAACACGTTGCCTGCGAGGTTAGCAGTACACTTGCTGAGGTCGAAGCCAAGATCTACAAGGTCTACAAGGGGAATATCGATGTTGTACCAGTCACCGCTACGTGTGAAGTCGCCAATCAGCTCATAAGTAGCATCGGTCTGTGTAGGACCGACAGCAAAATGTGCTGTAGCTTCCGGACCAACGGCAATGTTGTGTGTTGCCTGTATAGAGCCAGCGTCTTTCATTGCCATGTGGAAATACCAATTGCCGTTCTTCAACATGCTGAAATCGAAGCCATCAAGCTCTTTGGCAGCGTCTACAACACCACAGTGGCCGAGTCCTGACCATCCACCTTTGTTTACTACGAAGCTCATGTATCCGCCAGTGCCGTTGAAAGAGTTGAAACCTTCTGCTGCACCACCGTCATATCCGTTCCAAACATAGAGAGGACGAGCGCCGTCAAGGTCGGTTGGGCTTTCGTTCTTCAAGATTTTGCTTTCACCCAGTGCGTCTACCTCATCTTCAGAAGCATATAGAATGACGTAGTTTGTTGTACCGTTGAAGTCGAATGCAGGCTCCAAATCGTCGTTCATAGCCGGTGTGATGTAACCAGTCTGTGCCGATGCTGCGAGTGCCATGAGGCAAGAAGCAGCGAAAAGAGTAAATTTTTTCATACTTTTTAGTTTTTAATAAATTGATTATTAGTCGAATTTGAAATATATAAAAGTTTTTGTTGACATTGGAAAGTCATGTCCGCGACCGTGTCTTTTTCAAGCGATGGCGCGGCGATGTGGATGTACCGGCTTTTGGAAGTCTTATTCATGGGCTTTAGAGCCTACGTCTCTGCCACCCACGAATAAGCCATCTAAAAAGCTATGTTACCAGTTAGGGTTCTGTTCAATGCCGCTAAGTTCAATCTCCTTAGAGGGAATCGGGAACAACTCATGCTTGCCTTTCTGGAATGTGCCGTAAAGCGAGCGAGCCTCTTCTGTCTCACCACTCATGTAGTTGTCCATCGTTTCCTTAGCTATGCCCCAACGTGTGAGGTCAAACCAGCGGTGTCCCTCCATCGCGAGCTCTACTCGGCGCTCATGGCGAATCGCCGTGCGGAGGTCTGCTTGGTTGTCGGTGAAGGTCACACTCCTACCCTGTATCGTTGCGGTGTAGGGGAACTGTGGCAGTCCAACACGGTCGCGCACCTCTTTAAGTGCAGCCTTTGCGCTTGGCAGGTCACCCGTCTCGCAGCATGCCTCGGCATACATCAGCAGCACATCGGCGTAGCGAATCTGTATGTTGTTCTTCGGCGAGCGTGTGGCGTGAGCCAGTTTGTAGATGCCACCGGTTGTGCCGTCGGTGTACATAGCGTACTTCTTGTTGAGCATACGGTCGCCGCAGTAGATCTCCTGTGCAGGAGTCTCAATCTGATCGTCGGTCGGAACGAGTATCGTCTCGTCGCGGCGGATGTCACCAGGCTCATATTCGTCATACAGATTCTGTGTCGGACGGTTGTAGCCCCAGCCTGCCTCGCCGAAAGCTGACGAGCGCGAGCGCTGCAGAATGGTGGTCATCGTGCCACGCGTGTAGCCCTCGCCACCGTAGTCAGAGGTAGGGTCTTCAGTGTACTGAATCTCGAACACGCTCTCCTGTCCGTTCTCCTTTGCCAGACGGAAGTTGTCGAAGTAGTCGGGACAGAGCGAGTATTGGCGGCTCGTTATCACCTCTTTGCCCCACTTGGCAGCCTCGGCGAAACACTTCTGTGCCTCGGTCTCGTCACCAGCGTTGCGCAGATAGTCGGCGCGGTAGAGGTAAGCCTTCAGCAACATGGCCTGTGCGGCACCCTTTGTAGCACGTCCCAGTTCCTCGTCGCTGTACTTGTCCTTCAGCCAAAGCAGATTCTCGGCGTGTGTGAAGTCATCGATTATGAACTTCATTGTCTCGTCGAGCGTCGCACGTTTCTGTGCCCACTCGTTAGAACTCTTTACCACAAAGTCGATGAGCGGCATGCCACCAAACATTCGTGCAAGGCGGAAGTAATAATATCCGCGCGTGAAGTAAGCCTCTCCGAGATAACGGTCGCGATATTTGCGTTCCTTCGTCGAGTCAGCGGTCAGCGTGTCTATGCGCGTTGTCGGAATCTGCTCTATAGCGAGATTGGCACGCTGCACGCCCTGCCACTGTGAGCGATAATAGTCAAGCACGATTTCATTGTCTGAGTTTGCCTTGAAGTTTTCAAGCTCACGCAGGTCTGCACCGTCGTTGACGTCCTGTCCGCCCTTCAACGCATCGTCTGACACGATGTCGCCAAAATACCACTCTGGGTAGTACGTCGCGCCGAACTCCCATGTCATCGGCACATAAGCGGCGTTGACAACAGCCTCTGCCGTGGAGAGCGACGTAAAGAATTCTGACACCTTGGTTGTACCGGGCGTCTCCTCGGTAAGCCAATCGTTGCAAGAACAGAATGCAATCGTGGCGAGCGCCAAGGCTGAATATGTTAATGTCTTGAATGGTTTCATATTATGATGTCTTTATCTTTCTGTTTAACATTTGCTGCCGTGGGGTTAGAATGTCATGTTACATCCGATGAGGAACGAACGGCTCTGCGGATAGTTGCCGTAGTCGACACCACTTCCAACCTCTGGGTCGTAGCCTGTATAATCGGTTATTGTGAAGAGGTTGCTTGCCTGAACATAGACACGGAAGTTAGAGATGCCACAGCCGTTGAGCAGTTTCTTCGGGAAGGTGTAGCCGAGCTGCACGTTCTTAAGGCGCAGATATGAGCCACTCTCGAGGAATCGGCTGGAGTTGAGCATGTTGTTAGCGCCCTTCGGGTTAGGTATGGTGCCGTTAGGATTGTCCTCCGTCCACACGTCGCGCATTACAGTGCTGAGCTGCGAAGTCAGTCCGTTGCTCTCTGTGCGCTCACGTACAGCGTTGTAAATCTTGTTGCCTGCCACACCCTGAAAGAACATCTGGAGATCTATACCTTTCCAGTCTGCCGAGAGATTAAGGCCGTAGCTCACCTTCGGGAAGTTGTTGCCGAGTTTCTGCTTGTCGCCAGTGTCTGAGATTTTTCCATCGCCATCGACGTCTTCAAAGATAGCATCGCCAGCACCATAGGGGTTGGTCTCGCCGTCGCGGGCGTAGCCTGGCAGTGCGGCATCGGCCTCCTCCTTGCTCTTATACACTCCGAGGTATTTGTAACCCCAGAACTCAAAGAGCGGCAGTCCCTCGTCGCTGAGCACACGGTCGCCCCATACCACCTGTCCACCATTGAGGTGAGTGAGTTTGTTCTTTATGAAAGACACGTTGCCATTGACCGAGTAGTTGAAGTTACCGATGTGGTAAGAGTGACCGAGCGTAAGCTCCACACCCACGTTGCGCACGGTGCCGACATTGCTCTGTGCGTCGTAGCGGTTGCCAGCCCATGCCGGACCCTTCACTGAAAGCAGCATGTCCTTAGTGTTGCGCACGAAGAAATCGACGTTAGCAGATAGCAGACCATTGCCCCATGCGGCATCAACGCCAGCGTTCCATGTCTCGGTGCGCTCCCACTTTCCGCCCTGGTTGACGTAAGTAAGTATGGTTGCGCCGGTGCCGATGGTCTGGTTCACGCCGAAGGGATAGCCCACAAACATGTTTTGCGATGTGAATATGGTCTGGTTGAAAGCGTCGTTGCCAATCTTGTCGTTGCCAATCTGTCCCCATCCGAGGCGCAACTTCAGGTAGTCGAGCTTCTTAAACTGCTTCATAAACGGTTCCTCGCTCACCTTCCATGCGAAAGCCGTTGAGGGGAAATAGCCCCATGTGTTCTCCGGGAACTTGTTAGAACCGTCTGCACGGAAGTTGAATGTGAACAGGTAACGGTCCATCAGATTGTAGTTCAGACGACCCAGGAACGACAGGCGACGTGAGCGTCCCACGCCGTCGGCGATAGGATTGGTGTTGTCGTCGGTGGTCTGTGAGAGATACCAGTTCTTCTCCGAGGGATTGAGAATGGTAGAGCCGCTGCCACCAATAGAATAGTAGTTATACTCTTCTGTGGTCTGTCCCACCATCACATTGAAGTGGTGTATCTTCTTCAAGTCAAACACATAAGTAAGAATGTTCTCCCATGTGAACGTGGTGTACTGCACCAGTCCGCGTGTCAGGAAGTTCTTGCCCTTAGAGTCGTCGTAAGAGTTGACGGTATGTGCGTCTGTGAATGTGCGGTTCTTCTCATTCACTTGGTCGTAGCTGAAGTTTGTGCGGAAGTTGAGACCCTTCAGCGGAGTAAACTCCAGATAGAGGTTTCCGAACCAGCGGTTGGTCACGTTGTGCGGATGAGAGTAGTTCACCATCGAGAACGGGTTGGTCACATTCTTGAAGTTGGAGGGCACACCGATCTTACCACTCATGTCTTGCTTGTTGCGGTTATAAGCGCCAGAGGGATAGTAGGGCATGTCCCAAGGAGCCATAGCGAGCGCAGCGGAGATGATGCTGGCGCCCGGTGACGAGTTCTGGTACATGGCATTGCGTGCCTCGCTTGTCACAAACGAGAGGTTCTCGCCCACCTTCAGCCAAGGCTTCACCTGGAAAGAGGTGTTGGCACGCAGCGTGAGGCGGTTGTACTGCGACCCCATGATGGTGCCGTCCTGGTCGAAGTAGGAAGCGGAGATGGAATAATTGCTCTTGTCTGAGCCACCGTCAAACGACACGTGATAGTTCTGTATCGGCGCACCACTGTTGAACACCTCGTCCTGCCAGTCGGTGTTTACTGCCGAGTAGTCAAGACCGTCGGTGTATTGTCGTGTCTGTGCCACTGCGTAGTAGGCGTCGTTGCCGAGCTTGTAGCGCTGCAGCCACTCATTGAAACCGAACTTGTCGTAGTATTTGCGCTCTGTATTTGATGCGCCGAGGCTGATGTAAGTCTTTATAAACTCGTCTTTGTCCATCAGATCGAGTTTATTCCAGCGGCTCTGCCAGCCGTAGTACATGTCTAAAGAAACCTTACCCTTACCCTTCTCACCGCTCTTGGTGGTGATGAGAATCACACCGTTGGCACCACGCGAACCATAGATGGCGGTAGAAGAAGCGTCTTTCAACACCTCTGTCGACGCGATGTCGTTGGGTGAAAGGAACGAGATGTCGCTTGTGATGTTGCCGTCAACAACATATATAGGAGACGAATCGTTCACGGTACCAATACCACGGATGCGCACCACAGCGCCAGCTCCAGGCTGTCCGCTGTTAGCATTGACGCTGACACCTGCCACGCGTCCCTGTATAGCCTGGTCCACACTTGCAGCCGGAGTTTTCTTCAAGTCCTCGGCTCTCACCACAGCTATCGAACCCGTGAGGTCGCTCTTCTTCATCGAGCCATATCCGATGGCTACCACTTCATCGAGCATGTTGGTGTCGTCTTCCATCTTCACATCGTAGGTACCGTCGCCTTTGTGTGTGACAGTCTTATATCCGATGCAAGAAAACTCTACCACATCCTTAGGATTGACGGAGAGCTGGTAGTGACCGTCAATATCGGTCACTGTGCCCGAAGCGGTGCCTTTCACTCTCACGACAACTCCCGGTATGGGCTGACCGTCAGACTCAGAGATGATGGTACCCTGAATCTTGTTGACCTGTGCCGTCATTGCCATAGGAAAGAGCAATGCCGCCGAAATTAACTTCAGATTTCGTCTCATGTTTCTTTCGTTTTATTTATAATAGATTTAGTTGTTTCTTCTCTTGCTCGGGTTTGTTTCTGCTCATCCCCGAGTTGTTTCTTCTCATATTCGTCAGCAGTCGTAAAAAGATGCAAGTGCATCACAATTAGCAGTAACAGGTTTTCGGTGGCAAAAGTAACTAATAGAAGCATACATCGCTAAAATATCTACCCTAAAAAACCTCACAAAAAACTCACTTTTTAAAAGTGAACTTTTTACAACTTATTGTCTATTAGCTATTTATCAAAAACAGCAGCAATCATGTCACCTCACTATTCCACTTGCACATTTTTCATATTCTCGTGATTTCACAAGTGATGAGTCGTTTTCGTACCATTAAATTTACACCTTATTATATATAGGCCCTCATAACGCCTTTTTCACACCCGTTTCTAACACAAAAAGCGACCTCTTGAGGCAAAAAAACGTCTCTTTTCGGGTCAGGACCAGGTCTTACGACAGACCATTTTTTGTGTGCACGACACTGCGATGGCAAAGTAGTATTAACAAATCTTAAAAAGCACGGTCTCTCTTTTGAGCAATCGCCATTTGTTGTTATCTTTGTAAGAGCAACAACGAACGGCACCATCTATGTCGCCATTAGGGTCAATTGACAAAATGATAGCACCCTTTGGGGCTTGTCACTACGGCCGAAAACTTACACCGTGTCAACAGCCAGTAAGACACGCTGGCAACGTACCACCATAAAAACACACGACACCGTTAATCGAGATAAAAACCACCCTCTATCTAATCATAACATGAGACTTCTGAACACTTGTTTAGTCACACTTATACTGCTGTTTTTTACCGCCACAGGTAAAGCCCAGCTGCTGATGATTCGCAATTTCGCACCGTCATACTACTCTTCCAGCACACAAAACTGGGGTGTAGCCGAGGGATTTGGCGGACAGATGTTTTTTGGCAACAACCGCGGACTGCTCTCCTACGACGGCGACGAGTGGACACTAAGCTTTGTTGCCAACTACACCAGCGTCAGATCGGTGCTTATGAGCAGCGATGGCAAGCTACTATACGCTGGTGCCACCGATGAGTTTGGCTACTTTCAGATGAGCGGACAGTCCAAACAACTCGTCTACACATCGCTATCAGCACAATTACCTCCCCCATTTAAATCTGGAGAGATTTGGCACATCAAGACTGTGGGGCACATGACATACTTTCAGAGCAAGGGTGCCGTATTCGTGTTCCGTGACAACCGATACGTTTCGACCGTGAAGTTTGAAGAAAGTTTGGAGAACATCTTCACCGTCAGCGGACGCGTGCTCGCCGACACAGACCGCGGACTGTACGAGATAGACGACGGACGCGCAGAGCTTCTACCTGGTACGACACAGCTCAACGGCAAGAAGGTGCGCGGCATAGCGCCTTATGGGAAGCAGTGGCTGATGATTACAGAACGCGACGGACTGTTTCTCTACGACGGCACAGACTGCCACCCCTTCGATGACAGCCTGTCACAGTTTCTGAAACAAAGCAACGTGTTCTGTGCAGAAGTACATGGTTCGACCGTGGCTTTCGGCACTGTGAAGGGTGGCCTTGCCGTTGCCAACTTCGCTACAGGTGAACGACACTTCGCCAACGTGCTCACAGGTCTGCAAAACAACACCGTGCTATCGATGATGTTTGACAGCATCGACAACCTGTGGCTGGGTCTTGACGTCGGCATTTCATACGTCATGCTGACCTCGCCCTACCACGGACTGTTCGGACTCAGCAACAACATCGGTACTGGCTACGCATCGCTCATACACGGCAAACGACTCTACCTCGGCACCAATCAAGGACTGTACCACCTCGACTTCCCCATCACAGCGTCGCCAAAACCGCTGCGACCCACTGCCGTAGACGGCATCTACGGACAGGTGTGGTGCATACGGCGCATAGGAAACGTGACGTTCTGCGGCAACAACGAAGGCACATTCATCATCGACGGCACGAAAGCCACAAACATACCAGTCCTGCTGGCACATGGGACTTCATACCCCTAAAGGGCCATCCCGACTGCATACTGGGCTGTGACTACACGGGGCTGTTCCTACTGCGACGCACTGGCGGACAATGGGCTATGGCATGGCGCATAGAGGGCTTCACCGAGTCGAGCGGCAACTTCATGCAAGACGAAGACGGCAGCATCTGGATGGCACACTGGCGCAACGGTGTCTACCGCCTGCGGCTTAGCAACGACTTGCGCCGCGCAGTCAGTGTAGATTATTTCCACCGTGGCAAGGGGCTTGTCATCGATGACAACAACTACGTCGCCAAGATTGACGGACGGGTCTACGTGTCGTCGGTGAACGGCTTTTTCAGATACAACCCTCACACACATGGGCTTGACAGCCAGCAGTGGCTCAACAACGTGTTCCACACATACGGCGTGTCACTACGCGTCTACCAGACTCCCAGCGGCTCGCTGTGGGCATACAAGCCGGGATATCTGGCTTATGGTCAGCAGGTTGGGCCACGGCGGTGGACTTCACGCACCATGCCTTTGCACAACATCATAGACCAACTACAGATGAGCCTCGGACACATAGGGTTTATCGGCAACGACAAGACTCTGCTCAACTGCAACGACGGATTCTACATCGTGCGCAACTCCATCGTGAAAGACATTGAAGCGAAATGCCGCCGCGACGTGCGCATAAGACGCGTCAGCTCGTTCAGCGAGGGCGACTCTACGCTCTACTCCTACTCGCCAGACAGCAGCCACGACGTTCTCAAGGTGCCACACTCGCTCAACTCGGTGCGCATAAGCTTCGTCATGCCAGAGTACCGCGACGAGAAAGCGGTGACCTATGAGTGTTGGCTTGAAGGCCAAGACAAAACGTGGAACGTGCCACAGACCAACACATTCAAGGAGTATTCGCATCTGTCAAAGGGCAAATACGTGTTCCACGTAAAGGCTACAGACAACATAAGCAAGCAGACGTCTGAGGCGACATTCGACATAGAGATATTGCCGACATGGTACAACCATTGGCTATCATACTGCGTTTACATGCTACTCGCGATGCTTGGCGTATGCCTGCTCGTGCGTTGGCAGAAGCGACGGGTGCGCAGAGCCATGCTTGTCATTAAGGAGACAAAGGAGCGACAGCTGCGCGAACAGGAAGAACAGTTCCATCGCGAGCAGGAAGCAAAGGAGCATGAGTTCACGAAACTGCGTGCCGAGCAACTCGAGACGGAGCTGAAGCACAAGAGCGGCGAGCTTGCCGACTCTACCATAAACCTCGTGCGCAAGAACGACATACTGCGCGTCATCGACGAAAACATGCAGGAGCTATACGACAGTGTGGGACAAAACGAGTCCAAAGCTGTGCAGAAGCAGAAGATAAGCAAAATAAGGCACGACATAAAGCTAAACATGGAAGACGATGAGAACTGGGAACGGTTCCAAGACAACTTCAACATTGTCTACGACAACTTCCTCGGTATGTTGGTCACACGGTTCCCGACGCTGAAGAAAAACGACCTGAAGCTCTGCGCTTACCTGAAGATGGGGCTGAGCAGCAAGGAGATAGCGTCGCTGCTCAACACCAACCTGCGCAGCGTGGAGACGGCACGTTACCGCCTGCGCAAGAAGCTCGGACTCGACGGCGGCGAAAATCTGACCGGTTTCCTACAGTCCATAGACCAAAAGTGACGGCAGTGCAGCTGCGCACACAACGCCTAACTCTTATATCCAGCAACTTATAAACTGAATGCATGTCAATGACATGTGCAACAAGAATAACAACAAATAATTGTCAGAAAAAAAACTAAAAACGTTATGAAAAAGATTCTGCTTTCGCTGTCGCTACTGTTTGCGGCAGCTTTGGCACCGGTGGGCACGGCCACAAAGAAGAAGGCACTGCCGCCGATGAAGGAGTTTGTGGGGCAACTCATGTCGCGCATGACCCTACAAGAGAATATAGACGTATGAAATTGAAAAAACGGACATCTAAAAAGAGATATTTTGGGAAAAATTCTGCCCAAATATTCAGAACAGCTTAACATGAGCGATTTATGAGTGTTTTACCTCAATAGAGGTAATAATTTAGCAACGGTTCTAATTTCTGCAATGTGCATATGGATGCTTCTGGCCAGATTGTACATCTTCTCGTAATGCTGACGAAACATTCTTTCTATGTCCTTTTCCTGTTTCATACACTATCTATACAGTTGAGCCAAGCAAAAAACTAAGCAAAACAATAACTTTTTTCAAAATTTACAGAAAAAACATTCAA
>OQWM01000485.1_pt1 | contig 25234 bp, 15 predicted proteins | sample 1691531 | NCBI WGS metagenome assembly OQWM01 (sample SAMN03418257, study PRJEB22391) | human gut metagenome | biome: human-gut; feature: organic feature; material: feces | host: Homo sapiens | place: Tanzania | collected 2013-01
TGTGGAAGAACTCTGTTGCTGATTACTTCCTGCACCTTCATATCACTTCTTGCCACCAGCTTATCCGACTTCTGCCGGTTGCACGTCCAGTGTGCCAGCTGCAGGTTGTCCAGGTCGGACGGATGGCCACCCTTGGCTATGGGGATGATATGGTCAATGCAGGGGCTTAAAGGATGGGGGTACTTTAAATTAAAGTCCACCGGCTTTCCGCAGATACCGCATACTGTTTGCGTGGCGTAGATTTTCTTTTTATTCCGCTCGAACGCTCCCCGGTGCACACCGCTTTGGTCGGGACGGTTACGGTTCCTCTTGCCTGCCATTACTCTGTCCTTGTCTTGCTCCAGTCTCTGCCGTATTCATCAACAATGCAGCGGAAGTCTGTCAGGTCATGGTCCCGAACAAATGTCTTCAGCGGGTCGTCTTCTCTCACACCGATGTGAAGCAGCTCATGCATGAGCAGAATTCTCAGCTGGTCTATATCCATTCCCGCGCAGTTCGGTTCGTAGATTGTAATCAGGAAATCATATGGAACGAATGTTCTCCAGTATGCCGGAACCTTCCGGCAGTCCGCATGTACCCTGAATGTTCCTCCGGATTTCTTCTTAGCCACCTCGCTGGCCACAATGCCGACCGCGATTCCGTTCTCGCTGATATATGCTAATCTTTTCTCCAGCTTCAGCAGCTCATCCAGCAAGCTGTCATAATCATGTGTGATGTGATACTTTCCCATGTCTTCCCCTCTGCATTCTTAAATTCGTGTACCAAAAAGCGCCACCTTTCGGTGACGCTAAATTTCCCATTGGGAAAGGCGCTCCCAGATGTTAAGTCCGGGATGCGCCCTCTCTAATATTCCACGCTATCATTATACTCACACTCTATAGGACATTCTAGGACATTGTAGGACAGATTTCACAATCCTCCAGAATTTTCCCCACGGACAGCAGTGCGGACCCATGAATCCTTGTTGCCTGCCTGTAGCTTACATGCAGGTCCTCTGCGATTGTTTCAAAGTCCTTCCCCATCAATAGCGGTCTCACTCTCTTGTATCTTGAACATAAAAATAGTACACTATTCCGCCAGGGGGATAGCCTTGGAATGCGATATGAACTTCGTATCCTACTCTTCGATCTATGAGATAACCTAACATGATGTTAGGTTGTATTTCGGTATATAACGGAGGTTGTCATGCAGAAGCCCAATCGATTGCCCATCTTAGCGATTACCCTGTCTTTATCATGCACCGCATTCGGATGCTCGCTCCAAGAAATACCTGCCGTTGGGCAGCAATGCCCGCCCGACATTCCAAACGCACATGCATCCGTCCAATTTGGCGATATCGAATGCTATGCCGATATGATGGAAAGCCCGAGTCTCGACCAAAACGGCGAATGTGCCAATGACGATTTCGAATGTATACAAAATCTCAAACAGTGCGTTCGATACCAAAACGATTTCCAGAAATTAATCGATAGCAATATTGGTTTCATTTCGTTTATCAGCTACGATCAAAATACGACACCTTATCACCCCGAATCAGCTGGCGAGTTTTCCAACGCCTGCCCAGCGAAAACGCCATTGTGCGTATGGCGGTATACAGATGCCAACACGAGAGAGAAGATCGGAGCTTTTGGGTGTACGCAGTGCTCGCTAACGGTATGCGGCCATGAATGCATCGATACCCAAACAATCGCAAATCACTGCGGGAAATGTTATAATAAATGTAATATTAATAGTAAATGTATAAAGGGAGAGTGTCGACAATCCGATGCTATAACGTGCGATACGGGCAAACCAGGAGAACCAGGCGAACACCTCGAGCTCATCGGCGATCAAATGACATGCGTAAAAAATACTCTAGAGCACTGCGGCAATTTAGGTGAATCTTGCCAAAATCGCGATGGATTTCTCAAAGGGGATTGTATCAATGGCAAATGCATCGATTATGAATGCAAAGACGGATTTCATCTCAAAAAGACTGAGAATAAATGCGAAGCCGATACGTCGGAGTGTTGCGGCGCAAATTGTATAAAGTGTGATAAATCGACAGCTCCGTATTGTAGCAATGGTGAGTGTACAGACCATTGCGCCCCGGGCCTCGAATCATGCCAACACCCAGAAACGGGCGAACACGTTTGCGCCAATACCAAAGAACAAAGTCAATTCTGCGGATCATGCACGACGCCCTGCAATCCTTCGCCCCAACGACATTCGAGCGAAGTATTTTGCCGCGATGGTATTTGCAGGATTTCTCAATGCGAATCGAATTATCACTTGGTCAGCGATGGCGATGGCGATCGTTGTCTCCCCGACGATGCCGATAACTGCGGCAGAAAAAATGCCTCGTGCCGCGTCGATGGCTGGAAAGACGGTTCGTGTATCGATAAGAAATGTATCCCTTCGGCGTGCGCACAAAACTACCATCTCGACATGACGAATCCCGACGAACCGAGATGTGTCAAAGATTCAAACGACTGTTGCGGCGAATCGTGTACGAAATGCACCGGCATTCTCAAATGTACGAACGGCAGTTGCTCGAGCACGTGCAAATCCGACCAAGAGACGTGTACCGATTCAAATCACGTCGAATACTGCGCCATACTCGCAACCGACACAAACGACTGCGGACGATGCGGCAATGTGTGCTCACCAGAAAGAGTTCTCGGCAGTTCGCAAACCGCTTGCATCAATGGCGAATGTAAAGCGACATATTGCAATCCGACGCATTTCCTCGACAATGGCACATGCACCCTCAATACAAACGAACACTGTGGCGATTATTCCATACAATGCAATGTCGAAAACGCTACGAATACGTGTGACACTTCGACGACTCCACCCAAATGCACCTTCGATTGCCATAGTGGGTTTTCAAAATCGAGCGACGGAACCCGTTGCAATAACGTCAGCCATTGCAATGGAATCAATTGCACTCAAATCACCGGCTGGGAATCGGGCAATTGCAACAACGGAACGTGCATTATCGAAAAATGCAAAGACAACTTCGTACTCAAATCGAATCGTTGCGAACCTTGCGCGCCGAACCAATCCGTATGCAATAACACTTGTATCGATACGCAAACAAACATCTACAATTGCGGTTCGTGCGATAATACATGCTCGGTCAATAAAGTTGACAATTCGACGTCTGTCGAATGCAAGGGCGGTCAATGTATTGCAACGCATTGCGATTCGAATTCCTATTTGCAAGACGGAAAATGCATCGAAAGCACGCCTCTCATCTGTGGCAATGCGAAGAAAGATTGCACAGAACTCGAAGGTCAACTAGCCGTCTTGTGCATCGATAACGAATGCGTCGTCAAGTCGTGCCAAAGAGGATATATCTTAGCATCAAATCGCTGCTCGAAATGCGACAGTAGCAAACCATCGACGTGTAGCAATCAATGCGTAAACACGAACACCGACATCAAAAACTGCGGTTCATGCGGCAAGGAATGCAAAACATCCGATTTTCCCTACTCTACATCGGTCGAGTGCCGAGCGGGATCGTGCCGCATTCAATCGTGCGATAATACGCATTATTTGTCGAATAACACGTGTATACAGAGCGATTTGAACAATTGTGGCCAACAAGGAGAAACGTGCGATATTGAGAAAGTATTCGGAGCCATGAGAGTTGAATGCGTCAATAACAAGTGCGTGGCCAAAAGTTGCCATTTAGGTACTCTTCAAGACGGCTATTGTGCCGAAGAAGGTTGCAGTAAAGAGAACCCCAAACGTTGTGATATGTACCAGATTGCTTATTGTTGCCCAAAAGAAGTACAATTGTGTGATAGGCAAGACATAGAAAAATGTGAACAAAGTATCGTTTTGGATTAATCATTCGAAACGAGAATCTTGCCTATATTCCCCCCCCCCACGCCCAACACCTAACAAGCAGTTGGGCGATTTTAGCGCACAAACCGCGCCAAATCCTCGCATGCCTATCGTCGTTTTTCTTTGATCTCACAGCAGAAATTGCGTTGACGACCGGTAAATCGCAGTACTACAATTATCATAGGTGTTTTTGTCTTCTTTTTTCGGAGGAATGGACGATGACGTATGCACAAGAAAAAAAATCGAATTCCATCGATGCTCAACAAAGTTCACAGACTGGTGGCGCGACGGTAGCCTCTTCCAACGCAGGTGCGAAAGATGCTCAGATGACTCAGGGCTTTAGCCTCGAGTCGGGCGCTATCGCGAACACGCTCGAAAAGGGCGAATCGGCAAAACCGGGTTGCAATCCCTATGGTACGTTTAATTACTATCGTTCAAACGGTACACTTGGGAGTTGCTACTTTGGCAAAATCGACGGCAAACCGATCTACGAACACACCGTTGGCCGCCTTCTACAGCTGACGAATTCGGGGTCGACGCTCAACTTTAGCTATACCGATGGCGATCAACCGCGAACCATACAAGGTCGCCTGTTTGCTTTGGGCAAATATCAAATCATCCCCGACACGCTCAGGGCAGCGCAAATTGCAACGGGAATGAAAGACAACGATCTGTTTTCGCCGCGAAATCAAGACATTTGCTTTAGCAAATATCTCATTGTCGAAAAGCGCCCAGCCATCATGAACTATCTCATGGGCAAAGGCTCAATCGACGACGCAGCAAGAGCCGTTGCCCAGGAATGGGCTTCGGTTGGCATTAAACCCGGCACGATTAACCACTATAACATCACCGGCAAAGACTCAGGCAAAACGAGCTATTATGCAGGTGACGGGGTAAACACTGCGAGTATTTCTTATGCCGAAATCGTCGAAGCCCTCAAAGCCGATAAGGCGTCGATCGAAGCTGGTGGTTTGGCCAATAATACGGTTGTGCATGGCAATACGATTGCGACTTCGTCGCCAACGCAAGAAGCCGCGCCCAAGCCCGCCGAGCCCGTCGCAAATTCGGCTAAAATCGATACAAGCAACATCCCGACGAGTTCCGTTCAAATCGATATCGACTACGCCATCCGCGTCAATAAACAATATCGCTATTCCCCCGAAACGTGGAAAGAAATCCAACGCGGCGTTGGGCTCACGGGGAGTGAGATCGATGGCATTTGCGGGCGAAAGACTTGCAAGGCGATTGGCGATTGGCAGGCGACAAACGGCTTTACGGGGAAGGGCGTCGACGGCATTTGCGGTCCAAATACGCTAAATGCACTTCGCGCAAAAGGCGCAAACACGGCATCGCAATCCGACGATGCACAACCGCAACAGGCTCAACAACCTGCGGCGAAATCCGAAGGCAAAACGTCGAACGAAGTCGACAAACCCGCCGAAAACAAACAGTTCAAGTATTTCTCGATCGCAGAACTCTCGCATAGCGATACGGCACAAGCTCGAGGTATCGACAATACCCCTACCAAAGATGTCTCAGAACGCCTCAGTGCCCTTATCACCAACTGCCTCGACCCCTTGCGCGAAGCCTATGGCGCCCCTATTCGCGTCAACTCTGGGTATCGTTCACCTGCTGTCAATAAAGCCGTTGGAGGTGCAACGCGTAGTCAACACCTCACGGGCGAAGCCGCCGACCTCGCTACGGGATCTCGCGATTCAAACAAACGACTCTACAACCTCGTCATACAACTCAAAAACACTCAAGGATTCAAATTCGACCAGCTCATCAACGAATATAATTATTCGTGGGTACACGTCAGCTATTCGAAGAATCAAGCGCGGTTCCAAGAGCTCACCATTGGTTAATACACAAAAGCCCATCGCCAAAAGCGATGGGCTTTTTATTATCTTTATGGTTTCTCCATTCCCAATGCGATGATTGAACTATGCATCGTCGTAATCGTCATCGTCGTCATAGTACTCATCATCCGATATCCGAATCAACTGCCCCATCGATCGCGCCTGCGCTTCGGCGGCACTCACGAGGCATTCCATGTCGATCGGTTTATGGCGAGCCGCCGCCGATATCGATGCTTTGAGAACGGCATTTCGTATATAACCACCGCTCATTTCAAATGTTCGAGCGAGCCATTTCCAGCGGATATCTTCGGCGATAGGTGCACCGGGGGGCATCATGCGTTGCCATAATTTAACGCGAGCATCGACATCGGGCATCGGGAAATCGACGATAAATCGAATACGTCGGCGAAAAGCATCGTCGATGCTCTTCGACAAATTCGTCGTGAGTATCGTCATGCCATCGAACGATTCTAACTTTTGCAATAAAAAATTGATTTCGAGATTGGCATATCGATCATTCGACGATTTGACTTCGGTTCGCTTGGCGAAGAGAGAGTCGGCTTCGTCGAACAATATAATCGCTTGAGCCTTGGCTGCTTCGTCGAATATCTTGCCCAAATTCTTTTCCGTCTCGCCGATATATTTATCGACGATGCGCGATAAATCGACGCGGTAGAGGACTTTGCCGAGCTCATTGGCAAGGGCACAGGCCAGCAAAGTCTTCCCCGTTCCTGGCGGGCCGGCAAAGAGCACCGACAGTGCGTTTCCATAGGGTGATCGTTGCCGAAATCCCCATGTATCGAGTACGCAATGGAGCTGATTGGCGTATTCTAAGATTTCATCGACCTGAACTTTAGCTTCATCGGTGAGCACAACCCCCGATAGCGGTACATCGCTCACAGTGATCTCTGCCAAAGTCCCAAGTTGGTGGCGAAAACTCTTTCGTATTTCATTTAATATATGATGCGATTTCAATCGCCCATTGCCACCATTCGTTGCATCTTTTCGCGCCTGTTCGGTAGCATCTCGCACGACTGTAAATATATTCCCAATCGGAAGTGCATAATTTCGCGAAAAGACATCTGCCATTTTTTCGCGTTCCGCCTTGCTTCCTCCGACGAGGGCTTTCATCCAAATGGATCGCGCTTGTTCGACGCTAGGCGGCGCGATTTCAATCATTGCAGGCTTGCCAAAAGCATCGTCTAAAACGGGCATATAACTCGGAGCGAGGATAAATATCTTCGACGGATAGGCGCGCGACAATTGTGCAATCGACGCGGCATTTTCTGTCAATTTCTGTGCAATATCACTCGTCGTCTCGAGTGCATCGAGGCGCAAAACGAGTTCGCTATGAGCCAATACGGCTTCGCGCATGACGCCCGCGAGCCTATCGACGATATCGACACTAGGAACCGAAGCGAGCATGTGGCTAAAATCGACTTCTAGCAACGATTTCCCCGACTTCGCCCCGACAAGCGACGATAAGATCGTCCGGCGACCGCTATGCGGTGCGCCACATAAGCAAACGTTCTGCGCGCCGCCTTCGATCGCATATTCGATAGATTCGACGATTTCTGAAGCGCCGAGTAGTCTCCGCTTGGGCACGACGCTCTCGACAATTGACATCCCCGGTAGATAAGCCCCTTGACGCGATCGACCAAAGAACGCATCGACGACCGATTGATCGACGTGAACTGGCGAGTAAAGTCTGGGCGTTTCGTAGGGATACTCGATCCGCTTGCCCAATAAAATGAGGCGCATCTGTCGCAAAATGCCATCTTCGCGAAACGCCGAATAGACGGCGTCGCGCTCTGCGCCATCGCTACCGAGCAATTGGATGAGAAACGAAACCGTCGGCAGGCGAACCGAAAAATCTGCCCAAGCCACGGTCATGAGCTTGAGCAAATCTTCGGTCGACATGATGGCGACCATCGAAACGAGAATTTCGAGCTCGGTTTCGTTGAGCCCAAATCCATGCATGAGGCGCAGAATGGGCCCATCGTCTGGCACCGATAGGAGCGTTTCGATATGGGCAGAGACGAGAGCCAGTTGGAAATCGGCATCGGCAGATGTCGGAACGCGATGTGCATCGAGCCATTCGATGCAATAATTCCCTTCTCTGCTCAAGCTCTCTCCAAACGTCAGGATCGATTCGAGCTCTTCGCTACCAACGCATCGGTCGGTATACGTCTTTTCGCTACTGACGAGGCGATGCGGATAACGCCGCATATAACAAACCAATCGCCAGAATAGCCGCGTGCACATGAGATTAAACAAGATATCTTGCCGCGTTGCCGCATCACATGCTTCGTATTCCGAACGCCACCGCGCCACGATTTCATCGGCATCGCGAAGGGCTTCTTCCGTTCCATCGACTTCGTTCTCTGCCATCTGCCACTCCTACACTTACTTCACCTTCTTTGCCTTTATCCCGGCTGCGCGAAGCGCAAGGGCGACTGCCGAACTCGTCCCCTTCCAATCGCAAAGCCCAGGAATCTTAATCTGCCACTTATAATCTTTCGTCTTCATACCGATGAAGTTTTTCGATTCTGTATAGTGGACATAGATGAGCCCAGAAGCGATGCATTCCGAGATGATTTGCTTCACGACGCTGCCCATGCGGCCTGCTGTCTTGAGCAAAGCAATCGGCGAACTGATGGCGAATCCGACGAGTCCTGCAGCCGCTTTGATGAGCTGCGTAAAGCTCATGTTCTGGATGACCATCTTCTCGGCGAGTTGTCCGAGGGCCTCGGTACGTTCTTTGAGGAAATCGACCATCGGCGCCATGATTCTATTCATGGGCGGCGTCATCGATTTGACCTTCTTGTTGATCGCTTCGAGAACCTTCTGCAACATGCCATTTTCGCGTGCCTGGATGACGAAATCAGCGATTTCGAGCAATTTAGGCGGCAAGAATTGACGCCATCCACCTTTGATGAGGTCTTTGAGCGCTTCAAATCCGTCTTTGATGGCATTGACTTTCGCCTTGATAGTGGCGAGCGACAATTTACCCGTGAACACTTGAATGGCGACGTATACCGCTACGCCAATCGCACCACCGGCGACAAACGATTTGACGAGGTTCGAGATAAAGCTGACGGCATCGCCAATCGCCGACATGCCCTCGGCGACCTTCTTGATCTTCGTCACAACACTATCGGTACCCTTGACATCGCTTGCACTGCCGACATTTTGTCCTATCGATTTTTTGCCGACATCGCCGGCTTTTGGCAATTGGGGTTTGCCTTTTTCGACGGCACCGGCACCACTCGATTCTTTCGCTTTGTATTTTGCCTCTTCGCCTTTCTTCGCTTCGGCTTTCGTCTGTTTGGCATTGCTCGGGAGATCCGTCTTGACGCTGCCCTCGCTTTCGCTCGTCGCGCCTTTGTCGCCAAACGAGAACTTTTTGCTCCAATCGAACTTGAAGATATTGCCCAAATCGTATTTGAACTCGGCAATCTTATACTTCGGATTGTAACCGAGGATCTGCGCATAGAGCTCGGGCGAAATCGAAAGCGATGCACTGGCGCTCACGCCAAACCCTAACTCGAGTTCACCCGCGAGCCCCTGCTTGCCACCTTTGAGTTTGCCGCCGACGGCTCCCGATGCCGAAGCATCGAGCTCTGCCTTGCCCCTGACGCGAATACCCGCCGAGAACCCCGTCACGCCTAGGCCAACGCTAATATAGGGCGATATATTGGCCGACAACTGAAGTCCAGTCGTCGCATCGAGTCCGATTTCGAAATCGGGCAACGCGCCGCCCTTGAGATCGTTGAGCTCAAACGGGCCGATATCGAGGTTTGCATTGATGCGAATCGCCTCCATATCGATCGAGGCGCCAACGCCAATCCCCGCTTCTGCCGTAATCGGAACGGGGCCTGCCATGGCGTTGAGCCCTGCGAGCTTGAGATCTTTGCCAAACGCCATGAGCGTGCGAGCCGGCACGAGCTCGACGTCTTTCGCTTCCAAACGACCTTTGATCGTCGGATTGTCCCAAGAACCGTTGGGGAATTCGACGTTGACTTTGCCCAAGAGCCAATCGGTAATCTTGAAATCCAATTCGCCCGTCGCCGTGAGCTCGGGCGTATCGGAGTTGTATTGAACATCGGCTTTGCCGTGCAAACGACCGTCAAACGCGTCGACTGTCAAACCGCCATCGAAGTGAATGACGTCGTTCGAACCGTTTTCGCCCTTCTTCCAGCCAAATTCACGACAATTACCCGTGAGCTTAAAGTCGTCTTTCGTAAACTCGATACACGCGCCTCCGGCGATTTCTTCGAGCTTATTCTTCTTGATGTCGACACTCCCCGACAACGACGTCAACGATAAACCATTGGCAATTTCAAACTTCTCGCCTTTTAATGTCGCCGTTCCATTAAACTCTTCAATCGTCTGCGATTCGACATCGAGTTTTGCATGATTCTCAACGAGGATTTCAGAACCCGACGACTTGCCATTGACTTTGGGCGCCTTGATACCGATGATCAAATTGCCTTCGATATCTTTGATCACGCCATTTTCGAGCTTCGCTTCGCCACCCGATGTCGCCTTGAGCGCAAATTGAGCGCTCCCTTTGGGCAATTCCAAATCTCTCAATAATTCGATCTTACCCGTGCCGCCAAACGTGCCGTCTGCTTTATTATACTTCCCGTCGACGATTCCACCTTGGAACAAAGGCGTACCATCGGTTTTGACCACGATACCAAAACCGCCTTCGAGACTTTCAATTTCATTATTTTGAATGTCGCATATAAACGACGTTCCGATTCCGGCCGCCTTGTCGGAGACGAAAAACTCGGTCGTGCCCGATTTTCCGATGCTCTTTTCGCGCGTAAACTGCCCCTTGACTTTGGCGCTAAACTTATCCATTTCGCCCGTGCAATCGAATTCATCTTCGCTTTCGAACGACATGTAATCGCCATCGCCATCGGCTAATGCCAAGTTGACTTTGCCCTTGATTCCAAGCTCATTATTTGAAATCGAGACTTCGACAGACGATTTCTTGAGGATGAGTTTGTTGTCTTTGCCTACAGAACAGAGCTCTTTTTCGTCGACAACGGCTTTTCCCTTTGCCATGACGAGCTTTTCATTGGCAATATCGTAATCAAATTCAATATTGCCACGAACTTTGAGCAAACTCGCTTCTTCATCTTCCGATTTTTCTTCGAGGTAGAGGCCCGCTTTACCAAAAATGCGATTGATTTCACTGTTTTCGATATTGACATCGATCGACGCAGCCGCACCCTTGTCGCCGCCCAAGCCGTATTCATATTTACCATTAGAAATCTGACCAAGTTTGACTCTATTCTGACACGAAAGTGTGACAAGACCTCCGAATCCCGTCTCGCGCGTATAATTGACGCCTTGACCAGAATCGACGACGAAAAGCGCCGTCTCGTCGTTCTTGAGCTTGAGATCGAGATTGATCTTGCCCTTGAAACAAGCCGAAACGATGCCTTGCGAATCGAATTCTGCTTCGACCGATCCCTCTTCGGAATGGATCTTCAGCTTATCGCTCAATTGCGCATCGAGTTGAACTTTACTCGTCACTTTGAGTTCGTGAATTTCACCCGTATCGACGTCGATATTGAGCGACGCTTTGCCATCGGTCAACGTCGCCGAAGCATCGTTTTGCGTCCCCTTCAATGCAGCTTTTGCTTCGAAGCCCGCGCTCCCCGTCAATGACTTGAGATCATTGTCTTTGAGCGTTGCCTTCAGCCCAGTTCCTTTCGACTTGAGCGTAAACGATCCGTCTGCACCCGTCGCATCGCCCTCGCCGCCACCTTTTCCGCCACTCCCTGGCTTAAAGACGATGTCTTTGACGGGCTGAACCGAAACGCTGCCGCTAAATTTCTTGTCTTTCGGACGATACGTCATATTGGCGCATTTTAGCCGCGCGGCAAATCCATCCGGAATCGCTCCGATATTTCCAGCCGCGACTTTGTAATCGATCGCCATGCTACCCGAAACTTTATCGATTTCGGTATCGCTCATCTTGAGACCAAATTTCGCTCCTTTGCGAAGTTTGATTTCATCGACTTCTTCGATCGCATCGATGATGCAATCTTTCGTCGTCGAAACTTCGATGTCACCATCGACCTTGCCTTTGCCTTGGATATCCAAAACTGTGAAATCGCTCGTTCCCTTGAATTCAATCGGCGTATCCGTCTTAAGCGCCTTCGTCTCGCCATTAAATCCAGCATTCAATGTAATCGATTGAATTTCACTATCTTGAATCGATGCCGTTACAATCGACGATTTTCCTACCGTCAATTTCGTATGCTGATCGGCGCCAAAGACCATCTTTACATCCGACATCGGCGTTATCGTCGCCTGATCCGATGTCACGCCAAGTGTATCTTTATTGACTTGGGCGTCTTTGAGTTTAATCGTAAACTTCTCACTACCCTCTTCGAAGTAGCGATGCGTTATCTTCGTCTCGGCCTCGGCATCGACTTCGATCGACGATATCTCGTTATTGTCGACGATAAATGTCAAATTATTGCGCAAATTCCCCGTCAACTTGAGCGTGTTTGCACCTTTCGTATCGCCAACGAGCCACAAATCTTTGCGCAAACTGTTCTTAATCGTGCCCGAAAACTTCTCTTCGGCAACGCGCAATGTGAAATCGGCAACTTTGCCTTCGACCGATAAAGTCTTGCCCTTGCCTTTGCCCGATTTCAACGGCACATCGGCCTCATAACACAACGTTCCCGACAACGTATCGACTGCAGAATCGACGATTTGTACATCGAACTGCGATTGTTCAGTGCGGCGTTTGCTGTCAATTTTGACATCGACGAGCGGCGATTTGTATTCAATATCGCTTTCGAGAATGGCTGTTGCAGAACCATTGAGCATTCCCGAATTGACGTCATACGTACAACCATTGAAATCGCCTTTGAATTGCAACGGCGCGCCACCCGATTTATCGGATTTGCCGTCGCCTTGCTTCGCACCTTGAGCAGCACCTTCGCCACCCTTTCCACCGGCACCGCCTCCAGCACCTGCCGCGTGACCATAGTCGTATTTACCCGCAAATTTAATCGGTTCAATTTCGGCTTCCGTCAGCGTAACCGTCGCCGTCGAATCTTTCAAAATTTGTAACTTCGTCGTTCCAACCTTGTAATCTTGCGTCACGACGAAATCGCCCGTGCCTTTGAAAGCATCGGCACTCAGCTTCGCTTTGAAATCGCATGTCGCCATTTCATCGCCACCACCTTCGCCGCCTGCGCCAGCCGCACCCAACAATTTGAGCTTGCCAGCCGCATCGAGCTGTTCATCGGCATACGTCACCTTGATGCCGTTTTCATCGCTCTTTATCCGCGGTGTATCGAGGCTAAGCAACCCATCGACATGCGTCAAACCTTCATTCGATGCAAAATCGGCGACAAGCGTCTCGAACTTCAACGGCTTAAATTCAACGGGTTGCGCCAAACTCACTTTGCCACTAAATTGCCCATCTGATGCAAACGTCGATTCATCTAAATTAATCGCTATATCGTGACAACCAACTTTGAATTTTGCATTCCCCGTCGCCGTCCCGCTAAACCCTTGCTCATCAATGGCAATATCGCCCGACAATGTCGTCGTCAAAAACGCCTTGTTTCCAATAATCGGTACTTCTTCGGCGTTGAGCGTGACTTGACCACCTGTTAAATTGTTCTTTTCAATATTAACAGTGCCATCGGCTTGTATGATTCCGCCCAATTTCGTCGAAATCGTACAATTCGCATCGAGTCCACCATCATAAGACGCCTTATCGATCGTGAGCTGAACCGTCGTCGCCTTGGCATTCTTCGATCCGCCTTTTTTGCCGCCTCCAGCCACATTGCCCGTCTTTGCGCCGCCCTTGAATTCATACTCGGCAAACGTCACACTATTGAGCAATTGCGCCGTAAAACTCGCGCCATTGTAATCGATTTCGAGGTCGACCGCGCTCTTCGGATCCGCCAATTTGCTCACATTCGTAAGGCTCAGCGTTCCCTTTGCCGCACTCACCGTGCCATTTGCCGCATTGATCGTCACCGACCCCGTATACGACACGCCCGCCGACGCAGCCGCCGCATTCTTGCCACCCGATTTTCCGCCCGATTTTCCGCCCGCCGACTGCGATATTTCGAGCGAACCATCGATCGATGTATCATCGCCACCAGTCTTGACTTTCCCTTTGCCATTGACCGACACATCGCTCAAAATCTTCGACGCCCCCGCAATTTCGCCCTCAAATCCGGGCTTCTCGCCATTCGTTATGGCGAGTTGCGTCGTCAATCCATCGTCGAGCCCGGGAATTTTGAGCTTTGCAACGCCGATTTTCACATTCGGCGTGTAATTCGAACCTTCCGTTCCCACGCGCGTCATTTCAACATCGACTTGCGCCGACTCCATCAGCGCCGCGCCGAGCTGCCCTTTGGCAGTAATCTTCGACACTTTCTTATTATGATATGAAATCGCCCCCGACACACTTTTCAAAAACGGTATCGGCAATTGCGACGCCGACAAACGATGCTGCCCCTCGGCACTCGCCACTTTCACTTTGACGTTGTTGAGCCCGAGTTTCGGCAAATTGACCGTAAACTCCTTCTCCCCCTCGTCTTCCGGTTTCGCGCCCGTCTTATCGTCGCTCTTGAGCGGCGTGCTCCCCGCCTTCGACGATTTCAACGCAGGCTTCTGCGCCGGTTTCAGCGTCTTCTGCGCACTTTCCGCCGCCGCCTTCGACCGCGCCAACACATCGTTATGGATCTTGCGCAACTGCGCCTTCCCCATCACCTTGCCAAGTTGCTGCATCACACGCGCATAAACATAAGGCCGGTCACTGTAAAGCGCCCACAAATCGCGCACGATATCGCTCGACTGCTGCAAATTCCTCAGCAACTCGCGATTCATCTCGTCGCCCGTCAACCGCTTCGACACCTCTGTCACACGTGTCAACTTTTCCGACAAACTCTGACGTTCAAGTTCAAAACCCGACATAACGTCTCCTTCTCGAAATATGGATAAACCCAAGGAATACGCCGAATCATTTCAACGCATTCCACCTGTAAAAAACTGTAACTTATACTGCAAAATCCCAAAAATGGAAATACCGAATGTTTTGTTTTTGCTGTATTTTTTCTCTTTTCTTCGTCCACAATTTCGACTAAGGTACGCCGTTTTTTTTCATAATTTTCGCCATTCGACTTTAATAATCATTTTAACATCATAAATTATATAAACATCACATAATCATATATACACTTATACATAACAACACATGGCATACATTTATCCGTTCCATCCTTTTTTTACACTTTGGGAACGCGCTATTGCCGTTGGCAATACGCGCGTTCGTCGCCCTATTTCGCTTCGCTCAATACGGGCTCTGGCTCCGGCTATGTGCTCGTTTCACTGCGCGCATACGCCTCCGCAGCGCTGCTATTGCCGTTGGCAATACGCCGCGCTACGCCTACGGCGCAATACTCCCATACCGCACAGGTTACACCGAACGATTTGCCATTCCACGACTGCCCCTAACGATGAATCGCCATGGCAACAACTTGTTCATTGTATATTTTTCCATGACATCACGGGGCACAGGCGATTCGCGACTGAATATGGTAATCACAGCGCAACGCGCACATGGTGTGCGTTGCGCTATGACCTGAAATGCGCTTTGCTTTGCAAAATCAGACGTTCCAGGACTGGTCCGATAAACGCAAAAATCCTTCAACACAGCGATATGCCAAATCTAAAACAGGCCATCGCTCGTTCAATCAAACGATTAGCGATTGACGATATCGAACGTCTCTTGGGCAATGGCGAGTTCTTCGTTCGTGGGGATAACCCACACGTCGACTTTAGATGCGTCGGTCGAAATTTTGCGTTCTTTGCCGTGGCAATCGTTTCGTTCATCGTCGATTTCGACGCCCAAAAGCCCCAATCGTTTGCAAACCTCACCGCGGACGTATGGCGAATTCTCACCAATTCCCGCCGTAAAGACGATCGCGTCGACGCGCCCCATGACCATCGCATAGGCACCAATGTATTTGACGATGCGATAATTGAAGACGTTCATGGCGCGAATCGAGGCGGCATCGCCCTTTTCAACGCCTTCTTCGAGAACGCGGCAATCGTTCGAAATTTCAGAAAGCCCCAATAGACCCGATTTTTTATTGATGAGTTCGTCGAGCTCGTCGGCATTCATGCCCTTTGTGCGTCCCAAATACGTCAAAATGGCAGGATCGATATCGCCGCAGCGCGTACCCATCACGAGGCCTTCGAGCGGCGTGAGCCCCATCGACGTATCGACCGATTTGCCACCTTCTACGGCCGTAATCGACGAACCACTACCGATGTGACACGTGATGATGTTGAGGTCTTTGATGTCTTTACCCAAGATCTTTGCCATGCGATTGGCGACATACATGTGCGAAGTACCGTGCGCACCATAGCGACGAATGTGATCTTCTTTGTAGAGTTTATAAGGAACGGCGTAGAGGTAGGCATATTCGGGAATCGTTTGATGGAACGACGTATCGAAGACGGCAACGCTAGGTGCATTTGGGAGCAATTTTTTAGCGACATTGAGCCCGATGACGTGCGCCGGAACGTGCAGCGGATCGAGCGGATAAACGCCATTAATGGCCTCGATAATCGAATCATCGACGAGGCACGTATGCGTGAGTTTTTCACCGCCATGGACGACGCGATGGCCGACGGCTTTGATCTCGTCGAGAGATTTGACAGTCCCTGCGAGCAGGAGTTCGAAGACTTTATTCAAGCCAGCTTCGTGCGTGGGGAAGACTTGATCGGTAATTTCTACGCATTTGCCATCGGCAGTTTTATGCTTGAGAATGCCAACGGGCTCGCCAATGCGCTCGACGTTGCCTTTCGCAACGACTTCGCCAGCCGGCATTTCGAGGAGCTGATACTTGACCGTTGAACTACCACAATTGAGAACGAGAATTTTCATTTTCCATCCATAAACAAAAGGGAGACCTCGCGGACTCCCAGTAACATCGCATAGCGCACGAAGCGCGCGTGGGCGCTTGTACCGCATCTACGACAAAAAAGCGATAAAAACGGTGCCAAATCGGCAATACCGCGACGTGCAACGCGACGACATGCGCTACTCTATTCCGTAGACCCATATCAAATCGACGCCGCCGAGTTCGAGCAATTCGGGGTCGTATACGGCCGCCCAATCGATGTGATAATTGCGGTCGATGTCGTCGTCCGAAACGACGAGCGATGAATACTTTGCCATGCGCTCGCTCCAACCCATGCGGAACAAAAGCGCACCCTCTTTTAACGTCGATTTTTTCATCGCATCGTTCATATCGTCGTCGGTGGCGATGGCTACGAGGTCGGTTTGCGCCAAAAGGCGCGGCTTAGACGCCGTCAAAAGTGCACCCAAATCAGCAGTTAACGATGCGTCTCCATAGGCGACGATCGCATCTGTATCGTCATCGTCATCGTCGCCATCGTGGCGAAGTGCTCCATCGCCGCCGATATCGATAACCCCCATATCTTGGGCATTGTGTGCGGCATTGGGCGCCGAAAAGTACCCAGCATATGTCGTTTGACGTTGTTCATGACCGGTAAAAAGCACGGCGCCCAAGCTATAAGCATCTTCGGCAATATCGGGCAATACGCGTTCTTCGAACGAAGATGGAAAGACATCGGTTTCTGCGATTTCGTTAAGAAACGTAAAATATTCGCATTTGAATTCATCTCTTCGAATATCATTCGAAATCTCACGATACTTTGCGAATAACACACCCAATGGAATCGAGAGCGACGCTTGAACGAGCGGATACCGTTCGCGAAGCGGAAGATCTCGCTCGTAGGGTTCATTGTCGAATAAATCTCTCAAATTCCACTGAGGAGTAATGCTCAATCGAATATTGGATTGAAGAGCAATCGTTTTTTTATTCGATACGGGCTCGGTCGAAACGAGGACGGTGTGAATATTCTTCGTAATTCGGTTAAATTCTTTGGAGCAAATTCGATCGATTCGCCGTTGACGCCCGAACAAGGCGTCCCATTGCGATTCGAGCGCGACGAAGGCATTTCGAAATTTGCCAATATCCCAGAGCGCGACGACGGCATCGTGCGGAATATCTTCTCGATCGACGTTTCTGTCGTCGCGCAATTGCGCACGCACGATTTGTGAGCGTGCCGATCTGCCCTTCTCGGGGCGTTCTTTCGTCTTGCGCAATAGCGTTTCGGCTTGGAGCTTGTTTGCCACGAAAGTCGCCGTCATCGTGCCCGTAGCCCCCCAATTGACGGCAAGTCGAGTTTCGCCATGTTGGTGTTTGTATAAGATCCACACATTATCGAATCCAAGCGACATCGTTTCGGATTTGACATGATGCATGTTCATATACGAATCGACGACCGATTTGAATTTCTCGGCATCGCTGAACTGAATCTTGAGAACGGGTGTATTTTGTTCGAAATAAAAGACGAAAGCCGGAACTTTCATCTCGGATATGCCGAGAGACACCAATTTTTGGGGCGAAAACGATTTGAACATGCCGCGCAATAGCGCATCGATAGCCGTATTGAGCGGATCGGGCTTCGAGTCATTCGATGTGGCATGGCGGTTGAGTGTAGCCAAAACGCGAACCGAAATGTGGTGAAAAAAATCGACAAAACCGCGATCGTCGAGCGGAAATGCGCCCCCAGCGGCGATGACGAAGAAACTCGAATCGGGCACTTCGTCGAGCAAGTGATTGTCGCCGAGGTTGGATTGCGCTGGAATGGGCGAAAACTTGGCTTTGCGCGGTGGCTCTTGCCACGATTTGATGCGGATTTGATGTTCTTCGGCTGATTTTTCTATCGGGCGCACGCCGTTGCTCTCTTTGGCCTGGGCGTCGCTTTGAGCGTTCGAATCTGCCGCCGTCTCCCCAACAGAATCAGCGCTATCGTCGGCTTGTCGGCCATTATCGGAGCCAACAATCGTCGGTTTGGGATCGTTGCGATCGGCATCTTTCTTACACGCAGGCACGAGTGCAATGCCAATCGCCAACAAGGCGATACCGAGAATTCTCATTTGAACTTTACGATGCATAAAGCCTCCGCATGTGAAGAGCCAAAAAACGAGATATGAATAACCATTAACGCCAACGATGCCAAATGTGCTACAATAGGCGAGCTTTGTGCAAGATCAAAGCACGCATGAAAGGAGCTTTTCGCAAGTTTTGCATCGCGCGGTGTCGAGTTTTTGCGAATGGTCCCAAAAACTACGATAATAAAGGGGAATACGATGAGCAATCGAGATGATATGCCACAACCACCAGAAATGCCATGTGACTTTGCCGTGAGCTGTGAAGTCGTTTTGACGCCCCAGCAACGCGCCATCGTCAAAGCAGAGACAGGGCGCGACATGGATGTTCTCATACTCGCCGACTCCGACGGTCTCTACACTCAACGCATGACCGAATCGACTCCCGAAGATTATACCGTATTAGCGATTAAACAAGCTCGCATTTTGAACGACTACGATGCGCAATATCACGACTATCTCGTCGCCCTAGCGGCGTGGCAAGCGAGTTTGAATGAACCCGATCCCGATGAAGCGTTGCTAGAATCGATTTCGGTCAAAACGGCTCAAGATGCCGAACGAATTAAGTTGTTTTATATGCAAGAGGTTGAGGCATGCAAGGCGGCTCGCGAAGTCGCCAAAATCGCATTCGGCAAAAAAGGCTAACACCATTTTGCGCGATTTCTAGAGCATGCAAACACCGTGCATGTATTGCGCATATCATTTGCGAATAGAGAGAAATACGAAAATATAATTCGATTAACTACTCGATTATGAGAACATAAGAGCGAAAACGATGGCAGAAACGAAATTCGATACAACAGCAATTGAAAACGAGCGAAAAGCGCTACAACTCTTGGCTGAAGAAGTGCAGAAGACAGACGACGCAGATGCACGCGATGCGCTCATCGATGCGATACAAAAGAGCGCCGACAAGCTCAAATCGATGTGTGAAGCGCTCCAAGCCGAAGCCGATAAAGTTGTCGTGCCAAAGATCGACAACTTAGACGTCGACGCCGTCGTCGAAGTCGTTCTCACGCCAGAACAGCGTTCTCGCGTACTCAAGGCGTTCGGCGTCGACGTGCCGAGCGTGAGGATTCCCGACGCAACAGGTGTATTGACAAAGAACATGGCACATATCGAGCCCGATTATATCGAAGAATGTGCGATGAAACAGGCCAAAGCCTTTAAGGAAATGTGTGAAGAAATCGAAAAGGCAGCAGAATAATCGGGCGTGGCGTATGCGCGCAATGCAATGAGCACATAGCCAGGCCAGCTGCGCGTATTGAGCCAACGGCGAGATAGCGCAGCCGCGAAGGCGTATTGAGCCAACGGCGAAATAGCCGAAGCCACACGAGGCGTATTGAGCCAACGGCGAAATAGCCGAAGTCCAAAAGAAAAAAGTCGCAGAAACAAAGAGGAATAGAATCACAGAGTAGCGATTAGAATCGTAGTGTTTCCAAATCAATCAAGGAGAGTGAAACGATGGATATCACGGGTGATAGCCAGTATCAGTGTTGGAATTTGACCGAAAAAGACGCCGAAAAGGTGCGCGAATTGTTGTCGCATGCGCAGAAATACGAGGCGATTGAGATGCGCGATGCGATAGCGGCGGGGCTGACGGGCTGGTGGTATGGCGCGTATTTGATGTCGGAAGAGACATTCATGGCCGTTGCGTATATTACGCAGTCGTTTGTGTATCTTTTTGGTCGCGATAAGACGGCGATGCGGTGCATAGGTCGCAATTTGGGGCGCAATTCGCCCAAGCGTAGTGGGACGGCTTCGCACTCGATTTTTGGCCCCGATGCGCTTGTGAAGGCGTTTTGGAATGGCTTTGAAGTGGCGGGCAAAGACGTCAAGTCGGATACATTATTAAATTTATGCGAATTGACCGAGATTTTATGCAAACAAAACGATGCATACGCGGTGCGAATAGCCGAGAAGAAAGATTTTGCGCTCGTTTTTGAGTTTTTAGGCGAGGCGCTCATCGACGAACTTGGGATGGACGTGCGTCGGCTTGGTCGCGAGGGGCATGAAAAATATTGTTCGGAACAAATTGCAAATGGTCGAATTTTAGTCGGCACACATCGAGGGAAGCCTGCTTTTGTAGGAGAATTTCGCGAAACGCCGCAGGGAATTTTCCTCGAACATGCGCACTTTCCGATTGCGATGCGCCGCCCGAAGGTGATGCGCGGAATCCATGCGCGCGTGGCGGAATTGTTACTTGGGCGCGCGCCCACGTTGCTGTTCTATGTCGATGCGGCGAATGAAGACCTCAAAGCGGCGGTCGATGAAGTCGGTTATCACGTCGTCATGCCAGGTCGTTTGATGCGTCTGAGGTAGGCGAATGGCGGATTTGCGCGACTTTCGTGGAGTTTTGGAGGCGTTTACGGGCAGTAACGCGAAATCCACTAGTTCAAAATCTTATTCGAAAAAATCGGCACCATATCGAAGAATCGTGTGCACAGGTAGCGAATGGTCTAAGTTAATTCTGAGACACAGCTTGATTTCGAATTTTGAACACGCGAGCGATATGTCGTTTGACGTGACCGCAGCGACGAAAGATCGCGCTTGGCGCGTCAAGCGCGAATCGTTTGGCGATGTGCATGGTCTCATGTCGGCAATGAATGGTAGCGATTCTTCGGCAAAGAATAGCATTCAAGATTTTTTTGCGAAACTCTTATTATCGGCGGAGAATGGAACAGATCCGCGAGCACCATTCGACGAAGAGGCTAGCAAATCGAATTTTCAACAATCGTTGGAATGCTACGATGCGACGATTGCCGACATGTTGTCGCCAGTGTTTTTTCACTACGCATTTGAGACGCTACGCCCGGCGATGATGTCTGGGTTTTCGGTCGACGCACAAATCGAGTGGCGCCATGGCGGCTGGATCCACGACGGATCGCCACGTGCGTTTGGCTACGTCGATGATAACGTGAAGTTTTTTGCGCCGCAGACGCAGGCGCTTTGCATGGCGACGTTTTATAGACCTGAAAAGCCACATCTTCGGCGATATTTAGCGGCTTGTGCCGAATCGCCAACGAATGCTGCGCACGATGCGTTTATGGCAAGTGTTGAAACGGCGACACAAGCGTTGACGAAGGCGCAGGGATATGCGCCATTGGCGTTTTGCGACAAAAACGTCGATCGATGGATACTCATGCCAAGTGCCGTTGTGAGCTTAGTTCATGCGATAATCGATGCGATTCATCGAATAAAATTCGATGACGAATCGTTTGATGCGTCTTTTTTATCGCCATATTTAGAGCTTCGATGCAATCCGTATCACTGTGCCTTTGGCAAAGATGGTGGGCAAAAGCGCAAACGTCGTTCGTATTTAGTCGATGGCGACGATGCCATGGACATGGCAGAAATAGACAATTATCGGGCTGGTTCGGCAGCGAATTCTGGGGCAAATGTTGCACGCCGAGCGACGGGAGTCGTCGTCGATGCGCGCGGGCAGGTGACGCAGTCGATTTCTATCATTAAGAATAGCGAATGGGGGGAATTTCCGAAGACTCATGCAAGCGAGTATCGCTCGCAGATGCCCCAAACAGCCCCCAATGGCCATGCCGTCGACGAAACAGGGTCGATGGCTCGCGTATTCTGCCCAGTATTGTCGGGGACAGACGGAGACGCCGACGCGATTGCGCCGTGGACGGGGGAGGGCGTTTCGCAAATGCATCGAGGAAAGATTTGTTGCATCGAGCGGCTCGGTGCGTATTTATCGCCAAGTGGCGATATTCGAGTCGTCGTGCCAAATGGTGGCATTTTGTTCCAAGATGGCGATTGTTTGGGGCATATCACGGCGCCGATGCGAGAATTTGAGCTTTCGGATTGGTTGGCAAAAGCTCGGGCGATTTCTGCGCCCATGCGCATCGGCGGGATTGCCGCAGCTATGCTCGAAGTGGAGCCGAATCTATGAAACGACGACATTTTCTCATTGCGCTAGGTAGTGCATCATCGGCACTCGTCGCACCGCCCGCCTTTGGGCAAACGCTCGAATGGATCGAAAATGCACGGCAAAAGCTGTCGCAAAGCTATGCGCGCGCGCATCTGATCGACAAAATCGACGAATCGGAATTCGAATGGATTTCGTCGATTGCTGATGGTGATGGCGTAAAATTCGACGATAATTGGTTTTAGTTGCACGACAAGCGTTTTTGGGACACTTTTTTCAGGGACAGCAGGGCGGCTGTGACAAAGGTGTTTTCTATGTGAGTTTCTTGTCGATTTCCTCCTGGCTAAACGAGACCAAGTGCTGCGTCTTTTGCGCATTGGACTCGCTTGCTGAACCAGCGTTCGTCGCCGACGATTGTGTCACGGGAGGCGAATTCTTCTGGGCCGTAATTTGCTTTAAACTTTGAACAGATGCTGCGTTTGCCATAGCTTTTCTCCTCATCGTAAACGTTACACACAACTCATCATAAGATTGAAAACAGGTATGCTCACGAAAATATACGCGAGTGAGTAAAAGACGAGACAATAGCTTCAAGATGGCGAATGATGCGTCGAAAGAGACGAATTCGAACGAGATGGTTGGACTTGCAACGCAGAAGCGTGCAAGAAAAGCGTTGCCGTCGTAGCAAAGTGTAAAGTCGATGTTGCGCACGCCTTGACAAATGGCGCCGTATCGCATTGGAGATGTAGCGGCAACGGCATCAAAGCGATTCGGGAGGTATCTCAAGATGCTCCAGTACTCGACGGGATTTGGATTCGCAATGAGAACGGCATCTGTCACGTAGGAGAATCAAGGCTTCCACGGAATTTTCTAGATATGGCAAAAGCCGTATACAAATGGATCGTTTCACACAAGCGGTGGGAATATAGTTGCCCCAAAGATGAGCTTTTCGTCGTTGCTAAAGGGGCTTGGGCAGAAAACATGGCAACGACACCTTGTTACGATAATGGCGAACCGTGTGTGCGCTTGTTCTTTACGCACGAACCCAATCGATCGTGTTTGCGAAAAACCGTCGAACTCGAAGACGTGGTAATCGACGAAATCTGTATGGATTCACAAGGCATCGCATCGGCTGGCGCGACGTTTGAAGGTGGAGAAGTGCGCAAGATCGCGCTAAAAAGAATCGATTAGCCCACCAAATGAGTAGCGCAGCTGACGCAGAAGACGCAAAATGGCGCATATTTCTGGGTATTAGCACAAAGCAATAATACTTTTATTTTGCCAGTTTGATGCGTATGATGAGGCGGCTAGCCTGAAGGCAAGGGGGCCTCCCTAACGTACGTTCCCATCACATGAGTAGCGCAGCTGACGCAGTAGGTGCGCCAGCCAATCGCAAAAACAAAAAAAAGCCGGCGATTATCTACTCTCCCACATAGCCTCCCATGCAGTACCATCGACGCAAAAGAGCTTGACTTCCGAGTTCGGGATGGGATCGGGTATGGCCTCTTCGCTATTATCACCGGCAAGATTGAAAAAGCGATTTTGAAATATATATATATGTGTCTGTTCCAAATTGTGGCTTTTGAACTGCCACCGCTCTAGAACGAGCACTTTCGCTCTAAAGGGGTGGGGAGGTGACTAAGCCGAACGACTGATTAGTACAAGTCCGCTAAATAGGTTACCCTACGTACACGGCTTGCCTATCGACCTCATGGTCTTTAAGGTGTCTTCTTAGGTTAAAACCTTGGGAGATCTCATCTTGAGGGGGGGTTCCCGCTTAGATGCTTTCAGCGGTTATTCTATCCGAACGTAGCTACCCGGCAATGCATCTGGCGATACAACCGGTACACCAGCGGTTCGTCCACTCTGGTCCTCTCGTACTAAGAGCAGCTCCTCTCAAATCTCCTGCGCCCACGGCAGATAGGGACCGAACTGTCTCACGACGTTCTAAACCCAGCTCGCGTACCACTTTAATCGGCGAACAGCCGAACCCTTGGGACCTGCTTCAGCCCCAGGATGTGATGAGCCGACATCGAGGTGCCAAACCTCCCCGTCGATGTGAACTCTTGGGGGAGATAAGCCTGTTATCCCCGGAGTACCTTTTATCCGTTGAGCGATGGCCCTTCCACTCGGAACCACCGGATCACTAAGACCTGCTTTCGCACCTGCTCGAAATGTCTCTCTCGCAGTCAAGCTCCCTTATGCCTTTATACTCTACGACTGGTTTCCAATCAGTCTGAGGGAACCTTCGTACACCTCCGTTACACTTTTGGAGGTGACCGCCCCAGTCAAACTACCCGCCAGACAGTGTCCCGCACCCAGATTCATGGGCGTCGGTTAGGATTCCAGAAAAAGCAGGGTGGTATTTCAAGGACGACTCCACCAAAGCTGGCGCCCTGGTCTCATAGTCTCCCACCTATCCTACACAGCTTAGTCCAAAAACCACTGTCAAGTTATAGTAAAGGTTCACGGGGTCTTTCCGTCTTGCCGCAGGTAGACGGCATCTTCACCGTCATGTCAATTTCACTGAGTCCCTGGTCGAGACAGCGTGGAAGTCGTTACGCCATTCGTGCAGGTCGGAACTTACCCGACAAGGAATTTCGCTACCTT
>OQWM01000486.1_pt1 | contig 25202 bp, 20 predicted proteins | sample 1691531 | NCBI WGS metagenome assembly OQWM01 (sample SAMN03418257, study PRJEB22391) | human gut metagenome | biome: human-gut; feature: organic feature; material: feces | host: Homo sapiens | place: Tanzania | collected 2013-01
ATCTTAAAGTCTAAAACATAACGATACGAGGCGGAGCGGCGTAGGCGTATGCGCGCAAAGCGCCTGCCTAGCAGGCTGGCGCTGAGCACATAGCCGTAGCCACTAGAAAAAGAATGGTAAACGGAAATCGATATTTATCATTGTTGTATTCGCAAATATTATACGTCGAACAATGGTTTTAAAAATCGAGCGGTGTGTGTGTTGGCGTGTAGAGCGACATCGCGAGGCGTACCTGTCGCGACGACTTGCCCGCCAGCGTTTCCAGGTTCAGGGCCGATGTCGATGATATAATCAGACGTTTTAATAATATCGAGATTGTGTTCGATAATGATGAGTGAATGTCCGAGATCGCGCAGTTTATAGAAGACTTGGATGAGTTGGCAGACGTCGTCGGCGTGTAGCCCTGTCGATGGTTCGTCGAATATAAACAACGTCGGAGTACGCGACGTTTTGGCGATTTCTTTTGCGAGTTTTAGACGTTGAGATTCGCCACCGGAGAGAGTTGGGCTAGGTTGACCGAGTTTAATATAGCCGAGACCGACATTGCAGACGGCTTGTAGAATTTTGACAATCTTCGATTGTCCATCGAAGTGTTTGACGGCCTCGCTGAACGACATATCGAGGACTTCTGCAATATTCTTACCATTATATTGGACGCGCAGGGTAGCATCGTTGAAACGTTTTCCGTGGCATTCTTCGCATTCGACGTAAGTGTTGGCGAGGAATTTCATTTCGATAGTACGGACGCCAGCGCCTTCGCAGGCATTGCAACGACCGCCGTTTTTCTTATCCGAGACGTTGAAACTATAGCGCGATGGGGTGTAACCATATATTTTAGAGTCGATCGTGCTAGCAAATAGTGCGCGGATGAGGTCGAAAACTTTTGTGTAAGTGGCAGGATTCGATCGCGGTGTGCGTCCGATGGGCTTTTGATCGACTTCGAGAAGGCGTCCGATTTTTTCAATGCCTTCGATTTCATCGACAAAGGCATGAGTTTGCAATGATTCTGGATTAATTCCGCACAATTTGGCATCGACATACGGAATGAGAACTTCGTTAATGAGTGTAGATTTTCCGGATCCGCTTACGCCCGTAATACAAACGATGCGGCCTAGGGGAATATCGACGTTGATATTTTTGAGATTATTCTTTTTTGCACCTTCGATATGAATAAATCCGTGGTCGGTTTGTTCGGTCGTGGCTGGGAGAGGGACGGATTTACGACCGACGAGATAGTCGATCGTCGTCGAAGATTGACAATTTGCAATATGATTGAGATCGCCCGCGTAGATGACGTTTCCGCCGAATTTTCCGGCGCGTGGGCCGATATCGACGAGGTAATCGCAAGCGCGCATCGTTGCGTCGTCGTGTTCGACGGCGATGACCGTGTTGCCGCGATCGCGTAGTTCTCGTAGTACGCCGATGAGGCGTGCTTGATCGCGCGGGTGGAGGCCGATGGAGGGTTCGTCTAGGACGTATGTGACAGAGGTGAGTCCGTTTCCGAGCATGTTTGCAAGTCGTATGCGTTGCGATTCACCGCCCGAAAGCGTCGTGGCACTGCGTCCGAGTTGTAAATATCCAAGCCCGACGCGAGTTAAAAAGCGCAGGCGTTCGAGGAGCGCCGGCAGTAGTTCGCGTAAAATGCGTGCAGCAATCGGCGTGATTTCGCTCATATCGATGTGATCAAAAAAGTCGATGGCTTCGTCGATTGTTTTTTCTTGAATTTCGGCAATATTAGCATTTGCAAAGTATACATTGCGCGCATAGAGGTTTAGGCGGCAACCATGGCATTCTGGACATTGAAAATTATCGGCAAATGGCATTGCAATTTCGCGATTGATGTCATCGGCAGAGATTCCGGTTTGAAACCATTGGAGTAGGCTTCGAGAGAATTCATTTTTTCCGTCGGTGGCTAGCGAAGCCCATGGCTTGTTTGTTTCAATGTTGCACGATTTTGCAAATTGTTTAATAATTTTGACGAGCTCACTGCGTTGTTCGTCGGATTCCCAATTGTATTGAAGCGGAATGATGAAAGATGGCGAGTTGTCTTTTGGTAGTATGCAAGCATTTTCGTCGCCGAAAATGCGCTCTGGGCTGATACCTTCGACAAAACCGTAGCCTTCGCATTTTGGGCATTGGCCAGCTTTAGTATTGAAAGCCAGCATGTTTGGCGACAATTCTGGGAAAGACATGCCGCATTTCGGACACGTTGCCTTTATACTAAAGACGTTTTTTTGAACATTATTATCGTCGATGATGCGCTCGACGTAGCAGACGCCATTGCCGCGTTCGAGGGCAGTATGAACCGATTCAGCAATGCGAGGGCGTGCATTGGGTTTGACGATAATGCGATCGACGATGAGATCAATCGTGTGGCGGACAGTTTTTGAAAGCGATCGGACGGATTCGAGGAGAATTTCTTTTCCATCGACGCGAGCGCGAACGAATCCCATTCGTCGTAGAGACTCGAAAAGCTCGGTAAATTCGCCTTTTCGCTCTTGAACGATGGGGGCGTAGAGGATGGCTCGCGTGTTTTGCGGCCATCTTGTCATGCGTTCGACGATGGCATCTTCGGTCGAGGCGGCGACTTCGAGTTTGCATTTGGGGCAGATTTGCACGCCAGCTCGTCCCCAAATGAGTCGCAACATGTCGTATATTTCGGTGACGGTTCCCAGAGTCGAGCGAGAATTGTTGCTGAGTGTTCCTTGAACGACGGCGATGGCAGGCGATATGCCGGTGAGTTTTTCGACTTTTGGGCGATGAATGGGACCGACAAATTGCTTTGCATACATCGATAACGTATCGAGGTATCGGCGTCGAGATTCCATATAAATCGTATCGAAAGCGAGAGTCGATTTTCCCGAACCGCTAGGGCCTGTGATGACGATGAACTTTTGCTTTGGTATATCGAGCGTCACGTGTTTGAGGTTGTTTTCGGTGGCGTTTTCGATATGTATAAATTCATGAATATTTTTCATTTCGCAGAACGATATGATTGTTCGAAGAGCAAAGGAAACTAATTACAATATGTATTGCTCTTACAATGATTGTCGATAGCTTGTTTCAGGCGCATTTTGAAGAAGCGATTTGATTCGTTTTCGTAGCGATTCTGAAGGACTTGTAATGCAGCGTTGCCAGGGCAGTTCTTTAGGCTGTTAATCGTGACGAATCGAATGAAATCGGAGTCGGAAGATAGAAAAGGCTCGACGGCTTTTGGAGCCGCATCGGGAGCGATAATCGTGTATGCTCGGATAGCCTGGATGAGCATGAGCGTGTGTTCGACGTCGTTGGGGTGTGCCAAGATGTTTTCGAGCGTTTGGCGATTGGTCGGAGTTGAAAAATAAGAAAGCGCCTGGACGGCTCGCATTCTGACCGAGAGTAAGATGTTTTCGTCTTCGATGATTTCGAGTAAATGTGCTTCGGCATTGACACTCGTTTGCAATAAATCTTCTTTTGTCGGGAAATCGCAGTGTGCATTGAGCAACAAAGTAATTTTTTCTTTATCGCTAAATTCGCGATTTTCGATAGTTCGTTTTCGTCGTTGATCGATTTGCGCGCGACGATATTGGACGGAAGAGCGCGAGCGATTCGGTGTAGCGTCGGCGTTTTCGCCATTGCTTATCGAGGATTTTGAATTATGAATTGAAGATTTATCGGATTTGTCGTTATTGTCTGTTTGATCGTTGCGAGAGTGCGCAGACTCGTCGTTGTGCGCGTTTGGTGTGTGGGATGGGAGGGCTTGCGCGTTTGCAATGTGCGTTGCGAAGAGTACAGAAAACGTACATACAACGATATATAATCGCATTAATAACGATCGATTGAAAAATCGTCGATAGAACATGCAAGCCCTCGAGTGTTTATACGCATTGCCACGTGCAACCGTTATAGAGTACGTGAGCGAGTTCTTCGCCGTAGTCGCGACATTTGGCGAGGTCGTCTTGTGTGGGGACGAATTGAACGGTCATGGGATTTGTCATGTTTTGCGCCATAGGAGCGATGAAGTCTTGGAGTGCTTTAGCGCCGAGTGGAGCCCAGCCGTAGGAGCCGAAGACGGCGCCCAATTCGATGGGGAATTTCAAACCTTTAATATAGGTGAGAACGTCGGCGACTGATGGCATCATGCCTTGGTTGAGCGTGGGTGATCCGACGATGAGAGCTTTAGAATCGAGTAATTCGCGGGCGACATCGCTGCGGTGAGAGCCCGAGAGGGGCATGACGACGGTTTCGACGTTTCCGGCGTTGAGGCCATCTGCGATGGCATAGGCCATTTTTTCGGTCGAGTGCCACATCGTATCGTAGACGACGACGGCTTTGTTTTTGCGGTAGAGGGGATTGCTCCAACGAGCATAGCGTCCGAGGATGTGTGCGATGCCATCGCCGCGCCAGAGTGGACCGTGGTCGGGGCATACGATGGCGGGTTCGATGCCGAGTGTGGGATAGGCTTCGCAGAGTTTTGCGACAACCGATGCGTAAGTCATGAGAATGTTGGCGAAGTATTTCGACGATTCTTCTTCGAGAATGGCGGGATCGTATTCGTCGTACCAACACGGGAGACCGGCCAAGTGCATGCCGAAAGCGTCGTTTGAGAAGAGGACGCGTTCTTCGACGTCGAAAGTCCACATGCTGTCGGGCCAGTGGAGCATTCGCGTTTCGACGAAGTGGAATTTGCGGCCAGCAATTTCGAGCGTCGAGCTTGGTGCGACGGGTATGGCGTGGAAATCGGCGCCAAAGTGAGCCGCGAGTGCTTTTGCGCCCATGACAGAGGCGTAGACTTTTGCGTCGGGTGCGATGCGTTCGAGGACGTAGGGGATGTTGCCCGAGTGGTCCATTTCGGCGTGATTGCTAATGATGGCGACGATTTGGCGAGGATCGCAGACGGATTTGATTCGCGCCATGAGTTCGTCTTCGAAGCCCTTTTTGACGGTATCGATGAGGACATAGCCGGAGGTGCCTTTGACGAGGAAGGCGTTGTAGGTCGAACCGCGACGCGTTTCGTAGCCGTGGAAGTTGCGCAAAGCCCAGTCTATAGCACCTACGCGATAGACAGACGGTGAAATTTGAATGGCTTGAAAGGATGTATGCATTCCTATCTCCATGAGACGGTTGTGAGAAAAAAGAGGACATAGACGCCACTGCGCCTACAGTCGGCGCGACTATTACCAGATTTTGACGCAATGTGCGACTGGTAACGCGAAAAAAACGATTGGGTTTTGTAAAGCATTATGAACGGATTAACACCTTTTTAAGCGCGTCGCAATGCGCTATATAGGGTTTGGGCGTATGGGCGTTGCACGGCGCCTATGCGCATGCGCGCTTTTGTCTCAGGTGACGATGTGTTGGCGTAAGCATGGCATCGCGCTCGTCGCGCTTGTTGCGCTCGTTGGTTTAGGAATGGATGGAAATGTGTGTTTTGAAGAGTCGATTGGCGCTGGTTGCGTTTGTTTTCGTCGGTATGACGTCGTTTTGTCGTTTGGCGTATGCCGATGGATGCGATAATTTGCCGTCGAATACGAAGTGGACGAATGGCATTGCCGATATCAAGCGTTATACCGAGGCTGAGAAGTACGACAAATCGCTCGAGGTCGCTCGAAAGCTCTACAAGATATGCGACCGTTCACCTGTGCTCAATTATTACATTGGCCTTTCGTTACAGGGCAACGGTGAGGACGTCAAGGCGACGCAGTATTTGCAACGCGCCAGTGAGTTGACAAAGGAGATGTCGGTTTCGGTCGAAACGACGCGACTCATCTACTATGCTCGCTACGAAAGTGAATATCCAGAGCGGACGGAGAAGGCGGTCAATGCGCGTTCAGAAGAGATCCACGAGCTTCAAGACGAGAATAAGCGCCTGCGAGCACTCATCAATTCGGCGCAGATAGAACAGGCGGAATATAAATCCGTCGATCAGGCGATAAAAGCGCCCGAAAAGATTCGCTACGCGCAGATGATGTGGGTTGGGATAAGTACGGGGATATTGGGCGTAGCCTTGACGACGGTTGGATCGACGTTATTTGCGACGGTCGACAATTACAAGATGGACCATGGCAAGCCCCATATTGCGCCTGCATATATAAGTGGTTGGACGTTGTTTGGCGTTGGTCTTGGGCTGACGATTTCTGGCGCCGTGACGGCTGGTATTGCCGGATATCGATATACGCATATCGACGATTACGTCGATTTGACGGTGAGCGTTGCGCCAAATAACGTATCGCTTTCGCTTGTGTTTTAAATACGGTCGCCGTCTAGAACGATTAGAGCGTTTGATGCGTTTTGTGACGGCGTAGGAAAGAGATAGCGTAAGCGTAGAAAGAGATAGCGTAAGCGTAGAAAGAGATAGCGTAAGTGTAGAAAGAGATAGCGTAAGCGTAGATATAAGAGAGGGATGAAATGAAGACGAGATTTGGCTATATAGCCACGTTAGCGATGGTGATGGCCGTCGCAATTGGGGGATGTAATTCGGAATTGGATGGGCTTGTTCCCGATCTGACAGAAGATAATGGAGGTGCATCGCATTGTACGGATGGAGAGATGCGTTGTTATGCTCCGTCAGATATTCATACACTTGCCAAAGTCGAAAAATGCGTCGGTGGAGAATGGAAATTTGCCGAGAATTGCAATGCAATGCGTTGTAATGAGAAGGAGACAGGCTGTGGTTCTTGTATTAAGAATGAGCACGCCTGTATCAATGAAGATAATGGCATCGGCAAAATGATGCGTTGTAATGAAAATGGTGAACTCGTCGCCGAAGCGTCTTGCGGTCAGAGTTCGTGTCGCCAGGATAATCAATGTGGCGAGTGTATCAATGGCAAAGATGGTAAATGCGATGATGAGCAGTATTTGACGATATGCCAAGAAGGTAAATATACAACTATAGAATGCCATGATGGATATACGTGTGCATCGCTAAAGAAATGCGGTTGTTTGAAAAATTCTACGCGGTGCACGAATTCAGAGGATGATGAAATTGGTTTGTTTCGCACTTGTGTGGGTGAAAGCTGGGACGAAGGTAAAAAGTGCATGAATGGAAGCGATTATATATCGTGCGGATCCGATTCGAAATGCGGAGAATGCCTGAACGGCACGCAAAAATGCGAGTTTAGCAAGGACGATGCGAAAAGCGTCGTGTATGTGTGCAAAGATGGACAATGGGAGCATCTCAGAACTTGCAATGCTTTAGTTGCGTGCAATTATGACAAAACGGATTGTGTCGGCGGTGGATCGAGCGATAAAAGTAAAAAGTGAATAATGATAGATTTAGATGTTCTTTGATATAGATATTTTTTAGAATTGTATTGTTTGAATAGACATGACAGATAAAGGTATAAGTGTGCGGTCGTCGTTGGTACGGATATTGCCAGTATTGATGGCGGCTGTAGCGGCGATGGTGATGGTATTTTCGTCGCGATATTGGGTTATGCCCCAAATCATGTTGCCGACGTTTGGGGCGTTGTTGACGGGGACATGGCTCGTTCGCAGTAATCTTTGGCATTACAATAAGCGCAGGCTATTTATCAGCCTTCCGGCGGCATCGTTAGCCGGATTGTTGTTGTCGAAGACACTGGCTGCGAATGATTATTTTTGGGTATATCCGTCGCTCTATGTGGCATTTCTCGGCACAGCCGTCATATTGATCGCGGGGAAGACGCAGATTTACCCGTGTTTTGGGGCGGCAATGTTGCCGTTATTGTTCCAGACGACATCGTGGTTGTATCCGCTGGCCGTCTTTATCATGGCAGTGATGTTGTGCGCAGGGCGCAGTTTTCTAGAGCGCATTGGGGCACTCGATAGTTTGAATCCATCGGGGTTTCACGATTTGCCGGAGCAGCGTCGCGAACGCGCCATTTATTATTTGCAAATGTCTTTGGGACTTTTGCCAGCGCTCATATTCGTGCCGATTGCTGGTGACCACTTTTTGCTCTTGCCGCCGCTTTTCGTCACGTATGCGTCGTTTTGCAATCAGAATTCGACGTTTACGCATTATCCGGTTCAAACGTGGTTGCAACTTTGCGTGGCGTTTTTTATGGGATCGCTTGCGTATTGGAGTCTTGGACATTTGACTCAAGAATTGCCGCATGTTTATGTGGCGCCGATAATTGGGTTGGCGGCAGGCGTGATGGTCGTCTTGATGGTTGGCGTTGGGCGGGTTTTTCACAAATTGTTTCCACCGGCGATGTCGATGGCGTTGACGCCGTTTTTGATCGATTTTTACGCACCTTGCCTCGTCTACGTTCCCATCATGGCGGCATATTTCATCTTCGTCGCATGGCTCGTTCGCACGCATCCGGCTTATCGTAGCCGCGACTTGAATTACATGTAGAGTTTTGGATTGTTAAAAACTGCGTTTTGTGTTACGGAAACCGAGGGTTTGACAAAATGTTTTTGTCGAAAACCAACTGAACGCTTAGCAAGGAATGCGTAACAATGAAGAAGCTCGCTTTGGTTTTAGGTTGTTTAGTCGTTTTGACGTTGTTTGGCTGTAGCGATGAGGATAGTGCGATTGACCTCACGAAAGCCAATTGTAAAAAAATGCGCGATTGTGGTCTGTTCGATAAGAATTCGACATACGAGTCGTGCATTGAGACGGGGACAAATGCCGTCGAGGGTAATTCGGCGTGCGAAGCCGAAAATGCGGCTTTATTGAAGTGCAGATTGAATTTGACGTGCGATGAGTATAAGGACATAACGAACTTAAAGTGTGCGGAAGAGACGAAGCAAGCGACCTTATGCACGTTAAATAATGTGAATAAAAAGCCAGAGGCTTGATCTAGCTTGTCGATGGTATATGGAAACATAGATTTTTGCGCGTGACAGATGGCGTGCATGATGTGGTTTTGGGAGGTCAGGAGATGGACTTTGAAACGATAGGTACACCGTCGCAAAGACAGACATTCGACGCCGTATGGGCGAGGCTTGACGAACAGTTGACAGGTAATGCTGCGTACGATTTGCCGATACTCAAGCATTATCTCGATGTGTGCGATGAGATTTGTCTTGCGCCATCGGATTTGCGCACGGCGATAATCGGCGTCATGATGGGGTATCGTCCCGATGGCGCATCGGAACAATTTGCCGAGGTGACGGATTTCGTCGCCCATCGTGCAGGGTTGGAAATGTCGCGCGCAAAAGAGGCGGCCGATAGTGGCGATTTTAACGAGGCGATGCACATCATGACGCGCCTGATGAGCCGAATCAATTTGCTCTTTAAGCGGTTTCAAAAGTCGACGATATTCGATTTTCGCGATGATTTCGATGCCTTTACTTATCGCCACGCCAATTACGTCGAAGGCATGCTCTATTTGACGCCGTTTGCCGTCTCTCAAGGGCATCAGTTTATCGGTAAACTCTATCTCAAACTCAACGATATCGAACGCGCGATTGCGGCATTGCGTTGCGCCGTTGCATGGAATCCCGTTTGTGCAGGGTATTATTTCGATTTGGCATCGGCGTATTATCAACGGCGCGATTTCAAAATGCATGCGTCTAATACGTCGATTGCCTATCGGTATTTGCGCACGGCAGACGATTATCGTCGGTTTTATTTCGAAACGGCTCGCCAATTCGATAACGAAGCCGATCACAAATTTGCGGCAGAAATGTATAAATTATCGTTGGCATTTGGCGAGAATCCTCGAGCTCGCGGATCGCTAGAGTATATCGAAAAGACGTGGTTCAAGTGTGCAACGCCGCCGCTGTCGCTCGATCATCTCAAGGCTTCGTGCCGGGAACACAACATTTCATTCGGTCCATCGTTGAATTTCATGTGCGATGTCGATGAATATATTGCAAAGATTCCAGAAAATGCGCTTTCGAATTCTTTGAGTGCCGAAAAGCAAAGCGTACTCGCCGTTTGGAATTCCATCGTATAACGCGCGATCGTCTTTGACTCTCTCCACATCGAATCTGCATTTGTCGATTGAAGAAAAGGCTCCCCTATGTGTGGGGAGCCCAATCTATTTCAATTCACGATGTCATTTGTTTGCTTTTTGTCGAACGCGAGCACGGCGCAGACCATAGGACAAGGGAATTGTCGACAAGAATAGCCAGAGCGATGAGGAGGCAGGCCGATAGACGGTTGCCGAGCAACTGTCGTCGGTGAGTTTGTCGGATTCATCTGCTCGTATTTTGTCGTTTGTAGATCCATCGTTGCTGGATCCGTTGTTATTGTTTGAACCGTTGTTATTGTTTGAACCGTTGTTATCTGATCCGTTATTGTTATCGGAATCGGCATCAGAGATTTGAGAGATGCATTGATCGATGAGTTCGTCAGTTTGACTCGTCCAGGATTTATCGCAATTGTATAGGAGTGCGCCCGTGGTGGGGAATCGGGTGATGGTGCCGTTTTCGGCGATTGTTTCGTAGTAATAAGGTGTGCATTCTTTGAGATCTTTGACATCGGTCGTCGCCCAGACGCCGCGCGTCTTCGTTCCGCTCGTCAATGAGAGACGTTTGCAAGATTTCCCGATTCCGAGTGCTGCTTTTTGCGCATTGGCATTATCTTCGTAATGCAATTTGAAATGGAGTATATCATTTTTGTCGACATAATGCGAACCCGCAGAAATCGGTTCATTGATGGTGAATGAAGTGTGCCCGAAGTCTTGCACGGCGATCATGTTGACGTGTCCGATGCCGATGAGTATGTGGCCGCCCAATATATTGACGCGGTGGCCGTTATTCATCGTAAATCCGCATTTTTGCGCTTCGTCGGCTCTGCTGTCTTCATTGAATAGCGCGTAGAACATCGTATGCGGATCGACTTTATAGCTTGCAACGATGTTTTCGCCAAGAGCCTTTGTGCCAAAAGCATCGATGCGCGTCGACATGCCCGTTCCGTTGTCGCCGCACTTTGCCACGCCGCCTTTACATGCGCATTTGGGCGTGCCATCGCAATGTTCGGGGAACAGTTTTGCGAAATTGTCGACGAGTTGACACGGCGAATAGTGTTGCATACAACCATAGTCGGGGGGCGTTATCGAAGAGGACATGGCGGCATGGAATTGGGCAGCTCTAAATAGATTGTCGCTCCAATATAGCGCTTTATAGGATGGTTTATAGCAGTGTTTTCCTTCATGGCAGTATTCACCGCAAGCATCGATAGCGGCATAGACGTCGGTTCGCACTTCATTTGTCAAGAGGTGCATGGCGCGTCCTATATAGGGGATCGATTCGCCCTCGCCGTAGGCAAAAGCAGCCGTAGGTGCCAATAATCCCGCGATTGACAATGTAAACAAAAACTTCTTCATAGGTTGGTCTCCTCGATTGGGGAAGGTCAAACGCCCAGCACGCTGAGCGAAACCAGCCTATGAGAAATCAGGGCAATGTCAAGAGCCGCACGGAAAAAACTGTAGACGAAGCGACGCAATGCGTTATCGAATGTATCGACCGTTTGAATGATTGCCGATAGCCCCACTCAATCGAGGGAGTGAGGCTCGAGACGATAGGAGAGTATAGCGAAGCTCCAAGCCATGATAATATTATTTGCGCGTCATATTTCGGTTTCGACGCGCGATATAGCCCAAAGGGATGAGCGATAAGAGCAACCAAAGCGAGTTGTTTGCGGGGCGATAGACGTTAGCGGCGCAATCGAAGTCGAGGTCTGAGTCGTCGTCGCCCACCGCTCCCGTGCTTCCACTCCCCGATGGATAGGTGTTATTATTGTAGTTATTGTTATTATCGGATCCGTTGTTATTATCGGATCCGTTGTTATTGTCGGAGCTGTTGTTGTAATCGGATCCGTTGTTATTATCGGATCCGTTGTTATTGTCGGATCCGTTGTTATTATCGATAGAGCCATTGGCAACGGCATTTATACAACCTTGGTAGAGGTTATCGGTTTTGTTGGTCCAAGAGTACTTGCAATTGTATAGGAGAGCGCCCGTCGTCGGGTATTGGGTTACCACCGCATTTATCGGGGAAAAGACTGGCAAAGTTGTCGACGAGTTGGCACGGCGACGGATGTTGAATGCATCCCCATTTGGGCGGTGTGAGCGTCGCGAGCATGTTTGCGTGGAACGTTGCAGCTTTGTAGAGGTTATTATCCCAATAGAGTGCTTTATACGATCTTTCGTAGCAATGTTTACCTTCGTGACAATTTTTACCACAGGCGTCGATAGCCGTATGCACGTCGGTGCGAACTTCGTTTGTGAGCAAATGCATCACGCGCGATTCATAGGGTATAGTGCTGCCTTCGCCGTAGGCAAAAGCGGAAGTTGGTGCAAGTAAACTGGCGATAAAAACCGAAAACAAGTATTTCTTCATGCGAGACTCCTACGGATAAAAGATCGACTGCTTACAACAGTCCACGATAGCATAGAAAAAAGATGCTGATTGCCGAGAATTGAGAAGGGGAAATGCGTTGATATAGAAATCAACAGAATCAACGTATGACTGTTGCAAAAAGTGGAAGATCTATTGTGTCGTTTCGGAGTGAGCGTCCTCGGGCTCGTCGGTTGGCGTTTCATCTGTTTGTGTTGTGGATTGGGATGTATTTTTTTTGCTTTCTTTGAGGCTGAGGTCGCGTTTTCCGGGATTGAAATTCGAGAGGTCGACTTTCATATAAGCCAAGATGTCGAGAATTTGGAATGTGGTGAGGCGCGAGCGGAATCCTTTCATATCGATGAGTCCGTATCGAATGATATAGAAGTCGCTTTCTGCATCGGGTGGTGTGAGGCGTTTTTCGAGGATTTCAGGAGCTTTTCCGTTGCCGTGGCATGGCGAGCAATATCGTTTGAACAAGAGTTCGCCGACATAGGCATTGGGATTTGGGTCGCGTTCGCTATAGACGGTATCGCCTGTTGCCAAGGAACCGAGTTGCGCACTTTGCGCCATGGCTTGGCTTGAGCGCGCGACGCTACGCGAAATCGAGGTTGAGAGCGTCTTTGTGCGACGCTGACAACCGAGAAAAATGATAGATAATAACGCCACAAATAACAGTATATATATGCGTTTAATATGTATATAATGATGAGACATTATTGGATATTTGCAGCTTGCTCGCGGATCGATTCGATAGTCGTTCGAATGTCGATAGTATGACTCGTCAATATGGTATCGCGACTTTTTGAAGCCATCGTCGTCGCTTCGCGATTGAGTTCTTGTAGATAGAAATCGATTTTCTTTCCGATACAAGTCATGGGGTCGGTTGGGGATTGGATGAGGATTCGCAGAGCCGAGAGATGAGTGGCAATGCGAGTTAATTCTTCGGTGACGTCGTATTTATCGGCGAGGATGGCGACTTCGAGAGCGAGTCTGTCGTCGTCGAGTTTTCTTCCGCTATCGCCGACGATAGATTGAATTCTGTCGTTGAGAACGTTTTTATAATCTTTCAATCTTTCAGGAGCTCTGACGAGAGCAGAGTGTCGGCTCGTATCGATTTCGTCGAGAGCATTGAGCAAATAAGTTTGCAGAGCTTTACCTTCGGTTCGTCGAGCTTTTGTGAGCATTTCGAGGGCTTGTCGCGTCGTTTCCAAAACGCCTTCGAAGAAGGATTCCGTCATTTTTGCCGAATAATCGATGTCCCAAACTTCGCGTTGTGCGAGGCAGAATTCCAAACATTTATTTCGGGACCAAGCGCCATTGAAAAGAGCCGCTAGAGTCGAGGCACGGGCTTCGAGCAGCGGCAAATTCAAATCGCCGCGCGATTTGCTTTGTTCACCGATGATAACATTGACATCGACGCGTCCGCGCCCGACGAATTGACGAATCATCTTTTGAAATAACAATTCCAGCTGTCCGGGCATATTTCCCATCGAGACGTGCATGTCGAGACTACGGTGATTGAGCGTTTTCACTTGTACTTCGACGTCGATGCCATTGATATTGGCTTTGGCCGTTCCATACCCCGTCATACTATATGCCATAAAAACCTCACGATGAATGATTGCTTATATCAATCTAAGACAAAATGTTATAAATCTAGTGTTGAAAAGATATCGTCTTATTGATTTGGGCTTGCTATGCGCGATTGCGCATACGCTCGCCAGGCTCGCTATTTCACTTGCCATGCCGCAACCGCGTTCCAGCGGTTGGTTGCCCTTTGGGCAACTTCCGTCATGGCATCGTTCAATACGCTCGCCTCCCGTTTGGGCTGTCGCTCGATCGAGCGATGAAAGACGAAAAATCCCCAAATGCCAGCGACAAATGGGGATTGAAATGATCGTTTGATGTCCTATGCCGATAGGGCAATGCCGAGCATCTTTCTGAGATTGAGATAATCTTCGCTCAAGCCCCAGACGAGCAGGGAACCGACGCGATCGCGAGCCGATCGACTGCTGATTTTGCGCTTTGCGTCTTCTTCGTTGAGGAGCGATTCGATGATCGCGGGATCGTCGCAGAAGAGGAGTCCGACGCGGTTGGCAAAGTCTTCGACCGATTCCATGAAGAGTCGAATATTGAGCTGTTCGCCTTTGCGCTGGAAGTCGAAGATGAGTTCGGTGAGCGTCGCGCGGTCGGTAGCCGTAATGTTGCGATCGAGGAGACGGCTGACTTTTGCCATGTTTTTGTCGAGCTCTATGTTAAGTTGCGGGCAAATCGTCTTGAATACCGTGAGGATGACCTTTTCGATGACTTGAACGCCGAGTGGGAGGAGATAGAAATCGGGGCGAATCAAGAGCAGGGCTTTAGCCGATGTGAAGGCAATATCGCGAGCTGACCGATTCGAGAGGAAGTTCGAATTGACGAGGAATGATCTCGACGAGAGGTAGGCGTTATTGACACCGCGCATGGCATCGCATTGGAAGACGTGCGGAACTTCTGCAAAACCGAGTGCACTCGTTTCGGATTTGAGGATATTGGCGAAGAGTGAATTATTGTCGAGATTGACTTCGGCATTTTTATTGATGCCATAAGTATCGAGGTCGTTAGAGAAGGCATCGCCGATGATGGGTGAGACGATGTGGAGGATTCGAGCCAAGTTTTTGTCGAGTGTATTGGGATAGATGAGCTTCCAGTGTTCGCCCGTTAGACGCGTGTCGATGTTTGGCATATCTTGTTCGGCGAATTGTGCGACGATGGCGCGACCTTCGTCGTCGACCATGCCCAAGACGTTGAGGACGCGATAGATGCATAGCGAAGCATCGAATTGTTGCATGCGACGATAGCATTTAGCCAAATCGGTGACGGCATCGAGTTTGTCGGGTGCGAGTCGTAGAATTTCGCGGTTTTCGTGGACGGCATCGGCCAATTGATCGTCGTTCATGGCATAGAGCTTTGCCAAGATGACGTGGAAATTGACGTTGTCGGGGTACAATTCGCTGACGATCTTATAGGCTTGAGCCGCGCCGCGAATGTTGTTGAGTTGTTTGAGACGGAGTTCGCCCAAGTTTTTGCACAAAACGGCCATGAGTTTGACGTTGAGTGGCGTGACATGGCGCTGACGTTCGATCATGCGTTCGAAGTTTGCTTCGATAGCCATGAAATCTTTTTGCGCTTGGAGCATCGAAATGATGCCTTGGAAGACTTCGATTTGGGAAGGTCGAATGTCGAGAACTTCGTTGAAGATATCGATAGCTTTTCGCGGATTATCCAATTTTTCTTTGAAGATCCAAGCTTGCTTGAGTAGGAATTTGCACTTGTCGTCTTCGTCATCGCAATATTTGATGAGCGATTTGAGTGCGTGTAGGGCGCGATCCCAGTCTCCGGCGCGTTCGGCGATGACGAGAACGCGTCCGAGCGCGGCAGAGCTTTGCCGGCACTCGCTGAGGGCTTCTTCGTAGAGCAGGAGAGCTTTTTGTTCGTCTTTGAGTCGATTGAGATAATCGTCGCCGATGCTGACGAGCACAGCGGCGCGGCTTTCGGGAGCCGTCATCATATCGAGGAGTTTTTCGCGCGCCGCTTTGATGGCATCTTCGTCGCCGCTGGCTTCGGAGACTTGGATAATCGCGTTGATGAGGTCCATATCGCCGGGGCGGACGTCGAGAGCTTTTTCGTAGAATTCACGGGCTTGGGAGAGCTCGCCTTTTTCGCGTCGTGCATCGCCCATAGCCTTGAAGATGCGCGTGACGAGTGCGGGTTTGAGCATTTCGCGGTGAAAGATCATCAACTCGAGCATTTTGTGCTCGTCTTGCGCGGTGACGTCTTTTTTGAGCTCGGCATCGACGAGTGTATTGAGTGTTTCGAAATCGCGAGCATCGTAGCCGTGGGCTTGTTCGTAGGCGATGAGGGATTCGGCGTGTTGCCCTTGTTCTTCGTAGATAGTGCCTAGTGTGCGATAAATGAACAGATTTTCCGAAACGGAACGGCTACGATCGTCTTCCCGCAATAGCGGCAAGAGCATGTTTTGTAACTTCACCAAATCGCCTGCTTCTAGCGCTATTTTCGATAGTCGCTCGATTTCTGAGAAAGTTTTTTGTTCATTCACCATTGGTTCGCTCCATGATCTATTAGATTTGGCACCCCCGTACCGATTGGGCATGCTACGTATCGAATATGTGTTTTACGCATTGTGCGTCGATCCGTAAAGCACAAACTTCTTTTCGAAGCTCAAACCACGCGGATGACAACGGCATGCGGCGTAAATGCTACCAAAATTTGGCTTTTATGTCATGGATTATTCGATACCGTCAGGATTCGATTCTGCGAGGATCGCCCAATTTGAATCGTTGATTCATCGATTCATCGGTGGAGATTTTATCGAAGACGTCTTTGTCGTCGATTTTTTCGACCATGTCGAAATAATCGATGATGGCATCGCGGATTTGTTCAATTGTCGGGAGTTTATAGGCATGCTCTCGCATTTGGGAAGAGTAGGCGAGTCCGCGAGTGAAGTAGCCAAGAAAACACTTGATCTTTCCGATGACGCCGACGGGTGAAATTGGGGTTGTTTGGAGTTCGTCGATATAGCGGCAGACGAAATCGCATCGTTGTTTGAGCGTTGGTTCGAAGATGGGGTTTTGTTCGGCTTCGTCGGCGATTTGTCGTAGTAGCCATGGGTTTCGGAGCAGTCCGCGTCCGACCATGATGCCATCGGCGCCCGAGAGTTCGAGAGCACGGCGTGCGTCGTCGCGAGTTAGGATATCGCCGTTGACGAGCACGGGTATGGAGAGGGCCTCGGAGACGGGGCGCACCATTTCCCAATGGCTTTTGCCTCGATAGGCTTCTTCGCGCGTTCTCCCATGAACGACGACCATTTGTGCGCCTTCTTCTTGAGCCATGTGGGCGATTTCGACGACGTTGATCGAGTGTGAGTTCCATCCGAGGCGCATTTTTACGGTCATTGGTATCGAGATGGAACGTCGAACTTGCTGAAAGATTTCGCGGCATAGATCGGGCTCTTTCATGAGCGCACTTCCAGCGTTTCCCGACACGACTTGTTTGGCGGGGCACCCCAAATTGAGGTCGACGATTTGAGCACCGCGTTCTTCGCACATCTTTGCGGCAAGGGCAATGCGATCGGGTTGGCGTCCGTAGATTTGGACCGACGCTGGGCGTTCGTCTTGACCGAGTCGGACTTTATCCCAGACGCGATCGACGTCGCGAGCGAGTCCTTCGCAATTGACAAATTCGGTGACAGTGAGTCCGCAACCGCCACATTGTCGAATGAGTTTTCGGAATAGGGCATCGGTAATGCCTTCCATCGGAGCTAGGGCTGTCGCGGGCGAGATTTCGATGGGACCGATTTGTATTTTATTGCGCATGAAAGACCTGTATCTGCATATGATTCGTATATGGGTATAGGTGGAGAGGGCGTGGGCTTTAGGCGTCGCGCCGCCATGGCGGCGTATAATCGCCAGTTTGCATCGATACAACTAAAAACAGCCGATGGTGCAATTTCGTCGTGGAAATTCGTCGATGTAAGCGATATGAGAGGCGATGTAGCGCATCTTTCTCGGTTGGAGGTGTTATCTATGGCTACGCGCGTTGCACTGATTGCTGTGATTATCGAAGATCTGGCCTCGATAGAGGCGTTTAATGCCATCGTTCACGATCATCGCGAAATCGTGATAGGTCGCATGGGGATTCCGTATAAGGCTCGTAGCATCAATATCGTTAGCATCGCCGTCGATGGCACGACAGCCGCGATTAATGCATTGTCGGGAAAGCTCGGGCGCTTGCCAGGTGTAACCGTGAAAACGGCATACGCCATGCTGCCCGAAGTCCCTTAGTTTAATTTATGCTCTGACGGGAACGTCTTTCTGACCCAAAAGGAATGCATGATGTACGATCCAAAATCGCTAAAAGCAGAAGAATTTATCGATCATCGAGAAGTACTCGACACGTTGGCGTATGCCGAAAAGACGGCAGCCGATCACCAAGCGGTCGTCGAAATCCTCGAAAAAGCCCGCAAACACAAAGGACTCTCGCATCGCGAAGCATCGGTATTGCTCGCTTGTGACGATCCTGCGATAAACGAAGAGATCTACAAGCTCGCTCGAGAAATCAAGCAACAGTACTATGGCAATCGCATCGTGATGTTTGCGCCGTTGTATTTGTCGAATTACTGCATCAATGGTTGCGTTTATTGTCCTTATCACCTCAAGAACAAACACATTGCTCGTAAAAAGCTCACGCAAGACGAAATCGTTCGAGAAGTGACGGCGCTCCAAGATATGGGGCACAAAAGGTTAGCTATCGAAACGGGCGAAGATCCCAAAAATAGTCCGATCGAATACGTCTTAGAGAGCATTAAGACGATCTACAGCATTAAGCACAAAAACGGTGCGATTCGCCGAGTCAACGTCAACATTGCAGCGACGACAGTCGAGAATTATCGAAAGCTCAAAGAAGCAGGGATTGGAACGTATATTTTGTTCCAAGAGACGTATCACAAGGAATCGTATGAAGAATTGCACCCGAGCGGTCCTAAGCACGACTACGTTTATCATACCGAGGCGATGGATCGAGCGATGGAGGGCGGAATCGACGACGTCGGATTGGGCGTGCTCTTTGGGCTTGAGCGTTATCGTTATGAGTTTGCCGCATTATTGATGCATGCCGAGCACTTGGAAGCCGTACACGGCGTTGGACCGCATACGATTAGCGTTCCGCGCATTAAGCATGCCGACGATATCGATCCGAATGCTTTCGACAATGGGATCGACGACGATACATTTTGCAAGATCATCGCTTGTATTCGCATAGCGGTGCCGTATACGGGGATGATCATTTCGACGCGCGAGAGCAAAGCCGTGAGAGAGCGGGCATTGGAGCTTGGAATATCGCAGATATCGGGCGCATCGCGCACGAGCGTTGGTGGATATGTCGAGCCAGAGCCCGAAGAAGAGTCGTCGGCTCAATTCGACGTATCGGATCAGCGGACATTGGACGAAGTCGTGTGCTGGCTGATGAAACGCGGCTTTGTGCCGAGTTTTTGCACGGCGTGTTATCGCGAAGGGCGGACGGGCGATCGATTTATGTCGCTGTGTAAATCGATGCAAATCCTCAATTGTTGCCATCCGAATGCATTGATGACGCTCAAAGAGTATTTGATGGATTATGCATCGCCTGTGACACGGATCGTCGGCAACGATTTGATCCAAAAGGAATTGCCGAAGATTCCGAGCGATAAGGTTCGGCAATTTGTCGAGAAAAACCTCGATAAAATTGAGCATGGCGAGCGAGATTTTCGCATTTGATTTGGCACGCAAGCGATAGATCCCCTTTGACTATTTATCGATGGTGGAGGGGAAATTCGTTTAGAATTCGTGCATTATCGACGATATGGTTTGAGTGCAAGCGCATCGGGGCACGATGCAAGCAATTGTGCCAGAGTTTTGCCGAAGATGGGGTGAATCCAGTCGGATTCGATATCGCAGGCGGGAACGAGAACGAAGTTTCGAAGATGCATTCGGGGGTGTGGCACGGTGAGTTCTGGCGTGTCGATAATTGCGTCGTTGTATAGCAATACGTCGATATCGAGTGTTCGTGGGGCACATGGAATGCTTCGTGTTCGCCCAAGCACATTTTCGATATTTTGTATAGAAATCAATAATTGGCTTGGCGATAGGTGTGTAAAGCCCGATAGAGCGGCATTGATGTAGTTAGGCACAGATGCAACGGTCGAGCCGGGCTTGTCGAAATGCGGTTCAGTTTCGTAGAGATGGCTGATTCGTAGCTGTGCGATGCATTGGCAGAGCATGGTTTTGGCTGTTTCGATGCCGCTTGAAACATCGCCCACGTTTCCGCCAATGCCCAATAATACTTTGTGCATTGAGCAATAAACCTCGTTCAAATGATATCGACCGATGACGGTAGAAAATCGAGCGCCATCGGTCACATTTTATTGAGCGATGAATTCGAAGTCTCGAATCACAGCCATGTGTTGGTTATAGATGGGTTTTCCGCCTTTGCAGTCATCGGCTTGGACGGGGGTAACGTCGCCTAACTCGCCGCGTCGACTGTAGACGCGCGAATCGAAGACGTGCCCGTTATTGTATGAGTGGCGCCCGATTTTGGCGGGAATTTCTTTTTGTTGAAGTTCTTTGTCGACGAGGAGCACGTCGAGCGTTTTTCCGCGCGTTGCGTTTGTCGTCGTATCGCCGTCTTGGTCTTTAGGGCGATATCCGTTATTTGAAAACGACGTATAGACGACTCTCTTGAGATCGGTTTTTCCGTTGAGGACGGTCGAGGAGTTGAAATCGCCGCCAACCATGACGTAATACTCAAGATTTTTCTTTTTATCGTCGGCAATTTTGTTTTCGATTTCGCGCGTGAGCGGACCAATTTCTTGGGCATTCTTTTCCGTGAGCAAGTGAAGACTGACGACGAGGAGTTCTTTGTTGCCGGGGAGGTCGAGAATAGCCCAATCCCAATCGCGGTTATTGGCTAGGTTGGATTTCCAGTAACCAGATTCGATGATGGGGAATCGCGAAATGATGCCATTGGGGATCCAGGAGCTATCGACGTAGCGCCCGCGACTATAGAAATACTCGGGGCCGAAAGTGCTAGAGACCATGGAATTGATATCGTCGTCGTTATTGCGCCCATATCGGAATTCTTGAATCATGACGATGTCGGGTTTGACGGCTTTGAAGATGCGGATGCCGTGACCGGGATCGTAGGATTGATTATTTCCCGTCGAAATATTTGCAGCCATGGCACGGAAGGAGACGGTTTCGCCGTTTCCGCCTTCGGTATCGACGATGTGGACATGGAAGGCAGATGTTTCGAGTCCGTTGAATCGCGGATCGGTGCTGGCAATTTTAATTTGAATGTCGATATCGGCGGTATCGCCTGCCGTGCCGTTGCGTTTTGCGATGACTGCGACGGACTGTTGCGTGGCATATTGCGATGGGATGAATGTGATCGACGAGGGCTCGACGGTGGCGCGAGAGGCGTCGGAAGCGGTAAAAGTGAGCGTGACGGGAGAGCTGGGTTCGACATCGAGAACGGTGCTCAACTTTGCCGTTCCGCCTTCGTAGACCGTGAGGTTTTTGGGTGAAATGGCGATGCCGGCAGGATCTTTGTAGCGGTCGTTGTCTCGATTGACGACGTCGAGCGACGGAATGGCAACGTTTTTGTAGGCGGGATCGGAGCTCTGTGTTGGCCCTAGGTGAATGTGATAATTGATATCGCCGTCGCTGAGATCGTCGTCTTGCCCAGTGATGGTAAACGTTTGGGGCGTGTTCCAGTTGCTCGTCGTAAACGTCACGGAGCTCGGCGTGACGACGCCTTCGGATGAATCGTCGGATGTTGCAGAAATGGCGACATCCGATTTGGGCTGTTGGCCGAGGACGACGGTGAAAGTAGCCGTCGTGCCATCTTCGGCGGTGAAGAGCCCAGTCGTTGGCGTGACGCGGACGAGGGCTTGCGAGGAAGGATTATCGTCGGTGCCGGGATTTGGATTTGGATTTGGGTTGGGATCTGGGTCTGGATTGGGATTTGGATCTGGGGTAGGATTGGGATCGTTCGTATCGTTGGTGCCAGGGCAAACGATTTCGCGTACGACGAAATCGTCGTCGACGTCGTCGAGCGAGCTTTCGGCCGTGAATAGAATGGTGACGATGTCGCTATCGAGGCCTTTGTCGTCTTGGCACGTGACGAAAACAGTGAGTGGTTCGTCGGAGCTTGGATTGTACGTTTTTTGCGAGGAGCCGTCGTCAAAAGACGCACTCGCTCGCCCTGAATCGAGCGATTCGACGGTAACGGTAAACGGTGCAGTGGCGTCTTCGTCGGCTGTGACGATGAATTCGAGGGCTTCACCGTTGTGAAGCGCTTGAACAACGGTAGTTTCGGGAAAAACATTGACTAAGGCGTCGTCTTCGCTTGTCGCGTTGCACGAAGAGGCGACAAAGGCAATTGTAGCGATAGTCCACAAATTCCGAATCTTCATATTCTCGACCTTTGGGCGATAAGCCCCAATATCAGGCGCCTATAGGCTCCTGTGTTGCATCGTATGCGCAAGTCGTCTTTGCGAACTCAAGGCGTCTTTGCGCGAAATCCATACCGAGATGATTGGTCAGAAGCGACTTAAAGAATAACGATCAAAAACGAAACAAAACAGCTTAGAATCCAAGCCAAAAGACGTCGTTATTATTCGTCGCATGATGTGCATTTTAACGCTCCCATAGCCACAGAGGCTATATTTAGGGCGAAACATGGCTCGCATAACCATACGCTAGCCACGCTCGGGATTGGGTTCATAGCGAATCGAATGGATAAAAGCTAGAATTCATTTTAGTTTTTTGTCGAATTGTTTATGGGCGAGTCGATAGGATTTTGTTTGTGTGTTGCGAAATAGAATAAAATTCAGTTTTTGCTTCGTCGAATGGAATTATTCGCAGCGCAAATTGGCGTTTTGGATAGATTTAGCACGACGATCTGCTCAACGGCGCCCGAGTGGGCGGGATAAAAGAAAACCGCCCGGATGGGCGGGTAAGGCGATTAGTCGGCCGATCGGATATCGACGCGTCGTAGGGCCGATATGCAATCGTTACACGAGGCGAAGCGATCGTTTGGATCTTTTGCCATCATTTTTAGGACGATGGTTTCGATTTGCGGATTGACTTTTTCGTTGAAGTCGTGAAGCGGGGGAGGTGGCTCGTGTACGTGTTTATAGGGGAGATCGCCTTTGACGAAGGGCAAGACGCCAGTGGCGCATTCGTAGAGCGTGACGCCGAGGGAGTAGATATCGGAGCGGCAGTCGATGGCCGAACCTAAGACTTGTTCTGGGCTCATGTAGTAGGGGGTGCCGATGGCTTGTGTCGAGTTTTTGTCCTCGTTGTTGACCATTTTGGCGAGCCCCAAGTCGAGTATTTTGAGGGACTTGTCTTTTTTGGCGAGCATCATGTTTGACGATTTGACATCGCGGTGGATGATACCGTTATCGTGGGCGTATTGTAGTCCTTTGCAGGCATGGACGGCGATTTGGGTGAGGAATTTGGTTGGGAAAGCGCCCGTTTGTTGGACGAGTTGTTTGAGGTTTTTGCCTTCGATGTATTCCATGGCAATGTAGACGTTGCCATCGTTGAGCGAACCGATATCGTAGATGGTGACGATATTGATGTGTTGGAGGGCGGCCGAGGCACGCGCTTCGCGCATGAAGTATTCGAGCGCGACTTCGTTGTCTTTGAGCTTATTGGAGAGGACTTTGAGTGCGACGGTGCGCATGAGGAGTGTATCGGTCGCTTTGTAGATGACGCCCATTCCGCCGTGAGCGACTTCTTCGATGATGCGATAACGTTCGTTGCCGATGGCGGGGATATCTTGATCGCACAAGCGAATCGTCGAGACGCGATTTCGCGATGGCGTGCGCATGATATTTTTTGATGGCGTGCGACGATGACCGTTATCGAGCGGTGAGAGTGCCAAGGGATCGCGCGAGTTTTTGGCAGAAGGCTCGTTTTTGATCTTTTCGCTGATGCGAATCGAGACGTCGGCGATATCGTGGAAATTCGGGTCGATATCGATGACTTTTTGATAGTTTTTTTGTGCGTTTTCGTTGTCGTCGATCGCTTCGTAGGAATAGCCGAGTTTATAGGCGATGCGACAGATGCGATCGTTGGGCAATTGAGTCCAGAGTAGGGATTCGTAGCACAAGATGGCGTCGTTGTAGTTTTTGAGCTTGCAGTAGATATCGCCTTGGAGCTCTAGGGCGTGCGAGTAGGTATCGTGATTGGAATCGATGAGTTTGAGGGTTGAGAGTGCTTCGTCGAATCGTCCGAGAGCGATGAGCTTTTGACCGAGTTTGAAATAGAGTTTGAGCGATTTGAGGGTTTCGATTTCGGTGGTATCGTCGCCAAACTTTTTGGAGAGTCGGATGGCTTTGACTGTATCGTTTGCGCGAATGTAGTTTTGGAGAGCTCGCCGGAGATCGTTTGCTTGCTCGCAGCATGTGGCTGCTTTTTGATATTGAGCGGCTTGTTCGAATTCGTCGATAGTCGTATCGAGCGCTTGGGCGCGTTTGAGGACTTCGACGGCTCGCGGGGTCGAATCGGGATTGTCGAGCATTTGCTTTGCGGCTTGAATGGCCATCATGCGGCTGACGGAGACGGCACTGAGATCGTCGTTTGCGATAGCCAAATCGGCTTCGAAAGCGGCGATTTGCATTTCGAGTTGTTTGGTGACGTTTCCGGCCTTTTGGTAGCACATGGTGGCATCCATGAAACGTCGAGCTTTTTCGTAGTATTGTGCAGCCTTTTCGTATGATTTGATTTGCATGAAGAGCTTTGCAGCTTTTGCGTATTGCTTGAGCTTGATGAAGCATTCTGCGGCGCGCTCGGTTTGGCCTTTGAGTAGGAGGATTTCGGCTTGTTTGAGGGCATTGTTGCTCTTGACGGCAATGGCCTCGGCGTGGTCGTATTCTTTGGCTTGCATGGCTAGATCGAGCGCCATGCTGTAATCGTCGTTTTCTTCGCAAAAACCGATAGCTTCTTTAACGAGATTGGCGTTGACGAGGATGCCAACGGCTTGCGAGAGGCTGTTTCGCTTGATCGCCAAATCCCAGCGAGCTTGGTCATCAGAACTTAATCGATTTCTGATTTTATCGTTATTTATCGGCATTGTATCTCTAATCGAGTGAGTAGAACTACTGCAAAATACGCCGCATCGCAGTCACGAAGACTAGAGATTCGACATTTTCCTAGCGCAGTTATTCTACACCTACATGTGCAGAATTGCAAACGGTTGTGTAACAATAGGTTCGTTATATGCGATTTTGTTTAGTTGAATATTGGGGGAGGCCTCTCCATCAATGGCGTTTTGACCATTCCCCCGGCCTGTCTGACCTCACCCCCGGCCTGTCGGCCACCCCCCTCTCCATAAATGGCGAG
>OQWM01000487.1_pt1 | contig 25163 bp, 19 predicted proteins | sample 1691531 | NCBI WGS metagenome assembly OQWM01 (sample SAMN03418257, study PRJEB22391) | human gut metagenome | biome: human-gut; feature: organic feature; material: feces | host: Homo sapiens | place: Tanzania | collected 2013-01
GAAAGCAGGTTCTTCAGCTCGTCAATTTCGTATGCGCGTTCGGAAAAATCGGTGCTGTACCGAGCATAAAGCCCTTTCTCGGGCACTTTGTCGAAAAAGTCCAGAGATATATCCACGGTAACGCCGTCGTCGCAAAGGCTGTTCTGCCATGTGCAGAAGGTATCTCCGTTTTCGTAAACAAAGCAGTTGTCACCAAGAACCTGCCGGTGCTTGTAAACGGTGTTCACATCAAAAACGAAAACGGCTCCCCTGTTTGAAAAGAGTGCAACCTTCTTGAAAACGTCTAGCAGCTCTTGCTCGTCGAGAATGTGGTTTATGCTGTCCAACGAGCAAACCGTCGCGTCGATGGTTCCGAACAGGTCAAGCTCGCTCATCTCCTGACAGAGGAACAATACGTCGCTTTCAAGCTTGCCGCGTTTTTCCGCTGCAACAGAAAGCATCTCGTAGGAATTATCCACAGCGACAATGTCATAGCCGTATTCTTCAAGCTCAAAGCTCAGTGAGCCGGTGCCGCAGGCAAGGTCGAGCAAAAGCTTTGCATCGGGATTATATTTTTGTATAACAGCGTCAAAATAGCGTGCCCTTGCCGGATAATTCACATTCTGCGTAAACCTGTCATAAAAGCGCGCAAAATCACCATAGTCACTCATTCCTTTCCCTCAAGGCGGCTGAAAACAAGAGCGTATCCGCCGCAGGAATCGTAATCTTCGGAAAGAGAGCGGTTTACCCTGCTTATTGTTGCGGTGGAAGCGCCGGTTTCTTCAACAATGTCACTGTAAACCCTGTGTTCAGAAAGCATTTTTGCCACATGGAAGCGCTGAGACATGGTTTTAAGCTCCGGCGCAGTGCAAAGGTCGCGGAAAAAGCTGAAACATTCCTCTTTATTCTGAAGAGTAAGGATTGCCTCAAAAAGGCTGTCAAGGCTTTCATCTTTAAGACGGTTGTTCATAAAGCATCACCTCAAAATGTTTTTGGCTGAACTACTCAGCCACTAGATTTTATCACTTTAGCATACAAAAGTCAATGATTTAACCTGTAAATTTTTAAATTATTCATATATGGAATTAAACGAAGTGCGCAGGCTTTGAAAAAGCCTGCGCACTGTGAGCTTATCTCATATTAGAGGGAACGAAAGCGCCGGTGTTTGGGTTCACTTCCCCGCTGTTTGCGGTGCTTTCCGCCGCCGGAGGAGTTACGGAAATGGTGTAGTTTCCAAGAGGTGTTCCTGCTTCGCCCTTGAGGGTTACGGCGACATTTTCGTTATAATCAACGGTCATATAGTCAACGGTGAATTTGTCGAAATACTGACCGTTTTTGTAGATATAATAAGTGATGATGTCGTTTTCTTCAACGCGAACCTTGTAAATATTGAGCAGCTCCGCATAGGTGCAGCCAAGATCCCACTTTATGCTGTAATCGCTTTCTATGATCTGGTTGCCATAGAAACTGAGAGAATGAGTAACCTTTTTCTTTGCAGCGGTGGAAGTACTGCTGTCGGAAGAAGCTTTTGTTACCTCGGGGCAGTTATAAATGAAGTTTACTCCACGCTGCTTCTCGGAAACGGAAGGAATGGTTACTGTTACATTCTCTCCGCAGGTTACGCTAAACGCCTTGCCGGCAATTGCGCGGAACGCAGTGGAAGAAACAACGGTTGCAGTTTGACCTTTATATGCTTCCTCGTATTTGTAACCGTATTTTGCGGTAAGGAAGTCGGAATAACCGTCGCTGTCACCGATTGCAAGGGCATCGCCGTAAAGTGCGGCGCACTTTACGCCTTCGTAATTAAAAATGGAAACGTCGGAAACAACGGTTTTGGTTCCGCAGGTGTAGGTTTTGCCGTCGCGCTTTCCGGTTACGGTGTAAGTGCCGGATTTGTATGCGGTGGTGTAGTTCTGATCAACCTTAAACTTGAGCACATATACATAGCTCTGGCATTTTACAATGTTGAGAGTGGTCTTGCCCTCTTTATTGCGCTTTTCGGCAAGCTCTTTTGCCGCGGCGTATGTCATATCCGCTTCGACAACGGGATGCTCACCGCTGCTTTCAAGGCGTTTGTCATATACGGAATAAAGCTCGCCCACGGATTTGTATTTTTCCGGATCGTAGTTTACGATTTCGGCGGTTACCATGCCGCTGACCTTTGCCTGAACATCAGTCATTTCCACATCGGAAAGAACAGCAACATAGAAAGTGCCGCCTGCAGGTTTGTTTACGAAGAGAACTCCGTCGCTCTCGTTGAACTTAACGGTATCGTTAAAGGAAATAAGTCCGCGGCGGGTTTCATTCTCTTCCTCAAGATCGAGAATCGGCATTCCGGAAGCGTTTTCTCCGCGAACGGAAATTTTAATGGTTGCGTAAGGCGGAGCTACGACAGTTCCGGGAACACCGTCCTTATCCTGATACTTAACATGCTCAAATCTCACTTGGAACTCGGTATCGTCCTTGGTAAGAGGTGCAGTGGACCAAGTGAGGTACTTGGTAACGTCTTTTTTGGCGCCGTTTGAATAGTGCGCTATAACCTGCATACCGGTGGCGTCAAAGGTTTCACCGACCTTATAAGAGGTCTTATCGGGATTTTTTGCAACCTCAAGCTTCTCGATTTGGCAGCCCAGCACCATAAGATATGCACTGTCGTTCTTGAAGTAAACAAAGCCGTCGGCATCCACCACAGGTGTGCAAATGCAATATTGCGCCTGAGCGTCATAAGGAGTAAAGAGCACCTGCGGGGTCTGATAGGTTTCGGTGCTGCCGTTGCTCGGATTGTAATAGGTTTCGGTATTGGTTCCGTTTACAGGCTCGGTAGCGCTGGGTCTGTCGCAGAGAACGCGAAGCTTGCCGGGGGTAAAGTTATCGAACATATAGATGTAAACAGAACCGTCGCCCTTATCGTATGCGGTGGTGAGCACGGCGCTGGTCTGAGGATAGCCCTGAGTGGGAACGCTGTAAGCGATTTTCCATTCGTTAAGATCAATAACGGTTATATTGTGTCCCGAATACATACCGAACTGAGAAATGCCGGAAACACCGACATATGCTCTGCCGTTGTAAACGGTGGGGGTGCTCGTGCTCATGGGAGGATTTTTCAAAATATTGTGATAGTTGTCAAGCTGAAGCGATCTCAAGGTTCCCTCAAGAATATCGCCGGTAGTTTCGTTGACTTCAACGGAATAGAAATATCCGCCCTTGGAGGTGAAATAGAGCTTGCCGTTGTCATGGGTTATGCAGCATCTTATATCGCCGGGATAAGGCATGGTAATAGAATCCGCAAGCTTGCCGGTTTTCTTATCCAAAGAAAGCAGCGAGGCGTATCCGGTTACATAGCCGCTTTTGCCGTCGTCGGTTCCGATGAAGAGATAGTTTTCGCCGATGTAAGCTTCCGCCCAATAATAGCCGCCCTGCTTTGCATAGGTCCAAGTGGCGAGCTTGGCTTCTTTTTGGTCGTTGGGGTCTTCGTCGGTTACGGAAATGCAGACATAGTTGCAGGTTTTAGTTTCACCGCTCCAAAATCCGGTGTAGATATAGCCGTTGTCGTAGGTAATGGGGCAGTTGGGCTGACCGCCGCGAATATCCTTGTAAACCCAAAGAGATTCAAGGGTGTCTGCGTTGAAGGCCTGAATTCTTCCGTTGTTGAGACCTACAAAGAGCATACCGTCCGCATAGGTGGGCGGAACAATGGCAAATGCCGAGTTGGCAACCATCTTTGCGGAGGCAACGATTTCGCCGCTTATTTTGTCGACCTTAAAGAGGTTGGTGCTTGCATAGCAGTAGATGTAATTGTCCACGATTATAGGTGAGCTGGCCGCGCCGGTGCCGTAACCGTCGCCGATTTTCTTTGCCCAATAGAGCACGGCATCGTTGCCGGTTGTGGGCGTCTTGTAGTCAATAACGCCGTTGTTGTTGGAGTCGTAGCGGAAGGACGGCCATTCCGCAAACAGCTTCTTGAAGCTGGTTTCCGGCGCTCTTTCAAGCGTTACGGAAACTGTTTCGTCCGCTTCGGCGGTATAAGAAATACTCTGGCTTACATAGCCGCTTGCGGTTACGATGCAGGTGTAGGTCTGCCCTTTTACAAGCGGAAAAGCTCCGCCTTCGTCCAGAATTCTCTCTTTGGAGCCGTCGGTTACAAGAACCATTGCTCCTTCGGGAGAGACATTGAAGCTGACGGAAACGGTGTTCCCTGCCGCCGGCGCAAGCATCTTGTTCTCCTCGGCGGGCTGTTCTCCCTGCGGCTCGGAAGGTTCCTCGCTTTCGGGAGCATTTTCCGCGGGTGCGGTATAACCGCCGTTTTCGTCGAGATTAAGCGCGGGAATATCTGCGGCGAGCGCGGTTACGGACGGCAGAAGAACCATCGTGAGGCAAAGAAGAAGTGCTAAAGCTGATTTTAGAAAATTACTTTTCATTAAAAAATCCTCCGGTATAGCTTATTTGATATATAAACACTTTATCCAACGGTTTAACAGTCTTTGGCCGGTGTTCCATCGTTTTTTGCAGAATTCGAGCATTTTGGCACTGTATTCAAAAACTGAGCTGCGCTGTTCTAAGGTCATTTGATGTTCACTGAAAAGCGCCTCTTTGTTTATGGCAAAAGCGCTGTCGTAATTCATATCGCGCAGCGCTTCCGGCGGAACATCAGCGTGCCGCCGCAGCATTTCTGCATATCCAAACTGCATGGCGATGGCGGATTTGTTATCCGCTTTTTCGATGGCATCAAGCTTTGCGCAAAGGCGGCGGCGCTTCATAATAATATATACTATAAAAGCGATCAGTGCCGCGATAAGCGGGAAAATAAGATAAACAGCGTTAAAGCGGAAGGAATTTTGCAGTTCGGTAAGTTTATCTTTGTTTTCTTTTTTAATTACATTGGTTATGGGCTTATCACTTTGGTAATAGAGCTTTCCGCTTTCACCGGAGAAGCTGAACGCCGCCTGCTCCAGCTCATCATCCATATATCCGGGTGTTGTTTCAAACGGAACCCAGCCCACACCATCGAGATAATACTCAGCCCATGCGTGAGCGTGGCTTTCGTCAAGGGTTATAACGGCGTTTTCGCCGTAGGTAGCGGCTTCTGCAGCGGAAATGAAGTACCCCTCCACATATCGTGAGGGAACTCCGAAGTAGCGGAGCATTGCCGTGGCGGCGGTGGCGTAGTGGACGCTGTATCCGCGGTTGCTGCTGTCAAGGAAGTACTTGAGAAAATCTGTATCTCCGTTCGGAGTAACAGCTTTTTCGTCGTACTCAATGTTGCTTTCAAGGTAGTTTGTAATGGTTTCAATTATCTCGGTGAAAGTAAGCGCCGAGGATTCATCTTTTAAGTGGTAAGAAATTGCTGCCTCCGCCGTTTCCGGCAGGTCGAGGTAATTTGCATAGACAAAATCGCGATAGGCGCTTTCGCTTGTGATATAATCAGCAATTTTTTCGGAGCTTTTTTGGCTGTTAGAAAGTTCGATCTGCGCTTTGAAAATCTCCGCAAGCCCGATTGGCGCGTATTCGGCGGAATAAGAACTGCCATTTGCGAAAACGGTGCTGTCGCCGATAAGCGAAGCGTCAAGCATGCCGCTGTCCGCAAGCGAATACGGAACGAAGGCATATTTCTTGCAGGCGGAAAGATTTTTCACTTCGATTTTTTTGAGCACAGCGGAATCTGCAAGTGAGCATGCAGCAGCATTTTCACTTTGAGCATAGAATCCGTTTTGGTGAAGCCAAAAGAAAGTGTCTTTGTATTCTGCAAGGGTTTCTTTCGGGAGCGCCGTCCAGCGCTGTCCGTCATAAACTTCGCCCACAAAGCCTTTTATATAGAGCTTTTGCGGCTGCTCGATTTTGATTTCAAGCGCGGGAGCGTCGGAAGTGCCGCGGGATTTGAGATTGTGCAGATTCCCTTCCGGCATGGAGTTTGAACCGCTGTCATAGAGAAGCGAGTGAACGGCATCGTCAATGGCGGAGTGAAGACTGCCGCTGGTGTCACTTATGAGGTATGCCGGAAGCAGCGCCGCGCCGCTGCAAATGAGTACAAACGTGAGCACCGCAGCGGAGGTCTTAATGTCGGCGGCGGAGTGGTTCACTGGTATGAAAATGCCAAGGCAGAGCAGAATCATTCCGAAAAAGAGCAGGAAAAGATATACTCCGGTGCTCAAAAAACCGCATGAGCATCCGATTATTGCGACTATTGCAACCGGAATTATCGGAACAATGCTTTTCGTGCTCACGGCGGTGCTCAAAAGCAAAACCGTGAATGCGGCGATTATCGTAAACACAATTTCGGGCAAAGCGGAGCCTTCCGCAGAAAAATCAAGGTATATCTTTCCTGTTTTGAGCGAAAGAAAATCGAGAAAATCGTTCGCCATAAGGAACATTCCGCTTTTCGTCATTACGCTGAGTATCAGCGCGAGCATAATGCTCAGCGCTGTAAAACCAAGCGCAATATACCGTCCGATTTTTTTGAGCACGAGCACGGCCACACAGATAAGCGCCGCGCCAATGGCGATAATTACATAATTTTTAACCGAAGCGAAACCTTCACCAAATAAAAGCAAAAACGCTGCGCAGGAAAGAACAGCACCCACCGTTGCAAAAAACTCTGCGGTGGCGTTTGAGTATTTGATATTTTTGCTTTGAACAATATTTATGTTTTTTTCTGTCATATTGCAAGCTCCAATAGATTAAGGCTTTCCTGGTAGAAATCCGGATTGAATGTAACCGCACCGTCTATGGGAACGGATGAACACAAAACCGGGGTTATGCTGCTTTTTGCGGAAAAATCCTCAAATCCGTCCGGAATGGATTTTGATATATATATTATTTTGCTGAAATTTGCGTTGCCGAAGCTTTCAAAATACTGCCGCGCGCCGGAAATTTCGGTTTCCGCTCCGCTTTTAAGAATCTGCGGAATGGCAGTTATTAGCTCCTCGGTTGAAGTTACGCTTTCGGTAAAGCAGTTCTTATTTTCATTCCAACCAAGGGAGAACGGCGTTCCCTGCCGCGCAAGCGCCTGGCAGATGGAAGCAGTAACCTCCGCCATAGCGTCGGCTTCGTTTGCAGAAAAGCCGTCTTCGGCGTATTTATCCCAAAAAACAAAGGTGGATTTTTGCACGGGAAGGCTTGCTTCGCGCACAATGAGTTTGTCAAGCTTCTCTGAAAGCTTCCAATGAATCTGCTTTATGCTGTCGCCGGGGACATACTCGCGAAGCTGGAACGTTTCGGAATAGTCATTGCCGTTTTTATCGGGAGAATAGCTTTCGCTGTCATCAATAGCGATTGGCATATTGTCGAAAACAAGAGTCATATCGAAGGTATCCGGTAAAACGGTGCATTTTGCTTCGGAACTGGCAAAGCCTTTAACTTTGAATGGGATAAAGCCGAAAAAATCGGTAAGATATATTTTTTCAGCCTTCACTTCGGTATAGCCGCAGTTTTTGAAGCTGCACGCAAAGTTCGCCGCAGCTTCCGACTTCGCAGAGCAGAACACCGGAATAAATTTTTCTTCCCTTTCCCCTGTCATATTATTCTTTGCAGAAACGCAGCAAAGAACTTTAATAAAGGTAAAAGGAGAAGCGTTGTTTATAACGAGCGTTCCTTCGGCAGCGGCGGATTTTTTCACGCTGGCAGGAAGTTTTATCGCGGCGGAAAAGTATTTTCCGGAAAATACGCAAATTAGGTACGACACAAGCGAAATTAAAAGCATCGTAAAGAAAAGCACTGCGGCAACCGCCGAGCCGGAAAATGCGAACATCACGATAAAGATAATCTCTGCCAAAAGCCATAGCAGTAACGACAGAATCAAATTTTTTTTCATTTTACAGAAAACTCCGTAACATCAGGCTTTTTAACGCTTTTCAGAATGTCGCCGAGAATTTCTTCGGCAGAAAGTTCGTGCAGGCGTGCCTTTGCTTCAAGCACAAGACGGTGCGCGCAAACATCAGTGAACACCGCGGCAACATCGTCGGGCGTTGTGTAGTCGAGCCCTTCGAGGAAGGCATGAGCCTTCGCCGCACGGCAAAGGGCAAGTGCGCCACGGGGGCTTATGCCAAGCTGAACATACTGATTGTGACGGGTTTCTTCAATAAGCTCGGAAGCGTAGGCGTAAACAGCGTCCTCAACAAAGGTGTTTTGAACCTCCGCAATCAGCTTATTGAGGGTTTCTTTGTTTGTAATAGGAACAACCTTGTCAAGGGGATTTTCGTGGTGGCGTTCTTTCATAATTTCAATTTGGCTCTTCATATCCGGGTAGCCCATGCTGGTGCGAATAAGGAAACGGTCAAGCTGAGAGCTGGGCAGCAGCTGAGTTCCGGCGGAGCCGACTTGGTTCTGAGTCGCGATTACGATAAAAGGCTTCGGCAGGTCGTGGGTAACGCCGTCAACGGTAACATGGCGCTCCTCCATAGCCTCAAGCAGCGCGGACTGGGTTTTGCTCGAAGTACGGTTGATTTCATCCGCAAGCAACAAGTTCGTCATAACCGTGCCGGGCTTGTACTCAAGCTTTCCGCTTTGTTTATCATAAACGGAAAAGCCGATTATGTCGGAAGGCATGGTGTCGGAAGTGAACTGCACGCGCTTGTTATCAAGCCCGAGAACTTTGGAAAAAGCCATTGCCATGGTGGTTTTGCCAACGCCGGGCACGTCCTCCATCAGGATATGTCCCTGGGCAAGAATCGCCATAAGAACCTTTTCGATGATATCGTCCTTACCGATAATTACTTTTTTAATTTCACTTTGAATCTGCACAGCAAGTTCGTTCATTTTTTCTGTCTCCTTAAACTTAGGTGAAGTCGTATAATCTTTTGCCATCGCGGGCTTTTATCATGGAGCAAAGAGCAAGAATCGCCTGCTCCGTTGCGATTGCATCGCTTTCTTTGGAATCAAGGTTGTGGGAGAAGCTGCCGTCCGAAAGACGGAAGCTCATAAGTGCGTGAAAAACGGAATTTCCGTTTTTGACGAAGCGTTCGTCGGTTTTGGGGTCAAGTCCAAGGGAGCAAAGCGCGATTATAACCTGAGAGCAACTTTCGGAAGAAACATTATCCCAGTTGGTGAAGCTGCCGTCGTCGTTCTGCGCGGCGGAAAGCATGGAAAGCGCCTTGTCAATGGCAGTATAAACCTCGCTTTGACCGGAATACGGCGCAAGCGCCTGAATAGCCATTGCGGTTATATCAACGTCGGATTTGCCTTTCATAATGCCGAATCCGCCGTCTTCCTCCTGATTTTTGAGCAGTGCATTAATTAGATATTCGCGGGAATAACGTGCGCTGTTCGGAACGGTGAAATTGCCTGCATCAAGGGTGATGAGCGCGTAAATATAAGCGTTGTTTCCCTGCGCGCCAATGTCCTCTCCGCCGAAATTATAGGTTCCGTCGGCAATAAGATTCACCGAATTGCCGTTTGCATCGGTGCCAAAGCTTTCGGGGTTGCCGCCAAGCGCCATTACAGTAAGCGCAATGCGGTGCCATTCGGTTGCTTTGGAACGGTGAAGGTATCCGTCCGTTTCGTAATGCTCGGTAACGTAGGTTTGGAGCGCGGAAAGATATGCGTCATAATCTTCATCAATGTCAAGCATTGCAAATGCCATTGCAGTCCAGTCGCAGACGGAAGTTCCCGCCGGGAAGTTTTCGCTGTCGGAAAGGAGCTTGCCTGCTACATCAAACAGCTTTTTCTGAGCACTCGCAGCGGTGTTTGCCGTGTCAAGAAGCACGTCCCCTGTGGAAGCAGGCTTTCCGCTGCAAGCGGAAAGCAGCATAAGCATGGACATCAGCAGTGCAATTATTTTTTTAAATGTGATTTTCATGGTTGCTCCTCCTCATTATCGCCGCCGCCGGAAGGACCAAGCGCCGGGAGCGTTTCGGTATAGACGTCACCGCATTCGGTGCAGGAATACAGAATGTAGCCATCCTCTGTTTCTGTAGGCTCAACGCGGTCAACTTCAACGTAGTTGTGTTCGTGACCCTCGGATGGAAGAATTTCGGTATATGTGCTTTCGCACAGTGCGCAGGTGTAGACAACATAGCCGTCTTCATACGGAGTCGCGTCAAAACGCTCGGTTTCGACATATTGGTGCTCAAATTCGGTATATCCGCCGTTCACCCACATTCCGCAGTAGCTTGCCAGTCTGCCGTAGCCGCCACCGGAGGTGCTGCCGCCTATATCCTTGCCGTAAGCAAGAGTAAAACGCAGACAAAGGGTATCGCCGTCGGAAAGTTTATATTCAGAAAGACCTTTGCCGGGATAAAGCGACTCGTTTATGGAGTACATCCAGCCGGAACCCATAGTAAAGTCAAATTCGCCGATGCTGTTTGCTCCGCAGGGAGAGGAAATTGTAATTCCGTCGGCAACAATTTTGTCCCAAAGATCCGATGGAACGGCAGCGCCGCTTCCGATACCGGCCTTGCTGATTGAGCGGATATAAAAGCCGACTTTTTCGTTGCCGTCATAAGTTGCGGTGTATCCCCTTGCGCCAAACATTTTAAGAATGGATGCTGCTGCGGTTTCGCCGCTTACAATTTGGCACTGATAGGTTTCGATTACACCAAGGCCGATTGTTGTGGCGTCAATGATTATTGTTGCGGTGCCGATGGATTCGCCGTCTTTCACTCCGCGGAACTTTACGGTATATTCAACGTATGTGGAATTTCCATCATCGTCCCACGCAAGAACGGTTACAAGGTATTCGTCCTGCTCATTTCCGCTGTCAGGAAAATACAGGTCGTAATGATAGGTTCCATTGCTGCCTGTTGGCATTGAAACCACAGTTCCGTTCAAGGTAACTTCAATATGGTTTGAGTATATAGGCTGGCCACTGCCGGTTTTGGCTGTTACATTGAATGTATAATAACGGTTTTTAAGCTCGGTAACACCGTCAAGGCTCGTCCAGATTGACGGAGGATTGTCGCCGACGGTGTTGTTGTTTCCATCCGCCTTTGTTGCCTGATAATTTATCGTGTACTGAACTTCGGAAATAACATCGCTGCCCTTGCGCAAATAAATTGTTATGTAGTTTTCACCAAGGGTGAGCTTTGCACTGTAATCATCGCCGCTTGCGGTGAGCCACTTGCCATTCGGGCTGTTGCCGTTCACGATGTTGACCTTTAGGTTGTTATCATATTCGCCGTTTTCCACATAAGCGAAAAATCCGAACATATCGTTTGAAATTTCGCTTTTAGTAACAATTTTATTTTCAAGGTCGGTAACGATCGCCGGTCCTTCGGAATCGATATCGCCGCCGCTGTTACTTCCGTTTCCGCCGGAGGAATTGTTGCCGCTTGTGCCGTCGCCTTTTCCGGAACCGCCGCCGTTTTGGCTGCCGGAGATATCTCCGTTTTTGTTACCGTCACCGGGGTCGTCAACAACATAGTCGATAGATGGCTTTTCTGCGCCGTTTTCGTCCTTATCGGTTTCCGGTGTTTTGTTGTCCTCTTTTTGAGTGTCGTTATTTTTTATGTTGTCGGGTAGATTGTTGCGGTTTGGGTTTTCGCTGCTTTCGCCGGAGGAATCTCCCCTGCCGTTTGAATTTTCGGAATCGCCGTTTTCCCCTTCGGAAAGCTTGTTTCCGGAATTTTCGCCGTATATTATCTCCGGCTCAAGGTCGGTTTTGCTCTCTTCGGAAATCGGGTTCTGCGGAAAGATTCTTTCCGCATTTGCGGCAAAGCCGGAAAACACCGCTATTGTTATTACCGCAAGCAGAACGCTTGCAATTTTGAGAAAATGCTTTTTAATAAACATAGCTTTGAACTCCGTAAATTTTTCAAAAAAATAAGGCTGCGGCGATTCTTTCAAAATCGCCACAGCCGTTTCTGTGCAGCAAGCGCTCCGTAAAAATTCCAAATGCACCGTTGGCGGAGCTTCATCCAAGCAGGTCTTCTGACTTGCGCATCAAAGAAACGCTCGCTCCTTCCCACGAAAAAAATCGCAGTGGCAGGCTTTACAAAGCCAATACGAGCGCCCTCCACGCTTACAGCGGCGGCACCGTTCGGGATTTTCACCCGATTCCCTATTCTTCCGCAAAATGCGGACACTCAGATAAGATATATAATTATATATAATATTATACGCAAAATGCGCAGAATGTCAATATCCGCTCCGACATATATGCCGAATCGGCATAAAGCCGATATGTAAAAAAACATTTTGGCAAAAATAGTTATGGCTTTTTTCAGAATTTATGCTATAATCGGTTTGGGTGATTTGATTTTATGAAGCATGTTATAAATACTGTAAGCGAAAATTACTGGCTTAAAGAATATAAAGACCGTGCAGATATGGATTCCTTTATCAATGAATGCAAATGCGACGGTGTGGAGGTTATCCGCGGCGGAGATGACGACACCGGCATTTATTGTCCGGAAAATGTGGTCGGCGTGCACCTTTATTTCTACCCTAACTGGCTTGATTTTTGGAATAATGATGTGGAAAGTCTTGAGCGCCACTTTGGTTCGCGTGAAATTTGGGAAAATTACTATCGCGCCACAAACCGCGAAGAATTTCTGAAACCGTACCAAGCCGATATGGATTATGCTGAGGCTATGGGTGCGGAATATGCCGTGTTCCACATAAACGATGTTTCCAACGAGGAAATTCTGAATTATGAGTGGGAACACACGAACAAGCAGGTTATAACAGCGGCAGCGGAGATTATAAACGAGCTTACAAGGGGCAGAAACTACCACTTCCGCCTCCTGCTCGAAAACCTGTTCACACCGGGAATGATGCTCCTTAACCCAAACGAAACGGAGCTTATGTTAAGCCTTGTTGACTACGAAAACAAAGGTATTGTTATGGATACAGGCCACCTTATGTGCGCACCGCAGAACATTACAAGCGAAGAACAGGGCATTGATTTTGTGCTCAATACCGTTAAAAAGCACGGCGAACTGGCGCACTACATAAAAGCGCTACACATGCATAAGTCCACCACCGGTGACTATGTTGCCGAACTTAAAAAGCAAACGATAATCCCCGAAAAGGATTTTTACGACCGTTGGGCGCAGGCATACAATGTGATTTTGAATATTGACCGGCACCAGCCATTTACAAATCCCCGCGCACAGGAGATAATTGATCTTGTGCAGCCGGAATTTGTATGCCATGAACTCAGCGCCAAAACCCGTGCCGAAAAGCTTGAAAAAGTGCTTATCCAGATGAAAACGCTGGGAAGGATATAAAAATAGGCAGCCGTTGCGACTGCCTATTTTTATGCCTTCTTAACATAGTATTGCGCCTGAGCGTTCCAAAGCTCGGCATATTTTCCGCCAGACTTAGCAAGCAGTGCCTTGTGGGCACCGTGCTGCACTATGCAGCCTTCATCGAAAACAAGGATTTCGTCACAGAACCGGCATGAAGCAAGTCGATGGCTGATATAAATTGCAGTTTTGCTGCCGGAAATTTCGTTGAATTTGCTGTAAACCTCGTATTCGGAAACGGGGTCGAGCGCGGCAGTGGGCTCATCGAGGATGATGAATGGCGCATCCTTATAAAGCGCTCGTGCAAGGGCAATTTTCTGCGCTTCGCCGCCGGAAATTTCGACGCCGCTGGAGTCAAAATCATGATAAAGATTTGTATCAAGCCCATTTAGCATTGTGGCAAGGCGATCGCCAAATCCTGCCTTTTCAAGGCAGGCGGCAGTTTTTTTGCCGTCATATTTTGCGCCTGCGGCTACGTTTTGACCAAGAGAAAACGCAAACAGCCGAAAATCCTGGAACACCACGGAGAAAATCGAAAGATATTCGTCATAGTCGTACTTTTTGATGTTCACTCCGTTGAGCAGGATTTCGCCCTCGGTGGGGTCATAAAGACGGCAGAGTAGCTTGATAAACGTGGTTTTGCCGCTGCCGTTCATGCCTACAACCGCAAGCTTTTCCCCTACCTTGAACTTCAGGTTCACATGGCGGAGGGCATATGCTTCCGTGTTCGGGTATTTGAACGAAACGTCGCGGAACTCGATATAGTATTCGTTGTCGTCGCGCTTTTCTACCGAAAGAGTGCCTTGATACATGGGGTTCGGAATGTCAAAATACGAGAAAAAGCGCTTGAGGTAGCCGTGGTTGACAAGCGAAAGCTGAAGCGTGCTCACAACGCCGGAAATTGCGGTGAGCAGCAGCATGATGCAGGAAACGTACTGCGCGATTGAACCAACAGAAAGCCCGCCGCCAAGCGCCGCGTAAATAAGCAGCAGATATACGCCAAAGCGCAGCATATAGTTCACAAGCGTGGAAATGAGGTCAAGTCCGGCACGGCCGAAGGTTGCCTTTGCTTCGCGCTTATAAAGATTGAGCATAAGCCCTCTCGAGAACTTTTCAAGGGACTCTCTCATACTGTAAAGGCGAATATCTTTACCGCTATTGTAGTTGGTAATATAGCCATTATATTTGTCGGCTCGGATGTTTTCTTCAACGCAGCTTGAGAAAAACTCGTTCATAAGCTGCGAAGATTTCTTGGTGGTGAACATGCTTATCAGCATTGTCACAATAATTCCGCCAACAAGCGCAAGCTTTGCCCATGCGGACACTGAATCTATGAGGAAGAACGAAATTGTAAGCGAAACAGAAGAAATTATCTGCACAATGTTACGGGTAAACCTGTTCAGGCAGCCCGCAAGGTAGAAAAAGTTGTATCCTGTCTGGGTTTCGCTTTGTATTCTTTCACGCAAAAGGGCTACACTTCTGTCCTCGATGGATGAATATGCAAGCTCCATAGCTTTTTCGGCGTGCATCCATTCGCTGGAATGATAAATTTCTTCAAAGCCGATGTCATAAAGCGTTTGCAGCCAGCCGTTTATAAGGCTGAGCAGCGCAACAATGCCAACAATAAGCGCCGCATAGGTCGCAAGGGTTTTTATGCCCGCTCCGGCGGCAAGTGCGTCGATAAGGCGTGCGGAAAAGTAAATCGGTACATACGGCAGTACCGCAGTGATGATGCTCTTCAAAATGGAGCTTACGAAGAACTTTTTGTTCAGCGAATAAATAAGCTTTACGCTGCGTGCGCTTATGTTAAGGTGTTCTTTAAGTGTCATTGTTGCTCGCCTCCTTTATAATCGTCGCGGTACCAGCAGCTTTGGATTTCGTACAGCTTCGAATATTCGCCACCACTCGCAATAAGCTCGTCGTGGGTGCCTTCCTCGGTGATTTTGCCGCCGCTGAGGAACAGAACCCTGTCGCAGAACTGTGTTGAAGCAAGGCGATGAGAGATAAACAGCGAGGTCTTCCCTGCCGTCATGTCGCGATAGTGAAGATAGATTTCATTTTCTGCGATCGGGTCAAGGGCGGCGGTGGGCTCGTCAAGGACGAGCACCGGCGCGTCTTTATAAAGGGCACGCGCCATCATAAGCTTCTGCGCTTCGCCGCCGGAAAGCTCAATGCCGTCTTTGTTCACCTGTTTGTCAAGCTTTGTGTCGATTCCGTCGGGCAGCGAATCTATTTTTGTGCCAAGACCCGCCTTGCGCATACATTCTTCCGCGCGGCGTTTATCAACTTCGCCGCCAAGAGTGCCCGCAACCGTTTCCGCAAGGGAGAAAAACGCCGTCTGCACATCTTGGAATACCGGAGAGAACAGCCGATAGTAATCGTCGCGGCAAAAGTCGTTTACGGAAACGCCGTTTATTTTAATGTCGCCGGAGGTGGGCTTGTAAAGCCCGCAAAGCAGCTTTACCAAGGTGGTTTTGCCTGCGCCGTTCATACCCACAAGGGCGATTCGCTCGCCGGGGCGAAAAGTGAAATTTATGTCGTAAAGGGTGTTATTTTCTGCGCCGTCATAACGGAAGCAGACGTGCTCAAAGGTAATTTCCGGTGCGGAGGAAATAAAGTCGTCCGCATGGGCTTTGCCGCTGCCGTCGCAGTCGGGCAGGTCGAGGTATTCGCGAAAGTCGCAGACTTTTAGGCTTGCCGCCTGCATGTCGTTCCACGCAGTCATAATGTTGCCGATGTATGTTGCAAAGTTCGAGATTGCGGCAAAATAGAGCACAAACTGGTCAACGGTTATCTCGCCGCGCAGCGCCATGGAAATTAGCACGGCATATGCTGCGCCGTCCCGCACAAGGATTATCGCAATATCCACAATGCGGTTCACAAAATTGCGGTAGTTAAGCCTTTTTAGCCACACGTCGCTTTCCTTGAAAAGGTCATTATATATCTCACGCAGCCACTGCGCCATACCGTAAACGCGGATGTCCTTCGCAGCAGCAAAATCGCTTGCCCGCTGCGTAACATAGCTTATTTTTTTGTCTATGTCGGTGCGTTCGGCGCGGGTGTTGTATTCGTACTTCTGATATGCGCGGACACAAAGCCAGTTTATCGCGGGCAAAACGGTCAGCAGCACCACAAGCCACGGGCTTACGAAGGAAATAATCGTTCCGAACATAAAATAGCAGAGCACATTCTTTATAATTTCCATGCTTTGAATTGGCATTTCGCAAAGCGGAACTTTGCCGTTTTGCATCCATGTTGCGGAACTGCCGCGGGTAGCAAGGTCGCGCACGGATTTCTTCTCGTATTCCTGATAAAAGCAGCTCATGCTTTTTTGCTCAATCAAAAGGCTTTGGCTGTAACGGTATTTGCTCATGTATGCTTCGAGCACGGTTGAGCAGAACCCCTGAAGCGCAGCCGCAGCGAAAGTAAGTGCAATAAGTACGCCAACTGCGACTGCCGCGTGGGCAAAGGTCTGCTTTTGCGTAACTTCCGAAACCACCAGCGCCGGAAGCTTTATTTCGCTCCACGAAATAAACAGCGCAAGCGGCACGCCCGCCGCCATAAGCCAGAAGGACTGCGGCGCGTTTTTAAGCATTCCGCGAAAGCTCCAGATTGCATTGCTCCATGCAGAACGGTAGGGCTTTTTCTTTTGTTCGTTTGTATTTTTCAAAGCGAATCGCTCCTTTCGTTTTTCTATGTCCCAATTATAGCACGGAGTTTTTGCAAAAAGAAAATTCGTGCACCAACTGCATTTCTGAGTGCACGAATTGCAATTATTCCACTGCGGGAACGAGAAATTCGGAAGTAAAAGCGCCGTCCTCGCTGTTATATTTCACCCAGCCGCCGTGCTCGTTAAGCACGGTTTCCGCCCGGTGAAGCCCAAATCCGTGAGCACTGCCCTTGCTCGTTTTAAAAAGCGATCCAAGCTTTTGCTTTTTCGCGCCGGCGGAATTGAGCATGTAAAAATAGAGCATATTCCCTTTCATATGCAGCGAAAGGCGGATGAACTTTTCGCCCTCGGCGCTGCGGCAGGCTTCGATGGCGTTATCAAGCAGGTTGCCGATGATAATGCTCAGCTCAAGGTCGGTAAGCGTAAGGTTATCGGGAATGTTCGCGTCAACGGTGACGGAGATTCCTTCCGCTTTTGCGCCTGCGATTTTTGCGGAAAGAATTGCGTCAACGGTGACGTTGCCGGTTTTGAGCAGCGTATCAACATTTTGCAGCGTTTGGTCAAGCTGGTCGATATACGCAATGGCGCGGTCAATTTCACCCGCTTCAAGCTGACCCTTCAGCGCCTGCAAATGGTGGTGAAAATCGTGCTTGTATCCGCGCATTTCGTTATGAATGCTCCGCACTTCCTCAAGGTGGCGCTTTGCCTGCTCCTCCTGCATTTCCACAAGCTTTAAGTATGTTCTTTTGAGCACGGCTTTCGCCTCCTTTCAGTTTCGCACGATGAATGCGCGGTTTATTTCATCGTATTTTCCGCGTGCAACGGGAACCTCCGTTTTGCCGCAAAGAGTCACCGCGCCGCGCCCGATGCGCGTTACCGCTTTCAGGTTTACAAGGTACGAGCGGTGCACGCGGAAGAAATCTTCGCTAAGCTTTTGCTCAAAGGCGGAGATATTTTCCTTTATTTTGTAGTCGCGGCTTTTGGTATGAATCACTATGTCGTGGAGGAAGGATTCGACGTAGAGAATGTCGGATTCGTAGAGCTTTACGGTTTCTCCCTCACAGGAAATGACCACATAGGGCGGCTCCTCCGCAAGCTTTTCCGCCGCTTTGAAAAGCACTTCGCAAAGCTTCTCTTTGGCAACGGGCTTAATCAGGTAGTGCAGTGCGTCAACCTCGTACCCTTCGCCCACAAACTCAAAATGCGATGTGATAAAGATAATTTCCGCGCGGCAACCGCCGCTGCGCAGTCGCTTTGCAAGCGCTATGCCGGAAAGCTCCTTCATCTCCACGTCAAGCAGCAGAATGTCAAAGGCGCCGCCATTTTCATACGCGAACAAAAGCGCTTCCGCACTGGGAAAAGCCTCGACGCTGCACGAAATTCTGCTGTTTTCGCTCCAGTCGGCGATTATGCCGCGAAGATATTCGATCTGTTCCTGTTCGTCGTCGCAGATTGCAATGCGATAGTTCACGCGGCGCCCCCCTTTTTGAGATTATCTGTATGAATTATAGCACGGCGGCACGCTTTTTTCAACGCCGTAAATAAAAAGCAGCTTCACCGTTTTAGGTAAAGCTGCTGTTTGTATTCGTAGGACAACCACTGGCTCTGCCAGTGGAAAAAAAGCTTTAGCTTCAAGCATCGAGCGAAGCGAGTCGAGAATAACAATCCAAAAAATTCGTATGCACTCGATAAAAACAGCAAATGCCCGTTTACGGGCGGCGGGGCATTTGATGCAAGTGAAAAATCATTCAGTGCATCTTTAGATGCCAGCCGGTAAAAAGCCCTTCTAGGGCTTATTCAAGCCTCCGGCTTAGCCGGAGGTTATGACTATTTAACATTTACCGAAATTCCGAGATCTCTGCCAAGGTCGCAGGTGTACTCAAACTTGAGCACGTCGCCGCGTTCCACCTTGTACTGCCCGCAGCCGTAGTTCGGCGACCAGCCGTTCACGGAATAAATCCAGCCGGAAAGCCCGCCGCAGTCAAACTCATAGAGATTATAAATTCCCTCGATGTACTGAAGGCCCTTTGTGCCGCTGTATTCCATGTGGATGCCGTTTGATTTTGCGATCCGGGCGAGTACGTCAAAAACGGTTTCGCCATCGGTGTATTCCACCTTTGTTTCCGGCAAAATCACACCGTCATCCGGCAGAAAAGCATAAGCTTTTTTAGCCTTAAGACCATAATCTATCGCGGTTTTACAGTTTATGCTGATATAGCATATATATTCGTCGGGACGGCTTTCAGGCTCGTTTCCGGCGGCTTTTTTTGCCGCTTCAATTTCGCTTTCGGTAAGGAGCCAGCCTCCGGTTTTGCCGCTATCCGGGTCGGCTTCGTTTTTGCAGCCGCAAAGCAGCAAAAGCATGGCAAGAAGAATAGCTATAAGCTTTTTCATTTTTCTGCCTCCGCTTCATCAAGCTTTATTTCGGAATATTCAACGGGTTTTCCGTCGTCGAACACGATTTTATATCCCTCGCAGGGGCGGGGCTGCCACATATAGAAATACTCTCGTCCGCCGTCCCCCGGGAAATACTCCTGCATAAGCGAAGAGATAATTCCGCCGTGGCAGATTATTATGCAGTCGCTTTTGCAGTATTCGTCCATGGCGATTTTGGCGCGGGCGAACATTATGGCGCCGCTTTCTCCGTTGGGGCAGTAATTATGCCAATTGTCTCCGGAAATCCAAAGCTGATATTCGGGAATATCTTTCAGTTCGTCATATGATTTCATTTCAAAGTTGCCGAAGTTCACTTCGTTGAGGCGTTTATCGGAAATATCCGGCTCCTTGCCGTATATCTCAAAAAGCGTCTGCTTTGTGCGGGAAAGTCCGCTCGTTATAAGGCGAAAACCCTGCTCGTCGGGGTAAATTCCCGCTTCGCGGCGCTTTTTCAGCGCCTCTATCCCCTCCGGAGCAAGCGGAAGATCCGTGCTGCCGTAATAAAGACGGCGCTTGTTTCCCTCGGTTATGCCGTGGCGAATAAGATAAATCGTATTTTTCATTTGAGCACCATCGGAATTTTGCAGAACACACGGGTTACATGCTCACTATTCTCCGCAAGCTTTATGAGCAGGCGGCCGTTTGCCTCTCTCCATGCCCGCTCCGTCTTGCCCACGGGAACAACTCCGCAGGAAATATCATCGGAAATCACAACGCCGTGCTCAAGATTTTTTGAGTGCTCAAAAAAGTGCTCGGCGGGTTCAATACCGTGCTCAATGCACCAATAGCTGTAACGCTCAATATGAGAAATGCACTTTTTATCGAAATCAATGCTTCCGTCCTTATCGCAGACGCAGATATCATCGTCGGAAAGGCCGAAATGTTCTTTGGCAAATTCGGTTTTCCCCTGATACGCTCCGCCGATTATAAGTTCCATAAAATCACTCCTTACTTAAAAAAGCATCATGGCGATTACACCGCAAAGCTCCGCCATGGTGGTACCGAGTCCGGTTACATCGCCGGAAAAGCCGTCAAGCTCCTTAAATGTGTATGCGGTAAACGCAATATATCCGAGCACGGTGGCAGAAACCGCCCCTACGCCGGAAATTCCGAATACAAACCAGCCGATTGCAAAGCAGGCGGCTAAAATCAGCGCAAGGGTCGCAATATTGCCCTTGCTTATTCCCTGCTGAAAATTGCCGGCGTATTCGCTGTGTCCCATGGGGCGCAGGGTGGAAACTCCTATGGCGCTGCAAGCTCTTGAGGCGGTAGCCACGAGCACCAAAGCCCAGAGGTTTTCGCTTCCGTCAAAGGACGCGAACGCCGAAAAGCCCACAAGCAGCAGCATGGCAAGGCTCATTACGGCGAAAGAGCCAACATGAGAATCCTTGAGTATTTCGCGCTTCTTTTCAATGGGGCGGCGAGAGAAAACCGCGTCGCAGCAGTCCATAAATCCGTCAAGATGGATTCCGCCGCTCAGCCAGTACGGCAAAAGAGTGAGTATTGCGGCGGTAAAAATCGCCGGACAGCCGAAATGGCGCATGAGCACGCCCACTCCCGCCCAAATCGCACCGATTACGGTTCCCACAAAGGGAAAAACAACGAGCATAAGCGAGCGGACGGAGTCCTCCCAAACATGGGCGAAAGGTGTGGGTATCGCACAGAACATACTGAAGCTCATGCAAAATGCCTTGAGAAGCTTTTTCATAAAAGTTCCGCTCCTTTATAATAGATTGTCTGGCCGCAGCAGAATTCCGCCACAACATCACATTCGGCGGCAAGGCGGCAGTCCACCTCGGCCAAGCCTTTGCGGAACGCCTCCACCCATTCGTCGTAGAAAGCCGCATCGCAATAGATATTGTCGGAAACGAAAATAACGTTCTCCGCCGTGTTTGCGAACGCTATAAGCTCCTTTGCGGTTTTATCTGCGGCGGCGTAATCGGTGCTTCCGTTCATATCGCCGAACATCTCGTTGGTAAGCAGAGCGGTTACGCTGTCAACGAGGTATGTTCCCATGCGGTCGGTTTCGGGCAGGTGCTTTCCGATGTCTCTGCCCCACTCCACCGTATCAAAGCCCCAGCCCGCGCGTTCGTTTCTGTGGCGGGCAATTCGGGCGTTGTCCTCGCCGTCATGGGGTTCCATGGTGGCAAGGTACCAAAGGTGATTTTCTTTGGCAAGCTTTTTCGCGCAGGTCTGTGCGAACATGGACTTGCCGTTTTTGGATCCGCCGGATATAAAAATCTTCATCTCTTCACCGTAAAATTATCGCCTATGCGAATTTCGTCAAGGTAGCTGTCGTTTATGCTTGCTTCCTCAAAGGTTGCCATTTCGTTCATAATCGCATACGCTGCGTCAAGCACGCGGAACATAACCGGACAACCGCTGCCTTCGCCGAGGCGCATTTTGAGCAGCAGAGGTGCTTCCAAACCAAGCTCGTTCACCGCAAGGAGATAGCCGGGTTCAAAGGAAGCGTGGGAGGCTATAAAGTAGTCCTTTGCAGCGGGACAAATGCGTGCGGCTGAAAGCGCCGCCACAACGGAGATAAATCCGTCGATTACCACGGGTATTTTGTGCTCGGCAGCTCCGAGGAACACACCTGCCATGGCGCATATATCAAGTCCGCCGACCTTTGCAAGCACATCAATGGGATCATTGGGGTTCGGCTTATGCTTTTCGATGGCGCCGTCTATAACCTCAAGCTTATGGCGGTACGCATCCTCAAGCAGACCGCCGCCCTTGCCGGCAGTTACGGAGGCGGGCTTTCCGGTGAATGCGGAGAGCACCGCCGCAGAGGTGGTGGTGTTGCCTATTCCCATTTCGCCCACGCCGATGACGTCAACGCCGTCCTCGGCGCATTTATCCGCCATTTCAAGTCCCACGCAGATAGCCTGCTCCGCCTGTTCCCTTGTCATAGCGGGTTCAAGATAGAAGTTTTTCGTGCCGTAGGCGATTTTTCTGTTCACAATCGCAGGGCAGTTATAATCGCTCATAACGCCAACATCCACAACAACGACCTCGTCGCCGAAATGCTTCGCCAGCGAGGACGCGCCGGTCAGCCCTCTGGTGAGGTTTATGGTCTGGGAAAGAGTTACGGACTGAGGTGTGCAGGAAACACCCTCGTCGCATACGCCGTTATCGGCACAGAGCACGATTATGCGGCGTTTTTCCGCTTTGTTATGTATTTTTCCGGTCATTCCGGCAACGCGAATTGACAAATCCTCCAAAACTCCGAGGCTTCCGGGCGGCTTTGCAAGCTGCGCCTGGCGCTCCTTTGCCTTGTCCATAATATTTTTGTCTGCGGGCTTTATATTGCTGCACGCAGCTGTTATTCTGTCGTTCATAGCAAAAAATCCTCCTTGCGGAACATTGATTATTTCATTGTAGCACATACCACGGAATATTTCCATAGTGCATTTTCAAAATAGCAGAAACGTAAGCATATAAGCAAAAACACTGCTTAATCGGCAGTGTTTTTTGCGAATTATTTTCTGATTATTCGACTATAAGCTTTTTGAAAATCTTTTTACCCTTTTTGAGAATAACCTCGCCGTCAAATGCAGTTCTTTCGACGGCGGCAAACACGTCGGTGATTTTCTCGTCGTTTACGGTGATGCCGCCCTGCTCGATGAGGCGCTTGCCCTCGCCTTTGGATTTTGCGATGCCTGCTTTGATAAGCGCATCGGTTACGGCGATTTTGCCGTCGGTGAAGTCGTCCTCGGAGAGAGAAACGGTGGGCATATTTTCGCTGGAAACGCCTGCGGAGAACAGCGCATGGGAGGCTTCGAGAGCTTTGTCCGCCTCCTCCTTGCCGTGAACAAGAGCGGTAAGCTCGTGAGCAAGGATTTCTTTCTTCTCATTTATGCGGCTGTCGTCCCATTTGTCCATTTCATCAATGGTTTCAAGCGGAAGGAACGTGAGCATACGAAGGCATTTCATAACATCGGAGTCTCCGATATTGCGCCAATACTGATAGAACTCAAAGGGAGAGGTCTTTTCCGGGTCAAGCCAAACCGCGCCCTTGGCGGTTTTGCCCATTTTCTTGCCCTCGCTGTTGAGCAGCAGGGTTATTGTCATGGCGTAAGCGTCGTCGCCGGTCTTTTTGCGGATAAGCTCCGTGCCGCCGAGCATGTTGCTCCACTGGTCGTCACCGCCGAACTGCATATTGCAGCCGTAATGGGTATGCAGATAATAGAAGTCGTAGGACTGCATAATCATATAGTTGAACTCAAGGAAGCTCAGACCCTTTTCCATGCGCTGCTTGTAGCACTCCGCACGAAGCATATTGTTTACGGAGAAGCATGCGCCCACATCCCGGAGCAGCTCGATATAGTTGAGCTTGAGCAGCCAGTCGGCGTTGTTTACCATAATTGCTTTATCTTCGCCGAACTCGATGAAGCGTTCCATCTGTTTGCGGAAGCAGTCGCAGTTGTGCTGAATGGTTTCTGGAGTCATCATAGAACGCATATCGGTTCTGCCGGAGGGGTCGCCCACATATCCGGTGCCGCCGCCGATAAGCACAACGGGCTTGTTGCCCGCCATTTGAAGGCGCTTCATAAGGCAAAGAGCCATAAAATGTCCCACATGCAGAGAGTCCGCGGTGGGGTCAAAGCCGATATAAAATCTCGCTCCGCCGTTGTTTATAAGCTCTTTTATTTCTTCTTCGTCGGTAACCTGTGCTATAAGCCCGCGGGCTTTAAGCTCGTCATAAATGGTCATTTGTTTTCCTCCGTTTATATAATTTTTGTTTGCTTAATAAAAAAAGCCCTCCGTCGGAATATCCGACAGAGGGCGAATTATCGCGGTACCACCTCTGGTTCGCTCTGCAAAAGCGCAAAGCCTCTATGCGCTGTAACCGGCGCACCGGACAAGGCCTACTTTTGTTTTCGGCTCTGCCGCTCCGGAATGTAATTCGCAAAACGAACCGCGCGCTTTCTCACACCAAGCCGAAAGCTCTCTTTGCCGCAAATTTCGCCGCTACTTGTTTCCATCGTTGCGTTTGAAATATTCAAAATACTTTGAGATTATAACCGATAAAAATCCTTTTGTCAACCTTTTGAAGCTTCCAAAAGCTCTTTTGCGCTGTTTTTAAGGGAATTTGTGATTTCGCCGCCCATAATTCGCGCAAGCTCGCAGATTTTGCCCTCCTCGTCAAGGGAAATTACAGATGTAAATGTTTTCCCCTTTTCAGTCGCTTTGGAGATAAGCAAATGGTTATCCGCAAACGCCGCCACCTGTGCAAGGTGGGTAACGCAGATTATCTGCCGCCCCTTCGAGGCTTGCTTCAGCTTCTTTCCTACCTTTTGAGCAGCCGCGCCGGATATACCCGTATCCACCTCGTCGAAAATCAGCGTACCCACGTCGTCCTTGTCCGCAAGCACGTTCTTTATGCTGAGCATAATGCGGGAAAGCTCGCCGCCGGAAGCGATTTTCGCAAGGGGCTTGAGGGGTTCGCCTGCGTTTGTGGCAATATAGAACTCTATGCTGTCGCAGCCGGAGTCGGTGAAATCCGTATGCTCGAAGTTTACGCCGAAGCGCACGTTCGGCATATTGAGGTACGAAAGCTCATCCATAACCGCGTGCTCAAAAATCTCTGCGGCGGAAAGGCGCTTTTGCGTGAGCGCGGCGGCCTTTTTCTCGGTCGCTTTTTTGAGCACGGCATATTCTTTATTGAGCTTTTCGAGGCGTTCCTCGGAAAATTCAATGCCGTCAAGCTCCTTTACCGCTTTATCATAGTAGGCGAACATGGCTTCCACGCTGCCGCCGTATTTGCGCTTCAAACGGAATATTTCGTCAAGGCGTTTTTCGGTGCGGTTTTGAAGCTGCGGGTCAAAGTCAAGCTCGTCGGCGCAGCTTTTTACATCGTTTGCAAATTCCTCAAGCTCATAATAGGTGCTCTTGAA
>OQWM01000489.1_pt1 | contig 25129 bp, 14 predicted proteins | sample 1691531 | NCBI WGS metagenome assembly OQWM01 (sample SAMN03418257, study PRJEB22391) | human gut metagenome | biome: human-gut; feature: organic feature; material: feces | host: Homo sapiens | place: Tanzania | collected 2013-01
CCCGCCGTAAATACATTCTCCACATTCGTCTCATATTTACCGGCCTCGGTAGCTACATTCGTTCTCTGGTTTAATTCAACCCCGAATGCCTTGGCCACATACTGCTGCGTACCAAGGAAACCAGCCGCAATCAGCACGATATCCACATCCACGATCTCTTCCGTACCGGCGATCGGCACCATCATCATACGGCCGGACTTCTCATCCTTCTTACTCTCCAGTTTCACCAGCTTTGCCTTACAGAGCTCACCCTTCTCATTCTTGATAAACTCCGTCACTGTCGTAGTATAGATTCGTGGATCATGTCCCCAGAGGGCAATTGCCTCCTCCTGACCATAATCTGTCTTGCAGACCTTTGGCCACTGCGGCCACGGATTATTGGCTGCACGGTTATCCGGTGCCTTTGGCATCATTTCCAGCTGTACCACACTCTGCGCACCCAGACGGATGGCTGTACCACAGCAGTCGTTACCAGTATCACCACCACCGATGACCATAACCTTTTTATTCTTGACATTGACATGCTTGCCGTCCTTTAAATCTGAATCCAAAAGACTCTTCGTCACACCTGTCAGGAAATCCACGGCAAAATAAATTCCCTTTGCATCTCTTCCCGGCACCTTGATATCTCTCGGATTGGAAGCGCCACAGCACAGGACAACACGGTCATATTCTTTCAGAAGCTTTGCAGCGTTGACATTTTCACCAACGTTGGCATTCGTCACAAAATGAATGCCTTCTTCCTCCATGATTTTCACCTTACGGTCAATTACTCTTTTTTCCAGCTTCATATTCGGGATTCCATACATCAAAAGTCCACCGACACGGTCATCTCTTTCATATACGGTAACGGAATGTCCTCTTTTATTCAACTGGTCTGCGGCTGCAAGTCCGGCAGGACCGGAACCGATGATTGCTACCTTCTTTCCGGTACGGACTCTTGGAGGTTTTGCTGTGGCATATCCTTTTTCATAAGCATTTTCAATGATACCATGCTCATTTGCCTTACAGGTTACCGGGTCTTCCCAGTGTCCACAGGTACAGGCTGCTTCACAAAGTGCCGGACATACTCTTGAGGTAAATTCCGGGAAGTTGTTGGTCTTGGTCAGACGGTTATATGCCTGCTCCCAGTTGTTGGTGTACAAAAGGTCATTCCACTCCGGTACCAGGTTATGTAGCGGACATCCGCTGGTCATTCCCATGATATTCATACCAGCCTGGCAGAACGGCACGCCGCAGTTCATACAACGTGCTGCCTGTACTCTTTGTTTCTCTTTTGAGAGAGGGGTATGGAACTCGTTAAAGTTCTTAATACGCTCCTTTGGTGCAACCGCTGCTGCATTCTCTCTGTCATATTCCATAAATCCTGTTGGTTTTCCCATTTTGCGTCCCCTCCTTAATTTCTTGTATTCGCATAAAATGCTTCAATCTGTGCCTGTTCGGAAGACAATCCTTTTTCTTCCATCTGAACAATTGCCATTAACATACGGTTATAATCGTATGGAATTACTTTCTTGAACTTCGGCAGATACTCACTGAAGTTATCTAAGATTTCTTTTCCTTTTTCAGAATTGGTCAAAGCTACGTGTTCTTTAATCATATCTTTTAATTCCATAACATCATATTTGTTTCCGACTTCTTCTGAGAATACCATTTCCTTATTGATTCTGGTATAGAGGTCGTTGTCCTCATCTAATACATAAGCGATACCACCGCTCATTCCGGCTGCAAAGTTTTTACCAGTCTTACCAAGGATAACCACACGGCCACCGGTCATGTATTCGCATCCATGGTCGCCGACACCCTCTACTACTGCAGAAGCTCCGGAATTTCGTACACAGAAACGTTCTCCTGCCACACCACTGATAAATGCTTTACCACTGGTTGCACCGTAAAGTGCTACGTTACCGATGATGATATTTTCATCCTTCTTATATTTCACACCCGCCGGAGCGTAGACAACCAGTTTTCCACCGGAAAGTCCTTTTCCGAAGTAATCGTTGGAATCTCCTACCAGCTCTAAGGTAAGTCCCTTTGGAATGAATGCGCCAAAGCTCTGTCCGCCGGCACCGGTACATTTTACGATAAAGGTATCTTCCTCTAAAGTATCGTCATATTTCTTTGTAATCTCGGAACCAAAGATGGTACCAAAGGAACGGTCTGTATTGCTTACTTCTACATCAATGCTTCTCTTCTGTTTCTTATCCAGTGCGGAAGAAAGCTGTTTTAACAGTACCGTTTCGTCTTTCGTCTTCTCCAGTTCGAAATCGTATACATGTTTTGGATCAAATGTAACTTTCTCCTTTGGTCCTGCAAACGGATTATTCAAAATCTTGGAAAGGTCGATTTCTTTTTCCCGGTCTGTCAAATCCTCTCTTACCCGGAGAAGGTCACTTCTTCCTACCATTTCATCAATGGTACGGCAGCCTAACTTCGCCATGATTTCTCTTAATTCTTCTGCAATAAACCGCATGAAGTTCTCTACATATTCCGGTTTTCCTGCGAAACGTTTCCGAAGCTCCGGATTCTGTGTTGCGATTCCGGCAGGACAGGTATCCAGATTACATACACGCATCATCACGCATCCCATGGTTACCAGCGGTGCGGTTGCAAATCCATACTCTTCTGCTCCAAGTAATGCAGCAATTGCTACATCACGGCCGCTCATCAGCTTACCGTCTGTCTCAATTCTTACCTTATTACGAAGTCCGTTCATAATCAGAGTCTGGTGTGTCTCAGCAAGTCCAAGCTCCCAAGGAAGTCCTGCATTATGAATAGAACTGCTTGGTGCTGCACCGGTACCACCGTCATAACCGGAAATTAATACTACCTGTGCTCCTGCTTTGGCAACACCGGCTGCGACTGTACCAACGCCTGCTTCTGATACCAGTTTTACGGAAATTCTTGCATCACGGTTAGCATTCTTCAAATCGTAAATCAACTGCTCCAAATCCTCGATGGAGTAGATATCATGATGAGGTGGCGGTGAAATTAAGGATACACCCGGTGTGGAAAGTCTTGTCTTTGCAATCCAAGGATAAACTTTCTTGCCCGGAAGGTGTCCACCTTCACCAGGTTTTGCACCCTGTGCCATCTTAATCTGAATCTCTTCTGCACTGACTAAGTAACGGCTGGTTACACCAAACCGGCCGGACGCTACCTGCTTGATTGCAGAACATCTGTCAACCTTCTGTCCTTTTGTGAGAAGTCGTTCAAGGCTTTCACCGCCCTCACCGGAGTTTGATTTGCCGTGAAGCTGATTCATTGCAATCGCAAGTGTTTCGTGAGCCTCCTGTGAGATTGAACCGTAGGACATAGCGCCTGTCTTGAAACGCTTTACGATTGAATCAACGCTTTCAACCTCATCAAGCGGAACAGGAGTTTCTGCAAAGTTGAAGTCGAAAAGACCTCTGATATTTACAGGATCCATTTCTTCGGAAATCATATGAGAATACTTTTTGTAAAGCTCATAGTCGCCTGTTCTTGTTGCCTGTTGGAGCATATATATAGTCTGCGGATTGTAGAGGTGTTCCTCTTTGCCGCTTCTGAACTTGTGTGAACCACGGGATTCAAGCTCATCGCTTACACCGAGGTCAAGCGGATCGAATGCCGCTGTGTGAAGTTTGTCAACATTCTTTTCGATATCCTTGATTGTGATACCGCCGATTCTGCTGACTGTGCCTGTGAAGTATTCGTCAATAACATCCTTGCCGATACCGATAGCCTCAAAAATCTGTGAGCCATGATATGACTGGATTGTTGAAATACCCATTTTTGACGCAATCTTTACGATGCCGTGGAGAACTGCGCTGTTGTAATCGTCAACTGCTGCGTAGTAGTCCTTGTCAAGAAGGTCATCACCGATAAGCTCGTGAATTGTTTCCTGAGCAAGATACGGGTTGATTGCACTTGCACCGTAGCCGAGAAGTGTTGCAAAATGATGAACTTCTCTCGGCTCACCGCTTTCAAGTATCATTGCAAGTGAGGTTCTCTTCTTTGTTGCAACAAGGTGCTGATGAAGAGCGGATACTGCAAGAAGTGACGGAATTGCAAGATGGTTTTCGTCAACTCCTCTGTCGGAGAGGATAAGAATATTTGCACCGTCATTGTAAGCCTTGTCAGCTTCAATGAAAAGTCGCTTAACAGCCTTTGAAAGTCTTGTGTTCTTGTAGTAGAGAATCGGGATAACCGCAACCTTAAAGCCCGGAATGTGCATATTCTTGATTTTGAGAATATCGGTTGATGTAAGAATCGGGTTGTGAATCTTCATAACCTTGCAGTTTTCGGGACGCTCCTCAAGGATGTTGCCGTCCTCACCGATATAAATTGTTGTTGATGTTACAACTTCCTCACGGATTGCGTCAATCGGCGGGTTTGTAACCTGTGCAAAGAGCTGTTTGAAGTAGTTGAAAAGCGGCTGCGGTTCTTTTGAAAGAACTGCAAGCGGACTGTCTGTACCCATTGCGGCAATTGACTCTGTACCGTTCTTTGCCATAGGAAGAATTGATGTCATAACATCTTCGTAGGTATATCCGAAAGCCTTCTGGAGTTTTTGTCTTTCTTTATATGAATGCTCCTCAACCTTCATATTAGGAATTTTGAGGTCTTTAAGACAAACAAGATTACTGTCGAGCCATTCGCCGTAAGGCTGTTTTGACGCATAATATTCTTTGAGTTCATCGTCATCAATGAGTCTGCCCTGAACCGTATCGACAAGGAGCATTTTGCCCGGGCGAAGTCTTTCCTTTGTAACAATCTTTGCGGGATCAATAGGAAGTGCGCCGACTTCCGATGAAAGAATGAGGTTGCCGTCATCCGTGATGTAATATCTTGACGGACGCAGACCGTTACGGTCAAGAACCGCACCCATAATGTCGCCGTCAGAGAAAAGGATTGATGCAGGACCGTCCCACGGCTCCATCATTGTTGCATAATACTGATAGAAGTCCTTTCTCTTCTGGCTCATTGTGCCGTTATTATCCCACGGCTCCGGAATTGTAATCATAACGGCAAGAGGAAGCTCCATACCGCTCATTACGAGAAATTCAAGTGTGTTATCAAGCATTGCAGAGTCTGAACCCTCTGTGTTTACAACAGGAATAACCTTGTCAAGGTCGCCCTTGAGATGCTCTGAACGCATTGTTTCCTCACGGGCAAGCATCTTGTCAGCGTTGCCTCTGATTGTGTTGATTTCACCGTTGTGAACAATCATTCTGTTAGGATGAGCTCTCTGCCAGCTTGGATTTGTGTTGGTTGAAAAACGGGAGTGAACCATAGCGATTGCAGATTCGTAATCCTCGTCCTGAAGATCAAGAAAGAAGTTACGGAGATCGCCGACAAGGAACATACCTTTATATACAATAGTTCTGCTTGAAAGTGAAACTACATATGTGTCTTCATTACTCTGTTCAAAAACTCTTCTTGCAACATAGAGTTTTCTGTCGAACGGAAGGCCTCTTTTTACACCGTGAGGTCTTTTGATAAAGCACTGCATGATTGCAGGCATACATTCAACAGCTCTGTGACCGAGTACCTCGGGCTTTGACGGAACATTTCTCCAACCGAGAACTGTAAGACCTTCTTTTTCTGCAATGATTTCAAACATCTTCTTTGCCTGATTTCTTGCAAGCTCATTCTGAGGGAAGAAGAACATACCTACAGCGTAATCTCTTTCGGAACCGAGCTTAATGCCGATTTCAGCAGCTGCCTTCTTAAAAAATTTGTGTGAAATCTGGAGAAGAATACCTACGCCGTCACCTGTTTTGCCTTCGGCATCCTTACCTGCTCTGTGTTCGAGAGTTTCAACAATTGTCAGAGCGTTTGCCACGGTGTCGTGTGACTTGATACCCTTAATATTAACAACAGCTCCGATACCGCAGTTATCATGTTCAAACTTCGGAGAATACAGAGTTTTGTTGTTCTCTCTGACTGTCTGTTCCATTAATGATCACCCTTTCCTGTTAATCACAAAAATTATTCAGCGGACTTTTTATATACATATATATGTAAAAGGAAGTTTGCTTTCGTAAACTTATCGGTTCAAAGTGGCAATTAATGTTCTGCCGGTTAATAATCAATCATATATATGTAATTGTAAAATGCCCAATCTCTTCTCAGCGGTAAAACCGCTATGCTCAGCCTGTGCTATATCCTGCAAAGGTGAATGTGCAGGTCGGCTGATGTTCTGAAATGCCCTGTCATCGTTGATCAAGAAAAATCAGCACTTAGATTATATAACTATACATTGTGCTTTGTCAAGGGAAAATAGAGGGAAATTGCAACTTTTAAGGGTAAAACTTTCATTTTACTGTGATTGTTGTAGAAAATATGCAACTCTTATTGGTGTTTCAGCTTAATTTTGCAGGAAATTTAATAAAACTTGCAATTTCAAAACTTTTTTCAAAAAATGTATTGACAAATCCGCAAAAGTGGAATATACTAACAACATCAAAGACAGCAAGGGCGCTGTGAGCTGAGGCTTACAGTGTCCTTTTCTGTTTTTATAAAGCAAAAATCAGACCATTAATTTATTTTCAAAATGGATAGGAGAGAATTAAAATGGCAAAAGTTCCCGAAATTTTTGGCAGCATGGTATTTAATGACCAGAAGATGCAGGAAAGACTTCCAAAGTCAACTTATAAGGCTTTGAAAAAGACAATCCAGAACGGTGAACCGCTTGACCTCAGCGTTGCAAATGTTGTTGCGGCTGCTATGAAGGACTGGGCAGTTGAAATGGGCTGTACCCACTACACACACTGGTTCCAGCCGATGACAGGTATCACAGCCGAAAAGCATGACAGCTTTATCGCACCGAACGGTGAAGGCCAGGTTATCATGGAGTTCTCAGGTAAAGAGCTTGTAAAGGGCGAGCCTGATGCTTCTTCTTTCCCAAGCGGCGGTATTCGTGCCACATTCGAGGCAAGAGGCTATACAACATGGGATCCGACATCATATGCATTCGTTAAGGACGGAACACTTTACATTCCTACAGCATTCTGTTCTTATACAGGCGAGGTTCTCGATAAGAAAACTCCTCTTCTTCGTTCAATGGAGAGAATGAATACAGAGGCTGTAAAGATTCTTCATCTTCTCGGCAAAGAAAATGTTACAAGAGTTACAACAACAGTAGGTCCGGAGCAGGAATACTTCCTTATTGATAAGGACGCTTACGATCAGAGAGAGGATCTTATTTATACAGGCAGAACACTTTTCGGTGCAAAAGCTCCTAAAGGACAGGAACTTGACGACCATTACTTCGGTGCAATCAAGACAAGAGTTGCTGCTTATATGAAAGACCTTGACGAGGAACTCTGGAAACTCGGTATCCTTGCAAAGACAAAGCATAACGAAGTTGCTCCTTCACAGCACGAGCTTGCTCCTATCTTCACAACAACAAACATTGCAACCGACCACAACGAGCTTACAATGGAAGTTATGAAGAAGGTTGCCGAAAGACACGGCCTTGTTTGTCTTCTTCACGAAAAGCCGTTCGCAGGTGTTAACGGTTCCGGTAAGCACAACAACTGGTCAATTTCAACCAACACAGGCGAAAACCTTCTTGATCCCGGCAAGACTCCTGAAAACAACCTTCAGTTCCAGCTTTTCCTTGCAGCAGTTGTAAAGGCTGTTCACGAGTATCAGGATCTTCTCAGAATCACGGTTGCATCGGCAGGTAACGACCACCGTCTCGGCGCTAACGAAGCACCGCCTGCAATCATTTCAATGTATCTCGGTGATGATCTCGGCGAACTCGTTGATTCAATCATCAATGACAGAGAATATGTAAGCAAGGGTAAGCAGAAGATGAGAACAGGCGTTGATGTTCTTCCAGACTTTATGAAGGACACATCAGACCGTAACCGTACATCACCTTTTGCATTCACAGGTAACAAGTTTGAATTCAGAGCACTTGGTTCTTCACTTAACATTGCCTGTCCTAACTATATGCTCAACACTATGGTAGCCGAAGAACTTTCAGAGTTCTACGATGAGCTTAAAGATGCGGATGATATGGACGCAGCTATCAAGGCTCTTGTTAAGAAAGTATTCACAGAGCATCAGAACATTATCTTCAACGGCAACAACTACGCTCCCGAGTGGGTTGAAGAGGCTGAAAGAAGAGGACTTCTTAACCTCAAGTCACTTCCTGACGCAATGGAACACTTCCTTGACAAGAAGAATGTTGACCTCTTTGTTAAGAATAAGATTTGTTCGGCAGACGAAATCCGTGCAAGATATGAAATTGAGCTTGAAAGCTATTCTAAGCAGATTAACATTGAGGCTCTCACAATGATTGATATGGCTAAGAAGAACATTCTTCCTGCCGTTACATCATATGTAAGAGATCTTACGGATACAGCACTTGCCAAGAAGGCACTCTCGGACGCTATTCCTACAAGCGTTGAGGAAGACCTTATTACAAGCCTTTCAAACAAGCTTGTATGTTTCTCAAAGAAAACTGCAGAGCTTGAAGAGGCTGTTATCAAGGCAAGCGACTACAGCGATGACAACCTCAAGTATGCTAAGTACTACAGAGAAACAGTATTTGCACTTATGCAGGAACTCAGAGCTGTCGGTGACGCAATGGAAACAGAAACAGCTTCGGAATACTGGCCTTATCCTTCATACGGCGAACTTCTTTTCGGTGTGTGATTGATAGAACCTCTATTTATACTAAATAACATTATTTATATTGTATAACAGGTAACACAACGGCGTGTGATTGACAGAACAAAACTGTCAACTCCACGCCGTTTTTGTTATTTTGATAAAAGGAGAGATTTATATGGCAGAACTAATTTACGGAGGCACAGGCGTCTGGTTTATGATCGGCGCATTACTCGTGTTCTTTATGCAGTGCGGATTCGCAATGGTTGAAACCGGTTTTACAAGAGCTAAAAACGCAGGTAACATCATTATGAAAAACCTGATGGACTTTTGTATCGGTACGGTTGTATTCAGCCTGTTAGGCTTCGGACTTATGATGTCTGAGGACTATGTTGCAGGATTCATCGGTGTTCCCAACCTCAATATGTTCACAGACTGGATGAACTTTGATTGGAACTCATTCGTATTCCAGCTTGTATTCTGTGCTACAGCAGCTACTATCGTTTCAGGTGCTATGGCAGAGCGTACAAAATTCTCGGCATACTGTGTTTACAGCGCAATTATTTCACTCGTTGTTTACCCGATTGAAGCAGGTTGGGTTTGGAACGGTCAGGGTTGGCTTGCACAGCTCGGCTGTATCGACTTTGCAGGTTCAATCGTAATTCATATGGTCGGCGGTATCTCGGCACTTGTCGGCGCAATCATTCTCGGACCCCGTATCGGTAAATACGGCAAGAACGGCAAGGTAAACGCTATCCCCGGTCACAGCATCACACTCGGTGCTCTCGGTGTATTCATTCTTTGGTTTGCATGGTACGGCTTTAACGGTGCCGCTGCTGAAGACGGCGCTCGTCTCGGTCAGATTCTTCTTACAACAACAATTGCTCCGGCAGTTGCAACAGTAACAACCATGCTCTTTACATGGATCAAGAACGGCAAGCCTGATGTTTCAATGTGTCTTAACGCATCACTCGCAGGTCTTGTAGCAATCACGGCAGGTTGTGCAGATGTTGACGCAATCGGCGCAGCAGTTATCGGTATCGTTTCAGGTATTCTCATCGTAGTAGCAGTTGAATTTGTTGATATCAAGCTTAAAATAGATGATCCTGTCGGCGCATTCTCGGTACACGGCGTAAACGGTATGTGGGGCGGCCTTGCAGTAGGTCTTTTCGCAACAGGTAACGGTCAGAACGGTGTTACAGGTCTTTTCTACGGCGGTGGCTTTGCTCAGCTTGGTAAGCAGGCTCTCGGTATTGTTACAATCGTAGCTTGGACAGTTGTTTGCATGATTATCGTATTCACAATCATCAAAAAGACAGTAGGTCTTCGTGTTACAAAGGACGAAGAAATGAAGGGCCTCGATATCTGCGAGCACGGTCTTATCAGCGCATATGCAGACTTTATGCCAATCGGTGTCGGTACAGCTTCACTTGATGAAACATTTGATGTTGACAGCAATGTTCCTGTAACTCAGGCAGTTCCCGTTCAGCTTGCAGGCAAGTATGATATGGCTACCGACGGCACAAAGATTACTAAGATTGACATTCTTCTCAAGCAGTCAAAGCTTGAAGCTCTTAAAGAAGAAATGGATAAGCTCGGCATCACCGGTATGACAGTATCTCAGGTACTCGGTTGCGGTGCTCAGAAGGGTAAAGCAGAGTATTACCGTGGTGTTGCTATTGAAAGTAACCTCCTTCCTAAGATGAAGGTTGAAATCGTAGTTTGCAAGGTTCCTGTAAAGGCAGTTGTTGATGCGGCTGTTAAGGCACTTTACACAGGTCACATCGGTGACGGCAAAATCTTTATCTATGATGTTGAAGATGTTGTTAAGGTTAGAACAGGCGAAACAGGCTACGACGCTATGCAGGATGTTGAATAATCCCCAATAGCTTAATTAACCTATCCTTTTTAATTCACATAAACCGAGACGCCCCGAACGGCAATAGCTGTTCGGGGTGTTTTGGCTCCATACTATATAATATAGTGTCAAAAATCAAAGTTTACACTATGAAGGATATTTGAATTATACAGCTTAAAACCATAAATAATAATGAAAAGACAATTTGTTGTAAAGCCCGAAAAATGTTGAAAAGTGTAAAACAAATTTGCAATGAAAATGTTTTTACAAAATTGTAAAAAATATTGTCATAATTCCTTTAAGTAAATAACAATAGGGGTTAATCTTGTAAAATAATAAGATGAATGAAACAATATGCGGTGGTGAGGTTCTTGAAAAATGCTTTGTTGATTTCACACTCTGAACAGAGTGCCGTTTCTTTGTCACAATTGCTCGAGAGCGAAGGCTATACGGAGATTTCCGTCTGCCAAACCTCACAGGAGGCTAAGGAGCTTGCAAATGGTGAGGTTTTTGACCTCATCTGCGTTAATGCACCGCTTGAAAAGGAAAACGGCATTGAGCTTTCAAAGTACTTTGCCGGAACAACCCGTTCAAGTGTTGTGATTATCGTTCCGCAGCGAAATGCGGATTATGTGAACGACGCACTTACGGAGCACGGTGTTCTTGTTATTGCAAAGCCCGTAAACAAGCACCTGTTTCACCACTTTTTGCAGTTTACGGAATGTTTTAAGATGCGTATGTTCCGTGTGATTGAGGAAAATGAAAAGCTCAAGCATATGGTTGCGGATATGAAGATAATAAACAGAGCAAAGTTCCTGCTTATTACCTGCCTTAATATGTCCGAAGATCAGGCGCATCGCTATCTTGAAAAACAGGCTATGGATCTCAGAACAAGCAAGCTTGAGGTTGCAAAGCAGGTTATCAGAACATATGAGAACTGACTGCAATTTTTTAGTTTATTGAAAGGAATGTGTTTTTATGAGCCGTGCGGCATACTTAATCCTTGAAAACGGAACAGTTTTTGAGGGCAAGGCGTTTGGTGCCGAAAAAGAAACTACGGGAGAACTTGTTTTTACTACAGCAATGACAGGTTATCTTGAAACACTCACCGACCCCAGCTATTACGGTCAGGTGGTTATTCAGACATTCCCTTTAATCGGCAACTATGGTGTTATCCCTGCCGATTTTGAGAGTGACTCTCCGTCACTGAAAGGTTATATTGTACGAGAATGGTGCCAAGTTCCTTCAAACTTCCGTTGTGAGGGTGATCTTGACACCTTTTTAAAAGAGTCGGGAATTCCCGGCATTTACGGAATCGACACCCGTGCGCTCACAAGAATTGTGCGTGAATACGGTGTTCTGAACTGCAAAATCTCCTATTCTCCCGATGTGACAAAGGAAGAACTTGACGAGATTAAGAACTATGTTATTACAGAGGCTGTTGAAAGCACTACTATAAAAGAAAAAGAGCATTTTGACGCTGAAAACGGCGACCTCAATGTTGTGCTTATGGATTTTGGCGCAAAGCATAACATCGGCAGAGAGCTTGTTAAGAGAGGTTGTAACCTTACAGTTGTTCCCGCCCACACAACAGCGGATGAAATTAAGGCTATGAATCCCGACGGCGTAATGCTTTCAAACGGACCGGGAGATCCTTCGGACAACACAGAGATTATTGCAGAGCTCAAAAAGCTTTGTGACTTCGGGATTCCGACCTTCGGTATATGTCTCGGTCACCAGCTCCTTGCACTTTCACAGGGTGCAAAAACAGAAAAGCTCAAGTACGGTCACAGAGGTGCAAACCAGCCTGCAAAAGAGGTTGAAACAGGCAGAGTTTACATTACATCACAGAACCACGGCTACGCTGTTGTAAGCGACAGTATGCCCGAAAACGGCAAAGTAAGCTTTGTAAACGGCAATGATAACACCTGCGAGGGCGTAAACTACACAAATATGCCTGCTTTCTCGGTTCAGTTCCATCCGGAAGCTTGCGGCGGTCCTCACGATACAGCATTTTTGTTTGACCGTTTTATTGAATTGATGAAGAACAACAAAAAATAAGAGTCCGAAATTCGGATTACTATTCAGCATAAGAACAGATACAATAATTACTTGAACGAGGAATGATTATATGCCACTCAAAAAGAATATCAAACGAGTTATGGTAATCGGTTCGGGCCCTATCGTAATCGGTCAGGCTGCCGAATTTGACTATGCAGGCACACAGGCTTGCCGTGCGCTTAAAGAAGAAGGACTTGAGGTTATTCTAGTAAACTCAAACCCTGCTACAATTATGACTGATAACGCAATGGCTGATAAAATCTACATTGAGCCGTTGACGCTTGAAACAGTTAAGAGAATCATCAAAAAGGAACGCCCTGACAGCCTTCTTTCAACCCTCGGCGGTCAGACGGGTCTTACCCTTTCAATGCAGCTTGCAAAAGAGGGCTTCCTTGATAAATACAATGTTCAGCTTCTCGGTGCAAACCCCGAAACAATCGACAAGGCAGAGGACAGACAGCTTTTTAAGGACACAATGATTGAAATAGGTCAGCCTGTTATTCCGTCACTTGTTGTTACAGATGTTGAATCAGCTGTTAAGTTTGCCGATGAAATCGGTTATCCTGTAATTATCCGTCCTGCATTCACACTCGGCGGTACAGGCGGCGGTATTGTCGATAACGAGGAAGAGCTTCGTGAAATCACATCAAACGGTCTTGAACTTTCTCCTATCACACAGGTGCTTGTTGAAAAATGTATCTCAGGTTGGAAGGAAATCGAGTTTGAGGTTATGCGTGACAGCGACGGAAATGTTATTACTGTCTGCTCAATGGAAAACTTCGATCCTGTAGGCGTTCACACAGGCGACTCAATCGTTATCGCTCCTACGGTAACACTTGCCGACAAGGAATATCAGATGCTCAGAAGTGCGGCTCTCAACATTATCTCTGCACTTAAGGTAGAGGGCGGTTGTAACTGCCAGTTCGCACTCAACCCCGAAACATTTGAATATGCGGTTATCGAGGTTAATCCCCGTGTATCCCGTTCATCGGCACTTGCGTCAAAGGCAACAGGTTATCCTATTGCAAAGGTTGCCGCTAAAATTGCTATCGGTTACACACTTAATGAAATCAAGAATGCCGTTACAGGTACAACATACGCTTGCTTTGAGCCGGCGCTCGACTATGTTGTTGTAAAATTCCCGAAATGGCCTTTCGATAAATTTGTATATGCAAAGAGAACACTCGGTACTCAGATGAAGGCAACAGGCGAGGTTATGGCTATTGCTCCTACATTTGAGCAGGCTATTATGAAAGCCGTAAGAGGTGCCGAGATTTCTCACGATACTCTCAATGACAAGGAATTTGCAGAGCTTTCAAACGCATCGGTTTATGACAGACTCAGCGTTTGTGATGACAGAAGAATCTTCTGCGTATATGAGGCTCTCAAGAGAGGCATTACAGTAGAACAGATTCACAACATCACTCTCATTGACGAGTGGTTCCTTGAAAAGCTCAAAAATCTTATTGCCGTTGAAAACGAACTCAAGAACGGCGAGCTTACGGAGGATCTCTATGTTCGTGCCAAGAACAAGGGATTCCTTGACAGAACAATTGAAAAAATCACAGGCAGGAAGGTCGAAAATCCGCTTGTTCCTGTTTATAAAATGGTTGATACCTGCGCCGCAGAATTTGAGGCTGAAACTCCTTACTTCTATTCAACATTTGATAAGGAAAATGAAGCTGAGGAATTCATCAGGGAGCAGAAGAGTGATAAGAAAACAGTTATCGTGTTCGGTTCGGGTCCTATCAGAATCGGTCAGGGTATCGAATTTGACTATGCGTCTGTTCACTGCGTATGGGCGCTCAAAAAAGCAGGCTACGATGTTGTTATCGTAAACAACAACCCTGAAACAGTATCAACAGACTTTGACACAGCCGACAGACTTTATTTTGAACCGCTCACAACCGAAGATGTTATGGGCATAATAAAGACAGAGAATCCGTTCGGTGTAGTTGTTGCATTCGGCGGACAGACAGCAATTAAGCTTACAAAGTTCCTCAGCGACAACGGTGTAAATATTCTCGGCACATCATACGATGCCATTGATATGGCAGAGGACAGAGAGCGTTTTGACGAGCTTCTTGAAAAGTATCACATCAAGCGTCCCCGTGGCGTAACGGTTATGACAACAGACGAGGCTCTCGATGTTGCAGACAAAATCGGTTATCCTGTTCTTCTCCGTCCGTCATATGTTCTCGGCGGTCAGAATATGATTATTGCATTCAACGAAGATGATGTCAAAGAGTATATGGCAATCATTCTTGCACAGAATATTGAAAATCCGATTCTTATTGATAAGTACCTTCAGGGTACAGAGCTTGAAGTTGACGCCATTTGTGACGGTGAAGATATTCTTATTCCGGGTATTATGGAGCATATCGAGCGTGCCGGTGTTCACTCGGGCGACTCAATTGCGGTTTATCCGGCATGGAATCTCTCAGACAGAATGACTCAGATTATTATTGAAAGCTCAAAGAACCTTGCAATCGAACTCCGTACAAAGGGACTTGTAAACATTCAGTACCTTATCTATAAAGACGAACTTTATGTTATCGAGGTAAATCCCCGTTCTTCAAGAACAATCCCTTACATCAGTAAGGTAACAGGCGTTCCTATGGTTGACCTTGCAACAAGAGCAATGCTCGGTGAAAAGCTCAAAGATATGGGCTACGGCACAGGTCTTTACAGAAAGAGTCCTTACATTGCGGTTAAGGTTCCCGTATTCAGCTTTGAAAAGCTTATCAATGTTGATAACCACCTCGGCCCCGAGATGAAGTCAACAGGTGAAGTTCTCGGTGTTGCAGGCACACTTGAGGAGGCTCTCTATAAGGGACTCATCGGTGCAGGCTACAAGATGAAGAAAAATGGCGGTGTGTTCATCACAGTCCGTAATTCGGATAAGGCTGAAATCGGTGAAATCGCAAAGAAATACTACGACCTCGGATTCAGAATCTACGCAACAGAGGGTACAGCGGATGTACTCAAGAAGTACGGTATCGACGCCGTAAGCGTAAAGAAAATTCACGAGTCCAAGACAAACAATACTCTTACACTCATTGAATCGGGCAAGATTCAGTATGTTATTTCAACATCAGCAAAGGGCAGAATTCCTTCAAGAGATTCTGTTAAAATTCGTCGTAAGACTGTTGAAAGAAATATTCCGTGTCTTACATCTCTTGACACGGCAAACGCACTTGCAGATTGCCTCAAGAGCCACTATTCACAGCACAGCACGGAGCTTATCGACATTAACCACATGAGAGAGGAAAAGCTTATGTTAAAATTCACTAAGATGCAGGGTATAGGCAATGACTATATCTATTGCAGCACTTTTGATCAGGAAATCAGCAACCCCGAGGCGCTTGCTGTAAGACTTTCCGACAGACATTTCGGTATCGGCGGCGACGGTATTATTCTTGTTTGCCCTTCAAAGGTTGCAGACGCAAAGATGAAAATGTACAACCTTGACGGTTCAGAGGGTAAGATGTGCGGTAACGGTATCCGTTGCGTAGGTAAGTTCCTCTATGACCACGGTATGGTTGATATCAACGAAAAAGACGAAATTACAATTGAAACACTCAGCGGTATCAAGAAACTCAAGGCTTATACTTCAGGCGGAAAGGTTAACCGTCTCAGAGTTGATATGGGCAAGGCTATTCTTGAACCGAAGGAAATTCCTGTTCTTCTTGACGGTGACAAGGTTGTTGACAGACCTGTTGAAATTGCAGGCAAGAACTATAACATCACCTGCGTATCAATGGGCAACCCACACTGCGTGGTATTCATGGACGATATTGATAATCTTGATATTGAAACCGTAGGACCGGAGTTTGAAAACGATAAGCTTTTCCCTGAAAGAGTGAATACAGAATTTGTAACAGTTCTCGATGACCATACAATCAAGATGAGAGTGTGGGAGCGTGGCTCAGGCGAAACATGGGCTTGCGGTACAGGCGCTTGTGCCGTTGCGGTTGCCGCTTGTGAAAACGGTTTCTGCAAAAAGGGCGAAGACATCAAGATTAAGCTCAAGGGCGGCGATCTTATTATCAACTATACTGATGAAACGGTATATATGACAGGTAATGCGGAAAAAGTATTTGAAGGCGAAGTTGAGGTGTAATCGTGGAGATAACCGAACATAAGAAGAATAAAAAATATATATTTGTAACAGGCGGTGTCGTATCCGGTCTTGGCAAGGGTATCACAGCCGCATCTCTCGGCAGACTTTTAAAGGCAAGAGGGCTCAAGATTGTTGCTCAAAAGCTTGACCCGTATATCAATGTCGATCCGGGTACAATGAGCCCGTATCAGCACGGCGAGGTATATGTAACGGAGGACGGTGCAGAAACCGACCTCGACCTCGGTCATTATGAGCGTTTTATTGATGAAAACCTTCACACATATTCTAACCTTACCACTGGACGTGTATATTGGAATGTCATTAATAAAGAGCGTGATGGAAAATATCTTGGTGAAACTGTTCAGGTCATCCCTCATATTACTAATGAAATCAAAAGTTTTGTGATTCGTGCAGGTGAACATGCAGCTGCCGATGTAGTTATTACTGAAATTGGTGGTACAACCGGTGATATTGAAAGCTTACCATTTTTAGAATCCATTCGTCAGGTGGCCTTAGAGGTAGGTCGTAAAAATTGTTTATTCATCCATGTGACTTATATTCCATATATTTCGGGTTCCCAAGAATATAAGTCAAAACCAACACAACATTCTGTCAAAGAATTGCAGTCTTATGGTATTAATCCAGATATTATTGTTGCGCGTTGTGATGAAACAATTCCTCAGTCTGTTTTAGACAAAATTTCATTATTCTGTAACGTTGAAAAGCGTTGTGTGATCCAAAATAAGACACTTCCTTCACTTTATGAAGTTCCATTTATGTTAGAAGAACAAAATCTTGCGGATATTGTTTGTGAAAAAACAGGTCTAGAAATTCGTAAACCAGATTTAACAGAATGGAAACAAGTAGTTGAAAATATTAAGGCAAGTACAAAACCTGTAAATATTGCATTAGTTGGTAAATATGTAGCTTTACACGATGCCTATCTTTCTGTAAGTGAAGCTTTATATCATGGTGGTTTTGAAAATCATGCCAAAGTGAATATTCAATGGATTGATTCTGAAGGTTTAGAAAATGCCAATTTAGATGAAGTCTTTAAAGATACAGATGGAATTATTTTGCCAGGTGGTTTTGGTAATCGTGGAATTGAAGGTATGATCAGTGTAGCCAACTATGCAAGAAATAAACAAATCCCTTATTTAGGCATCTGTTTGGGTATGCAGATTGCGGCCATTGCCTTTGCGCGTGATGTATTAGGTTTTGAAGATGCCAACTCTTATGAATTTGATTCAGAAAGTAAACATACGATCATTGATTTCATGGAAGATCAAAGTAATGATATCCGTAAAGGTGGAACGATGCGTTTAGGTTCTTACCCATGTTCTTTAAAAGCTGATACAAAAATCTGGTCTTGCTACAAAAAAGATATGATTGATGAAAGACATCGTCATCGTTATGAATTCAATAATGATTATCGCAGTGAATTTGAACGCAATGATATGATGATCGTCGGTACAAGTCCAGATAAACAATTAGTAGAAGCTATTGAATATAAGAATCATCCATTCTATATTGGTGTTCAATATCATCCTGAATTTAAATCTAGACCAAATCGTCCTCACCCATTGTTTGTTGGTTTAGTGAAGGCAAGTCTAGAAAACAAAGAAAGTCACAAATAGTGACTTTTCTTTTTTATATGAACTTTTTAATTTCATCCACAGACATATTCAATACAGTAGCCATGGTTTTGACATCCATTGTACTAGAAAGACGAAGGATCATGTCTTGAATCTGTTTTTCTGCTGCGTCAGCTCTTTTTGTTTCAAGTTCAGTTTGTTTATTGGCTTCTTCAACTTGTTTATTCGCATCTTCTACTTGTTTATGAGCTTCTTCAAGTTCAAGCTGTAGTTCCATTCGTTCTTCATTTTCATGCAGTTTTTGAAAATCTTCTATTATTTTCTTCCAACCATCATCCGATATCGTTTCTACACGCTTCTCTAACATTTGAATCACCCCATCCTTCTCTATCATCACCTTAATTTTACTATCATCCATTCCCTTGTGGCAATTCAAAAAGTAATAAATCATTTTCTCCTGTTCATTCATGTCTTCAAGTGGCTTATTTACATCTAACTTTGCCATCTCAATTGTACGTAACTTCATACGATCCTGACTTTCTTCAACAAAAGACAAACCTTCTTTATTCCTTAATGTGAATGTGTTACACATCTTATCATTTTCAATTATATTCACATTAAAGAACACTAAGACGATTGTTTCCTTTAACTCACCATAATATTTTCCTTCCAATTCTTGAGAACCATGAAGTCTAGCCAAATAATAACTAAAGCGAATCGGCAAATTATCTTTGGTTTGTCTTAACTGCATTTCCAAATCTACCATCGTTCGATCATTAAATTCAACTAATAAGTCTAATCGTGGACTCTTCATTTTACTATAGTCTTTTACTATTTCTGAATTCTTTACAACAACACTATTCACCTTTCTTTCTAAAAATACTGTGAGTAATGATTTTAAGGCATCATTTGCCTCCTTACAATCTTCGCCAAACACATATTTAATAAATTTGCGCTACGCATGAACACCAAATTTCTAGTAGGCATTTAAACGTTCACCTAGATTTATAAATATCATAATGTCGATTTGTATATTTCCTTGTAGTTTGATTGCGAAATATACAACAACTCGTTAGATAAGACTTTGAATTCAGTTAGTATCGATATTAAAAGAACTAACATCACTTTTGAGTCCTAGATCAAGATACATTTACCCCTTCGTTTTATGACTATCTATTCAACTAGATGCAATAGATATAGAACGCCAGATTACCTACATTCTCTTATACGTAATTTTTTCAACAAATTCTAGAAAAGATGAAAAAAATGCATCCATTTAAACAGATGCATTATAATATGTTTCAATATCACTCTCAGAAATATACCCACACTGTGCCATTGCCTTTAGTACGGCATATTGTTTCTGTTTGGCCTGGGAAAAATGATTCACCAATTCATAATTATTTGGAGATTGCGGAATACCCGCCAATAAAGAAGCTTGCGCAATCGTTAAATCCTCTGGAAGAGTATCCAAATAACCCATACTTGCCTCATAAATACCTGTATAGTTATTTCCATAATTGATCACATTCACATATAAAGTAACAATGTCATTTTTTGAATAATGCTTCTCCAAATAACGCGCCACAAAGAACTCTGTACTCTTACGATCCCATGAACTTTCAAACATCCCATACAAGTTTTTGGCAAGTTGCTGCGTAATTGTAGAACCACCACTCGTTAATAGATCTTCATCAAATTGAGAAACAGCCGCACGAACCAAGCCAATATAATCAAAACCACCATGATCATAAAAACGACGATCCTCAATCGCAATCGTTGCCCGAATCAAATCTGGTGATATATCATCATAATCCACATAATAAGGACTCGACATCACTTCATTGACTGCCTCATCGACGGATTTTACTTCTGTAAGTTGTAAATAATTCCAATACCCCTTGCCAAAAAAGACTCCGACAAAGCCAATAATTAGAATCAACAACAATTTAAATATAAACTTAACTAACTTTTTCATACCTAAACATTAACATACTAAAAAGAACTTGTAAAATTACAAGTCCGTAAGATTAATCTTTTAAAGCAATGTGAGAAGCATCTTTGAAAATCGAATTTGCCGCAATCTGACCACGCACACGCGATAATGGATATACATTTGTATGAGGACCAATAATCGTTCCTGGACAAAGTACAGAATTACATCCAACCTCTACATAGTCACCCATGAAAGCACCGATTTTTCTTAATCCCGTTTCAAATTCTTCAACCACATTATAATTTTCATCTTTTCTTCTTAAGATGATATTATCACGAGCACTCTTTAAATTACTTGTGATACCGCCAGCACCCAAGTGAGAATGATAACCTAAAATACTATCTCCAACATAGTTATAGTGAGGTGTTTCTACATTGTCAAATAAGATACAATTCTTTAATTCAACACTATTTCCAACAACACAATTTGCCCCAACCAAAGCACTACCACGAACAAAGGCACAATGACGCACTTCTGTTTCAGGACCAATAATACATGGAGCACCTAAATAAGCACTTTCAAATACATGAGCACTTTTATGAACCCATACATGCTCTTTTACTTCCACATAATCTTCACCTAAATTTTTTCCTAATTCTAAAATCAATTCTTTGATTCCAGCCAAGGCTTGCCAAGGATATTCAAACTGTGCCAAATAATCCTTAGCTAAAGTATGATCTAAATCATAAAGCTCACTAATTTTGTACATAAATTTCCTTCTTTCTTACCATTCAGGCTCAAACTTAAATTCAACCCGAATTTCATTTTCATCTATATCTAAAATCGCATAACTACAAGGTCTTCCATCCCTTGAATGCGATAAAGATCCAGGATTCAATAATGTCACACCATCCACTTGATCCAAATAAGCAACGTGCGTATGTCCAAAACATACAATATCACAATTCAATTCTTTTGCCCTATTTGAAAGCTGTTCACTCCTTGAAAAATACGAGAAGCGATGCGAATGTGTAACATAAATTTGATGCTTACCAATCGGAATGATTCTTTCATCCTCAAAACGGCCAAAATAATCATTGTTTCCACGAACAAAGATATAGCCCGGATAAAACATAGGATCACTCTCTAAATCACCACAATGAATAAACAATCCAGCATCTGGATGTTTTTCACGAATCGTATTTAATATATCATTTCTTCCATGAGAATCACTCACAACCACAATTTTCATAAATTACCCCTAATTCAATTCATCTTGAAACGACATTTGTTCCATACACTTATCACTATCATGCATGATCTTAGCACTCTCTATACCCACATATCGAAGTACAAACGGCTGATACCAATGCCCCGTCTTCTTTTCATGACCCTTACCATACCGTACTACAAAACCATAGCGATACGCATTTTCTAAGATCCATTCTACACGACTCTTATTTTCCTTCGACAATTCTTCTTCCACTTGCGTATAATCCATATCTTCATTTACATATTGCTTACAAAGATTTAACCACTCATCCTGACCATCCAAGACAATTGTATACCCTAGCTGCTGCTCATTTTTACCAGCCCCATACATATAATTATCAACACCCGCAAATTCTTTTGAAGCATTGACATACTGATCTAAGACTTGTTCATAATCCAAGTAACCACTTGAAACACTCAAATGATCTTGGCCATCCATAACCGAAGCATAACTATCTAACATACTCGATAAGTTATCAACCATGGCATTTTGAACATATATACCATTAAAATCCACTAAATTTTCCGGTGCATATTTATATACCGTATTCTCCTGGTTTAAGACAACATATGGATTTGTAGGATCCGCCACCAAACGCAAATCCGAATATAAGACAGCCTCATTTTCATAATATGTCGTTAAATCAATATAGGAATAGTGAGACAACAATTCCTTTAAAGAATCATACGAAAAATTCTTACGAAAACGATTCACGAAATTGACAATATATTCATTATCCGCATCCTGCGTGTCTTTTGCCTCTTTATAATACAACGTGTTCTTTAAACTAAAACCATCCAGCTCAATAAAATCCATAAACTTATCAGGCGTGATATGCTGATTGATTAAATAATCAATATCATTACTATCTAAATATTTCAAAATCACATCACGATTCTCATCCGTTGTATAAGGATACCTGGCTAACGGATCATATGACTTATCCATCTGGTAAAGACAAACACATCCTACCGCAAAACAAACCACGATCAATAAAACACGTGCGCGCATTTCTTTTTTACTAATCAAAATAAGTACCTCACGCAAAACATTATACTAAACTATCATTCCTCATGCAAACGAGCATAAAGAATCTTAGCCACATCTTCAGGAATGACCTCACTAAGCTTTTCTACACTTGCTTGTCGCATCTGCTTCATACTCTTAAAATGCTTCAACAATTCCTTTTTACGCTTAGGACCAATTCCACTCACCGTATCCAATATCGATTTTGTCATCGACTGATCTCTAAGCTTTCTATGATACGCAATCGCAAAACGATGCACCTCATCCTGCATACGCGTCAACAAAAAGAATAAACTTGACTTTGAATCAATTGGGATTTCATTTAAATTCACATCCATCAAAGCACGTGTCGCATGCTTATCATCCTTAACCAAACCAGCCACTCTTAGATTCAACTGTAACATATCTATGATTTCTTTAGCCGCTGAAATTTGAGCAGCACCACCATCCACCAACAATAGATCTGGCATCGGTAAATGTTCTTTCAACAACCTAAAATATCGACGATAAATAACTTCCTTCATACTATCCACATCACTGCGATAGCCATCGAGTTTATAATGACGATACGAACTCTTATCTGGAATTCCATCCTTAAAGACAACCAAACCACTCACATTAAAAGTTCCCTGAATATGCGAGTTATCAAACATCTCCACCGTATGAATATCGGCATCAAATATGTTTGACAACATATCATTGGCCTTTTTAAGCTCATTATCCTTACGAAATACCAATTGAAATTTCTGTTCATGCGCCTCTTTCGCATTCTTATACACCATTTCAATCAACTTTTTCTTTTCCCCACGAATAGGAATATGCACATTCGTATTTAAAGCCTCTTTTAATACATCCACCGGCGTACCTTCTGGCACCAAGATTTCTTTTGGCACTACATTCTTTTCGTAATACTGCATAATAAAACTAGTAAAGGCATCCATCTCATCCTCATATAAAGGCGTAATCGACATATTTCTTTCCAACAATTTTCCTTGTCGAATAAAGAAACCCTGAAATGAAATATAGCCAGAATCCACATAATATCCAAACACATCTCGATTGGCACGATCTTTAAAGTCAATCGTCTGCTTTTCAATCACATGCTCTAATGCCTGAATCGTATTGTAGATTTCCTGCGCCTTTTCAAACTGCAAGTTTTCACTCGCATCCATCATTTTTGTCTGCAAAGAATCCATCACCTCTTTGGTGTCTCCCTGCAAAAACTTCTTAATTTTCTTGCGCGTCTTTTCATTTTCCTTAGGATCAATTTCATTTATACAAGGCCCTAAACACTGATGCATATGATAGTACAAACAAGGACTATCCGGAATATGACGACACTTTCTTACACAAAAGATTTGATTGATCAACCTCACAATTTCATAAGCCGATTGACTACTTGGATAAGGCCCATAATATTCACTCTTCTTACTTTTAATATTACGCGTTGTACGAACCACAAAATTATTTTCCTTAGTGATCTCAATATATGGATACGTCTTATCATCCATAAACATAATATTATATGGAGGTGTATGCTTCTTAATTAAATTGATTTCTAATAATAAAGCTTCTTTTTCACTGCCCGTCACAATAAATTCAAAATCACGAATATGCGAAACAAGTCGTGTTGTCTTATTATTATGCGTACCATGAAAGTAAGAACGCACACGATTCTTTAATACTTTTGCCTTTCCTACATATAAAATATTCTGATTCTCATCCTTCATGATGTAACAACCAGGTGCATCCGGAAGTAAAGCCAATTTATCTTGTAAATGCTTAGAAATACTCATGTTATCCCCTACTTTAATATGACAATCGTTGCCCCAAGTCCACCTTCACTCGGACCTGCACTTGTAAATTTAGAAACATTTGGCTGTTTCTTTAAATCCTTCCAAACCGCTGTTCTTAAAGCACCCGTACCCATACCATGAATAATACGAACTTGTTTAATATGTTTCACAACAGCTTGGTCTAAATACTTATCTAATGCCGCAATTCCTTCTTCCACACGCATACCAATTAGATTCAACTCTAAAGGAAAGCGACTCGATACACTTTCTACATGCGCTTTATAACTTGTCTTTTTGATTTGAGGTTTATGCATAGGCTCCAACTTCGAAAGTTTGACCTTCATCTTCATTCCATTCGTTAAAACAGTCGCTTCATTTCTTCGAATATCTACAATTTCACCATGCGAATTCAAACCTGTGATTTTTACATAATCACCCACCTTGAATTCCTTTTTCTCTTCGACTTCTTCTACCACACTCTCATTTAAAAGATCCAATTCATGCATCTTTTCAATTTGTTTATGTTGTTTACCCGTTTTTTCCTTGCGAAGTACAGTCAGAATTTCTTTGGCCTGTGCTTTTTTCTTTTCTAGCATCTCATTTAATTGTTCTTGATATGTGGTATCCATTTGCATCCATGCACCATCTAAATTCTTCCTGAATTTCTATATTATATATCGGTCAGTTTCTATTCTAGTTTAGGCTGTACAATGATTATCATAGAACCTTTTTCTGTTCCTCATTCCTCGCTCTCGGCTTCAATGCCGTTATTGGTACCACATACACTCCATCCATTCTCTTATATGCCATATTACTCATACCGCATATTACACATAGCACCTTTTGCGGATTGT
>OQWM01000491.1_pt1 | contig 25109 bp, 25 predicted proteins | sample 1691531 | NCBI WGS metagenome assembly OQWM01 (sample SAMN03418257, study PRJEB22391) | human gut metagenome | biome: human-gut; feature: organic feature; material: feces | host: Homo sapiens | place: Tanzania | collected 2013-01
ATGTAAAAGCTCTCCAAGTAAACCTACATCTGCATCTTCCGCTATGACCGCTTTCGCAAATTTGAAATAGGAGTCATCTGCTCTATATCCAATGATTACATCAAAATCTTCTATTGCTCTATCATAATAGGCATTGATCAACTTGTCTTTATTGATTGCATATCTCTTGCTCTGTGCTGTAAATCTATGTTTCGCAAGGATTGCCAACCAAGTCAACTCTTTATGATATCTGCCTTGTCCACATAGTAAATGTGTATCATTGATACTTCCTGTATCTTGTGCCTCTAAGAGTGCATTTAGATTTAATACACTGAGTTCACTTGTATCAAGGAGGTACTTGTGCACATAGCCATCAGCATTGTTCATGGAGGTAGCCCATTCTCTTGCAAGCTCTAAACTTAAAGTCGTATAGAAGCCTGAGCCATAGTCATGAGTATTCCGACCTACTCCAAAGGTTGGTGTAAACTCTGGCTCGCTTGAACCATGATACAGAGGAATATAAGGAGGTGTGGCCTTGCTTACACAGGTATCAACTGTTCCTGCAATCTTCCTGTAAAGTGCATCTGCACAGAAATAATGCTCATTAAAATTCACATTGGCCCCTCCTTTCCACTATATTAGGTAATACTAATCTGCTCCCCCACATATTATATGCCAATTATACCCGATTTATTCAAAAATCTCAATATTTTAATATTAAGTTGACACAGTGATGATAAATTTGAGAAAGTATAAATAGAACAGCAGCCACAAGAAAAGTGACTGCTGTTCTAATAAACATTGTTTTTCATAGTTAGTATAATCGAATTGGCTCGCTATGTATAAATGCTATTATTCAACGTCATGACTCGTTTTTGTCAGCTGTTATTATAGTTCGGAAGGACTCGCTCTCCTCTCTTGCTGTTATCCCCGGAGGTGGCTCGCTGAAAGTGAATGTTATTATAAATAGCATTGACTCGCTCCGTTGGCTTGATATTATGCAATGTAATGGCTCGCTTTTATCCCTTGTTATTATATCGCTACAGGGCTCACTGCAAGTTCTTGCTGTTATTTTAAGAATTGGTTCACTGCTCTTTATTGTTATTATAGGTTTACTTGGCTCGCTTTTAGACATTGTTAATATAATCAAGGGTGGCTCGCTCTCAACTCCTGTTATCATAAAGGTAAATGACTCGCTGTGATGGTATGCTACTATCGTTTACTCTGGCTCGCTAATTTTATTTGCTTTGTCTTGACAGTATTAGCTTATGGTTCAAATGAAAGTGCCTCACTTGTAATCATTAAAGGAATAAAATTTAACCTTGCCTTTTCCAACATCATCAAGGAATTCTGCTATATTCGCCGTGAAAAGGTTTCCATTTCCACAAGATGTAACTGAAATCCTAAGGTTATTTAGACGTGGATACCACAATTTAATAGGTAACCAGTTACTAAGTGATACACCAACATCAAATCTGTATTGTCCATTGGGTAAACGAACTGCGAACCCAAGAGGTATCTCAGCGGTCTCCCAGTACGGATCAGCTTGATGGCCATTGACAAGTTCTACGCCGTTACAATAAACCGATAGATTTCTTGCTTGCTTACGCCTATTGTGCTTAACAACAAGCATAATATAGTATGGTGCTCCACAGCGTCCAACGACAATCTTCAAATCGAGGCTAAACTTTGGATTTTTAACAGCTGCTCCCAAATCCTCAGTTATATTATTTTTCGCATAAGTTCCAATAACCTTAGTGTATCCCATTTTATCCTCCAGCATTATAAATTTATATTTAATAATATAATATTGATGCCTTTATTGACTATTGCTTATAAATTATGCTATTAAACTGAAATAACAGGATATATGTGATCTGAATGACTTAACAATGCGAAAAGAACAGCAGCCACAGTAAATGTGACTGCTGTTCTCACTATTATTTAGTATCCTTACTCCTATCTACATGCTCTAATCTTATATCAACGAAGTCTTCAACAGCAAAACTGTCTATTATGCTTAAATGCTGTGATATAACTGTATCTATATCCTTAATGCTATAATTTCCTTTCATTGTAGATGGCTCCACAGTAAATGCCTTATCTCCGCAAATAAATATGAACATATCAACTCTAGCATACTTTGACAATGCATCTTTCAAGTCTTTAGTTAGAAGAATAGAAGCTGCACTGATCTTTCTACCCACTACATCAAGAAGCCAATCCTCATTAACCGTGCTCTTCAATATATTTCCATCTTTATCATACTTTGTTTCAGTGCACGTAGGTTCAGATAACGGGCAGTTTGCCACTAACTGAGGCTCATTGTCATCATATTTTATGTCATCATCCCTAAACTCTACAACGAATACGCATATATCATTCTTAGCATCAAATGCAACTCCAAGCTTATTACGCAAATTATCTATGTATTTATCTATCTTCCTATAATGCTCTTCAATAGTACAATCTATTTGTTCAAGAAATCTTCTCAAAGTCTCTTCAAAATGAATAGTGCATTTAACATCAGCATTAGACTCATTGACTTCTTGCTCACGCAACTTACTAGAGCCTCCCCTACTCTTACCTTTACTATTTTTATAGTAATCTTTTCCAATTGGATGCTCTTCGAGCAGCTGAGAAGCATCAACTGAAAAATGTTCTGCCATTACAATCTTACCATTATATTTGCAATAAGCATCTGGCCCAAATCTATCGGCTCCAAGCAATCCATCTGTCTGAACCATAGTATCTCTAACGCACTCGGCTATACTATGGGCATCTGGTCTTGATGAGAAGTTATCATATATTGTTTTGCAACGCTTTAGAACACCTATTTGTTCATTATTTCCAGCCATATCAATGCCTCCATATTATTTATTAGGTGGCAGCCAGTTAAACTACTGACTGCCACCTTACAGCACTTAAAGGTTACTTTGTACAAAACTACATCCAAAGAGTTAATGTAGTAAGCCTATCTCTTCATACCCATCAGCATAGTGTAAAGGCTCGTTGCCATCAGCAAGGTTTTCAAGTATTTCTTGAAGATCAAGGCTGTACTTACGCTTTACTAAGCCTACTTTCACAATAAATTCAAGCTTCTCACCATTGTACTTGTCCATAACTTTAATATCCATAAGCTCGAGTTTTCCGAGCAGTGACAATCTAATTGTACCAACAGTAATTTCAAAATCACAGCCTTTTAGCAATGTTTTAACTGTTTTAATATGATTGCCATTACAAGTAACTTCAATGTTTGACAGGTTCCTATCTGTCAAATTAGACAGCTTAATTAGTACTGGGTATAACATATCGTTCGCTTTGTAAACCTTGTGCTCAAACCCGAATATAGGCTTAGCTCCAAATTTTATTCTGTCCACAAGTTTAGATACAGTGTTAGGCACTATACCAATTATTGAGCTTATATCAGATACAATGCCTGAAATCATACTGCGCTGTCCTCCGCTTTAAGCCATAGGCTTAATTGTCCTCTTGATGTATGCTACTTCATCTGCTGTGAGCTTGTACTTCTTAAATAACTGCTCATCAATATCAGAGATTGATTGTGACCAGTCAATATCTGAATTAGAGGTAAAGTCTTGCAGAGGAAGAAAGCGTAAATAGAACTTACCGGGTCGCTTATATGACGGCAGACCTGCACGAACAAGCTCTCTTGCAAATCTAGTTTTCATATATTTATAGAAGTTAATCGCTTCCTCCTGTGCCTCAAATACATTCAGTACCGCATAAGATCCTGTGCATGCCTCATTAGGTGCAAGGATTAAATGACTTGTAACAATGTTCTCAGGCACGCTATCCCAAGCATTTAGCTTCTCTCCACAGCACACTTTCCAATAAGGAAGTATTGCCGTTCCTTTTGCAGCAATACTATCTTCTGATATGTACTCAGCAATTCCACCGCCCCACACCAATTTAATCGGGGTTCGTTCCGTTTTTTCAGAAGATACAGGTGCCATAATATCTTTAACACCATTAGTATCCAACCCGAATGGTGTATTCTGAATTGGTAGCCTATCTCCAAATACTCTTGCCTTTAGCCTGACCCTACGTACTATGTCAGCCAATGTTCCATCCTTAATAACTTCACCTGTTATACTAAAATCTGCAATGAAGTCTGACACAATATAACCGCCTTTAATCTGAATGTAATGGCAGTCATAATTTGCCTCTTTGTCATACAAAAAGTAACAAGCTGATACTCCAACTCCAGGAAACACCTCACCAGCCTTATTATAGTCAACTATGTCAGTGCATCTACGTTTCTTAAAGCACTCCTCACGACACTTGATAAACAGCTGCTCCTTAGTAGTGTCTTGAACGGCAAGCCAATCATTCTTCACGATCATGCACACATAACGACTAGTAAGCCGGAACGCGTTCAACATGAAATACGGGTAAACCTGTGTATTCTTTATATCTTGATAGGGGGGGATTTCCCATGATTACGTCAAATTTCATTGCATCCTCACCATTTCCACAATTCAGTAATTTACTATCTAATATTTCTTTGACTAAATTATTGAATGTGTCTGAATTGAAAATGCCTTTAATTTTTCTCACATAGCCATCTATATACCTAATGTTACTATCGCTACTTATGTACCCATACATTGTCTTTTGTGCCTCATCCGCTGTTCTATGAGATAGGCACAAGCCGAATAACTGTGTATTTATAAAGTTATTCATAGCTGTGTCATTTGCAAATGTATGTGCCGCCCTGTAACGCTGTGATAACTGCTCCTTTACTTCAAACAGGAACTCGCATCCATGTTTACATGCTATGTCAAGGAATTTAAGCTCTGTCAACGGTTTACACAGTAAACCTGACTTCATATCATCGTCTATTCTCTCAAATAATAGGCTCACCATTTCCTTCACTGTCTTAGGCGGAGTGTCAACCTCAGGAACCCAAATAGCCTTGTTATCAAGTGTCCTGTCGTATGCCATGTTACTTGATAAACTGTTTAGCTGCTTTTCATTGAAAGAAGTAAATGCTAATACTCCACAATGCTCTGCATATTCCACAATGTCATCAAGAACATCCGCATACTGAGGATATTCTTTTCTAAAAGTTAAATGTGTGCTCGCATACTTGCTGGTAGGCACTACTCCATTATCAACATGATAGGTCATGCAGTTCTTGGCTTTACTGTATAGCACTGTTTCAAACATGTCACAGTTATTATCAAAGTTAGTGCTGTGAGTAAATATCAGCACACGATCCCAACCGTGAAAATGTGCATCAACTGGGCTAAGGTGATTGATCGGCCTTGTCAAAGGAGACTGCTTGTCCGACTTTCCAATGTAGATATATTTATTGCCAATAAGCATGTAAACTGTCTGCTTAGTAGCATCTGTCAACTCAGGTAAACTTTGTTTCAACAGGCTACTGCGTAATGCTGCTCCATCTTGAGAAGTGCCCTCTGTGTCGCCAGCTGACAAAAATCTGCTGATTTCATAGCATACAATAGTAGAATTTGGTGCTGTGTAAACCCGAACACCTGCTAACGGTGTCTTACTTGTAATCACTTTGAGCTTGTTATCAGCTTTCGCCATGCCTTCCACCATCCTCTTACTTATTAAAAATTTAATTTTCTTTATGACTTAAGAATTTCAAATAGATTAGTGTGGATAAATTGATAGGAGTAAACGGAAATAACTTGATGGTGGTGTGCAGCTGAAAGGTTAAACTTTATAAAAAGAACAGCCAATCACAAGGATTGACTGTTCTTAATCATTATTTTTCATCGTTATTATGAATAGATACGACTCGCTCTTAAATCATGCTGTTATGAATGCCTGTGACTCGCTTCTTACTATTGTTAATATGATTAGGATTGACTAGCTATATGCAAATGCTATTATTTCAAAGAATGACTCGCTCTTTAATACTGCTATTATTCATTATCATTGGCTCGCTGTTAGACCCTGCTGTTATTCATTTCATTGACACGCTAAATGTCATTGTTATTATTGCCGTTACTGACTCGTTTTTGCTTCATGCTGCTATAAACCGGTTTGACTCGCTATGCATGAATGTTAGTATCACCACAGATGGCTCATTCATTGTTGAGGTAAACTTACTCGTTAGACTTGATCAATATTATGCTCTCCGATGACTCGTTTTTACCACCTGTTATTATAGTTTTTGTTGACTCGCTTATTGTACATGTTATTATTCACGTGATTGGCTCGCTGTGTCCAAATGCTGTTATCAATAGACTGTGGCTCACTAAATGCTCTTGCTATTATTTCGAAGCATGGCTCACTTTTAGACATTGTTATTATAACCGGATTTGACTCGCTGCCATTTTTTGCTAGTATCCGCGTAAATGACTCGCTCCGTTTGTTCGCTGTTATGCAGACTTGTGACTCGCTTTTAGACATTGTTAGTATAATCATGAGTGAGTCGCTAAATGCTCTTGCCAGTATTACAAGTATGGCTCGCTACAATAGCGTGCTATTATTTTGAAGCATGACAGCTGCTCACTACGCTTGTCTGTAATTATAATGGACAAAAGCTCACTGAAATTAGTTGATTGTATTATTCCGTTTGGTTCGCTGATTATAAGCGTTATTATCATATCAGTTGACACGCTTCAAAAAGATGTTATTTATTAGCAACTCTGGCTCGTTCTTTTTACCTGCTGTTATGAATTTCTTTGACACGCTCTCCTGATATGTTATTATGACAGCAAATAGCTCGCTTCAGTGCTATGCTATTATTTTTTACTCTGACTCACTCTAAAAAGTAAGTGCTACTCAATAATAGTTACAATGCCGTTACTGGCATCGGAGAGAAGACTTGCTACATCAGCTGTAAACGTGTTACCATCTCCACATGATGTAACTGTGATATGGAGACTATCACCAAGCTTGTATGAGTTATCAAATACTAACCCATTTGTCAGTTTGTACTGTTTGTCTGCAGTACACATTACATCACCAAGATAAATCTCAAAGCTGTCCCAGAATGGCTCCATGTTTCTGTAGTCATAAACTCCACCGTTACACGAGACATCTAAATTTGTATCTGCCTCGTGTCTAATGTTTTTAACAATGGCTAAAAGCTCACAGGAATTGTATCCGTTCTTTCTGAGCTTAAGATCAATGCCAAACTTCGGATTTACAGCTGGCGCGTCTAAGTCATTAGGATTGAGTGTTCCTGATAAAACTGTTCCAATAACCTTCGTGTACTCCATAGTTACCACCTGCACTGTAATTTTAAGCCAACTGCTCAATTGTCATGGTTCGCTGATTTGATATGTTACTATGATAGTGTCTGGCCAACTCTGCAATCTTGTTAGCATAAATGGATATGGTTCGCTGATTCTCTCGGCTGTTATAATGCTCAATGACTCGCATTATGGACTATGTGTGTATAGCGGATTTTGGCTCACTATGTCTATTTCAACATATTAAATAACTTTACTACCTAATACTTATTTGATTAAGTTACTGAAAGCGTAATACTTAAAAGCGCTCTTAGATTTTATTAAATAGCCACATATACATAATTATCATGATTGAACAGAACATAGAGATGCTTGTGTGCAGCTGACAGGTTAAACTTTGCAAAAGAACAGCAACCAATATAATAATTAGCTGCCGTTCTTCATTCGATGTGCTATTGTGTTAGCATTGTCAATGCTGACTCGCTGTAGATCGGTGTTATATATTTCCTTTGGTGGCTCGCTCCTTGCCAATGATATTATTTGGATGCAGTGACTCGTTCATCACCTTTGTTTTCATATAAAAGGATGCCTCGCTACATTGACTTGTCAGTATTCCAGACTATGACTCGTTATGCCTAAATGACTCGTTCACTTGATTTGTTAAGATACGTATTTTTGACACGCTACTTGCAACTGTTAGTATGATAGCCAATGACACGCTACACAGATCTGTTTGCATCGATATATGTGACCCACTTGTAAAGAGTGCTAATATGTGCTTTATTGGTTCGCTTAAAGTTTTCGTTAGTATTACTGTTACAGGCTCACTTATTATTACTGCTTGTATAACTTTAAGTGGCTCGCATGAAAAGTCTGCTGTTATTAACACTGGTGGCTCACTATTGAATACTGTTATTATTAACCTTGTTGGCTCGCTTAAAGTCTTAGTTAGCATAAACTGCTTTGACTCGCTCAGTATTACTGCTTGTATTCCTCTCAGTGGCTCACTTAAAGTTTTAGTTAGTATAAACTACTATGACTCGCTTTCACTCTCTGCTATCATTTAGAGTTTTGACTCGCTTTTCGCAGTCGTTATTATCCTTCTTGATGACTCGCTAACATCGTGTGCTGCTATGTCTGCTTTTGACTCGCTGTAGAATACTGTTAGTATCATCGCAGGTGACTCGCTTCTCAAGTATGCCTATATGAGTATAGATGACTCGCTTCGACGTAATGTTTACATAAACCGTAATGACTCGCTTGACTGGCATGCTTGTATAATCTAAAATGACTCGCTGGATCGGCATGTTTACATAAACCTTAATGACTCGTTTCCATGACGTGTTTCTATTGATGATTTTGTCACACAAGATGTAACTAGCTCGCTAATGTTATTTGTTTATATTATAGGCGTCGACTCACTTTTTCTGATTGTTTTTATTTCAGCTGTTGGCTCGCTTCAAGCATGCGTGTTTATAAATGCGGTTAGCTCGCTTTCAGAACTTGCGCTTTTATAAATCATGCTGACTCGCTTTTGGCTGTAGTTTATATAATGTGAGATGACTCGCTGCTGCGACGTGTTAGTATTTTAACACTTGACACGCTGTAAGTATGTGCCGTAATTAAACCTCCATGGCTCACTAGACGAATGTGTTTTCATGATTGCTGATGACTCACTTTATTGAACTGCTTATATAGATTTATTTGATCCGCTGTGGTTACCTGCTGCTCTCATCAAACTTGGCACGCTTTCTTCTGTTGATTTACTAACGATTATTGGCTCAATATAAACATAGTTGCTGCTCTTGATTTTCGCTATTGTTGCTCCTCCTGATGGAATAGGTACAACTTTTGCAACTGAGTGATTAGTTGTGTTCCAAATGGAACTGTAGAATGGCCGGAATGGCCTAACTTATTATGCACTAATCTGCGGTGCCGTTATGTATATAATTGGTTCACTCACTGTAAACTCATATTTGCACGTTGGCTGCTAATGTTTTTATTAAAGAAAATGACTTGTTAGCCGCAAATGTTTTTATGACAAAAATTACTCGCTGGCTCTATTAGTGTGTATAGGCAAAAACGGCTCGCTTTCAACTTCTGCTTTTATGAAGGTAAATGGCTCGCTTGCTTTGCTAGTATGTATAGGTAAAATAGGCTCGCTCTAGTTTTTAGTGTTTATGACCCACAATGGCTCGCTCAGGAGTTTAGTGCTTATGTAGTATAACGGCATGCTGACTACATGTTTTTATATGCAATTTGGACTCACTCGGGCTTCTTGAGATTATACAGCGAGAAGGTTCGTTGATATAACGAGACTAATGTCTTTACACTAACTGATTACAAGTATTGCAACAGCTACAACAACCAGTAAACACAGGCTGATGGCTATAATTTTCCAGCAGTCACCTTTTAATGATGTAGAAAGTATAGGAGTATCGTCTATCTTTCCATCATCACTATCATGCATACCGGTTCCTACGATTGTATCATCATGCTTCATAAGTATTCCTCCTATAAGAATGACTACAAAATATTTTACATTTTAATAAAATATAGTGTTTGTCATATAAAAGACTGCCTATAAGATTACAAATACAATTTACTGCTTCGATGCAGGCTCACTGCACTCATTTGTTTTAATTGGCAAAAATGATACGTTCTCATGTTAAGGCAGCTGCTTCAATATTGATACACTGTGTTTATTTGTTTTAATCAGCAACATTGGCCCACTGTATTTATTTGTTTTAATCGGTAAGATTGATACGCTATCACATTAAGGGTATTGCTCACTCCATGCGGCTGTTTTGCTTAGCAGGTGGTGGTACACTGTTATAATCTGTTTTAATCATAGTCAATGGTTCACTAACCAGCGTGTTTTGTTTCGAATCCATGATACATTGTAAATAATATTGTGTTAAAATACCATACCAGTGTTCCTGCTCATTTCAAGTTCCAACTCATGCTTACGACTGCATAGGTTAAAAATACAAGCAGTCGACTTAGGTCTAAATGTTTTGTTTACGCTTATACTTTCAAGCTCTCTACAGTTGAAGAATGCCATGCCAGCGCTCTCTAATGATCTAAAGTTTGCAAAGGATAGGTCAACTTTCTTTAATGAGGTGCAGTCAGCAAATATTTCATAGATGCTTCTTACCTTAGAAAAGTCTGTGTTCCTATTAAACTTAACCTCCTTTAATTTATGACAGCTCTGAAACCAACGAGACATGTCTGTTACATTCTCAAGTTCCAACTCTGAAATGTCTATTGACCTAAATTGAATATAGCTGAATAGGTGCCTAATGTTTTCAACATTTACATAAGGATCTGACTCAACGAATATATGAATTACTTTGTCTCTAGTATCTGCCTTGGCTGTCATACCTCTTACTGACACAAGCTTTACGCCTATCATCCGTGACTTAGCCGAAAGAGACTTCATATACTCTCTGCTTTTACTATAAAATTTGAGTGACCACGCTTCGGTACGCTCATCATCAGGAAGCCTACCCATTACCATCTCAAGCAGAGTGATCAATGAGTCTCTTTTAATACCAGCCATATTACACCTACTGACGCTTATTCTTGGTTAATATCCAGCCAAACTTTATTTACTAAATAATACTAAAGAGCCATAATAAATGCTCATAGCACATATCATGGCTCTTTATATTTTCTACATAGCCTCAGTCAGACAGGGCACAAAGCATCAACTTACCATTGAATGATTTAATTCTAATCAAGTTAGAGTAGAAATAGTCAGAATATCTTCTATACTGACTAAATTCCTCAAAACCACTGTCTGGCAACTTGATATAATCGAGCCTGTACTCGCTCTCAAGAGGTAAACTATAATCTACAACTGCTGCGTAGCCAATCATATCTGAATAATCAGCATCAGCAGGTATGTTTTTATCAGCTGCCCTCAACCACTCAATATACCAGTTTTCATCTCCTGGTAAACCTGTTCTTGCTCTATCTACACCTGATACATAGTGACTCCTAAGCCTATTGATTGGCATGCCCACTTTATCATTATCAGGCACATCCACCTTGTGCTCAAGCTCATATACTCTATGACAGTCTCCATTACATACCTCATAGTTATAAATTGAGGTGCTTGGAGCATTTTCAGCTTTAATAAGCTTAACAGTTAGTGCTACAAATGCTATTGACGCAATAACAAGTGCTACTGACAAAACTTCAAGCATTGTATTTTTAGTCAGACGCCTTCGCGGATTTAATTCGTCGTTCATAGTTTTACCTCTGTGCTTTTACTTACTCTGAATAGAACTTCTTAAAAATCTCATGCACAAGCATTTCAGCACTCTTGTTATTAAAATACATAAACGGAATATTGTGCTTTCTAATAATGCCCATGGCTGTTTCTGTTGTAGCGTGGTCACTATATGCTGTACTAATGATAACGAGGTCTGTATCGGAAATGTCCTGATATGTAGTATCTCTACTCTGTGCAGGCTTAAAGCGAAGGTTCTTAAACCCATACCCATTTAGAGCCTCATACATCATGTTTCCGCCGATAAGAACAATATTCTTGTCTGTGATTGCATTGACAAAGCACTCAATAGGAATTTCAGAGAAAGACCTATGGATCGACAGCTCTTGGCTAATCATCTTTTCTTTCCTAAGCTTGTCATCAGCATCCTTAAGATCAGATACTGCTTTAGTCAGCTTATCATGAGTTCCACTCAACTCGTCATTTGCTTTTCTAAGCTGTCTATTAGCATCAGTCAGTTCAGCATTAGCCTTCTTCAAGTCTTCAGACAGCCTACTGTTATCATCTTCAAGCTTCCTTGCTCTCTCAATGTTAATACCGCTGTCAATGCTACTGCTAAGCTGCTCAACTTGTTTCTTAAGCTCTCTGATTTCTCTCTGCTTGTCCTTAACCTCAGACTCAACTGTCTTAATTTTAGTCTTGTATCTGTCTAACTTTGCATACTGCTCGATAAGCTTACGCTTAGTGTCATCAACCTCTTTTAAGCCCTTTAGTGCCTCAGCACGAGCTCCACTATCAATGGCACTGAGAAACTCAACAACATCTCCACGTGTTACTGCCGTCTGGAGGTCGAGTATCTTTCTTGTGAAAAGCATTGACAGTTTATACTTATTGCTATCCTTCTCGCCATAGGTATATCTTTTCAAAAAGTAATGGATCAAAGAAGGTTCATCTGATGTCATGCAAAGCTGATACTCGCCAATAAGCGAATAGGTAGCCTGTACTGCAATAGCACATTTCTCACCGAGTATAGACTCTACAATAGGTGTAGCGATACCACTCGTTCTAGTGTAGTATGAAGTTAAAATATTGTACCCAGGCTTGCCAGCTGCAATATCCTTTTTAACAATGTTTATAAGGTCACAAACATCTGAATACGAATACTCGGACTGCCTTGAGAATGCTGTATCAAGCATAAACCTCATTGCCTTGGCTGCTGTTTCGAGTCCACGGCTATTGCCAGAGTAAACATCCTGCATGTATTCGTCAAAAGTGAGCTCAGAAATACTCTTCTCATGCTTTACAACCTTAAATACAGGGCTTGTGGCCATTCTATACATGACCTTCTGAGTTACATATCCTCTACTTGCCACGTAATAGTATACAAGGTGCGCATACAATACATTTAGATTGTATGTGGCGGATACTCGACTGTTTGCCAAGCCAGCAGACGCCGTAAACACAATCCTTGCAGCCTCAGCAAATATTGTGTTCTTTGTTTCAGCACTTGACATAGTGAGGTAGGCATCAATGGCTGTTTTATCAGCCATAAACTTCAGAGCGTCATCAACAATTACTTGCTCCTCACTTGCTTTCTTTGATGGAACTAGCCTCATTCTACTGATTTTGTCAGTCCTATCAGTGACCTTTATGATAGCCTCTCTGTCAGTTGATAGTCTTTGTCCAGCTTGTTTAACAAAGTCATAGTCCGTATACATAGCTGCGAGCCTGCAAAATGCCTGCATAGGATGCAACTCGATACCGCACATGGTAACAGTGTCCTTCTCACCAGTCTTATCATCTCGCGCGGACTGCTCGTAAATCATTCTTCCGATTTCATTGTCTTTGCTATTATCATAAACTTTCCTGAACATTTATTATCCTCCTTGTTAAATGCTTCAATAAGCTGTGTACCACCAGGTAGCACACAGCTTATTGATATTTTTATGTGTTAGGCATATTTACGGAACTCAAGTGTAATATCTTTCACATTGTAAAGCTCACAAAAAGGTACAGTCTCATACCCGCATAGTGCAGTAGCGTCATGTCCTCCAGACATGTCTTCAATCTTAAATTCTGCCCTATGCACTCCATCTTCCATGAACTTCCACTCTGACACGAGCAAATTAGCAACTACTTGGCTGCCGTTGCTATCCTTAAGTGCATTTGCCCGCATGTCTACAATAGCAATGTTTCCAGAATTCCTTGCACGCTTTACAAACTTCTCATTAGTATATGCCTTTGACTCAATTAGCTCATCATCGCTGTAATGCTCGGCATACTTTTCATAGTGTATTGTATCACCAAGAATGATATTGCGGTACAGGATGTACCAAAGAGAACACTCGATTTCACGACGCAACTCCATGCCATTGTCTGCATAGAAATGCTTGATTGCGTTCATCATGCGTGCACGAGTTTCTTTTACATTGTCCTCTGCAATATCAACGCCGTAAATACTTGCGACGGAACGTGCAACATCAATGTCAAATGCTTCTGCTGAAACAGACATCAGCTTACGAACGAGAATTTGAATGATGAAGTTTCCGTTACCGCAGGCAGGCTCAAGGAATGTGGTGTCCAGCTCAAAAGACATGTCCTTGATTTCATCCAGGTCTAGCATATCTCTGACAACCAAGCGAGGAGTAAACACCTCACCAGCATCCTTTACACGCTGCTTTGACTTTACGAGCTTCTCTCCACCGTCATCTTGCTCTTTTGCAAGCCTATCCAGGAAGCTCTCTGCATCTACATACTTATCTCCAGTGTACATAGGTTACCTCCAATGTATAATGATTTATTACATTATTTAATACAGAACAGCCTCGCTACAAGACTCAATGTCAGAGTGCTCGGCATCAGAGTGCTCTGCATCAGAATGTTCAATGTCTACATTGACATCCTCTGTATATGACAGCTTGATTGCGTCACCGCTGGTAATCTTGCAGTCAATAATCATGTCTGCAAGAGTATCATCAATAATCTCCTGAGCCTTTCTGCGAAGGTTACGAGCACCATACTCCTTGCTATAGCCCTCGTCCAGGATATGCTTGATGATACTGCTATCCCAGGTCATCTTGATGTCCTTTTCAAGCAGCCGCTTTGCCACCTTTGCCAATTCGAGATTTACAATAGGACTGCAATCCTCTTTCTCAAGAGCATTAAACACAACAACCTTGTCAATTCTGTTCAAGAACTCAGGTCTGAAAGTAGAAGACAGTGCCTTAATAGCATCAGCCTCAATCTTGTCAGGATCATCAGCCTCAACGGTAGTACCAAATCCAATTGAGGCTTTCTTCTGCTCAAGACTGTATCCTGCATTGGAAGTCATGATGATAATGCAGTTCTTAAAGTCAACCTTGACACCCTTAGAGTCGGTGAGAATGCCATCCTCAAGGATTTGGAGGAGAATGTTAAACACATCAGGATGTGCCTTCTCAATTTCATCAAAGAGCACAACACTATTAGGATTATGCTTAACAGCCTCTGTCAACTGACCACCATCATCATAGCCAACATATCCCGGAGGAGAACCAGTTAAACGGCTGGCTGCAATCTTCTCCATATACTCTGACATATCCAGTTTAATCAGGTATCTGGTGTCTCCGCAGTACTGCTTAGCCAACTGCTTAGTCAGCTCAGTCTTACCAACACCAGTAGGCCCAACAAACAGGAAAGACCCGATAGGTCTATTAGGGTCTTTAATTCCAGCCTTACTGCGCTTGATAGCCTTTACAACGCCCTCAATGGCTCTGTCCTGCCCGATGATAGCCTTATGCAGACTCTTATCAAGAAGCTCGATCTTGCTTTTACTGGTGCTATCAATATCAGCAACATCTACACCGCTTAATTTACTAATGGTATCGCGAATATCATCAATTGATGCTTCACACATTTCACCGTTATTCCCAGCCTTCAAACGAGCCGCAGTTTCATCAATGACACTAATAGCCTTATCAGGAAGCCTACGGTTCGTAATATATCTGTCACTCAGAACAACAGCAGCCTTAAGCACACTGTCGCTGAACTTGCAGTTATGATACTTAGCATAAACAGGCACAACGGTTTTCACCATTTCATAGGCAATATCAACTGTCGGCTCGTTTACAGGAATAGACTGCATACGACGCTCAAATGCTCCATCAGAAGCAATGAGTCGAGAATACTCCTTTGTAGTGGTCGTGCCGATCATCTTGATGCCACCACGATGCAGTGCAGGCTTCAAAAGGTTAGCAGCGTCGCTACCTTCATTATTGCCTCCAGCACCAGCGCCAATGAGCATGTGAATTTCATCAAAGAAGATGATACAGTTACCAGCGCTCTCAATCTCCATCAGCACTGTATTCATCTTCTTCTCAAAATCTCCACGATACCGAGAACCTCCAACAATAGAGGTAATATCGAGAGAAATGATATGCTTATTCTTCAGATAGTAAGGCACAGTACCGTCTGCAATACGCTGTGCCAGACCCTCTACGATTGCAGTCTTACCAACACCAGGCTCACCAATTAAACAAGGGTTTGCCTTCTGCCTGCGACCAAGTACCTCAATCATCTTATTGATTTCGGTATCACGCCCAGCAATTGCATCGAACTGCCCTTCACGAGCTGCAGCTGTCATATCATAGCCAACAGTACGGCTCAAAGGCATACGACTCATAGGATGAGGGTCTTTGTCGATGTCACCAGGCTCAATACCAAGTGCTTTCAGCACAATGAATACCTCAGAGTCATCTCGGGTCATCAACTCATTGAAAAGTCTGTATGTATCAGACCGCTTGTTAGTCTTGTCAGCCTCCTGCAGCATGGCAATAGAAATCTGACGAAGGCAATCAGAGGTATTGTCGAGTGTCAAATATGCCTCGTCGTCCTTAATGGTACTGGGGTCAACAGTCTCAAAGACACCAGTCTCGTACAGTTCGTCCAGCTTCAGAGCAAACTTCTCCTGATCCGTGTGAGAAATTCGAGTAAATTCCTCATTGATCTCATCATTATTCATAAGGATAGCGAGCATCACATGAGCGCAGTTAACCTCTTTAGCGTGCAACTTGGTGGCAATGAAAATGCCATCATTATATACCTTATTGCACTGTTTAGTCAGTAAGCTTGTCTTTACAACTTCCATATTGTTCCCCTTCAAATGCAATTATTTATATACTATAATATATTACAGAGCAAAATAAAGACTCAATGAAAATATGTGGCAGTATATTCTTTCTATACTGCCACATATCAATTTATTTTTGTTTATCCTCGCACACGCTTTGCACCAGCTTACACATCTCAAGTATCTTATCAAACTGCTCAGGACTGAACTTAAATCTATTATGCTGCCTCTCAATTATGAAAGGTATAAAGTCTGTGCCGAACTGTAATGATCTTGCATACCAGTCACACACCATTTCAAGCATGTCCAAGTCAAGCATATTAGAGTATTCATCAAAATACTCTGGATGATGTCTATTGTTTTTCCAATGCTCCTTAATAGCATCTGTCTCTTTTTCTGAAAGTTCAGCCGAAGCATCTCTAAAACAATTAGGGTTACTATCAATTATCGAGGCAAGCTTCCTAAACTCCTCTCCGCTAAACTTGGAGTTGTCATGAGTACAGGCTCTCCTTAGAAGGCTTATGCCAAGCGTGGCATTGCCATTATCAACATAATACTCTGATAGCTTGAGGCACACACGCATCACAATAATCTTGTGTTCAATGGTGTCCTCAGCCATCTTCTTAATCTTAACTGTATCTATATCCAATGTACTAGCCCTCCTGGATTATATTCAGGTACAAGGTTGCATTATTCAGTAGCCTCACACCATCACACGCTGTAGTTAGCTTTACTTCCTGTGCTCCAGCTGAAAGTCCAGAAGTATTAAAGGAAACCTCAAGGTTCTCCTCAACACTACTTGGCATTTCTCCAGCTTTAGCTATTACTGAAAAACTAACAGAGGACTGAAGTGGTTCAATCTTAGCCTTACCATGAATATCAATGCTACTATACTCTATATCAACTGTAACTGACTCTGTTTCAACGAATTTAACTGTAGCAGTTAATGTTTCAAAACCAGATACAGCTACAACTGTAGACGGCAAGTATTGCGATACAGATACTGTCTTTAGCATCACTCCGCTCATTATATCAGAAGCAGAAACAACTATTTCAGAGTCTATACTCAAACTATCAATGTTCTTTAGCTCCTTGTCAGGCCCGGCTATAACAATATTCTCTTTATCAAGTGTTATGCCAGAGATATATTCCTCAAGTTCCCTGTCAGCACAAGTTAGCTTCAGGTCTACACCTATTGTTTTAGTGTTATAAACACTAACATTTACACCAACTGCATCCTGGGATAGCTTAATATCTTTTGTAATGTTTGTCCCATTTCTGTCAAAGACTTCTATCTTACAATCAAGAGTTTCAGACTTTGTTATAGTGCTTCTGTCAATATATACAACAGCCTTTCCAGCCGTGTTAATGATTGACTGTGCACCAGATACTGTAACTATACTACTATCAAGCTCAGCACCAGATATGAAATGCTTACTATCTGAGTCGCCTGTAAACTCAATGCTAATGTCCAGCTCAGCGGAGATTATCTTTTCAATGTCTACATGAATAACATCTTTTGACACCTTGCACTCAACATCACTATAACGTACAGAAGGCACAACTTCAACTGTATTATACTGAGACAATAGGCTCAAATCTGCAATAACAGATATATCATCCTCTGATACTGCATCAAGTTCATCTCGTGTTCCATAAACCGTTACTTTAGCTGTGCTATTGTCAGAAGTGTTTATTGTATAGCCAGCATCTTCTATTGATTGCCTGTTCAAATACTTTATAGGTATATCGTCATAAGTAGTACTGACAACAGGGTTTATTGCTATCGTAACAACTGTCCAAGTGATTATAGAAAATGCTATACTCGATACAAGTTTTAAGACCTTACTCTTTGTATTGTTTGCCTGCTTAAACTCGTCTGCTGCCTGGAAGTTATTCAACAGTTCAACAAACTTCTCACGGCTCAAGTTTCTATATAGTTTGCCATCTATTGATATTGACACAGCACCAGTTTCCTCACTAACTACTATAACAAGTGCATCTGTAATCTCACTCAAGCCTATGGCTGCCCTGTGTCGTGTACCCAACTCTTTATCAACAATACTCTCTGTCAAAGGTAAGTAACAGGTTGCAGCCAGAACAGTATCACCTTTTATAATAACAGCACCATCATGCAAAGGAGTGTTTTTCTCAAAAATATTTATAAGTAACTCTGAACTAATATTTGCGTCCAGCTTAATTCCGCTGTCAATAAACTGGGTTAAAGGTGACTTTCCCTCAATGACTATCAGTGCTCCAGTCAGTGCTTTACCCATCTTGAAACAGCCTTTAGTAAGAGAAGTAACAGCTACCTCTGGAAGTGCATACTGCTTACTTTCACCCTTATTTGTTATTGAGTTAACTATTGACTTAAAAGAAAAGTTAAGACGCTTGGAACCAAGTCCCTCAACTATTCTACGAATTTCAGGCTGTACTGCTACTACAACCGAAATGCCAAGGAAGAATGCTGCACGCTGGAATATCTCTACTATGACATCCATTCCAAAAGCGTAGGCAAGCAAATAAACAACAGCTATGGTTATTGTGCACTTAAGTATTGCCTCAATCCTTGTTCCACGCACATACTTTATACAATAGTACACAACAACAGATAATAAGGCAATTTCAGCTATATTATATGCTGATATGTACTTTATAACGGTATATATTCTGTAAAAAATGTCCATTTACTACATCCTTTATGCCATATTATCTGAAATGTACTGGAAACCAGCTATACTGACTGTTCTTATTTCTATTCATGAATAATGCCTTTTTAGTTGCTGCTTCTTTTGTCATTCTACGAGCCAAATCGCTTTGGAATGTCACTCCAGGCTTAGAGTTCTTTGCCACATACATAAGGTGTCCATCATAATTTGTAGCCACACCATAAGTTGAAGCAAGTATCTTTGCCTCTCTTGCAGCCTCAGCTTCATCTTCTCTGTCAATATCTCTTTTAGACTTACTGATGCTATTCTTTCCATCGTCGTATTTCATCATTAACTCGCCTGACTTATCATCTACATAAGTTTCAACAAGTCTATATCCATGTTCATCACAATAGTCAAATGCTTGAGTAAGGCTCTCAATCTGCATACTATGCTCTGCCATTGTACTCACCTCTGATTAAAAATAAGTGGACAGCTTAATCAGTCAAGAAAAAGCTGCCCACAACCGCAAAGCGGTTTATAAATCAGGCATGGATAAAAATTCACAAAGGAGAATTTATGTTGGGTAGTGTCGTCTGCTCCATGCTTGACGTATTCAATTTTAGCAGCATAAATATAAAATATAAATTATATATCTCTACTGCTCGTTAAAAAATAACTATCGAAACTAAACATTGTCTGCTGGACAATGCCTAACCAGCAAAAATTATACCATCTCAACTACTCAAAATCACTAAATTTCAAAATCTAATGCTTAGGTGCGAATGTATCTGAAACTGTATCACTTTTTATCAACTAGCCAAAATCAACTGTTTTGTAGGCACAATTCATTTTTAATATAGTTGACTCGAAGTAATACGGTTTGCTGAACTTTACACATTAACTTTTGGATTTATTGGATAATGCTGATTTTGACTTACAGGCCACTTAATTTCATGTCACAGTTCTGGCAAATTTTCCAAATGAATACTGCTTACTGTATACACAACTAATCTATACTGCACACAGCTCAAATATTAAATGATTACCTATAGTTTAACTCAATGACTAACCTATCTCTTGACTCGTCAACGAGTTTATTAGTGCTTTTATCAATTCTCCAGTGCTTATTGCACTGTTCTTCTACTATACTGTAGCACTCACTGCATAAACCGTATGTCCTTCGCCAAGCCATGTTCTGTAATGACCTGCCACACCTATCGCAATAACTGCTACTGTATAACTTTTCAATGTATCTCTTTTTATCACGCTCTGTTGATGAACCAGTTAGAAATAGTTCCTCAAGAGTCTCAAGGTCTGTGTCTTTACACTCTACAATTTCCTCTATAGCTTGCCAAGGAAATTTTAGCTTTAATAAACTAAACAGAGTTCCTAGCTCGTCACTGAACTGTCTATTCTCTGTTAAATCTACTGTTCTTTTCATCTGCTCAGTGCTGTTTTAACCTTTTCAAAGAATGACTTCTTTTTCTTAGGGTTATCAACAAAGGAACTTCCGTGAGCATCTAGCTTGTTCAACTGCTCCCTCAGTTCCTCAAGGTCCTCAGGAGTTTTAATCGTATGCTCAATATTTGTTTTTCCTGCCTTAGAAGACTGAGTAATCAGCTTATCAAGCGTCAAATCACAGTATTCATCAACCCAGTCACCGATGTAATAAAATCTCTCGATGACTGTGTTTGTCTGCTTAGACTGGAAAGTTCCGAATACGATAGGATCTTTATTACGCTGCTCCTTAGCTACTGTCCTACCAACTTTGTCAGAGTAGTCAGTAAACACTACATACAGCTTGTCGAACTTGTCCTTAACCTTTGCAATGACTTCGACAACATCATCAGGGATTTCACGTTCATATCGCTCAAGCTCAATCACTTTTACAGTGTCTTTAGCAATATGATCAATGTAATCTTCAATGTCATCTCTGTAAATGAAAGTGTTTACTCCGAGTTTTACGACCTCTCGCTCTCTTTCAATGCAGTCAATATGGAACATCAGCTTACGGAGTCCTCTTGTCTGCCCAGTAACTTTATACTTATTGATTAGTTCAAGACAAGCGTCATACGCTTTTTGCAGACCTTCGTCATCAATTGTCTGCCGCTTGCTTTTAATGTACTCGAAATACTGGTCAGGTGTCAGATCTTCAGGTCTAACGGCAACTTCACTCATGTCTTGCACCCCTCTTAATATGATACTACAAAACTCATAAGATGACTCTTGTAGTCTACATCGGTAGTAAACTGCAACTCCTCATTCTTGAGAGCCTTAGCAACCAGTTCTACAACTGCATCCTTGTACCTACCGGTGTACATATAGTCAAAATTGTTCTTATCCAGCCTTACGCTGCGCTTTCCAGCATCACAGGCATCTCTCAGCATTTTGATAGCCTGTGTATAACATTCAGTGTAGGCTGCATTGATTTCAGACTGCTTGTCATTATTGTACTTAGCCCGAAGCTCTTCTCCGATAGTCATTATACATCCACTCCACAGTTTAATTTTATTTCACAAAATAATACGGAACTGTACAAAGACTTGATAGCGTCTATTGCACAGTTCCGTATTATTTAATATTTAGATTGACACTTTGTTAAGGTCTTTCAGGACTTTAATGTCCTCAGCGTTCCAGAGCTTAGCCTCTGCCTCAATTCTCATGTCATCCATCAAATTGGCATTGATACTCGGGTCTGCCATCTTTGATATATCAACACCGTTAAGCACAGCAGTTGACAACACAATGATTTGAGCTGAGGTGTAACGAGGATTGATAAACTTCATTACGTTTACACCGTACTTAGCCTGAATCCTGTATGCCCTCATTGCATCAACACTGAAGTTCGGAGACGCCCACGACTTTGGATTTACGCCGTCAATCATAGCCAAACGAAGCTGTTCCATTTGCTTAGGTGACAACTCTCTATTGGCATACAGCCTAAAGTTAACACCAGCATCTTTACCAAGTGACAGCTGCTTAATCTGTTCCTTAGTGAAGATTTCGTTAAGCTTGTTGATTTGCCTCGTGTTCTCTTTGTTATCTACAACTGCCGGCTCAACATTTGCCGCTCTGCCTACATGCACAGTCTCAACAATAAACTGGTTCTGAATGTATGCTCTGATAAATGCTTCTGTATCTTCAGTAGCAGGAACAAGCTGTGCGTTTTGTATAGGTGCCGAATTAGGATACTTCTTTGCAAAGTCACAACAGTATTTAAGCAGGTCTTTTGTTCTAACACGCTTAACTACTGTATTGTGATTTACAATACGATAACCGAGAAGTGTACTACAACTATCGTCTGCCCTAATCTCGGACAGAATAACGATAGGCTTGACAGGCTGCTTATCAGAAACAATGAAGCGGTTCAAAGAACCGGTAGTTCCTTTAATCTTGCCGTCAACCAAGTCAACGTTAAAGAACTTTGTCCTGCTGCTTGCAATCTCAGCCTTGAGTGTCTCATCAGAAGCAAAGGTTCCAGCAAACTTCCAACTGTTATCAGTTTTATCAAACTTGCTTAGCAGGATAGAGTACTTATTCACTCCGTTAAGGACATCTATCCCAATAATATGACCGTATCGAATAGCCATAGGTTCGTCCTCCTATAAATCTTGTTTAATACATTTGCCGTTTTTAATTATAAACGATGTTTCATCGAGGTCTCTGTTTAGGGCTTTTACTATCAATGCTCCAGATGGCCCTGCAATCACATTTATGCTTGTGTAAATGAAAGGAAGCACTTGGTTTAAGTTCCTGTCCAATAAACCACAAGCGAGTCCATCTGTCAGAATTAGCATGTTTCCCTTTGTAACTTTAATACTGTCATACTTAGGATATATAACAGTTTCAAAGTTATCATCGAGTACACCGAACTTATCTTTAACGGCTACTATATAATATCCAGCATCCTCAAAATAGACAACCTCGGTGTACCCTCTGATTTCCTTTACTTCATTGTTTATATCTGCCCTAACAATGATTTCACCATCATCAGCTGTAAAACAATAAGCTTTACTGCTTAAAAATATTGGCTGGATGCCTAAAAGCATGTGCTTAAAGGCATCTTCTTTAATCAAATTCAACATATCTCTGCCTCTATTAGCACATGCCGTTGAGCATTACGCCATTATCAAGGCAGAACTTAGCGAAGTCAGGACAGCCCTCGTCAAAGGCATCGTCAAGAACAATAGCCGCAAATGCGTTTCCAAGAGAAGTAGAAATATCCTGAGTAATGCTTACGATTACGTCAAGTCTAACTCCAACTTTCTGAAGCTCAACCAGCCACTTCATGAGGTTACATACCTTCTTAAAGCAAGCCTCTGTCACAAAATAAGAAGTAGTAGCACAATAGCTTCCCTTGATTTCCTGTGTCATCAAATGCACCAAGTTCTGTGCTGTTATGTACAGAACCTCATCAGTGACATTCAACATATCACGAGGAGGAACCTTGCCATCCACAATGTCCTGAGCATTGATTGTCTGCTTGTTATATCTGTAGAAGGCTGCAAAGGAAGGTCCAACATTCGCTCCAACGCAACCAGCGCTGATAAACTCCAGGTCGTCATCATTCTTAATGACTCCGCCAACTCTCTTCTCCATGTTGAAGAGGTTTGTTGACAGCTTAGACCAGTTTCTCGGGCAAGCAATCATGTCATACGGATGGTCTGCAATAGATGGCATGTAATGCAGCATCTCAGGTCTGAATGTCAAAAAAGCGATTACAGTAGGATGAACCTCTTTCTTAAGTGCCCATTTCTTCCAAACCTCGAGGTTAGGCTCAACTCTCCAAGCAGAACCACGGCTCAGGAATGCTGCCTCAATGCCACGGAAGTCACCACCATCATCAGGGCCGTTACCACAAGCAACAATAAGCCACTTTTCTGGCATCTTGTAGTGTCCAAGTTTTCTACTGCTATCCATCAACTGGTAAACGGCGCTTCTCATTGACTTTTGAGAAGAAGTTACCTCGTCCAGCAGTAAAATTCCCTGCCCAGGATCATTTGAAGGAGGAAGCAAATCTGTCTCAGCGTGCTTCGTAATTCCGTTCTCAATGTAAGGAAGACCAACGAGGTCGGACTCCTGATAATGAGAAAGTCTCAGCTCCTTAAAACCAATGCCAAGCTCAGCAGCCACACCAGCAATACTTTCAGTCTTACCGATACCAGACTTACCAATAATGCAGATGGGAGTGTAGTCCTCGTTCTCGAGCTGCTCCTTGATTTGTCTCACAACCCTCTCAAGGGTAGTAGACCTCATATTCAGGGTTTCAATACTCTCATTCATAGCATATACTCTCCTTTATAAAGATTACTTATGTCATAAACTGTGCCACTTTTCCAAATGGAGGTTGGAAATTCTTCAGTGGCATGCTGCTCTCAGAACATAGCACCCAGACTGTGTCTTTTCCAAACCGCCCTTTGTATTTCTCAGATGGCATCGGAAAATATCCATCTGTAAAAATGATAATCATCGATGGCTTAACCTTTTTACCAGTCTGGTAGTCACGCTTACTGAACTCCTCGAACAAGCACTCTGGATTTGTTCCGCCGCGCCCTCGTTCTCCGGGAGCTGCAGCAGCATCTGGCCGTAAGTTTTGCCCTCGATGTTCTTCATGTCGGCAAAGAGGATATTCACCGGTTCCCCGCAGGAGAGCACCATGCCGGAGACCACCGGCTGCTCGGCGGTGGAGCCGTCGAAGGTAATGCGGTAGGCCCGTCCGTGGGCCAGGGTCTCGCGGGCGGTCTCGCTGCCGGGCATCAGCAGCTGCCGGGCGGCGGCGGTCTTGGGATGGCGGAAGACCTCGCTGACCTTGCCCTCCTCCACCACGTGGCTCTCCGCCAGGATGGCGACCCGGCCGCAGATCTGCTCCACCACCTTCATCTCGTGGGTGATGATGACCACCGTGACGCCCAGCGTCCGGTTCAGCTCCTGGAGCAGGG
>OQWM01000497.1_pt1 | contig 25007 bp, 22 predicted proteins | sample 1691531 | NCBI WGS metagenome assembly OQWM01 (sample SAMN03418257, study PRJEB22391) | human gut metagenome | biome: human-gut; feature: organic feature; material: feces | host: Homo sapiens | place: Tanzania | collected 2013-01
AAGATCGTTTATGGCAAAGAAACATTCTAAAATCATCTTTCTTGACTTTGATGGTGTTCTGAATACAGAATACCATCAAAGACTATTGCAGTATGAAGGAAAAGTATGGCAAGACAAACATGGTGCTTGCTTTGACCCGAAAGTCGTGAAGCAACTGCAAACCATAGTTGAGATGACACATGCAGACATCGTAATAGCATCCTCCTGGAAATATCTTGGCTTGGAGGCTATGCAGGAAATGTGGCAAGACAGACAACTGCCAGGAAGAGTAATTGACATTACTCCTTCTGTTGTCAGTGATAGCCTGTTGCTTTCTGCAGATTTGGAGCAAAGATCACCAGCCGCACTTCATTGTAAAGGTGCAGAAATAGCCTCATGGCTTCATGAGAATAATATGCAAGAGGTTCCGTATGTCATTATTGATGATGAGTATGTTATATTGGAATCTCAACTTCCTCATTTCATTTTAACCAATCCCTACGATGGTCTTATAGAAGAATTGGCAATGAGAGCCATTGGTATTCTGAATCGGCAATAAAAAGCAAAATAATTTAATCTTAGTCTCGACGTGTCATAATTTGTGGGACACCATCGCCATATCTTTGCACTCAGTTAAGCAATTAAAGTTTCAAAGATATGACTAATGATAAATCAAACAAAGAGTTGGATAAATCTACTTTGCGTATTCCTGCATTCAATATGATACTTCGTCAGATTCTTGTTGTTAATGCATACGGAGACAAAAGCCTTCGCGATGAAATACTCCTCCAAGATGAACTGTTCTACAACACCGTCAGTCAGTTGAACTTTTCAAAGGAGTCAAGCGAAGTGAGACAACTGTTGTCCTATCTTCTCGAATTGACAGGAGAGCCTGATAGTTATCTGGTGGAGGAGATTCTGCTGGACTTTGTGATAGGAAAGGGATGCACAGAATGTTCAAGGACTGTCTGCGAAAACATCTTTGGCAAGCATCCTACGTTTGCCGACATGATGCGCCATCCTTGGTTTGAACACTTGATGAATCATCCTGCACAAACCGAACCCTACAATCCGCTTCCTCCATTTGTTCGCAATGACGCTTTCTACTGGCGCAATTTCCATTTTCCTCTGTTCTACCATCTTCAGGAAGGTAACAGTTTGGCTTTGGAAGTGTTGGAGCATCTTGCGGCTAAAGGCGACATTCTTTCCATGGAGCGTGTGTCACTTTACTACTTCGATAAATGTCAATTTTCCAAGGCGTTTCTTTTATTTAAAGCATTGCATGAGAAAATGCAGACAACCGAATGGTATGATTGGGCGATTAAGCAAGAAATCACTTACAAACTCGCTCATCTATATACCTATGGATTAGGTGTAGAGCAAAATCTCGACAAAGTGGCTCAATACTACAAAGAGCTTGAAAATGGCTACGACTGGGGAGAAAAAGCAGAATACCAATTAGGATGGTTGGCTGAGCGAAGGCATAACTATATAGAAGCGATGTGGTACTATAGGAAAAATATTGATAGCCACTGGTATGGCAAGTACAGCTTCTACAGGAGAGATAAAGACTTGTTTCCACTTCGATTGGAGATTGCTTTTAGACAGATGAAGAAGAAGCTCAACCCTATAGTTGACTGTCTGACACTTGCGACTTGCCAAAAATGTAACGACATGGTTCTTCAGTTGAAGGTCATGATGAATGCAATAGTCACAATTGATTGGGGTGATGGTGAAACTGAATCAGTAAAATGGAAAGTGGATGACTGGGGACAGGTAAGACATTCATATCAATCGCCAGGCTATTACTGTATTACAATAAAAACAGACGAGGAGAACGTATTGACGGGATTCCATATTGTTTCTCACAAGGCAATATGCTCAATAGATGTTTCCGGCTGTAAGGGATTGACGCATCTATTGTGTCCAAATCAAATGTTGAAACAAATGTCTTTAAGCAAGACTGAATATCTCTCTGTGCTTGATGTACATGGAAATAGGCTGCAAAGAATCAACCTCAGAAAGAATCCGTTGCTTACAATCGTTGATTGTTCTAACAATCCGTTGCAAAAGATAGAAGCAGTGAAGCATCCTCCATTCAGTTTAATGTGCATAAGAAAAACAAGGCTGGGAACTAAAGCAAAAAGGAGATTTCATGAAATCGTTCGTTTGAATGCAGGTCGATTATTGAGTGAGGGCTTTGTTAACCAATTGACAGAGCCGCTTTTGCCTACGTTGCTGTTTTATATAAAGAACAGCACTTGGGAAGATGTCTTGGCATGCTTGCAACAGAAAAACGAAGATTCAAAGGTAAATAATAACTCCACGGTATTGCACAGAGTCTATGCCTTGCTTAAAGCATATCGTCACGTCACTCCGTGCCCATACAAAAATGGTTTTATGTGGGTGCGAGGAACATGGGTATTTATTGCACATAAGTTTAAAACCAAAAGGACGGGGCAAATAGTAGAAAGTAGTCAGGCTCTCGAACAAGAGTTCTATTTGTATGAACGCCCTTGGAGTATGATTCTTGGAACACCAGTAAAAGCATGGGACAATCGCCTGCCTTTCATGATGCTTCCACAACATCCAAATGCCTACTATGCAGCCATGTGCTTATATAATATGGTGAACAATGAAAAAGAAATGAAGAAACATAAAATTCCAAAGATCGTTTATGGCAAAGAAACTTTCTAAAATCATCTTTCTTGATTTTGATGGTGTTCTGAATACAGAATACCATCAAAGACAATTACAGTTTGAAGGAAAAATATGGCAAGACAGGCACGGTGCAATGAGAGCCATTAACATATTGAATCAACAATAAAACTTTCAAGGAATTTTAATTTAGTTCTAAACTGTCATAAATAATGGGGCACCATAGCCATACCTTTGCACCCAATAGCATAATTAAATTTTCAAAGATATGGCAAATGATAAGTTAAACAAAGAGTTGGTCTCTCGCATGATGGACGAGGCTGCATGGAAAGAACTCTCTAAAGACTTTCCTTGGACAGAGCAGCTGCTTGAGAAATATATGAACTATGTGAACTGGAGAGAAATCTCAGGAAACGACAATGTAGTGTGGACAAAAAGCCTACTTGAAAAATTCAAGCACAGACTTGACTGGCAAAAGTTGACTTCAAATACTAGTCCACTGTTGTTTACAGAAGACAATATTGAGACTTTCCAAGACTATTGGGATTGGAAAGTTCTGTCTGACAAGTCCTGTATTTGCATGACACATGAACTTTTAACCAAGTATGCAGACAGATGGCATTGGGCATACATTATAGACCGATATGGTGACGATTCTATTACCTACAATGAAGAATTTCTCGAAAAGTATGGAGATTATATTTCTGCATCAGAACTGGGCGGTTCTAAGCTGTGGGACAATATTATCGAACACCGCATAAAAGCGATCAAAAAGAAAATTCTGTCTTAAATTATTATTTTAGGTACCGATACACGACTATTGTCAAAGGAAAGCAATGCATATGGCTTTAGTTTCAAATACTCTAAAGCCACATGCATAGCTTTTTATCTACCATAATGCTACTTTTCCTGCAATCCCCAAATCAATGGTTGCAGTTACCACACCAAGAGCTTTGAATACTCTTCGCATAGTAGGTATTGTTATACTATAACCTCTTTCCAAGCGAGAAATCTGCGCTCTTTTCACACCTATACGCTCACCAAGTTGTTCTTGTGTCAAGTTCTGTTCTATGCGAGCCTTCTTGATGGCTTCTCCCAAACGGTATGCATGCAATGCTTCATCCACATCACTTTCAAAAGCATCACGTTTTGGAGTGCCAACTTTCCCAAAGTGCTTGTCGAGCACATCGTCCAATGGGGTAAGATTCATTTGTGCCATAATTATTTATTTTTGAAATATTCTTTTCTTATTGCTTCTGCTTTCGCTATTTCCTTACTCGGTGTCTTTTGAGTTTTCTTAATGATGCCATGGGTGGCAATCACAAGAGTTTCTTTGTCCTTATCCCAAAAGGCAAACAAGCGATAAGCAGTTTTGTTGTATAATGTACGGAACTCCCATATTTCCGAATTTTCCAACTTCTTGAAAAGTTCTTTGTTACGTTCTCCACCTACAACACGCTTGATGTTGTAGTAAATCTTGTAAGATACCGCTTCGGGTAAACTCTCAATAAAGTCTTGTGCCTCGTCAGTCAAGACAAGTCGGAAGATATTTTGTGCCATACATTCTCAATTTGCTGCAAAGATAGGTATTATGTTTCATAAATAAGAAACAATTGGTGCTTAAATGTATCTTATAGCTCATTTTTAACATTTTGGAACCGAATAATTACGCATAAAGAACTTACAATGGTTGGATTGGGGTAAAGCGAACATCAACTGAAAATAAAATCTAAAAAATAGATATGATTTTCGTTAATCCACTTAATTGTTGTACCTTTGCGAAAAGAGTTGTTTGACAAGCAAACTTATGTATAGCACAGAAGTTAGAACTGTTGCCAAATCATTACCTCTATTGAGGTGAAAAACTCATAAATAGCTCATTTTAAGCTATTCGGCAGATTTTAGCGTGATTTTACTCAAAAAACTCAGATAATGAGGGCTAGTCTTTCTAGAGGCTAGCCCTTTTTTCGTGTTGAGATTTTGGTAGCTGACTTGAGTTTTTGCCTCTTTCTCATTAAAAATCTCAAAAACTCAAGTAGAGACTTCTTGAAAATCTCTACTTTGCCCACAACCAATATTGAGATTTTGCAGAAAAACTCCAATACTGATATATCTTACTTGAATTTCTCCTTTGTCAAGCACTTGATGAGCTATATTTTGTTAAGTTTTTTCTCAAATCATTTTTTGAATTTATTTCTTGCAAAACGGCTTTCAATTTTGTATCTTTGCATCGTCATTCAGAAGAAATGCTCATGACAAGCTCGGTACGAGTCCGATGCAAGTCCGATGCAAGTCCGATGCAAGTCCGATGAATTGGCATAGTGTTAATTAATTTATAGTTAAACCCTCAAAAATTTCAAATTATGGGTAAATTAGTACAAGGTATTTTAGGTGGCGTATCTGGTAAGGTCGGCACAGTAGTAGGTTGCATTCGTAACGGCAAGGCTTACGTGCAAGGTTTGAGAACTTCCAACAAGAATCCTAGAACAAAGCGTCAGCAGGCGCAGCGTTTGAAGTTCAAGTTGGCACAACAACTGGTATCTCCAGCGAGTGACTTCATCAAGATTGGTTTCCGCAACTATGCGGTAGGACAGTATGCTCGAAACGTAGCCATGAGCTACAACCTCAAGGCTGCTCTCACTGGCTCATACCCTTCATTCGGCATTGATCCTAGCAAGGTGATGTTCAGTCGCGGAAAGCTCTTGGAGGCAGAGGGATGCACCGCTTCTGTAGCCAGCAACAAGGTAAACTTCACTTGGACCGACAACTCAGCTGAGGAAGATGCAGACATGAGCGACTTTGCCATGCTCATCGTCTACAACTTCAGCAAGCGCAAGGTAGCAGACTCATTGGAAGTGGCAAGCCGTATGGACGGCAAGGCTTCTCTGAAGATTCCTGCCAGCTGGAGCAAGGACAAGCTCTCTTGCTACATTGCCTTTGCTTCGGTCGAGAACGACAAGGTGAGCGACTCGCTCTACATTGGCGACGTGAAGAGCGACGGTAGTGTAGAAGCTGGCGCCAACGGCATCATCACCTACGAGGAGAACACCAACACTGGCGGTTCTTCCAGCGGTTCTGGATCTACCTCTACATCACCTAGCGAAGGCGATTCAGGTAGTACGACTCCAGGCGAAAACGTAGGTTTGTAATAAGCCCAAGCTGGCGTACTTCCTGAGTACCCAAAAAGATTGTCATAAGATGGATCTTTTATCAGAATTATTAGTTAAATAAAAGGCTGTGCCAGAAGAATTTCTGACACAGCCTTTTTTTGTACATTCCGCCGCTCAGAGAGCGAGGGCTGCCACTGCTATTTACATTTTCTCATCGCCATACAGCTCCTTCCACCAGCTGCCATCGTCCTGGAGCCACTTGGCAAACCAAGCGAAGATGGTGTTCTGCCATTTCAGGCGCTTCTCGTAGTCGATGATGTGATGGTCCTGGCCATCCACCAATACCATCGCCGTAGGGCGACCCAGGAGTTTCAGCGCCGTGTAGAGCTGGATGCTCTCGCCCACTGGCACGTTGTTGTCGGCAGTGCCATGCACAAAGAGCAATGGGGTGTGAATCTTGTCGGCATTGTAGAGCGGACTCTGGTCTACGAAGAGATGCTTGTTGGTCCATGGATACTCGTTCGCCATCGACACCTCGCTGTAGTTGTAGCCCCAATAGCCCTCGCCCCAATAGCTGGTGTGGTCGCTGATGCCGGCATGGGAGATGGCAGCGGCAAAGAGGTCGGTCTTGGTCTGGAGATACTGGGTCATGAAACCGCCGTAGCTGGCTCCGATGCAACCTATCTTCTTGCGATTCACAAAGCCGTGCTCATCGCAGAATGCCTGGGTGCTGGAGATGATGTCCTCTGCCACGCCCTCGCCTGCCGTGTCCACATGGCGAGCGGAGAACTTCTGACCGAAGCCTGTGGCTCCGCTTGGGTTGATGACGAGCACCACATAGCCCATCGCCGCATATACGTGATGAGGATAGCGGCTCTGGAAGGTGCGGCTCGTAGGGCTGCATCCGCCATAGTAATTCACCACCATCGGATACTTCTTATTGGCATCGAAGTGAGGAGGCAGATAGTAACGGCAGCAAAGGGTGTCGCCACGGGAGTTGACATAATTCCATGCCTTGCACTCGCCCAGCTCCACATCCTTCAGCTCGCGGGCGCTGAGGTCGTCCACCAACTGGCTCTTCAGCGCCTTGGTGCTCATCTTGTAGAGGCGGTCGGCATTGCTGGCACTCTGACCAGAGAAAGCCATCTCGGTGGCAGCTCCAGCCAGGGAGAAACTCTTGATGTATTCCTCCGGAGTCTTGAGCAGCTGGAACTTGCCGCTCTTCGGATTCAGCTGGAAGAGATGCACGCAGTCCTTGTCCTCGGCTGTGAAGTAGATGTTGCCATCTGCCTTACTCCACTCCACGCTCTGCACGTTAGGATCGAAATCCTTGGTCAGTGGGCGCGCCTTCTTATCTGATAAGTTCATGAGATAGAGCTGCGTATCTATCATGCTTGGTATCTGTCCCTCGTCCACGTTCTTGCCGATGCCATCAAATGACTCTGGTGAACCGGTGAAGAGGATGCTCTTGCCATCAGGAGAGAACTGTCCGCCACCTATGAACTCACCCTTGTCGATGATGGTCTCCGCCTGCAAGGTATTGAGGTCCAAGCGATAGACAGAGGTTACGGTGGTAGGACGCTTGGTGAGTCGCTCCTCGTTCTTGCCGATGAGCAGATAGCGAGAATCGGCAGAGATGTCCTCCAGATAGATGTTGTGATAGCCGAAGGTGAGTGGCTGGAGGATGCCTGTGGCGAGGTCGAACTTGGCTAGATTGCTACGCTCACGCCATCCCGGCTGTCGGTCGTCTGGCTCCTTGATGTCATATACCTGTGGATCCTTCTTTCTGCCCTCAGTGGTGAGGGTGAAGATAAGCGATTTCTCATCGGGGGTAAACTGAAAGTAGCCTTCTGGCAATTCTGCCACGAGCACCTCTCGCTGCATGTTCTGCGGATTGATGGTGATGAGCTGGAGCTTGCCCTCGGCGTCCTTCTGGGTGAAGTACATCTTGTTGCTGCGAGGCATCCAAGAAACGCGCTCATCGAGGGTGGCAATGACGGTGTTGGATTGATAATTGCGCACCTCGTTCTGGCTGTGGTTCTTGCCCTGGCGGTCTACCCAAGCCTTGCGCACGATGATGTACTTGCCGTTTGGCGAGAGCTGCACGCTAGGATATGTTGGGGCGCAGATCACATCATATATATTATAGGCACGCTTGGTGGAGGCAGAGTTCTCGCCCACCAAGAGCTGCTTGTTCTCATCGGTAGCAACGCTCACCTTAGGCTTGGCCTCATCTCCCTGAGAGGCGAGATACTTGATGACCACGGTGTGGGTGGATGGCATCAGGGTGGTCTCAGCCTTGTTGCCATTCACCTGCTGCTGTTCGCCATCCACGAAGAGGCGATATTGCTTCAGTCCCTCCACCGAAATGGTGGCCTTGGTGCGGGTTTGATTGGTCACGGTGAAAGATGCCAGATGCAGGGCATTCTTATCGCCAGGGAACGAGCTCACCTCCTTGCCATTGCCCAACTGACTGAGCGACAATGGCGAATCGAGCAACTTCTCCAGCGAGAACTTCTCTGCCTTGATGTCCACGCTATCCGCCATCCAAGGGGTAGCCACAGGATAAGGGCCAGCATACTTAAACTTCTGTACTTCGATGGTTTCGGCATTGGCACCGAGCGAAGCCATCAGGGCTGCGCTAAAGGTGAAAGCCTTCCATCCCATTCTTACGGTTTTCTTATTCATCATTATTATATTTTTATTTTTTTCGAGCTGCACAATGATTTAGAGCGCACCTGCATTTCTTGCTATATAACTATTTTTGCAAACGTACACGTACAGTTTGATTTTTTTGCTATTCAGCTGCGAAATTACAAATAAAAAACGAGAAAGGCGAAGGAATGGACGAAAAACTATCAATTTACAGCCCAATCGGGGCGAAAAGAAGTCAATCGGCACGAAAAGATGAAGAAATGTTATCTCAATGTTAACTCAGGGTGTCAAAATGTTATAGTTGGGTTAAACCCCTCTCCCATCCATTGCCAGATGAGAATAAAGCTGTACCTTTGCAGCGTGAAAAGATGAAAAGTTCATCACATCGCAACACATTTCAGAAAAAGAAGAGAAGACAATTCAATACAAGAGAAGTCAATCTATAAAATAAAAGAAGACAATGAAAAGAAAAAACATGATATTGCTGAGCGCGGCTCTGATGAGTTCTCTCAGCTCTTTCGCCCAGAGCAATGCATCCACTGATGCCACCACCCAGCGCGAACTGGAGCGTGCCGACTCTATCTGGAAAGACTTCGACCTGGAGAGCGTTACCGTAACAGCCTCCAAGCCACTGGTAAAGATGGAGACCGACAAGATGACCTACAATGTACAGGAAGACGCCGACGCCAAGGCATCTACCGTGCTCGACATGCTGCGCAAGGTACCTATGGTAACCGTGGACGGACAGGACAACATCACCGTGAACGGTTCTTCCAACTTCAAGGTATATGTGGACGGCAAGCCCAACCCCATGTTCAGCAGCAACCCCTCGCAGATATTCAAGGCGATGCCTGCCACCATGGTGAAGAACATCGAGGTAATCACCAATCCCGGCGCCAAATATGACGCCGAGGGAACGGGCGGCGTGCTCAACCTCATCATGAACAAGCAAACCACAGCCAACGGCGCAGCAACTAGCGATGCCCTCAATGGCTACAACGGCAATGTGAGCCTCGGTGCTGGCAACACCTCGCAGCGCATCTCCGCCTTCATCAGCGGACAGCAGGGCAAGCTCACCTACAGCGCCAACGGCATGTACACCCACAGCAATATGGACCACACCGACATCGACATGGAGCGCCTGCAGAGCGACGGCAGCCAGATGCACTATCAGCAGAGTTCGGACATGAAACAGCCCTTCTCCATGGGCAACATCAGCCTGAGCTATGAACTCGACTCGCTGAGCAACATCAGTGCGCAGGCGGGCATCACCACTTGGCAACAGAAGATGAACGGTCACCCTACCACCCAGATGCAAGGCGGCATCTACGGCAACGGATTCAGCTATGGCAACGAGATGAAGCAGAAGATAGACTACAAGTCGTTCAACGGCAGCCTGGACTATCAGCGATTCTTCAACAAGGAGCGCTCCAGCTACATGATATTGAGCTATCTCTTCACCTCATCGCCCACCGACAATGACAATTACACCTATTATGATAAGGAGGCAGCAGGCATCACAGCCATCCAGCTCAACGACCTGCTATTCCAGAGCCATGCCCGAGCCACCGAACACACCCTGCAGACCGACTTCACCCAGCAGCTCAGCCCTGCGCAGACCCTCAACTACGGAGCCAAGTACATAGCCCGCACCAACAAGTCGGACTCCAAGTACTACAACATAGCCGCCGACAAGAGCGAGACCCTGAACCCCGACAACAGTATGGAGTATCAGAACACCCAGAACATCCTGGCAGCCTACGCCGAGTGGAAGGGCACCTTTGGCAAGGTTAGCACCAAGGCAGGAGCCCGCTATGAGCACACCTGGGAAAAGGCTAAATATGAAGCGGGTAAGGGCGATGGCTTCAAGCGAAACTACGGCAATCTGGTGCCTAGCGCCAGCCTCTCCTACAGCATAGCCCCAGGTATGAACATCGGCATGAACTACAGCATGCGCATCACCCGTCCGGGCATCACCTATTTGAACCCATACGTGGACCGCAGTAACCCTACCAGCATCTCCTACGGCAACACCGACCTGGACGTGGAGAAGAGCCACCAGCTGAACCTGGTATACAACTACTACCAGCAGCGACTGATGCTGAGCGTAACGGCAGGCTACAACTTCTGCAACAACAAGATAGCGCAATACTCATTTATCGATGCCGACAACCTGCTGAACCAGACCTACGGCAACGTGCAGAAGGAGAAGAGAGCCAGCCTCAACATCTTTGCCAACTGGCTGATGCTGAAGAAGACCCGACTGATGCTGAACCAGAGCCTGAGCTACGCCGACATGAGGAGCGACGAACTGGGCATGAAGAACAACGGCTGGAACTCAGCCACCATGATCAACCTGCAGCAAACCCTGCCTTGGGAGATGCAATGGACGCTGGGCAGCATCATGCAGACCAAGAGTTATACCCTGCAGGGCCACCAGAGCGGCATGTCGTTCTTCTACACCACCCTCTCCAAGCCACTGGTCAAGGACAAGCTAGACCTGAGCCTGATGTTCCTCACCCCGCTGAGCAACAAGCTCGAGATAGAGAGCCAGACCGTGGGCAGAGACTACACCCAGCACATGATGGTCCAGGTGCCACTGCGCCAGATATCCATGACCCTGACTTGGAAGTTTGGCAACACCAAGAAGCAGTTCAAGCAGTACAAATCCAACATCAACAACGACTTCAAGGAAGAAGAGAAAGGAATCCAGACGGGAGGTATGAGCGGCTTATAGTTACAATTGCCATACCAGGTTTATGCCAGTGGGCGCCACCGACAGGCTTAGATTATTTTTAGCTTTTTGAGTGCCCAATATCTTGTCGCCTATCCAGTATCCAGCCTCAGCCGAGCCGATACCGATGGCAGCACCAGCCACCACATCATACCAGTGATGGCGATTGCGGCGCACTCTGTCTACCGCCACGGTGGTAGCTACGGCATATCCCGCCACTCCTATCCATGGCGAAACCTTGCGATATTCGTGCATCAAGGTAGTGGCACCACAAAAGGCGATGGCTGTATGTCCCGAGGGGAAAGACTTGCGGTCTGTCCCGTCAGGTCTGGTTTCATGGACGGAATACTTCAGTCCCTGTACCACGCCCCCATTGATGGCAAAGGATAGCACCGACACCGTGAGCATCCTTTTCCAAGAGCTCTCCGCCTCCACCCCACACATTTTCAGTCCGAAGACGGCGGCAGTAGGCACATATTCCAGCACATTGTCGATGCCATCGCCATGATATCGCTTATAGTTATCTTGCGAAGAGCAAGGCAAAGTGAATAGCAGCAAACTTCCACCCAATATAATAGTTCTCATTATTTTCATAATGCAAAGGTAGAAAAAAAATCAGAAAAATCAAAAGGAAATGAAGAAAATCAGGAAGTAGTTTTATTCTTTGCCCCCAATTTTCATCGATTCAATCCATTCTTAGCCCCTAATTTTATAAAGTTTAACCAATTTCTAGCCCCCAATTCTAAAAAAAGGGTTCTTCCGCTTTTCTCGTTGGTAAGTAGCAGAAATAGATAATAGAAAGAAGCTTAGTTCCGTTATATATTTAAAATCACGACAAATTAAATATATGCAAGATGGAACCAAGCTTCTTATATCATAGTTTCGGCATAAGCCGCAGTTATCAGTATCATGCAACCGAGTACAAAGAATATGCAAATCCAGACATCTCAAAGGTGAAGCGTATAGGCATAGATGAGTTTGCCGTCCGAAAGGGACATGTGTACAAGACCATTGTCGTGGATCTTGACACTGGGCGTATCATATATGTAGGTGATGGTAGAGGAAGCTCCTCTCTCACAGACTTTTGGAAACGATTAAAGAGAAGGGGTGTTCAATTAGAACTTGTCACTTCTGATATGTCGGCTGCTTACATTTTGGCTGTAAAAGAGAATGCATCCGAGGCAATCCACGTATATGATAAATTTCACGTAGTACAACTTGTAAACGAAGCTGTTTTTGACTGTACTTGCGAAACAGTCTTACTTGTAATCTTTGAAGTTTTATGCTCTGAGACTATTTTCCCATTATACAAGCTATCTATATTACTCATAATTCATTATATTTTTATATGTTACTTTTCAAAACATCTTAATTATTGTCTGTAAATTTACGACTTTATTTCCATACCACCAAAGATTTTCCGAATTATCTTCAAAATATTTACGAAGAATACTCTACTATGTGGGTGAATCCTGCAAGAATATATTGCGATGAAGGTGAACCCTGCTAAAAAGCTTGCGTTAAAAACGTGTTAAAAACATAATATAACGTATTGTTATACAGGCTCTTTATATTCTAGAGGCGCGCTGTATATACAAAGTTCTGAGTACATAGGGTTCACCTTCACCAGCCAAATGATGCCCCTTAAACCACACTTATGGCAAGGGTTCACCATTTTTCTGTACTTTAGAAACAAGTCATTTAGTACAAAAAAACAAGTTATTTACGGAGCGTAAATAACTTGTTTACAAAAATAAATCACTTGTTTATAGTTCTTCCACTATATCACTCATTTCCTTGCGCTTCTTTTCGGCATGAGGACAATCGGGGGCGATGTGGCCAATAGGGATGATAACTACTGCCTCATAATCCTCACGAGAGCCCTGCTCAAAGTACTGGTGCATCTTCTCTGGGTCGTAGTTGCAAACCCAGCAAGTGCCCAGGCCTCGCTCTGCGGCTGCCAGGCAGAGGTGCTCGGTGGCAATAGCCACGTCGATGTCGCCATGAGGCTTGCTGTCTTCCTTGCGCACCCAGTTTTCCTGCTTGTTGCGCATACCGATGATATACATAGGAGCGGAGAGAAACCACTCTCGGTTATAACACTCCTGGAGTTTCTTCTTAGCCTCATCCGACTTCACTACAAGCCACTTCCATGGCTGCTTGTTGCATGCCGATGGTGCCATGCGCACACACTCCAAAACATACAGCAAGTCTGCTTCGCTTACAGCCTCTTGTGTAAACTTGCGAGCCGAGAATCGCTCTTGGCTCAATGATAACATATCTTTCATATTCGCTATTATTTCTTTAGTTTTCTATCTTTTCCTCCACAAAAGTAAGCATATTCTTTGAAACTTCCAAACATTTTGGGATAAAAACCGCTTTTTGCTTGGATATTGTAAAAAATCGCAGTACCTTTGCAGGCTGAAAGAAATAGATTTGATGAAGAATATGAATATAAAATCTCTAGGTAACGCTATCAAGGGACACCCCACGATGACGGAGGGCACAGTGTATTCGATGCTCATCATCTGCGGCATCTCCCACTTTCTGAACGATATGATTCAGTCCATCATCCCGTCCATCTATCCGATTATCAAGGATCAGTATGGGTTTACGTTTGCACAGATAGGCATCATCACGCTGATATTCCAGATGACCTCCTCTATCCTGCAACCCTTCACGGGGCTTTATGCCGACAAGCATCCCCGACCTTACGCCCTAAGCATCGGCATGTGCTTTACGCTCGTGGGACTGCTGACGCTTGCCTTTGCCGAGAATTATCTCTTGATATTGTTGGCGGTGAGCATCGTGGGACTGGGTTCTTCCATCTTCCACCCCACAGCCTCCCGTGTAGCCCAGATGGCTTCGGGCGGCAAGAAGAGTTTGGCGCAATCCATCTTCCAGGTGGGTGGCAATGGAGGCTCGGCGATAGGACCGTTGCTCGCTGCCATCATCATCCTGCCTTTCGGACAACACGCCATCTCATGGTTTGCCTTCGCAGCCTTGCTGGCTGCCATCATCATGGTCAGACTGGGGGCTTGGTATAAGGCGCGACTTGCCTATGTGGTGAACCATCCGCAGCAGCAACCGCTCCTAAACAATGACATTTCAAAGGGGGCGAAGTATGGGGCTCTGCTGATACTGGTGCTATTGGTGTTCTCGAAATATTTTTACACGGCTTGCATCACGAGCTACTTCACTTTCTTCCTAATAGACAAGTTTGGCATCTCGGTTCAGGCATCCCAACTTTGCCTCTTCGTCTTCCTCGCCGCCTTTGCCATCGGAACAGTGGCGGGAGGTATGCTGGGCGACAGGTTTGGCAGAAAGTATGTCATCTGGTTTTCTATCTTGGGAGCGGCTCCGTTTGCCCTCATCATGCCGTTTGCCAATCTTACGTGGACCATCATCTGCACCTTCCTATCAGGATTGATCATCGCTTCAGCGTTTTCATCCATCGTGGTGTATGCCACTGACTTAATGCCCGACAAGGTGGGACTGATAGCCGGCATCTTCTTCGGATTGATGTTTGGATTGGGCGGTCTCGGCTCTGCCTTCTTCGGTTGGCTAGCCGACAAGACGAGCATCGAGTTCATCTTCCAGGTGAGTGCCTTCTTGCCATTGCTTGGCATCATCGCCGGCTTCCTGCCGAATACGCAGAAGAAAAAGAAATAAACGTCTATCATTAAATAAGTAAAAGGTTCAACCGTCAGAAATAATTTGACAGTTGAACCTTTTACTTGTCACATCTTTTCAATACAGAGTTTTTTACCTTTTTACTCTTTTAACTTTTTATCTTTCATTCACCTTTTCCACATTGCGATAACCTATCAGTCCATACCAAAGGATGACGAACTCGCAGAGCAATGGGACGAGCCAAGTATATTGCCATGAACCTACGTAATCTGCCAACAAACCCTGGATGACAGGGAAGACGGCTCCACCAAACACTCCCATCATGAAGATGCCAGAAGCCTTGGAAGTGTATTCCTTCAAGCCATCTACCGAAAGGGTGAAGATGCAACTCCACATCACGCTATGGAACAAGCCGACTGCCGCCATCAACCACAGATTCTCCGTAAACATGGAGACAGTCATCAAGGCTATCGCCGCTACCGTTACGGTGATGAGCATCGGACGAGGAGCCACGTTCTTCAAGCCCGAAGACACCATTCTGCCCACCAAGAATCCTGCCCAATAAAGAGTGGCAAGGAGGGCTGGCGAAACAGCGATGCCCTGACTGGCAAGATCCATCGCATGGAGGTTCATGTTGTTGCCGATGCCCACCTCTGTTCCTACGTAGAAGAAGATGGTGATGACACCATACTTCAGATGGCGGAATGACCAAATGCTACGCTTTGGCTTGACTGAAACAGCAGCAGAACTACTGCTCGAATCATTTTCTCTGGTTCCCTCTATATCAGGAAGTTTAGCTTTTGATGTGCCCCATGTGGTAAAGGCGATGACCAGCATCATCACTAGGAATGGAAGTGTGAGCTGATCGGCAGAAACCACCTCCAAGGAAACACCTGCAAACATGATGCCCGTAACGAAGAACGGAGCCACCGTGGTGCCAATGGAATTGACGGCACAGGTGAAATTCATACGCTGCACGGGCTGAGTGCCTGGCAATGGATAAGCGGCTACGTATGGATTGATAACCACCTGAAGCATCGCCGCTGATGTACCCATCAGATAGGAACCGAAGAGGAATACGAAATAGCCGAATGGCACGAAGTCATTGCCCAGATGCATGCCTGCCCCACCCCAATATTCGGCACAGAGCGCAGAGGCTAGATAGAAGTCCAAACCTGCCACCATCACGATCATGGAGCGCACGAGCGTTGACTTATAGCCTATCCTATTGAGCATCTTTCCGGTGCGGGAACTGTTGAGCAGGTATCCCAGGAAGAAGGCGAAAGAGATGAGCGTAGCCAAGGAGTTCTTGGTATCGGTCACCTCCGAGAGGAAGGCTATCTTCAGGGGGCCCTGACACTGTCCGTTGACAGTGGTCAGGAATCCCACGATAAAGTATATGAATGTCAAGAGGAGGAATGGACCTGCGCTCTTGAGCGTAATCTTCGAACCCATAATCACAAAGCTAATAAGTTCTTTTACCTTTTTACTTTTTTACCCTTTTACCTTTACAAGATTTCTTCTTCCAAAACCTTCATGGCACCCTTCGCCTTGATGTCCTTCACCAGCTTCTCGTAGAGGGTTACGAAGTGAGGAGCTGCCTCGAGGTCGGTAGCAGTGAAGGCTGATACGCCAAGGAAGTCGATGGCATTGTCGCTGTCGATGAGCTTAAGGTCATCGATGGTGAGCCAAGGGTCAGCCACCTTGAAGGCATCGCCATTGTCATCTACCTTATACTTCAAGTAGTGGCGATAAGCTGCGAAGAGGTAAGCCACACGCTTCAGTTCCACATCGGTGCGCTTGCCAGAAGCATCATCCTTGATCATCTTCTCCAAGTTTGGCATCACATAGACAGGGAACTTGCTGGCACCATCAAAGCAAAGACGAGCCACCTGGTCGCTCACCATACGGTTGCCGAAACGCTCTACCAAAGTCTGCTTGTATTCCTCCAAGTCGGTATCGGCTGGAGCTGGAACGTAAGGAGTGATGTCCTCGTCCATGAAGGCACGCACCAACTTGGCGATTCGCTCATCGTGCATGGCAGCATCCACCTTGCGATAACCGCTGAGGAAGGATGGATAAGAGAGGAGTGTATGAGAAGCGTTCAGGAGACTGAGTTTCATATTCTCGAAGGCAGTAACATCGTTAGTCATCTGAGCACCCACGGTTTCCCACTGAGGGCGACCAGCCACAAAGTTATCCTCCACTACCCACTGGATGAAGTCCTCGCAATAAACAGGAGCCTCATCCTGTGTGCCATTCTGCTCGTTCAAGCGCTTGATGTCCTCTGGGCGAGTGGCTGGAGTGATGCGATCCACCATAGAGTTAGGGAAGGTAACATTCTCCTTCATCCAAGCGGCGAGTTCGGCATCCTGAGCCTCAACAAAGGTCATGAAAGCCTTGCGGGCTGTGTTGCCATTGTGCTGGAGGTTGTCGCAAGAGAGGATGGTGATAGGACCATTGCCTGCTGCCTTACGGCGACGAAGGCCCTCTGCCACATATCCGAAGGCTGTCTGAGGCTGCAGAGGATTCTGGATGTCATGAGCCACCTGAGCATTGTCGAGCATGAACTCACCTGTCTGACGGTCGATGTTGTATCCGCCCTCTGTGATAGTAAGGGTGATGATCTTGATTTCCTTGGAAGCTATCTTAGCAAGAATCTGCTCCTGCTCCTCGATGCCCCAATAGAGTTCTACGAGAGCACCTATCTTATATACGTTGATGCTATCGTCGCGTCCGCAAACGGTGAGGGTATATTCGCCCTGCTGCTTCTTGAGGGCGTGATAGAGGCGGTCGTCACCTGGGAGGATCATTGCTCCGCAGATGCCCCACTGCTGCTGTGTATCGTTCTCCAAGAGTTTGTTGGTCATATACTCCAAGTGAGCGCGATGGAAGTTACCTACTCCGAAATGCAGAATACCTGCCTTAACCTGATTGCGGTTATAAGAATAACCATTAACTTGATTTGCCATAATTTTTAAAAGTTGCTAGTTGTTATTATTTTTAATATTTTACCTTTATATATTCGAATGCGAGCAAGCACAACCCCAAGCTCGTTTTGAGCCTTGAAGAATGCACCCTTTCTTCGCTTTTCGTTATGCAAAGATACTGCAAAACAACAACTTCACAACTATTTTTTCAAACAAAAATCTTGCAAACGTTCCCGCAAACGTTTCCAATTTCTGCAAACGTTTGAAATGGTTTAAATCTTGAGGAAACCTTTCACTCTCCCGTTGATTCCCTACATTTCATCGTGGTCTTCAGCACCACTTTCTTGTTCTCCATATCTGGGTTATTTATCTTCTCCATCACCAGCTCGGCGGCTTTTCTGCCCATTTCCTCCAGGGGTGGCTCCATGGTGGTTATCTGGGGAGAGACGATGGTGGAGAGTTCGGTACCTGAGAAGCCGGCTACCAGGATGTCTTCGGGCACTCGCTTGCCTAGGGCTCGCAAACGGTTTTGCGCCCCTATCGCCAAGGTATCGGTGAAGGCAAAGACAGCATCAAAATCTATTCCTTTATTTACGAGAAGGTCGATGGCTGCGGCACCATCTTGGAAGGTCATACCCGTCTTCACGATGAGCTGTGGGTCATAGAGACCAAACTTCTCCATCGCCTCTCGATATCCCCTACCTCGCTCATATGAATTATAGACATCATCAGGACCTTGCAGATACGCAATGCGCTTTCGACCCAGGCGGATGAGATGCTCCACCATGAAATAAGAGTCCACATTGTCATCCACCAACACCTGGGGCATGTCCAAGCCATAAGGGATGCGGTCGTAGAAGACGATAGCCATGCCGTCCTCAGCCAACTTGCTATACTCCTCGATGTTCTTCTGATAACTGCAAAGGCTCACTATCAAACCATCCACCATAAACTGCTCCATCATTTTCAGATTTTCCAGCTCACGGTCGGGGTTCTCATCGCTCTCCGCTATCATCACCTTCTGATTCTTCTTGTAGAGCACTTCCTGTATGCCATTGATGACAGTGGCAGCGTATGGTGTGTGCATCTCTGGCACAATGACGCCGATGGTATTGGTGCGCCCCATCTTCAGATTCATTGCCACAGGATTACGCTTGTATCCCAGTCTCTTCGCCTCTTCCACCACCATGTCACGTGTCTCCTTGCGAATGTTCTTGTCATCGGTGAGGGCACGAGAAACGGTAGATACCGAAATGCAGAGCGAGCGGGCTATATCTTTGATAGTTACATGTTTCATTGCGATAGTGTTTTATGTTAAGATTATGCTTAGTTGTTATTTTGAGAACCTATATGTTGTCATTATTCCATGAAAGATTCTCGATAAATAGTTTCCCCTCGAAGTGCCACATCCTCGGCAGACTTGTTGGCATCTGTGATATGCGCCAAAAGCAAGCGACTCGCCTCACGAGCCATCTCCTCCACAGGTTGTTCCACGGCAGTGATAGTGGGATGAACCAATGTAGAAAGCGTGGTGCCCGACATACAGCAAAGCGCCACATCATCAGGTATGCGGAAATGGTGCTTTTGCAGGGTGGTTTTCGCTCCCAAGAGAGCTGTCTCCGTAAACCCGAAGACGGCATCAAAGGTAACATGTTTCTGCAAGAAATCCTCCATCACCTTGGCTCCTTCCTCGGCACTGAGTGCTGGCGGCAGAACATAGTTGGCTTCGTATGGCAGGAGATGTTTTTCTAATGCCTCACGATAACCAGACAATCGCTCGTAGCCATTACGGATGTAAGAGGGACCGGGAATGTGAACGATATGCTTGCGCCCCTGATTGATGAGAGCCTCAACCATGAAGAACGACATGATGTTATCGTCCATTCTTACCTGGGAGGCATTCAGATGGATATTCTTATTGTTGAAAGAAGCAGGGGAATTGAGATCCAGCGTTCGGTCAAAAAATACGATAGGAATACCTCGCTCTATTACCTTATTATATATAGGGAGATTGCACTCCTTATTACAAACACTCATCAGGATGCCATCCACACGAAGCTGTTCCATCATCAGGATATTCTCACGCTCCTGCTCAGGATTCTCATTGGATACGGCAATCATCACCTTATAACCTTCTTGGCGCAGATAGCTCTGCACATGAGTAACGAAGTTCATATAGAAAGAGGTGATGATTTCGGGAATAATGATGCCGATATTATGCGTGCTCTGCTTGCGGAGGTTCACCGCTAGTTCGTTGCGATGATAGCCCATACGCTCGGCAGTGGACAGAATCTTCTGGAGTGTCTCAGCCTTCACATTCCCTGTATCGTCAGAAAGGGCACGGGAAACGGTGGACTTGGAAATGCCCAATTCCTTCGCAATATCCAATATGGTAACATATCTAGCCATTAGTTTGATTTTTCTGTTTAAAACTTTCTTTATATACCTTATTATAAAAGGCGTTGCAAAGATAATCATTTTTTAGAATATCACCAAATGCTACTAGAGAAATCTTCACTCTACCCCATTCATTCTTCACTTTCTTATAATGGGAACGGTTGCGAAAAATGGGAACGGTTGCGGGAACGGTTGCGACCAATAAACATCATTTTTCTCTTGTTTTTCTTCAAAAAAGCTGTTACCTTTGCAATCGAAAACAAGAATAAACAAAAATAAAATAACAATCGAAACTTAAAAATATGGAACAAGAAACAAAGCAAAAAGGGAAAGTTCCCTTGATCAGTAAAATCGCTTACGGAATGGGCGATGTGGGGTGTAACTTCAGTTGGATGTTCGTGGGCAACTTCCTCATGATCTTCTACACCGATGTATTCGGCATCAGTATGAGTGCCGTGGCAACCCTGATGTTGGTTTCTAGATTCTGGGATGCCATCAACGACCCTATAATCGGAACGCTTACCGACAAGACGCATACCCGCTGGGGACGCTTCCGCCCTTGGCTGCTCTTCGGACCCCCTATCACAGCCCTCGTGCTGATACTCACCTTTTGGGCGCATCCAGAGTGGAGCCAAACCGCCAAGATTATATATATGGCAGTAACTTACTGCATCCTCGTACTAGGTTATACTTGCGTGAACCTGCCTTACGGTACACTCTGCGGAGCAATGACCCAAGACATCGACGAAAGAGCTTCACTCAATACCAGCCGTTCGGTGAGTGCTATGATGGCCATCGGTGTGATCAACATCGTAACCGTACCACTCATCAGTTGGTTTGGAGCAGGAGATACCAAGTATGGTTATCTCGCAGTGGCAGTGCTCTACGGTATCATCTTCGCCGCTTGCCATCTGTTCTGTTTCCACAAGACCAAGGAAGTGGTTGAGGTGCCTGTGGCACAGAAGCTACCACTCAAGATGCAGCTCAAGGCTGCCATACAGAATAAGCCTTACCTGCTCGCACTGCTCGGACAGTTGCTCTTCGGATTCATCCACTACGGACGCAATGCCGATATGCTCTACTACTTTACCTACGTGGAAGGTTCGGCAACGCTCTTCTCTTATTACTCCATGGCAATCATCGTGCCAAGCATCATCGGTGCAGCTTACTTCCCATGGGTATTCAGAAAGACGGGCAACAAGGGTTGGACAGCCGCCATCTTCGCCTTCCTCACTGGTATCACGATGATAGGCCTTTACTTCTTCAGCCCTAACGGCAGTGCCATCCTATTCTATCTCTTCTCTGCCCTGTCGTGGTTCTTCTTCTCAGGTTTCAACACAGCCATCTATGCCATCATCCCCGACTGTGTGGAATATGGCGAGTGGAAGACGGGCATCAGAAACGACGGATTCCAATATGCTTTCGTATCACTGGGCAACAAGATAGGTATGGCTCTCGGCACCTCGCTCCTCGCCATCGCACTGGGCAATGCAGGATATGTGAGCAATGCCATGCAGAACCCAGAGGTGCTCGGCATCATGCACCACGCCTTCTCTACCATCCCTGGCGTACTCTGGATTGTAACAGCCATATGCCTCTGCTTCTACAAGCTCAACAAAAAGACATATAATCAGATTGTGGAAGAATTGGAGAAGAGTAAAAAGGTAAAAGAGTAAAAAGGTAAAAAATGAAGGGCTAAACTTAGCGATAACTTCAGATAAACGCAAACATAAATATTCAAACAATTTAAAAATAGTACAATTATGAGACAAGCAATATTGGTAGAACCAAAACACATCGTATTCAAAGAAGTTGCAGAACCAAAGGCATCAGACTTGACTGAGCACCAGGTACTCGTTCACATCAAGCGCATCGGCATATGCGGTAGCGAGATTCACTCTTACCACGGACTTCACCCTGCCACTTTCTATCCTGTGGTTCAGGGACACGAATACTCTGGCGTAGTAGTGGCTTGCGGCAAAGAGGTTACCGTTTGCAAGCCAGGCGACAACATCACCGCTCGCCCACAGTTGGTTTGCGGCAAGTGCAATCCTTGCAAGCGTGGACAATACAATGTTTGTGAGCACTTACGTGTTCAGGCATTCCAAGCCGATGGTTGCGCCCAGGATTACTTCGTGGTAGATGACGACCGAGTAGTGAAGTTGCCAGAGGGAATGAGCCTCGACTATGGAGCGATGATAGAACCATCAGCAGTGGGCGCACATGCCAGCAATCGTACCGACGTGAAGGGCAAGAATGTGGTAGTGAGCGGCGCCGGAACCATCGGCAACATCGTGGCTCAGTTCTGTATCGCCCGTGGTGCCAAGAACGTTCTCATCACCGACGTGAGCGATCTTCGCCTTGCCAAGGCTCGTGAGTGCGGCATCCAGCATACCCTCAACATCACCAAGAAGCCGCTGAAAGAAGCTGCACAGGAACTCTTCGGCGAGGAAGGCTATCAGGTAGGTTTCGAAGTAGCAGGTGTGGAATCTTCCATCCGATCCTTGATGGAAACCATCGAGAAAGGTAGCGACATCGTAGTGGTAGCAGTATTTGCCAAAGACCCAGCCCTCAGTATGTTCCATCTTGGCGAACATGAGCTTCGCCTCATCGGTAGCATGATGTATCGCCACGAGGATTACATCACTGCGATCGACTATGTGAGCAAGGGCATCGTAAACTTGAAGCCACTCATCAGCAACCGCTTCGCTCTAGAAGAGTATGACGATGCATACAAGTTCATAGATGGTCATCGTGAAACTTCCATGAAGGTAATCATCGACTTCGAGCAAAAGCCTGGAGAAGCTAAGTAAGAGTTGGAAACGTTTGCAGATTTTGGAAACGATTGCAGAAACGTTTGCAGGTAAGATATTCTGTTTTTTCACTGAAAACTTAACAAAAACAGAGTATCTTTGCAAACGATAAATAGAAACAATCGGTTATTATGAACACGAGTATTATATAACAACTCTAACAAACTTAACAAAAAATGAAACAATCAGTTATAGGTATCGGTGAGGCTCTCTTTGATGTCCTCCCAGAAGGTAAGAAATTGGGCGGTGCTCCAGCCAACTTCGCTTATCATGTATCTCAATTTGGTATTGAGAGTTGCGCTGTTAGCGCCATGGGCAATGATAAACTGGGCAAAGAACTCATCGGCGAACTCAACGAACACCAACTCAACTATCAGATAGAAACTGTGGATTACCCTACAGGCACCGTGCAGGTATCTCTCGATGCCAACGGTATACCAGCATACGAAATCAAGGAAGGCGTGGCTTGGGACAACATTCCTTTCACCCCTGCACTGGAAGAGAAAGCGAAGAACTGCACGGCTGTTTGCTTCGGCTCCTTGGCACAGCGCAACGAGGTGTCTCGTAACACCATCCATCGCTTCCTTGACACCATGCCCGATGAGGAAGGTAGATATAAGGTATTCGACATCAACCTCAGACAGGGATTCTTCAACAAGGAAATCATCACCGAGAGCATCAAACGATGCAACATCCTCAAAATCAATGATGAGGAGTTGATTACCATCAGCCGTCTCTTCGGCTATCCTGGCATCGACTTGCAAAACAAGTGTTGGTTGCTGTTAGGTAAATATAACCTCAAGATGCTCATCTTGACTTGTGGCGTAAACGGCAGTTATGTGTTTACTCCAGGTAACGTATCATTCATCGAGACCCCTAAGGTGGAAGTAGCCGACACAGTAGGCGCTGGCGACTCCTTCACAGGTGCTTTCGTGGCTAGCATCTTGAAGGGTAAGAGCGTAAGAGAAGCCCACGAACTGGCAGTCAAGGTTTCTGCCTTCGTATGCACACAGAATGGTGCTATGCCCCATTTGCCTGAAGAATATGTGAAATAAGCTTTATATTTATCAGTATAGTTTAAATTGTTTCAACAGCAGAACCATGAAAAAATTATTAGTTATTGTTTTGATTTTTGGAGCGTGCCTGAATGGTCAGGCACAGCTCCATCTCAAAGCCAACATCCAGAACAATCATCTCTGGCGTGGCATGGAAGTTTCGGATGGCGTGGTCATGCTCGCCGACCTTAGTTATACGATGGCTCACGACCATGTGACCGTGGGTTTGTGGGGCGGAACCAACTCGGAAGGTTCATACAAGGAGTTTAACCATTACCTCAACCTGAAGGCAGGCGGATGGGGACTCGCCCTCTGGGATACTTACAACTATTCGCCAGGTGCCACCTATAATAATAAAGAGTACTGGAATTACTCAGCCCACTCTACCGGAAGATTTCTGGATGCTACTTTGAGCTACCACTTTGATGAAGAGAAGTTTCCATTGTTGCTCAGTTGGTCGACCGTAGTCTTCGGACGAGATCGCAACAGTGACAATACCAAGCAGAAATATTCCACCTTCGTCTATGCAGAATATCCGATATACAAAAAGGATGGCTGGAAGGTAGATGCTGGCGTGGGTGGTGCCTTCGCCCTCAACAAGGCTGGCGAGGATGCCCACTTCTTTGGTACAACGGCAGGCATCGTGCATGTTTCGCTCCAAGCCTCCCACGACTTGAAACTCGGCAAATATACATTGCCCGTTTATGCCAAGGGATTGTGGAATCCACAGTCCAATCAATCTTACTTCCAGATAGGAGCGGAAGTCATTCACTTCTAAGAAAAAGAATAAGAACTTAATAAAATACTTAGCATTATGAACATCAAAGGATTTACCACAGGAGTGCAGCATATCGGCATTCCTACCAACGACATCAACAAGACCATCGAGTTTTATCACGAATTGGGGTTCGAAACAGTCCTACGCACAGTGAACGGCACTGAGGAAGTGGCTTTTCTTCAGCTACATAACCTCATGATAGAGACATACCAGAACCATCAGGCTAAGATGGAATATGGAGCCATCGACCACATCGCCATCGATG
>OQWM01000501.1_pt1 | contig 24951 bp, 18 predicted proteins | sample 1691531 | NCBI WGS metagenome assembly OQWM01 (sample SAMN03418257, study PRJEB22391) | human gut metagenome | biome: human-gut; feature: organic feature; material: feces | host: Homo sapiens | place: Tanzania | collected 2013-01
CGCTTATGTGCGGGATTACGAAGCATCCAGAAAGAAGGAACTCACCGAGCCGAAGCCGGCGGAGCCCGCCAAGGCGGAAAAGGCTCCGGACAACAAACCCCGCAAACTCAGCTTCAAGGAGAAGCGCGAACTCGAATTGATAGAATCCCGGCTTCCGGAACTGGAAGAACTCAAAAAGACAATAGAGACCGATATGAACAGCGGCACTCTCGCATACGACAAGCTAAACGAGAAGGCCGAAGAGTTCAAGCGCATAAGTAGTGAAATAGACGAACTGGAGACCCGCTGGCTGGAGCTCCAGAATCAATAAAGACTTATAGACAAATGAGAAAGACACGTTACATAAGGCTCGCCATGATTCTTGCCGTCCTCTGTACGGTAGTTTCCTGCGGGCGCAAATCCCATGAAAGAGAAGCAGAGTCGGCAGCAGAGCAGATGCCTGAGATAGGATTCCACTACAACCATTACACGGTGGACAGCACCCGTCTCAAAAGCGGAGAAACATTCTCCACACTGATGTCAAGACTGGGACTCGGAAACCAGGACTCGTACAGGCTCACCACCATGTGCGACACCCTTATCGACCTTCGCAAACTCAAGGCCGGCGATCCGGTCCGAGCCTACTACGACACCACCGGCGGCACACATACCCTCAGGTACGTAGTGTACGAGCAGGACAAGGTCCGCTCTACGGTATTCCAGTGTCTTGACTCTCTCGCAGTGTGGAACTACAACAAGCCTGTCGAAAGACAGAGACGCTTCGCGGACGTGACCATACGCACATCCCTGTGGAACGATATGCTCTCGGCGGGAGCCACACCGAACCTCATAATGAGACTCTCCGACATCTATCAGTGGAGCATCAACTTCTTCACTCTTCGGCAGGGAGACCGCTTCCGAATAATCTACAACCAAAGCGTCTGTGAGGGAGAAGTGGTAGCCATCGACACGGTTCATTTCAGCCTGTTCAACGGGAAAGACGGAAAAGAGGTGGCAGCAGTGCTCTTCGACACCGGAACCGGCGGAAGCAACACATACTGGGACAAGGGTGGAGTCAGCCTGAAGCGGATGTTCCTTAAGGCTCCTCTGAAATACAATCGTATAAGCAGCAGATTCTCATACAGACGCAAACACCCTGTCACAGGAAAGGTCAAAGCCCACACCGCCGTGGATTACGCCGCACCTACCGGCACCGAAGTACAGGCCATCGGAGACGGCACTGTAACCAAGTGCGGATGGGATGCCACAGGAGGAGGCAACCGCATCAGAATCAAGCACATGCAGGGATACGAGAGTTCCTATATGCACCTCTCGAAATTTGCCAAGGGCATCAAAGTCGGCACACGCGTATCTCAGGGACAGGTCATCGGGTATGTCGGAGCCACCGGCACAGCCACCGGACCGCATCTTGATTTCAGAATCTGGGAAAAGGGCAAGCCGATAGATCCGCTTTCCCTCAATTCTCCGGCATCGGAGCCGCTCAACAAAAAATATCTTCAGGAGTTCAACGCCTTGTATGACCGATACATGCACGAAATCGGAGAAGACAAGACTCCTGCGATCGAGGCCGAGGCTACAGCTGCAGAACAGTAGGACCCCGGAATATGGACATCAAGCCGATAGCATATTTCCGCTCTCCAGTAAACGGCAAGTTCGGGCTTCCAAGACAGTCCGGGCTGGCGGAGTGCCTGCAGGGAGAAATAGTCCTCGAAGAAGAATTCAGACAGGAAGAAGCCTTGCGGGGACTGGAGGGATTTGACTATCTATGGCTTATCTGGGGATTCCACCTCAACAGAGACGATGCAGCACAGGGGAAACTCACCGTAAGACCGCCACGGCTCGGAGGCAACCAGGAAACCGGATCTTTTCCCAGTGCTTTTAAAATCGTGTTGTTGATGAATCCGTTTTCTACACTGAAGAAGGCGAAAACAAGATATCCGATAATAACGGTGGAAAGAAGGTTCGGAAGAAGGATCGCACTCTGGTAAACTTTTTTCCGTTTGCCTTCCAGTTCACTTAAGACAATCGCAACTGCGATGGCCAGTGTAGTGTTGATCACGATGAATGCCACGTTGTAGAGGATTGTATTTCGTGTGATGACAAAGGCATCGCTTGTTGTAAACAGATATTCAAAGTTTTTCAGTCCTACCCATGGACTTCCGTAGATGCCTTTTCCGGCATTGTACTGTTTGAATGCAATTACAAGGCCCGGCAGAGGCATGTAATTGTTGATAAACAGATAAATGAGGCCCGGCAGCATCAGAATATAGATCGGCAGAAAGCGTACAAATGCTTTTCGTCTTTTCTGGCTCTTCTGACTTTTCACTCTTGCCATGTTTTCATTCTCCTTTTCTCTCATCCGCAGCCGGTCCTTGTCGTTCCGGTTTTGACAGATTTCTTCTTTTTTACTTCTTATACTCTGCGCCGCCCTTATTTCGGACGGCGCAGCATTTTTCTTTCTTTACTTTTTGTTTGCTTCCTGCCATGCTGCAAGCTGTGCTGCTTTCTCGTCGATAATCTTCTGAAGTCCTGCAGCCATCATCTTGTCATTCATTTCGGCAATTCCGGTCTCCGGATCTACGAAGCCGTACTCTACGCTGGTCTGATACTCGTTGTATACATTCTGTACTGCTGTGATCTCGTTTGCAACGTTTGTGCTGTCGAAGGAGAAGCCGCTTGCCTTGGAAACTTTTGCATTGTTGTTGAAATCTCTCATCTTATCCCACAGTTCCGGATCATTTCCTTCCCATACATGGGTCAGGAACTGGTTCGGCATCATCCATCCCATGGAGTGGTTCCATCCGGAGTTGGATGCGTCTACGCCGTCTGCGTAAGTAGCAAGTCCGTCATCACCAATTTTATAGTGAGTTCCCTCAATGCCCCATGCCAGAAGGTTTGCAACATCGGCATTGCTGTAGCATTCATTCAGGAATTTCATGGCTGCTTCTTTGTGCTGTGCAGAGATCGGAATAGTCCAAGGCATACCTGCCACGGAAGTAGATCCGATATAGTCATCCAGAGTCTGGAAGATCGTCATATCGCGGCCTGTCAGGGTTGTCTCCTGTGCTTTGATGCCAGGTTTTCCACCTGTGGTGTAGCTCATCAGGGTTCCGGCTTTTACCAGCTCGCCGACTGCTGTAGTATCCGTTGATGCATCGGCACTGATGTAGCCTTTCTGGTTGTAGTCGTACAGTCTTGCGCAGTAGTCTTTGTAGAAATCGCTCTCAAACAGGTTGACAACATCAAGATTCTGACCGTAGTCAAGAAGAACACCGAATACGTTTCCGCCAAGAGCATCTACATTGGAGAACTGACTCATAGAGCCTGTCCCCGGACGATATACTTCTTTGTCCGGATATGCCTCATGCAGTTTTGCATAAATATCGTTTAATTCATCCAGGCTGATTTTTACGATCTCATCATCACTGTTTACTTCGTAGCCGATTCCATCCAGATACTCGGTTGCAATTGCTGCACATCCACGTCCCTGTGCAATATCGCGGTTGCTTGGAAGTCCGTACAGAACTCCGCCGACACGGCAGGCATCAATATTCTGCTGTCCTACTGCATCTGCAATGTCCGGTCCGTATGTTGCAAGCAGATCATTCTCTTCCAGATCGGAGAGATATCCCTGCTGGACTCCTGTGGTGTAAGAAAATCCTACGCATGCCAGAACATCAATCTCCTCATTCGCAGAAAGTGCCAGTGTGGTGTTCTGGTTGAAGGAACCAAAATCAGTGATAGAAAGCTCGACCTCAACGCCAATCTTATCACGTGTGATATCGTTGATGGCTTCCTGTACTTTCTCGGTATCTGCCGGAGCGCCGGTCCAGGTTGGGAAGCTTACGATGATTTTCTCTACTTCTCCGCTTCCGGTATCTGCTGTGCTTGCTGCTGTACTCTTATCTCCGGAATCTGTTTTGCCGGAATCAGAGCTTCCACCGTTGCTTCCGCAGGCAGCCAGGGAAAATGCCATGATTGACGCCATGAAAATCGCTGCTACTTTCTTTTTCATTCTTTCATCCTCGCTTTTTTATCTTTTTGTTTTGTTTCTCTGTTTCGTTTTGAGCCTCGGCCGTGACTCATTTGATGATCTTATTATATCGGCTTTCCTACCTCCAAAAAAGAACAATTCTGCGATGAATTTGCACTTTTCTGCGGTTTCTTTCTGCACTTTGTATAGTTTTTTATCACTTTTCCGTTTTTTCTATACATTCCGCTATCAGCATCCAGTCTCCCGCCGCCGGTTTCTTTGGCATAATGCATGATTTCTGCCGCACTTCTACCTGTTCTTCTGCTTTTTCTGTCTCTCCCGTTCTCGGATCAAACCAGGAAACTGCATAGATCCCGTCGCAAAGGCCTGCAATCTGTGTGCTCATTCCGTCCATCTCGCCGTAATAAATCAGCGCTCTCGTCTTATCCCGGCTGATGGTGGCAGCCGCCAGCTTATTGGAAAACGGGCTGATGTTCTCTTCCGCTTCTGCCGGATCGTACGGCACCATCTCTTCGAAGTGGTGCTCTTCATAGAAACGTTTCAGATATCCCATCTGCGCACCGCCCGGTCCATCAATCGCTTTTGCCCAGGTGATGCCGAATTTGTTGAATACATTAAAGTCCGGGTTGATGTCACTTACCTCCCAGATATTATCCCAGATGCCCTGCGCGCCGTATGTATAGCCGCAGCCACCAGCCTGAATCGCCATGTATGCCACGCGGCGCAGCATGGCATCGGTGCAGAGACGGGTTCCGTTTTCTTCCAGCGTGGAACAATATTCGTATAGAGACTCGCCCTCGATGAACGGCTTTGTTCCATGCTCTTTCTGATAAGAACGGTACCAGGACACATTGATCGGGAAATCGCCGTGACCGGCCTGGTTCAGTACAAAGTCAAACCACGGTTCGTCATAATAGTAATCTGCAAACGGACGCTCATTCGTGTAATGTGCGGTCTGCAGGGTATCGTAGCCGTCCATCTCCTCCACGTATTCTGCGACCTCGCGCCAGCCCTTAATCGCACACTCGCGCGGCTCGCCCGGGAAGTAGCCTGCCACTTCGCCTGCCAGTGTCCACACAACCGGAAGGGCGCCGTAACGCGCGATGATGTAACGCGCCAGATGTTTCTGATGCTCCACGCCCTGCTCGATCGAGCCGGACCAGGCAAAACCAAGTGCGTTGACGAAGCCGAGATCCGCAAGATACTGCATACGGCGGTCGAGCTCGTTCTGATAGAATGCCACATTCGGCACATCGTCCGCGGCATCTGCCTCCCAGTAACGGCTCTTCTGCTCCCGCCAGCTGTCGCTTCGAAGGTTCGTCTGATAAACGTTATAGCCCTGTTCCTTCCTGCGATCCGCCATGCCACGGAACATGCTTGTCATCTGCGGATGGTTCGACTCATCCCACCGCTCACCAAAAGCAAATTCCCAGTGCGTATCGCCGAGCCAGAAAAACGGTGTTCCGTCTGCATACGTCAGATATTTTCCTGATGGATGCACTTTCAGAAATCCGTGCTGATAGATAGCAAGCTTTCCTTCGTATGGAATACATTCGATTGTTCCCTGCACTCCGGAAAGTCCCGTCTCCTCCGGTGCTTCCAGCCTATAGCTCCACATTCCGGTTTCGGTCGGCGCAAAGGCAATCCGATAGGTATTTCCGCCGTCCCAGTATGCTTCTCTTCTGATCATTCTTCCCGACGGTCCCGTAAAAACACCCCAGATGGAAACATCGAGGAATGGATTGTCGTATGTTTTCTCACTTTGAAACGATAAAATAATTTGTCTCCACTGTTCTGCTTTCATCCCCATTTTGTTTTCTCCTTTATCTGCACAGAGCGCGCCCGGCTTTTCTTTCGGGTACGCTCCTCGAATCTGATTTTATGGTTGTCGTTCACTTCCGGTGAACGGCAACCTTTATTCTGTTCAAAAGCCGGCTGTATCTGTTTGTTATTTTTTTATTCCAGCCCGCGTTTTTTTGCAAGCTCCACGGCAATCTCAACCAGCTCCGCCGCATCCTCGCGGCAGACAAAGCCTTTCGTTACCTGCTCTTTTGTGTTTTTCTCTGCCATTTCCCGGTAATGTGCCAGTGTTCCATACAGCTCTTTTATCATTTCTTTCGAAAACGCCTGCTGATAACCGAACAATCCTTCCTTTTCCGATTCCGGATCCAGGAAATTCTGGCCTTTTTCAATATCGCTGGTATTGCTGTATCTTCCGGTTGGATAGTCAAGGAGGCAGGTACGCAGTCCACCGATTGTATTTCCGAAAGCATCCTTTTTGTTTTCTCCGTCGCTGTCAACCGCAATCCGGTCACAATGCGCCGGAGCTGCGCCTGTCCGTACCCAGGTAAAGAGATTCCGAAATGCTGCCGCAAAAAGAATCTGGGACGGATAGTCGTTTCCTTCCTCATTTTTTCCCATATAGAATGGCAGATGGTTGATCCGCACCAGATCCGGATCGTTCTGATAGTAGTCCACATAGCTATAGGAAGTGTCATGGCTTGCACCCGTCACATCATACTGGCGGAACAGGAACTCCGGATCATCGCTGTCCTGCTGGGCAATGCGCCATGCTTCCATTCTTCCGTTTTCACTCTCCGTCTGCACAGCGATAAACGGCTCGCGCGCCTTTTCCACACGTGTCAGACTGTAATGGTACGGAGCCATGGTTTCATACTGGTTGACCGGAATACCAAGGGAATGGACTCCTCCTCCGGAAAGGTAGCCATCAAATACACACGCACCGCGTGCCACCTCCGGACGATACGCAAAGCTGTTCAGATAGCGGAACAGATACGAACCCGACTGTGACCAGCCCGTCAAATAGACGTATTCTCTCTTATATTCCCGAATCGGATTCTGCTCCTCATCACCGCGCAGCAGCCACGCCAGGTCTGTCAGCATGTCCCAGAAAAGACCCGTTTCGTAATCATGATTCAGATCGCCGAGTCCGCCTGTGGCCTGCAGTCGCTCCGAGAACGGCACATCCGGCGTCGGGTTGACCCAGGAAAGACGGCCGTAACGCTTTTCATCAAACTCTACCATTTTGGCGATCGTATTCGGTTTGCTTGTGATTCCCACATAGATATCTCCGTCCCGTACAAATTTCTTCCAGCCGAGAATCCACATGCGGTCAATCTCCATAAAACTCGTTGGGTTGATGATCTCCACTACAACGTTTCCGCTGCATTTTGCAGTGTCCTGCGGTGCACGGACGATGATGCGGTTTGTATACGGCGCATCCACAGTGCGCACACGGACGCCGCCGCGCTCGTCTGCAGTCTCATAGACATTGGCCGTTCCATACATATAATATTCCTTCTCCACATAACCGCGCTCCGACAGCTTCAGGTAACGCTCCGCACTGGCAAACGGATAGCTTTCTTTCGTTACCGGAATCTCCTCTAGTCTTGTAATCATCTCGTAAAACCTCCCTTTTACCTTGTATAATTTTATTATTCCATATCGCTTCAACGCGGAAAACAACGATTCTGCGGTTTTTTGACACTTTTCTGCGGTTTCTGTTTCGGTCAGATTTTTTCCGTTTCAGAAATAAAGCCACAGAAAAAGCGTTATAGTTCACTGGTATCCAGCTAACAGCAATGAAAAAGCATCTCTGTGCAAATTTATCTCTGATTTGTACTTTTTCTTTCGGAATGTCTGTAGTAAACTGGTATTGTCGGGCAGAAAAAATTCTACCATTCCCAATACCGTCTTTTCTGCCCATGCAAACAACTGTACTCTCAAGCTTTTTCTGTACCTGATTTTGTGAGATGATTTCTTGTCAGCCGCAAAAGCAAGTGCAGAAAGACGCTGAGCGTACATTTCGTACACAAGGAGGGTTTTTACAAATGAACGGAACTTATTATACCATTACCGAAGTTTTTGATTTCGGTCCGCATATTTCGAAAGTAATTCTGGATTATGGCAAAAGCATGAAGGGTGCAGCCCCATCTCCGGAGCAGTTTACGGTACACGTTACCCGTACTTCTACCGAAGGTGAGGATTTTGTATGGCCAAACTTTATGGGCGACAAGCCGGATGACTCGATGGACGGAACCCGCCGCGTTTCGAACGTTTACGTTTCTGATAAAACCGGTGCACCGTGCGAGGACGGCACCTGCCTGACGCTGGAGCTGCCGTGTTTTATCATGGAAGGAATCGGCTCGATCATCAAATTCAATGGTAATTTTAATGTATTTGTCAATGTCGCTTACGATGTGACACAAGTCTCTGAAATTGCAACAGACGATGGTGCCATTTCTCCGCAGACGTTCGACGTAGACGGCGGAAACCGCGTCATCTACGGTGAATGGCTCAAAGAAAACCGCTACGAGGATCCGCAGATTCCGCTCTCTTACGTTTACTACGAGCCGGAAATGGATGCGGATAAGAAAATCCCGCTGATCATCTGGCTGCACGGCGCAGGTGAGGGCGGACAGGAGCCGCCGATTGCAGCAATCGGAAATAAAGTTGTAAACCTGATTTCCCCAAAGGTTCAGAAAATTTTCGGCGGCAAGACCTACCTGCTCGCTCCGCAGGCTCCGACCATGTGGATGGATGACGGAACCGGCGAATATACCAAAGACGGTTCTTCCAAATATACCGAAGTTCTCGATGCCCTGATCGGTGCTTTCGTGGATGCCCATCCGCAGATCGACCGCTCCCGCATCTACATCGGCGGCTGCTCCAACGGCGGCTTTATGACCATGAAACAGATCATCTTCAACCCGTCCCGCTACGCTGCCGCATATCCGGTCTGCGAGGCTCTGGCGGATGCATTTATCTCCGATGAAGACATCCTGAAGCTCAAAGATCTGCCGATCTGGTTTACACACGCAAAAACCGACCCCGTTGTCGTTCCGGATGACTTTGTCGTTCCGACCTATGAGCGTCTGGCAAAGGTCAATCCGAATGCACACTTCACCTACTGGGACAAGGTACTCGATCACACCGGAACACAGAAAAACGCGGATGGCACCCCATTCGAATACATCGGCCACTGGTCCTGGATCCCGATGCTGAACGATGAATGTGTTCTTGATTATGACGGCAAACCGGTTATGACAGACGGAAAAGAGACTCCGATTCTGGAGTGGATGGCTGCACAGAAGAAGGCATAATTTTACTGATCTGACTGACAGCAAAAAAATGGTGTGGAAACGCCTCGAAAGGGGTTGTCTCCACACCATTTTCTGTTTTCATCCGTCTTATCAGATCTGCCGCTTTCCACCAGCGGCATAGCCGTCGGTTCTCGGAATCCATTTCAGAAATTCTTCGACTGCCAGATTCCAGAATCTCCACTCATGGGTGTAACCCGGTACGGATACCCAGGTGACGTCCACTCCGTTTTCTTCCAGATAATTCTTGAACTCTGTATTGATCTCATACAGCATATCGTTTTCTCCGCAGGTCACATACAGCGGCGGGATTTTCTTTCCTTCTGCAATGGCTTTTTTTACCAGCCATTTCACATCCAGCGGGCCGTCGATCAGGCCTTCCACTTTTTCCGGATCGCCTACCGGCATGACAGCACCGGAGAATGCGCCGATCGCTGCGAACCGTTCCGGATTGGAAAGGCCGTGCAGCAGTGCGCCGTATCCGCCCATTGATAAGCCTGCGATGTAGCTGTGTTCCGGCTCTGCGGAAATTGGGAAGTAATTGGTTACAAATTCCGGAACTTCTTTTGCTACGAAATCGAAAAACGGTTCGCCGTCCAGAGAATCATGATAGAATTTATTTTCCCCCGAAATCATCACAACTGCCATGTTTCTCTCTTCTGCAAACAGCTCCACATTCGTATAGCCGGTCCACTGTGCATGGTTGTTGCCCATGCCGTGCAGTAAATACAGCACCGGATATTTTTCCTTCACCTCATGTGTCGGCGGCACCGGGTTCTCATTTCCCGGCATTGGAAGCTGCATTGCTTCCGGAATCGTCACACTCGGAAGAACGACCGTGATATCCACGGTTCTTTTTAACGCATAAGAAATAAAGTTACATACAAGTTTTGCCATTTCTCCATTTTTCTCCTGTCTTTAGAATTTTTATTGACCTTTTGCGGCCCCATGCATTCAGTATAAACCTTTTGTTCTGATATTCCAATAGACACGGATTAAAAAGGAACCGGTTATCTTTCTCCTGCTTCTTTCTGCTCTTCCGCCGCCATCTGCCGCTTCCGCCGTGTCACAAGGCCGCCGATCCGCCCCGTCTCTTTTGCAGTGAGCGACCGCCAGCCATCGTTCAGCACGCGGTCTAAAAGTCCCAGCTCGCCTGCGATTTCGTATTTCATTTTTTCTTCTTCCGTCATATGTTCCAGATCAATTTTCTTCTGCTTTTCCATTTTGTTCTGCACTCCTTTTCTCTGCATTTTTTTGCTTTATTCAGAGTGTGGACATTTTTTCCGGCTTTATACCCCCTGTTTCGAAAACGCATCTTGTGCGCGGAGCCTAAAATTCCCCGCGACTTTTGGCCTCCTGCTACGGATACTTCAGGCGGAAGGTCTGGTATAATAACAGCGTATTCAAAAAGCACGATCTTTTCACCGCTGCATTTTGTGCAGACGGAACAATCATAGAACATGGAGGTAATTTACGATGCATTCTTTTCGACTCGTACCGGAAATCCGGCAATATGATACCACAAAGGAATTTTGTACAGACCTGCACATCGGAAAGGGAGATCTGCTGCTGATCAGCGAATCTCTGTATGATAAATTTTTCAAACTGCATGACAAAGGCGCCATCCCTGTTTTCTACCGCCAATACGGTTCCGGCGAGCCGACGGATCTGATGGTGGAGGGCATTTACCGCGATCTGCAGGGGCTCTCTTACCAGCGCGTCATCGCGGTCGGCGGCGGCACGATTCTTGATGTTGCCAAACTGTTCGCGCTGAAAAATATTTCCCCGGTTGTCGATCTCTATGACCGTAAGCTGGAAATCCAGAAAGAGAAAGAACTGATTCTCGTCCCGACGACCTGCGGAACCGGAAGTGAAGTCACCAACATCTCAATTCTCGAATTGACCGCTAAAAAATTTGTCACCAGCAAAGCAACGAAAGAGCCGGCAACGGCACTGACTTCTGCCATCATTCAGGAATGCGTACAGCATGGCCTGATGGTTGAGGGCGCCGGAACGTACAACAACGTCATCCGCTTCCTGGCTCCGCTCGTTATGACCGATGAACAGCTCGCCGCCGGACTTGATATCTTCGAAAACGCGGTCGCTGCCTGTGCTGTAAGACAGTAGGCAAAAAATTTCATAGCGTATCACCATTTTCTGTTTTCATCCCTGCTTTCGAATCCCCCCCGAAGGCAGGGATCTTTTATCTGCCGCCACAAAAAAACCCCGCTTTTTGAAATACGGTCCGGTTTCCCATTCCGTTTTTCAAAAAGCGAGATCCTTGTCTTTATTTCTATTCTATGTTCCTGTCTTCTCACTCCGGCGTCTCTCCAAGTCCGCTTTTAATTGCGGCAACGGCCGCCTGAAGTGCTTCCTCTTCATCCTCTCCGCTGCTGCAGATCTCAATGATGTCTCCCTGCCTGATTCCTGCGGCGACGATACTCAAAATACTTTTCAAATTCACTGTTCCCTGCATCCCGTTGTTTTCATAGGTAAACGACATGGAAGATTTGTACCGGCTTACACTGTTTGACAAATTTACCGCGTTTAAAAGATGCAGTCCTGACGGATTGACAATCGTTACTTTTTCACTTACCATCTTATGTTCCACCTGTCTTTCCTTTGTAATCCGCTCATTTTTCTTTGAAAAATGGCTACTTACTCATTTTTTGACCCTAGTATCGTTATAGTATAACACAGTTTTGTTAATACAGTTTGAACATTCTGTTAGATACTCCTCAATTCTTTCCGCTTACTCAGCTGACTGAAGAACAGGTAATAAATAAAGTATGCAATCGTTGTGATTACCCACGACAGCGGATAGCAGAAGGCCGCTCCTTTTAAGGAGTGGAAATGCGGCAGAACCGCCGTCATCCACACGATACGTACTCCGCAGATTCCTATTCCGGTGATAAACATCGGAATCCATGCATCTCCGACACCGCGGAGTGCACCGGAAAGGATTTCGATGGAAATGTAGGTGAAGAAGGTCGGCACCAGGAAATGGATCAGTCCGTGACAGATTTCACGCACCGCCGTATCTGTGGTAAACAGAGAAATCAGGATATCACCGATAAACCACATAAACATGACCATCAGACCCGTCATCAGAAATGCCATAATCATACTGGTGCGCACACCGCGGTGTACACGATCCATCTTTTTCGCACCGTAGTTCTGGCCGACAAACGTCGTAGCCGCAATACCGAGCGCATTGATCATCATCCAGAAAAGACCGTCCACCTTTCCGTAAGCCGCCCACGCAGCCACATTGTTGGTTCCAAGCGAATTGACGGCAGACTGAATGATTACATTCGATACCGAGTACAGAATCGACTGTACGCCTGCCGGAAACCCAATGCGGATAATCCGTTTCAGCATAATCCAGTCAATGCTGATTTTCCGCAGATGAAGCCGGTAAATATCTCTGGTCCGCATCAGGGAACCCATAACAAGAACCGCACTGATGATCTGCGACAGAATGGTTGCAAGCGCCGCACCCATAACACCCATCTGCAAACCGACAACAAATAAAAAGTCAAGCACGATATTGGTCATACAGCAGATGATCAGATACAGCAGCGGACGTTTCGAGTCGCCGACCGCACGCAGGATACCGGAACCCATGTTGTAAATCAGGTTTCCGATGGTTCCAAGGAAATAAACACGCATATAAATCAACGCATAGTTTACAACGTCATCCGGCGTGTTCATCAGGTCGAGCATCCATCTCGAGCATCCAATGCCGACTACCGTCAGCACAATACCTCCGAGAATGGAAAAGGCAATGGACGTGTGTACTGCCCACTGAACCTTGTCCTCTTTATTGGCTCCGTAATGCTGTGAAATAACAACTGTCGCACCACTGGAAAGTCCGACGAAAAATCCGACCAGCAGATTGATCAGCGTACCTGTCGTTCCGCCGACCGCCGCAAGTGCCTGTTTCCCAAGAAAGTGTCCGACAATCATGGCATCCGCCGTGTTGTAAAGCTGTTGGAAAAACGTTCCGAACAGAATCGGCAGGAAAAAGATCAGAATCTGCTGCCAGATAACACCTTCCGTAATCTGATTTACCTTTACTACTTCTTTCTTCTCTTTGTTCATACCCAAATACCTTCTAAAACTGCCGCCGGATCTCATGGCTGAGTCCGACGGCAGTCCCCCTTTAAAATTTTCTTCTGCTCCTTTGCAGATACTCTTCTTCTGTTTTATATTTTCAGCTGCTTCATCCCTCTTGTCAAACGGATATTCGCAATCCGCTTCGCTACTTGCTTGATTCGGTTAAGTAATCTTTCAAAAAATCAAACAGCGTCTGCATTTCTTCCCGCGTACCAATCGTAATCCGCAGATAATTGTCAATGCGGGGTTTCTCAAAGTAACGCACATAGATGTGGCGTTCCCGGAGTGCCTGGAAAATCTTCCTGGCCGGTACGCTTTTGTGCGTTGCGAAAATAAAGTTCGATTTCGAATCTTCGAAAGAAAATCCCAGCTTTTTCAGCTCCTCCTTCGACCACTCTCTCGTTTCCACCACTTTTTTCACCGTCTTGCGGAAATATTCCACATCGCGGATCGCTGCGGCTCCGGCTGCGATCGTGGTCTGATTCATGGTATACGAATTGAAGGAATATTTCACATCGTTCAGATACGAAATCATCTTCTCATTTCCGATTGCATAGCCGATGCGCATGCCGGCAAGCGAACGGGATTTTGATGTTGTCTGTACAACCAGCAGGTTTTCATATTTTTCCAGCAGCGGCTGCGCAGTGGCTGCTCCGAAATCCACATATGCCTCATCCACGATCACAACCACATCCGGGTTGTGCTGTAATATTGATTCGATCGCAGAAAGTGAAAGCTCCACACCCGTCGGTGCATTCGGGTTCGGGAACACGATTCCGCCATTTGGATGGTTCTCTGCAAAATACTGCTCCGGCACAATGCAGAAATTCTCATCCAGCGGGATCTGCTCGTACGGAATGCGGAATTCCTCCGCCCAGACATCGTAGAAGGAATATGTAATGTCCGGGAAAAGAATCGGTTTGTCAGAGTTAAAATACGTCATAAAAGCCATTGCCAGAACATCATCCGAACCGACGCCGACAAAAATCTGCTTCGGGCTTACGTGGTAGACATCCGCGATCGCCTGCACCAGTTCTGCCGCGGTCGGATCCGGATAGAGACGGAGGGTATCCTCTTCTGCTACCCGTTTGATCGCCTCTGCGGCTTTTGGTGACGGTGGATAAGGATTCTCATTCGTATTGAGCTTAATCATATCAGCCTCATGCGGCTGCTCGCCCGGTACATACGGCACAACTTTTCTTACATTCTTTTCCCAGTTACTCATAAGTTCCTTCCTTTCTGCCTGTGGTCAGGGAATGCGCCCTGACTTTATTCCGTCTTTCTGTTTTTTGGAAAACCCTGTGAATCGTAACCATTTTTTCTTCCCGATAAAATGCTTTATCCTCTCTTCTTCCAGGTAGACGGATAGAAAAGGATCAGCATCGGGAACAGTTCCAGACGGCCTGCCAGCATATCGAAAATCAGAATCAGCTTGGAAACAGGACTGTATCCGAAGAAATTGCTGGTCGGTCCTACCTGGTCAAGACCAGGTCCGATATTGTTCAGCGTTGCGGCAACTGCCGTGAAGTTTGTCTCGAAGGAAAATCCATCAATACTGATGATCAGCATGGAAAGGCTGTAGATCACCAGATAGACAATCAAAAATACGTTGATCGCCCGCAGAACCTCATGCTCTACCGGGTGATCGTCAAAACGGATGCGCTTGATACTGCGCGGATGTACAATCGAACCGAGCTCTTTTTTCACGGTTTTTAAGAGGATCAGGATTCGCGAAACCTTGATTCCGCCTCCCGTTGAACCGGCGCAGGCTCCGATGAACATCAGCATCACCAGAATACATTTTGACAGCTCCGGCCAGAGATTAAAGTCCGTTGTGGAATAACCCGTTGTCGTGATAATTGATCCGACCTGGAAAAAGGCAGTTCGTACCGCCTCACCGACGGAATGGTACATCGGGTAGGTATTCCAGGAAATCACGCCTCCTGCCAGAAGGATAATCAGAAAATACGCTCTTACCTCCTGGGATGAAATGGCGGCTTTTCCTTTTTTGCACAGCATCAGATAATAAAAGTTAAAGTTCACACCGAAAGCAATCATGGCGATTGTCAGAATCCACTGCTGCAGTGGTGTGTACACCGCACAGCCGCTGTTTAATACGGCAAAGCCTCCGGTTCCGGCAGCACCCATGGCGAGTGTGACAGAATCAAATGCCTTCATGCCGGAAAGCAGCAGGGCAGCAATGGTAAAAAGCGTCATGCCAAGATAAATTTGGTACAGAATTTTTGCAGTTCCCCGTACGCGCGGAACAAATTTGGAAACGGTCGGTCCCGGGCTTTCTGCTTTCATCAGGTTCATGACAGAACCGCCCTTCATCGGAAGCAGCGCAAGGATGAAGACAAGAACACCCATGCCGCCAATCCAGTGGGAAAAGCTTCGCCAGAACAGGCTGGCGTGTGAAAGTGCTTCCACATCGCTCAGGATGCTGGCTCCTGTCGTTGTAAAACCGGAAACGATCTCAAACAGGGCATTGATATAAAACGGAATTTCCCCCGTAATCACAAACGGAACCGCTCCGAAAACACCAAGGACAACCCAGCTTAACGAAACACAGACAAATCCGTCGCGGGAATAGATTTCCATATTGGACGGTTTTCTGAAGCAGAGGATCAGACCTGCAGCAATACAGATCAGTCCCCAGACAAGATACGCAAAGCCTGCCTTTTCCTGGTACATGGCCCCGATCAGCGCCGGCAGCAGCATCAGCATGCCTTCCACTTTCAGCACCCAGCTGATGACAAAACGAATCATTTTATAGTTCATAATCCGCTTCCTCCGTTACTCTGCCAGAATCTCATGGATATCCTGAAGACCGGTTTCCGTTGTTACGATGATAACGGAATCCCCCGCTTCAAAGGAATCCTGTCCACCCGGGATAATGACCTTTCCCTGTCTGGTAATTGCTGCTACCAGAAGGTTCGGCCGTGTTTTCATATCCTGCAGACGGATGCCGATCATACGGCAGTTCTGGTTCACGATAAATTCAAGAGCCTCCACGCGGTCTTCCATCAGCTTGTACAGTGTCTCAACGTTGCTTCCGATGGAGTTCTTCATTGCCCGGACATACTGCAGAATGTACTCTGCGGTGATATGTTTCGGGTAGATCAGGCTGTCCAGGTTCAGGCTGTGGATGACATCATTAAATTCCAGATGGTTGATTTTCGTTACAACCTTTGAGGATACCTTCTCTTTCGCATACAGCGACAGAATGATGTTTTCTTCATCCATATCGGTGCAGGCTACAAACGAGTCCATATCCTGGATACGCTCCTCTTTTAAGAGCTCCTGATCACTTCCGTCGCCGTAAATAACGGTTGCATCCGGCAGTACCTCGCTTAAAACCTCACAGCGGTCCTTGTTTTTCTCGATAATTTTAACATCGACGTTCATATCTGCCAGCGATTTTGCGAGATAATACGTAATTTCACCGCCGCCGACGATCATCGTGTTATGTACTTTGTTTGTATGAACGCCGATTTTCTTGAACAGGCTCTCTGCGTTCTGCGGTGTGGTAATGATAGAAAGGCTGTCTTTCGCCTGGATCACAAAATTTCCGTCCGGTATATAAACCTCGCCGTTCCGTTCAACGGCACAGACCAGAAGGCTGTACTGGAGTGCTCCGGCCAGCTCGCGCAGCGACATATGGACAATTTTTGATGTTTCCGGCACTTTGAAGCGCAGCATTTCGATTCTTCCGCGGGAAAAACTGTCGATCTCGATCGCAGACGGAAACCGCAGCAGTCTTGCCATTTCCATGGCGGCCGCGTGCTCCGGGTTGATGATCATGGACAGACCCAGCTTTTTGCGGATAAATTCTCTTTCTTCCCGATACATCGGGTTTCGGACTCTTGCGATGGTGTGGCAGTCTGCCGCCTGTTTGGCGATGACACAGCAAAGCAGGTTCATTTCATCACTTTTGGTTACGGCAATCATCAGATCCGCGTGCTCAATATCCGCCTCCTGAAGCACCTGATAGCTTGCTCCGTTTCCTACAATTCCCATAACGTCGTAGGTGTTGGAGACGTTGCGGACGACAATACTGTCTGTGTCGATGACCGTCACATTGTTGTCCTCACGGCTCAACTGGGCGGTCAGTGCGGTTCCGACTTTTCCGCAGCCCACAATGATAATTTTCATGTTCTCTCCCTTCAATGCAAAAGCATTTCGCGTAAAATAGTAAAGACCCGCCATGCGGCATCGTGAAACCATTTTTCGATGCACTCCAAAAAGCAGATCTGTACCCCTATTGTACGATGGCGATTATATCATATTTCCCGGAAAAGCGGAATAGATTTTAACAACATTTTGGGCGGAGTTTTTGTAATGATTGACCAAAAAAGGGAAAACCTGTTGAACCTTGCGCTTGCCGCAACGGAAGTCGAACGACGGCGCGTGCCGGAGCTTTCTGCGGGCTACAACGCGGCGGAACGGACATGGGAAGTGATTGTGCAGTATCAGGGGGATCTGGCATTTCTCGAAGAGCAGGGGGTGCGCGTGACGCTGCTGCTCTTCCAGTATGCCATTCTGCTGGTGCCGGAGTCTCTGATGGATTACGTGACGGGACTGCCGCAGATTACGTATCTGGAGAAGCCGAAGCCTTTGTTTTTCACGGATGCGTTTGCCCGGAGCGTGTCCTGCATTTCACCGGTACAGGAGGGGATTTCCGGGCTGTATGGGGATGGGGTGCTGCTCGCATGTATTGATTCCGGCGTGGACTATGCGCACCCGGATTTCTGTGCACCGGACGGGACAAGCCGGATTGCACTTCTATGGGATCAGACGATTCCGGGAAATCCGCCGACAGGATATGCTCTCGGATCGGTGTATACACGGCGGCAGATCAATGAGGCACTTGCGGCTTCTTCGCCCACGGAGCGGTTTGCCCTCGTACCGTCCCGCGATGTGACGGGGCACGGGACGGCAGTTCTCGGAATTGCCGCCGGAAACGGACGATCCTCTGCGGATGGATCCATGCGGGGCGTGGCACCGGAGGCGACGCTCGTTGTCGTAAAACTTGGGAATCCGGATCCCGCGGATCTGCCGCGGACATCGCAATTGCTGCAGGCAGTGGATTTCTGTGTACGGTATGCGCTGCTGGTAGAGCGGCCGCTTGTGATTAACCTGAGTTTCGGGAATAATTATGGTTCGCACAACGGGGAATCGCTGCTTGAAACGTATCTGAATGCAGTGTCAAATTTAGGGCAACATGTGATCTGTATCGGGGCAGGAAATGAAGGGGATACCGGACGCCATTATGCCGGTAACCTGAAGTCGGATCGCAAATTGGCCGGCCAAACGCAAACCGTCCGCGCGACGTCCGATCCGGCTGCGACGTCTGCGGTCTCGGCAGCTGCAGCTCGAACGGTCCACACAAGGTCCGCACTGCCCAATCCTCCTGCGGTCTCGGCAACGGCTGACCGCGCTGTCTCCGTTGAATTTCAAGTCGGCGCTTATGAATCCTCGTTCAGCCTCCAGATCTGGAAGGTTTATGGGGATGAAATTTCGATTGAACTGATTTCCCCCGGCGGCATCCGCTCCGGCACGCTTTCTCCCGTCCTCGGCACAGCGCGTCTGACGCTTGGTCCGACAGAACTTCTCCTGTTTTATGGCATGCCATCCCCCTACAGCCAGGCGCAGGAAATTTACCTGACTTTTCAGGGCGCAGGAAACTATCTGTCCGTTGAGAACGGCATCTGGACCTTGCGCCTCATCCCCGGCCGCCTCATTTCCGGTTCCTTTGACCTCTGGCTTCCCGGCGGAAATGCCATCGGTTCACAAACCCGCTTCTTCTCTCCCACTGCCGACACCACGCTCACCATCCCTTCCACCGCCCGCTCCTCCATCACGGTCGGTGCCTACGATCCCCGCCTTTCCTCCTATGCCAGCTTCTCCGGCCGCGGCTACACCCGTATTCTCCACGAAGTCAAACCTAATCTCGCCGCCCCGGGAGTCAACATCCCCGCTCCCCGTTCCGGCGGCGGCTATGCTTCCTTCACCGGCACCTCGTTTGCCACGCCCTTTGTATCGGGAAGCGCCGCTCTTATGATGGAATGGGGCATTCTGCGCGGAAATGATCCGTTTTTATATGGCGAAAAACTGAAAGCTTATCTCATCGCAGGTGCAAAACCCATCGCATCCGAGAGCGAATACCCGAACCGGCGGGTGGGATGGGGGGCATTGTGCCTCAGTGAAAGTCTGCCCGGTTACAGCAAAACCGGAACGTAACGCAAAAAGCCTCTGCCGGGCAAAAAATTTGCTCCCCGGCAGAGGCTTTCCTGTTAATACTGTCTTCCATTTCGCATGGCTTGGAATCGTTACAAGTACTGGCTGAATTCTACTTTTTCTTTATTCGGTCCTTCGATTGTGAAGAAGCGGACACCATTTTCCCAGAACGGAAGGAAATGTACTTCATCCTGCGTCGTGTTCAGACCGGCCCCGGTAATCATTTCGTGAACCTTTTCGATATCCTTTACGTCAATCGCCACATGGTCGATTGCGCCGGATCTCAGCGCTGCAGCTTTGTTTTCGTACGTTTCGATCACAAGTGTTCCAAGCTTTAAAAATGCCACTTTCTCATCCGCCGCCTCATTTACGGTACGGAATGCCATTTCAAATCCAAGTTTTTCATAAAACGCAATCGTCATCTCAATATCATTGGTCGGAATACCAACATGCTGGATTCCATTTAACTGCTCTCTTAATTCCATTTCTTATCCCCCAGTCTTTTTTCCACCTGCGCCAGATCCGGCATGGCCGGAATGGCACCTTTTTTCTCCACACAAAGGCTTGCAACGGCGTTTCCAAAACGGGCAAATACTGCCAGTTCTTCCTGCGTCAGATCCTCCGGACGTTTTCCCGACTGACTGATCTGATATAAAAATCCGCCCCAGAAAGAATCACCCGCACCGTTGGTGTCTGCCACCTTTTCCACCGGAAATCCCGAAACGGTGCATCCACCGTCTTTGCTGTAAAGATATGCTCCATTTCCGCCAAGTGTCACTACAACTATTTTTACACCCTGATGATATAATATTTCCGCCGCTTTTGCAACATTTTGCTCCCCGGTCAGAAGTGCTGTCTCTTCATCTGAAATTTTCATCAGATCCACATACGGAATCAGGCTTCTCATCTGTTCTTTTGCGGTGTCTTCATCCGGCCACAGAGAAGCGCGGTAATTCGGATCATAGGAAATGATGCTTCCCTTGTTTTTGGCTCTTTTCACCGCATAAAATGTCGTATCGCGCGCCGGCTGGTCTGTCAGGGACAGAGAACCCACCTGGAAAATACCGGTCTGATCCAGCACGTCGATATCCAGTTCCTCTTTCCGGATCTGAGTGTCTGCTCCCGGCTTCCGTGCAAAAGAAAACGACCGCTCGCCATCCTCACTGACCGCTACAAATGCCAGTGTTGTAAAATAATTCTCATCCAGGAGCATTCCTTTTGTTTCTACCTGCTCTTTTTTCAGCACATCACGCAGAAATTCTCCATGCATATCTTTTCCTGCTTTGCCAAGAAATGCCGTGCGCGCACCAAGTTTTGCCGCTGCAACGGTTACATTTGCCGGAGCTCCTCCGGGATTTCTCGCATACAGCGTCTGACCGTCCGCATTTTCTCCCTGTGGGGTAAAATCGATCAGGATTTCCCCGAATGCAGTAATATCATAAATGGAACGGCAAACGGAATCATTGGTGTCCATCAAAAGAGATGCTTCCAGAAGACGCTCCAGAATTTTATCACATTCCGTCTCATTGTCCGTATGAACGTGCAGTTCTCCTGTTTCAAATTCCGGCAGACTCAGCACGCCAAGCATAGATTTCGCATCGACCGTATACCGTCCGCAGCAAAGCTCCGCATCATACGGAATGCTCTCCGCGATGCTGACCAGCTTTCTCGCATTCTGCATCGTACCTAATACTACTTTTGCAATCATTTTTCTCTCTCCTACGCAAACAGGCTAATCACAACGGCACAGACCAGACCGGTCAGGCCAACGATGGTTTCCATGATCGTCCACGATTTTAATGTCGTTTTCTCATCCATTTCGACCAGCGAGCTGACCAGCCAGAAACCGGAATCATTTACATGGCTGAACGCAGTCGCACCACCGTTGATGGCACAGACCATCGCCGCAAGATAAACCGGGGACAGCTGTGCGACACCCGGCATAGCTGCCATAATTCCGGCTGCCATCGTCATGGCAACCACCGCCGCTCCAACGGACGCACGGATCAGCGCCGCAATCAGAAATGCAACGAGTACCAGAGGCAGTCCGCTCTTTTCCAGCGCCGGTCCGATAATCTCACCCATTCCGCAGTCCTGCAGTACCCAGCGGATAATTCCGCCTCCGGTGATAACCAGCAGAATCTGCCCTGTCGGACGTAAGGCGCGGTCCAGAATTTTCTTCAGCTGCTCTCCATCATACCCCTGTTTCTTTCCCAGAAAATACATCGCACACAAAACCGCGATAATCAGCGCAACAAACGGAGTTCCAAGAAATTCCAGTGCCGGACGGACCGCATCGATTCCCGGAATATATTCGGAAATCGTATTGCAGAGGATCAGTACCAACGGAACCAGAATAATACAAAATACCGTTGAAAATTTCGGGAGCTTTGCCTCCTCTGCCTCGCGCACTTCCTGAATACTCAAAGGAAGTCCCGTATCAATCCGGCTGCCGATAAATTTCGACCACAGAATTCCGGCGAACAGCAAGGATAAAATTCCAACCGGCACACCGACTGCGATCATAACGCCAAGGTCAACATGGAGCATATTGGCAACCAGCACAGAACCGGCAGACGGTGGGATAAACGCAAATCCGGTCGCCAGTCCGGCCAGCAGCGGAATTACATAATATAATGTAGATTTTTTCGTCTTCTTCGCCAGACCGAACGCCAATGAGATCAGAATGACAACACCCGCTTCAAAGAATACAGTTGTTCCGACAACCAGTCCGGTGATGCCAAGTGCAATTCCTGCTTTTTTTTCACCGAACTTATTGATCAGTGTCTGCGCAACACACTGCGCACCACCGGACACCTCAAGGATTCCGCCGAACAGCGAACCAAGTCCGATCAGCAGGACAATTCCCTGCAGTGTCTCGCCCGCTCCCTTTTCCACGGTGCTGACCAGCGTCGGAACCGGCATTCCGGCACCGAGCCCGATCACCAACGCAGAAATCAACAGGGATAATACCGGGTGAATTTTGAATTTGATAATCAACAGCAGTAGTAACACAATTCCCGCTGCCGCAGCAATAAGAAGTCTTGCTGGCTCTGCCGCAAATACCACTTCCGTCATCTTACTCTTCCCTCCTGCCCGTCTGCTTCCTGAAAATCGGCAGCAGACGGGGATTCTTTTTCTTATTTCTGTACATATTTATGAATCGTTGCTTTTACGGCTCCAGGTCCTGCGATCATTTCGCGGAACATATCCTCAATCTTTTCTCCTACGCCGTCTTTGTAAAGATCGGTAAAGAACAGACGCTCATTGGAAAGGATCGGACGAAGCTGATTCGTAAAGGTTTCCGGTTTTCCTACCACGATATCTTTGAACTGCTCCTGAATTTCCTCATTCATCGGATCCGGAGCAAGCTCGAATTTCTCTCCGTTGTCATCCACACCGAGCATATAGCGCAGCCAGCCGGCAATACCGAGCGGAATAGCCGTCAGGCGGGATGCATCGCCGAATTTCTTCACATATGCTTTAATCGTTTCACCGAAGCGGATGCCGACCATCTGGGAAACATCAACCGCAAGACGGAGGTTGGTGTCGCCTAAATACTCATTCGGGAAACGGTCGTTGAACAGCTCATCCACAAAGGCCTGCGGGGAAAGGATTCCCGGGTCTGCCACAACCGGAAGTCCCTCATTGTAAGCGATCATACGCGCCATTTTCATCATATCCTCGTTGGTGTTCAGCATGTGTGCAAACAGGTCATAGCCAAGTACGACACCGAGCGGGCCGGTTGCGGAGTGTACCGGATTCAGGCATACCGTTACCTTCATTCTCTCGGACAGATTTACCGTATTGCGGTCTGCCATGTAAACGCCGAAGCCTTTTTCCAGGGCCGGTCTTCCATTTGGGAAGCTGTCCTCGATGACAAGGTACTGCGGTTTCTCTGCATTGACAAACGGTGCAATGTATGTTTTCTTTCCGGTGATGACCGGCTGCATCTCTTCTACACCAAGCGCTTCCAGATCTGCTGCGATCTGCTCGCTTGGGCGCGGGGTGATTTTATCAATCATGGTCCATGGGAATGCAACGGTTTTCTCATCACTTACATATGCCATAAAATCGTCATCCACAAAGCCGGCTTTCTTCCACTCTTCTGCCATAGTCAGAACAGACTCACGCAGTTTTGCACCATTCTGGGAGCAGTTGTCCATGGAAACGAGTGCAATCGGATATTTTCCTGCCTGGTAACGGGTGAGCAGCATCGCAACGAGAACTGCCATCGCGCCGGTCGCTTTCTCCGGTCCGTTCTGGATATCTGCCTCAACAAACGGGAACCAGGTTCCGTCTGCTTTCTGCAGCGCGTAGCCTTTCTCGGTGATGGTAAACGAGACCATCTGCAGAGACTTGCTTGCAAAGATTTCTTTCAGACGATTCCACTGCGCCGGATCGGAGGACTGTGCCTTTACTGCCTCTGCGAGTGCGCCGAGTACCTTGTACTCGCGGGTTCCATCGCCGTGCAGAATAACGTTCAGTCCCAGGTTGTCGTATGGTTTGTAGATTTTGTCTACCACATCATAATCAAATGTCTCCACGCAGGTAATACCGCGGTCCAGAACTCCTTCTTCCAGCAGTCCGTCTGCGATTCCGCCGATAAAAACGCGGAAAATATTGCCGATTCCAAAATGCACCCAGCCCGGCTCTTCCTTTGCCTTTTCGGACACTGCCTCCACATCATATCCCGGAAGCGCAATTCCTGCCTGCTCCCATGCTGCACGGTCTTTGATTCCATCTCTTGTTAATTTCATGTTGATTCCTCCTTGTTTTTCTTTTCGTTCTACTTTTGTCTTTGACTTATGTTTATATCTAAATTGTAAGTGAATTATATATCTATGTGATATAAAATTCCATTGACAAAAAACACAATTTTACAATTTCGTTTTTAGCTATTTTTACCAGATTTCAAACTTCTGTCTTTCAGGATCCTTCTTGTTAGCCCGCGCCAAATCAAGTATAATAAGCTTTATCATGCATATATTTTGAAAGGTACGAGGGAGGATCTTCTCATGGGAAAACAATCCACCAGGGAAAATAAGACAATTTACCAGATCTGCCGCGAAGAAGCCGGTCTTACCAGAGCGGAAGCCAGCGAACGAATGACAGCTGTTTCTGATTCTAAAATCGAAAAGTTTGAATATGAAATGCAGGAGCCTGCACCTTACGATATTATCCAGATGGCGGACGCCTATCACCGCCCGGATCTCTGCAATTATTACTGCTCGCACAAATGCGAAATCGGCCAGCGTTACGTTCCGGAAGTGGAGGTATCGGATCTCCCCGACATCATTCTCGAAACCATCGCCAGCCTGAACGAAATTAATCCGCTCACCTCACGCCTGATCCAGATCGCACGCGACGGGAAAATCAGTGATGACGAAATCAAGGATTTTGCCTTTATCAGCAACAAACTGGACGAAATTTCTCTGGCTATTGATTCCTTAAACCTCTGGGTAGAGAAAACCGCCG
>OQWM01000502.1_pt1 | contig 24934 bp, 17 predicted proteins | sample 1691531 | NCBI WGS metagenome assembly OQWM01 (sample SAMN03418257, study PRJEB22391) | human gut metagenome | biome: human-gut; feature: organic feature; material: feces | host: Homo sapiens | place: Tanzania | collected 2013-01
CAGTTGGTTCCGTAAAAAGCATCCTCAGCTTAAAACGTATCGTTGAAAATGAGGCTAAGAAACAGAGTGTAGTGGTTGTCGTGAGCGCGCTTGGCGGTATCACGGACAAACTCTTGCAAACCTCTCAGCTTGCCCTCAAGGGTGATGAACAGTGGAGAGTCGAATTCGACGCCATGGTTGATCGCCACCACAAGATGATAGATACGATCATCACCGACACAACAGACAGAGAAAATCTTTTTAAAGCAGTTGATGCCCTCTTCGAGCAGTTGAAGAGCATCTACTTCGGTGTGTATCTTATCCACGACCTCAGCGAGAAGACTCAGGATGCCATCGTGAGTTATGGAGAACGACTCAGCTCTAAGATTGTTGCCACCCTGATTCGTGGCGCCAAATGGTTTGATTCACGCAAGTTTATCAAGACCGAGCGCATCAACGGCAAGGGCAAGCACACTCTGGACAGCGAGCTGACCTGCAAGCTGGTGAAGGAAACCTTTGCCGAGCTGCCTCGCATTTCTCTCGTACCGGGTTTCATTAGCCGCGACAAAAACACGGAACGTACCACCAACCTGGGTCGTGGTGGCAGCGACTACACCGCAGCCATCATTGCTGCTGCCCTGGATGCCGAGGTGCTTGAAATCTGGACAGATGTGGATGGCTTCATGACTGCCGATCCACGTGTCATCAAATCTGCTTATACCATCAACGAACTGAGTTACGTTGAGGCGATGGAGCTTTGCAACTTTGGTGCAAAGGTCATCTACCCTCCTACCATCTACCCAGTTTGCGTCAAGAATATTCCTATCAGAGTGAAGAATACCTTCAATCCTGATGCTCCTGGTACCATCATCAAGAACAAGATTGATGCCGACCAGAAGCCTATCAAGGGTATTTCTTCCATCAACGGAACCGCCCTCATCACCGTCACCGGTCTTTCCATGGTGGGTGTGATTGGTGTGAACCGCCGAATCTTCACCGCTCTCGCTAACGAGGGAATCTCCGTGTTCATGGTTTCTCAGGCTTCTTCTGAGAACTCTACCTCTATCGGTGTACGTGAGCAGGATGTGGAAGAGGCTGTGAGCGTATTGAATAATGAGTTCAAGAACGAGATTGCCGATGGCGCCATGTTCCCAATGCACGCAGAGTGCGGACTGGCTACCATCGCCATCGTGGGCGAAAACATGAAGCATGCTGCCGGTATTGCCGGTAAACTCTTCGGTACGCTCGGACGTAGCGGTATTTCTGTCATTGCCTGCGCACAGGGTGCTTCTGAGACCAATATCTCTTTCGTAGTGAAGAGCGATTACCTGAGAAAGTCGCTCAACGTGTTGCACGACAGTTTCTTCCTCTCAGAATATAAGGTGCTCAACCTCTTTATCTGCGGTGTGGGTACCGTGGGCGGTAAGCTCATCGAACAGATCAAGAATCAGTATGCCGACCTCATGGAGCGCAGCAAGCTGAAGCTGAACGTGGTGGGTATTGCTTCTTCCAAGAATGCCATCTTCAACCGCGAGGGACTCAACCTGGAGACTTATCAGGAAGAGCTGAAACAGTCGGCTCCTAGCAGTCCGGAGCTGCTCCGCGATACGATTCTCGCGATGAACATCTTCAACAGTGTATTCGTAGACTGTACGGCAAGCAAGGATGTTGCCGCCCTCTATCAGAGTCTGCTGGAGCACAACGTGAGTGTGATTGCTGCCAACAAGATTGCGGCTTCCAGCGAATATGAGAATTACGAGAAGCTGAAGAAGACAGCCATCCAGCGTGGCGTGGTGTTCCGCTTCGAGACCAACGTAGGTGCTGGTCTGCCTATCATCGGAACCATCAACGATCTGCGTAACTCTGGCGACAAAATCCTTAAGATTGAGGCAGTTCTCTCGGGAACGCTCAACTTTATCTTTAACGCCATCTCCAGCGTGGTTCCATTCTCAGAGACCGTTAAACTGGCGAAGGAGAAGGGTTACAGTGAGCCAGACCCACGCATCGACCTCAGCGGTATGGACGTGGTTCGCAAGCTCGTTATCCTCTCCCGCGAGGCAGGCTATCGCGTAGAACAGGAAGATGTGGAGAAGAATCTCTTCGTTCCGGATGAGTTCTTCAAGGGAAGTCTTGACGAGTTCTGGAAGAAACTTCCTAAGCTCGATGCTGACTTCGAGGCCAAGCGAAAGACCCTCGACCTGGAGCACAAGCGCTGGCGCTTCGTTGCCACTCTCGATGGCGGAAAGACTTCTGTTGGCCTGCAGGCTGTGGGCCCAGAGCATCCGTTCTACAACCTGGAGGGAAGCAACAACATCGTATTGCTCACCACCGAGCGCTACAAAGAGTACCCTATGATGATTCAGGGCTACGGAGCCGGAGCCAGCGTAACAGCTGCCGGTGTATTCGCCAACATCATGAGTATCGCCAACGTATAATTCAGTCGTATCAATCAATAAAGGATAACAATTATGAAGCATATTATCATTTTAGGCGACGGCATGGCCGACCACCCAGTGGAAAGACTGGGTGGCAAGACCTTGCTTCAGTACGCCAACAAACCTTATATGGATATGCTTGCCAAGAAGGGCAAGACAGGAAGACTCGTTACCGTGCCAGATGGTTTCCATCCGGGTTCTGAAGTAGCCAACAGCTCAATCATGGGCTACGACCAGAATGAGGTTTACGAGGGACGCGGACCGCTGGAGGCTGCCAGCATCGGCTACGAGATGAGTCCGAACGATTTCGCCCTGCGCTGCAACATCATCAATGTGAACGACGGCATCATCGTAACCCACAACGGCGGCAACCTGGAGACGGAAGACGCTGATGTGCTCATCAAGTATCTGAACGAGAAGCTCGCCAGCCAATATCCGGGCATCGTGAAGTTTATCACGGGCATCCAGTATCGCCATCTGCTTATCATCAAGGGCGGTAACAAGTATGTGGACTGCGCACCTCCTCACGACCATCCGAACGAGGAATGGAAACCCCTGCTCGTGAAGCCGATGGAAGGCGTTGATGCTGCTCTGCTTGCCGGCAACAGCGACAAGACTCCTGCCGAGGATGTGGCTGAGAATGGCGGCACACTGAGCGACGAGTATCGCATGAGTGCACAGCAGACTGCCGACCTTCTGAACGAACTGATTCTGAAGAGTCAGGAGATTCTGGAGAACCATCCTTTCAATGTGGCACGCAAGGAACGTGGCGAGCGCATGGCTAACATTATCTGGCCTTGGGGCGGCGGTTACCGTCCGCACATGCTTACCCTTTCGCAGATGTATCCGCAGATTAAGAAGGGTTCCGTGATTTCTGCAGTGGATCTGATTCGTGGAATCGGCCATTATGCGGGGCTTCGCAACATCATTGTTGAGGGTGCAACAGGTCTTGCCAACACCAACTACGAGGGCAAGGCGGCTGCGGCTATCCAGGCTTTGAAGGATGGCGATGATTTCGTGTATGTTCACGTAGAGGCGAGCGACGAGGCGGGCCATGATGGCGACCTGGAGCTGAAGCTCAAGACCATCGAGAATCTCGACCAGCGCCTCATCAAGCCTATCTTCGACGAGGTAAGCACCTGGGATGAGCCAGTCTGTATCGCCGTATTGCCCGACCACCCTACTCCTGTGGAGATTCGCACCCACGTTAAGGAGCCGGTTCCTTTCATTATCTATTATCCAGGCATTGAGCCGGATAGCGTAGAGAAATACGATGAGGAGAGTTGCGTGAGCGGAAGCTACGGCTTGCTGCAGTTGCAGGACTTCATGAACGCATTTATGGCAATAAAGTGAAGAACGTAGAGTGAAGAGTGAAGAATTCAAATGTATCAAGGCATGGGATTCTTCACTCAGAAAAAACTCTAATTCTTCATAAAGAGATAATATAAACAAAGAAAAAAATCGTGAATGGACAAAGAAATAAGAATCATGACATTTGAATTCTTCACTCTTCGTTCTTCACTCTTCACTTACAATTATGAAATATTATTCAACAAATAAGAAAGCACCAATCGCCGATTTGCACAAGGCGGTAGTTAAGGGTTTGGCAGAAGACCGTGGTCTCTATATGCCTGAAATCATCAAGAAGTTGCCACAGGACTTCTTCGACAACATCGAGAAGCTGAGCTTCCAGGAGATTGCCTACAAGGTAGCTGACGCCTTCTTCGGCGAGGATGTGGATGCAGATTCACTGAAGAAGATTGTTTATGACACCCTGGCGTTCGACTGCCCAGTGGTTGAGGTGGAGCCAAACATCTACTCGCTGGAGTTGTTCCATGGTCCTACCCTCGCCTTCAAGGATGTGGGTGCCCGTTTCATGGCCCGTCTGCTTCAGTACTTCGTACGCCAGGAAGGCAAGGAGGAGGTGAACGTGCTCGTAGCAACATCGGGTGATACGGGTTCTGCCGTAGCCAATGGCTTCCTCGGCGTGGAGGGAATCCATGTTTACGTGCTCTATCCAAAGGGCAAGGTGAGCAAGATTCAGGAGAGCCAGTTTACTACACTGGGGCAGAACATCACTGCCCTTGAGGTGGATGGCGTGTTCGACGACTGCCAGGCACTGGTGAAATCTGCGTTCATGGACGAGGATCTGAACAAGCACATGAAGCTGACTTCTGCCAACTCTATCAACGTGGCCCGCTTCCTGCCTCAGGCATTCTACTATTTCAACGCCTACGCCCGCATGAAGGAGAAGGGCTTGGCCGACAAGCTGGTAATCTGTGTACCTAGCGGTAACTTCGGCAACATCACAGCCGGACTCTTCGGTCATGAGATGGGCTTGCCTATCCATCGCTTCATCGCAGCCAACAACGCCAATGACATCTTCTACGAGTATCTGCAGACTGGCAAGTACAATCCTCAGCCTAGCAAGCAGACCATCGCCAATGCCATGGATGTGGGTGATCCATCTAACTTCGCCCGTATCTACGACCACTACAAGGGCGACCACGATGCCATTGCTGCCTACATCAGTGGTGCAACCTATAAGGATGATCAGATTGCAGACACCATGAAGAAGTGCTACAATGAAACCAAGTATGTACTTGACCCTCATGGCGCTTGCGGTTATCAGGCATTGAAGGAACAGTTGAAGCCAGGCGAGGTAGGTGTATTCCTGGAGACTGCTCACCCAGCTAAGTTCAAGGAGAAGGTGGACAGCATTCTCGGAACAGACATTGAGATTCCAGCCCGCCTTGCTGAGTTCATGAAGGGCGAGAAGAAGAGCATCCAGATGACCAAGGACTTTGCTTCGTTCAAGAACTATCTGATGAATGAATAATATACAATTATGATGAAAATCGTAATTTTAGACGGATATGCAGCCAACCCAGGCGATTTGGATTACCATCGCCTGGAGCAGCTTGGCGAAGTAGTGGTTTATCCACGAACCTCTGACGAGGAAAAGGTGGAGCGTGCGAAGGATGCAGATATCATCTTAATGAATAAGGTGCAGATGGATGCAGAGACCCTGGCGCAACTTCCAAAACTGAAGTACATCGGTATTCAGGCTACGGGCTTCAACGTGGTGGATATCGAGGCAGCCAAGAAGCAGGGCATCATCGTAACCAATATTCCGGCTTACAGCACGGATAGTGTAGCGCAGATGACATTTGCGCTGATTCTTGCCATTACCAACCGCGTGGAGCATTACACCCAGGAGAATCGCAACGAGCGCTGGGCATACAACAAGGATTTCTGTTATTGGGACACCCCATTGATGGAGCTTGCCGGCAAGACCTTCGGCATCATGGGGCTAGGTAATATCGGAATGAAGGTGGCCAACATTGCCCGCCAGTTTGGTATGAACATCTGTGCCTGCACCAGCAAGCCATCCAGTTCCCTGCCTGAGTGGATTCAGAAGGTAAGCAAGGAGGGGTTGCTTTCTACGAGCGATATTCTCTCGCTGCATTGTCCGCTTTCTGATGATACCTATCATTTAATCAATGCCGAGAACATTGAGAAGATGAAGGATACGGCCATCCTGATCAATACGGGACGTGGAGCACTGGTAGATGAGGCTGCCGTTGCTACTGCCCTCCATGCCGGAAGTCTGGGTGCCTATGGTGCTGACGTGATGGAACAGGAGCCTCCTTCGAAGGAGAATCCGCTGTTTGATGAGCCTAATGCTTATCTCACTCCTCACATAGCCTGGGCAACCTACGAGGCACGCGAGCGACTGAACAAGCAGGTGGCTGCCAATGTTGAGGCTTTCATCAACGGAAAGCCAATCAACGTGGTGAATCCCTAAGACGGAATTTTAAAAATAAAATACTTCAATAAAAAGAGGGTGTGTCATAAGTCCATGACGCACCCTTTTTCGCAAAAAGCGCCTACTTGCAAACTTTTGTCTTGTTCTTTAAGAAAGTTTTCTGTTTTATTTACAACAAAGCCCAAACTTTCACAAGCTCGGGCTTTGTCTTTCTGCAAAAAAGTTGTATCTTTGCAGAAAACTTTTATAGAATATGGCAAAGATACAAATAAAATCCGAAACTAGGAAAGATTTGAGCTTTTTTCCTTCATCTTTTGAGGATTATATCCCAAAAGATGATAAAGTACGCATGTTAGATACCATAGTTCGCAGTATGGACAGTAAACCTTTGTTAAGTACATACGAAGGTACAGGTGCCCCTCCATATAGCCCGATGATGTTACTTAGCCTTGTCATATATTCCTACATCAATGGTGTATATTCCTGCCGTGGAATAGCCAGTTGCCTACGTTACGATATCCGTTATATGTGGATTTGTGGCGGTCAACGCCAATCATATTCGACAATTAACCGATTTCGTACAAAACACCTCCTGAAATGTATCGATTTCTATTTTGACAAGGTCGTGAATATCCTTGTAGAAAAGGGTGTTATAACCTTGGAGGAGCAGTACGTTGACGGAACCAAGATAGAGTCAAAGGCTAACAAATATACTTTTGTTTGGAAGAGGACGGTGCAGAAAAACCGTGAGAAGCTTTTGGAAAAGACAGCAGTAGCTCTCAAGCAGTTAAAAGAAAAGATAAAGTACCTTTCTGGAAACGAATATGACGAGAATGAGGAGAGTGTGCTGGAAAAATCGTGCGACATAGACTCCACTATAAGAAATTATGAGCAACAACTACAGTCTATTCCGGAGGAAAAACTCTCAAAAAGAGAACGCAGCAAACTTGGAACTCGGATGAAACACTTGTATGACAATAGCAATAAAATGCGCGAATATGAGTCTTCATTGGAGATTCTTGGCAGCAGAAACAGTTATTCTAAGACAGACAAAGATGCCACATTCATGCGCCTCAAAGAAGATGCCATGAACAATGGACAGACTAAGCCTGCCTACAACCTGCAGATAGCCACCGAGAATCAGTATATCACGAACTTTGACTTATATTCAAATCCAACAGATACACTTACTTTCAAGCCTTTCATGCAGAAATTCAAATGGCGACACGGCAGACTGCCCCAAACCGTCACTGCAGATTCCGGCTATGGATCCTTAGAAAATTATGAGTTCATAGAAGAAGAGGACATGATAGGTTACGTTAAGTACAACTGGTTTCATAAGGAGCAGCACAGACCATTCAAGGAAGATGCTTTTAACCAGGCAAATCTTTATTATAATAAGGAGGAAAACTACCTGGTTTGTCCTATGGGGCAACATATGGAAGAATGTGGGCAGCGACAGACTACTAGTGATTCCGGATATGTTTCCGTCATAACCCTTTACAAGGCTAGTCGATGTAAGGGTTGTCCATTGGTTAGTATGTGCAAGACTTCCAAAAGAGACAGGGTTGTCGGAATTAATCATCGCCTTAATGCCTACAAGAAAGAAGCCTTTGACTTGTTGACATCTGAGCAAGGTTTGGAACACCGGAGCAAAAGACCGGTAGAGCCGGAGGCGTTTTTTGGGCAAATGAAGTTTGATATGGGCTATAAGCGATTCCGACATTTTGGCAAAGAGAAGGTTTATATGGATTTCGGTGTTTATGCCATATCTGTCAACTTGAAAAAATTGTTAGGAATAAAGCGACATGAGTTGTAAAACTCAAAACAGCTGATGAAGCTGTAAGGGATAACTATGCCCAATTGTGAACTAAACTGAGAAATCTATATCTAAGGAAACTAAAAAGTAAATATTATAAACGTTCTGTTAATAGTAGCTGTTAAGTCAAGATAAGATTTATGGAAATTAATAGATAGAAAAAGGGTGCGTCATGGACTTATGACACACCCTCGTTTTTTTGATGAGAGTGTTTATCTGAATTTATCAGCTATATCTTCTTAACATCTGTTTAATACCAATGCTTTCCTGGCTTCTGTTTCTTGGAGCTGTGGTTCAGACGATAAACCACGCATGCCATCATATAGGATGGAATCACGTTGGTGCTCTTGCTGCTGATGTAGCTACTGTTCTGCGTATATTCCACATGCTTCAGCTGCTTGAGAATATCAAATCCTTCAAGCACCACCATCAACTTATTGTTCAGGAATGTGCGAACCAGACGGGCATCCCACACGAAATCGTTGGTATTCAACTCCTTGGTGGTATATTTTCTGCGCGTATAGAGATTAAAGTTGTTCGCCAGATCCAAATTCCATGGCAGATGGAGATGAGACAGCAGACCGAACTCCCAGTCGATAGGATGAGAGATGGTTCCATTGCTGTTGGTATAGGACTGGCGGAATCGGGAGCGGAGGGTGAATACCTGTTCGCCCGTCTTCCATTTCAATCGCAGGTCGTCGTCGATGCTGCGCACGGTGGCCTTCTTCGTAAGAGTAGAGAGAATTTCGCCATCCTTGGTTTCCTCCAGGCTTACCTTCTGCTGTATGCCATACGTTACATCGTTGTGCAGGAAGAGGTTTGAACCTGATGTGAGCGGCATTCCGAGTACCCATTTCATCTTCGTATTGTTATTGCCGTTGGCATTATCGTAGGTATAGAGCTTTCTTCCCGAAGGACGGTCGTAAGAGAGCTTGTTAACGATGGCATTATAGGTATTCTCCCTAATTACCTGCATCTTCAACTCATAGCGCATATCCTTGCTCAGGAAGGAATATGTCAATCTGCCATTCAGCAGCCACTGCGCCTTCAGATTACTGTTTCCACGATAGTAATTCTGTGCATCGGTGGTTATGGTTGCCTCTTCTGTCTGCTCAATCTCCGGTCTGGTGGATGTACTCTGGAAAAGCAGCGTCAGCTTGTGGCACAGATTATTGCTGCGCCATTGCAGATAGGTATTCTTCATGTCAAACGCCCAATAGCGGTCGGTATGGGTGCGGTCGAAATCGCTTCTTGTATAGGTGCGGCTGATGCTGTGAAGTCCCACCGGCAGGAAGAGATTCGCATTCCAGATACCCATTGGACTGGCGTAACCCCATTGTAGCTTGTAGGTAAACTCATGGTAGTTGTCGTTCTCCCGCTGCTGGTAACTGTTGTTGCCGTTCTGTGTTCCGGTTTCTGCCATCTCCTCGTGCTGACTGATGTGCTTATACTGATATTGCACGGTAGAAAGCGTGCGGGGAGTGAGCCAGAGATAGCTGACCTTGGCGTAATATTCTGTGTAGTCGATAGGGCGGGTAAAGAGGCGCTGACTGTTATAATAGGTGGAGTCGATGGACGCATCATAGTAATGGATGGTCTGCTCCGTGCGCTTGTCTTCTCTTCCGCCCTTGTTGGTGCCGCCGATATCTGCCTTCAGCTGCTTGCGCTTGTTGTCAAACTTGATGCTGGCTGTGGCTGATATACCAGCCGTATAGCTGTGGCTCTGGGTGGAGGCTATGTCTCGGCTGTCATTGATGAGCGAGGTTGTTGATATTCTCGATTCCGAAGCATCCGTAGTGGTAACATTATCGCCGGAATTATATTGGAATTTCGGCTTGACATGTACATCTACAGTGCCCAACATGGTATGAAAATCATGATAGGTGTCGATTTTCATCTTCTTGTTCTCGCCATAGGCGTGAGAGGTCTGTGCCGTATTTCCCGATTCTATGAAGTTGATCTTGTTGATGTCGGTCACGCTTTCCGTGTTGGTACGGCTGAATGTCAGGTAACCGGTAGCATCCCATTTCTTCTCTTTCTTTCGGTAGTCGAAGCCTCCGGTCTGCGTGGTACGCTGGTTCTTTGCAGCTTCTGCAGGTGTCCATTCTGTCCTTGAATACCCATATTCTCTGCATTTTGTAATTGACCGTCCACAACAAAAGATCGACAATCGCCTTTGTGAGTGTAACGGGAATCGGTAAGAACCAAAGTGCCGATACAATAAGTGAGCTTGCACACATTATGCAGAAAAACAGAATGAAAAATCTGAGTGCCTGTTTTGCTCCGTTATCCGTATTGCCGAAGATGACTTTTCTGTTGATGAGAAAATTAATTCCGCCCGAAACAACTCGTGCCATAAGCGTTGCCAGCATAATGTTAAAGAACATATGTGACGGAAGAATATACGCAAAAATCGTGAATAAAACAAGGTCGATTATCGTACAGCCGATTGATGCCGTCGCAAATCTCAACGGAGTTCTGTAGATAAGGTAGGTGTCCTTAATAAGTCGAAAATTGCTGCTGCAGTTTGAGCAATCGGCTATAATGTTCACAAAGTAAAACGGGACTCTCATGTCGGCACATTTTGTGAGAAAATTCATTTCAAAATCAAAACGACTGCCCTTTGTTTTCATCACCGTGTCATACAGAAATGCAGGAATACCTCGCAGCCCTGTTTGAGTGTCCTTGCAGCTTTTGCCCGTAATAACCTTGAAATATGCCGAGGACAGTCTGTTTCCGATTCGTATATTAATCGGCATTTTAGACTTTTTGTAATCTCTTTTGCCAAGAATCAGACTGCCGTTTCTAAGGTCAAGCATACGGCTGATTTTCATAACATCATTTGCAGTATGTTGTCCGTCAGCGTCACAGGTAATGTAGCCCGTGATATTATAAAGGTTATCGTGAGCGTATTTGATGCCTGCTTTAAGGCTTGCACCTTTGCCGTTGTTATTTTTCAGGTGGACAAGATGACAGCCAATACTTGTCAATTCGTTAAAATATTCCGATTTGGGATTAAGACCGTCATTGACAACAACAATATGCTCAGCTCCAAAATTCTGTAATTCATTGCAGAGGATGATTGTGTTTCTGTTTTCACAATAAATAGGAATAATTATCGCGTGACTCATGCAGCTGTTCCTTTCATTTTTATATTTTTAGTATACAACAATTTTTCTTTTGTGACAATATTCAATTTTTTTCTATTGTAAACATTGTAACGATTTTTTGCTCAAAAACATAGTTTGTGTCATTATTGGCGTTTTAATAAAAAAATATGGCAAAAATGCCAAAAACTATTTAAAAATCATATCATTTATGTTATACTGTATCTCAAGTAAGTTAAAAACAGAAAGACGGTGAATTATGTTTAAAAAAATATCGGCAGGAATTCTTTCGGCTCTTATGATTACTGCCGTTGCAGTATCGGGTACGGGCTGCTCACAAACTCAGCCGGCGTCAATTGACTACAAAACAGCCGACAAGGTGGCTGACGGTGCGATTCTTCAAGCATTTTGTTGGGATTTCAACACAATAAAGGAGTCAATGGGGGATATTGCCGCAGCAGGTTTTTCTGCTGTGCAGACATCTCCGATTAACGAGTGTCTTGAGGGCGAAGACGGCGGTATGGATCTTTACGGCAACGGAAAGTGGTACTATCACTATCAGCCGACTGATTTCAAAATCGGTAATTATCAGCTCGGTACTCGTGATGAATTTAAGGCAATGTGCGATGAGGCCCATAAGTATGGTATAAAGGTTATTGTCGATGTAATTGCAAACCACACCACTCCGGAAACCGATGAGGTAAGCGAAGATCTTATTGAGGCCGGCGGCGGAAGTCTTGAAACCCTTTATCACAAGGAGGGCAGAACGCCCCTTAATGATTTCGGCGACAGACTTGCCTGCACCACGTATGAGATGGGAGGACTTCCCGACATCAACACGGAAAGACCTTCCTTTCAAAAGTATTTCTTTAATTACATTAACGATTGTATTGCCTGCGGTGCCGACGGTTTCAGATATGATACGGCAAAGCATATCGGACTTTCCGATGATCCAAAAGAAGATGACGGCTTTAAAAATAACTTCTGGGAAAAAGCAACAAAAGAAGTTGATAACGCAGAAAATCTTTTTATCTACGGCGAAGTGCTTCAGGGCGACAATGACAGGCTTGCCGACTATATAAAGGAAATCGGCAGAACCACATCAAGCACCTACGGCAGTAAAATTCGTTCGGGAATTGCAAGCGGCAATATCGACACGGCGGTTGTGTCTGATTATTGGATTGGCAATGCAGACCCGAATATTGTAACATGGGTTGAATCCCACGATAACTACATCAATGACTGCACATACAATAATATCGACAACGAGCAGGTTGTCCTCGGCTGGGCAATAATCACGGCAAGAAAAGACGGAACACCGCTCTTCTTTGACCGTCCGTATAACAGCTCAATCGACAATTCATGGGGCATGAACCGAATCGGCACACAGGGTGACGATATGTACAAGGACAACCGTGTTTCCGCAGTGAATTTCTTCAGAACAGCAATGAAAGGTGAAGACGAAAATCTCGTTAATCCTAACCTTGACTCAACTGCTCTTATGATTGAAAGAGGCACAAAGGGAGCTGTAATTGTCAATACAAATGATGCTCTCAAGGTTGATTTTGAAACAAATCTTGCTGACGGAACATATGTTGACCGTGTTGACCGCAAAACCGAATATACTGTTAAAAACGGTAAGATTACCTGTGATACGGATATCCCTGAAAATTCAGTTGTAGTTCTTTATAATGAGGGATACACTGAATATGCAAGACCTGCAAGCGTGGGCGTTGACTCAAAAACAGAGTTTACATACAGCGATGATACATACGAGGTAACTCTCACCTGTTCAAACACAGATAATGCCACATATTCCCTTGACGGCGGAAAGGCTGTTTCGTACAAAGACGGTGACAAAGTAACAATCAAGCACGGTGACAGCGATGTTTCAAAGCTTGAGCTTCGTGCGGAAAATGCCGAAGGCGTCAAAACTTACGAAAGACTTGAATTCACTTATATGTAAAAGATGAATTTTATGCTACGCTTGCACCGATGTCTGTAATGCAAAACCACACATCGGTGCAGAAACAAAAAGGAAAAGACGGAACTTACGACTGCATAATCAAAAGAGATTTAAATTCACCGAATATTATTTTCTTTGACGGTGAAGTATCCGACGATTTGCAGTATTTCCCGACAAAAATCATACAGCAGAATAACGGAGGTAACAAAGCATGAGCGAACTTAAAGGCGCAAAAATGGAAGGAAGCAAAGTGCCGGCAGAGGAAATCAAGAATCCAGACCTCGTAGCCGCTATTGAAAAGATGCAGGATGACAACACAACCGAAAACATCAACAAGATGATTGATGAGGTTATGAAGGCAAAATTCATTCTCCCTGCAAAGGTAACACCAAAGACAGAGGCTAAGACAACCAACGGTCAGACTGTTATGCAGCAGTCAACTCAGGTTCAGTTCAGACTTCTTGAAAACGGCAACAAAGAAAAGTTTTTCGGTGTATTTACGGACACAGACGAACTTTTCAAGTGGAAAGACACTCAAAATGCACAGAAGGTTGTTACAGATTTTGACAGCATTGCCCAGATGGTAATGGATCCCCAGGCTGATGTAAAGGGCTTTGTAATCAATCCTTTCGGAAAGAGCGTAACATTCCCGAAACAGATGGTTCATTCTTTCAAACAGCAGAAGGACTATATGAAACTCAAAAATCAGACAATCGAACCGGGTTCACCAATCAGTCTCGGCGAGCCTAAAGAATACCCGATTGATCTTATGGCTGCTCTTATTAATCATTTCAGCACAGAGCCGACAGTAAATGCCGCATATCTTCGCTTGATTGAGCAGAACGGTCAAAAGAGCTACTTCATTGTGGTTGATTTCTTCGGTGATATGGAAAGCACATTCGATGCAATCAGCAAGGTTGCAAATCCGTTCCTTGACGATGAAATCCAGCTTTCAATGATGCCATATTCAATGGATTTTGCAAAAAATGCAGTAAAGGGTGTTGAACCTTTCTACAGAAAAGAAAACTGATTATTTAAATATTGTTTTTGCAAAACATTAAATCCGCTGACAGTTTATGTCAGCGGATTTTTTATAGTCAAAATATGTTGCGATATAGTCAAAAATAAGCTTTATTTAATTAAGCCTACAAAACTTTGCACAATAACTTGTACAAAGAAACAAAAATGTGATAATGAATTGAAAAAACAAGTGCAAAATGCTATAATAAAAGCAATCACATTGCCCACAATTATGAAATGGAGGAATCAAAATGAAAAGAACAAGAAAAATCACGAGCATTGTTCTTGCCGCACTCATGGTGCTTTCAGCACTTGTCGTGTCGGCAGGTGGCGTTTCGGCAGCAACATCGTCAGGTTCAGAGGCGTACTTTGATAACTCAAAGTACGGATGGAAGGATGTTTATGTTTACGCATACGGCACAAAGGAAAATGCCGAATGGCCGGGAGAGCTTATGACAAAAGAGGACAGCGGTCTTTATAAGGCAAGCTTTGCGTATTCTTTTAAATCGGAAAAAATCATCTTCAACAACGGTCTTGAAAAAGGCAATGGCAAGGAGCAGTATCCTGAGGCAGCAGGTCTTTCACTCAATGCCGGTGAATGTAAAATGCTCACAGCCGAAAAGCAGTGGATTGACTACGGCAAGCCTGATGATCACGCTTACGGTTACACACTTACAGCAAACAATACGTCTTTTTCAACAGAATCACTTGATGTAAAGCTTGCGTTAAAGAATGCCGACAAGGGCTATTACTCAGTTGACGGTTCAGCTAAGAAAGAGTTTGCAAACGGTGATTCGGTAAAAGTCGGTGAGGGCAAAATCGGCAATTCAAAAGTTACTCTTACACTTTATGCAACAGGTGCAGACGGGGTTGAAACGGAGCAGACATATACCTTCAAAAAGACTTTTACAGCGTCAAAGACAACTTTCTCCGCTAAATCAGACGGCCACACAACAGAGCCTGAGGGCGGCTATTACGGCACAAACCCTGAAATGCAGCTCGGCAAGCATAAGACAATCTCTGTTGACGGTGATTTAAGCGACTGGGATAGCTCAATGATTATTGCTCAGGGTGTTGCAAACGATGATCCCCGAGTTTATATGCCTTCTTCAATGCATGAACAGCCGTGGGATGCTTATGCTCTCTACAGTGCATGGGATGACGATAATCTTTATTTCCTGCTTGAAATGGCTAACACAACATACATAACTTCTCCCGAGGACAACTTTGCCGCATCAAATGAAGCTCGTCCTTGGAGAAACAGTATTCCTATGTATCTTGCTCTGTCAATTGACCCTGCAAAGCAGGCAACAGGCAAGGCAGTAGGTACAAACAAGGATGGTTCTGTATATACCAATCCGTTCGTATGGGGTTGCACAAACGGCACTGCAAAAGACGGAGGCACAGGCTTTACAACTCATATAGACACACTTGTTGCATTTGACTCCAACAACTCAAACGGCGGCGCTTCAATCTTTAAGGCAGATACTCAAGACACAGACGGAACATATATGTTCAACTATGACACAAGAATTCCAATCGGTGTAACAAGCTTTCAGGCTCAGGACAATAAAAACGGATTTAAAATCAAATACGCTAACGGAACAAAGAGTACATCACTCTTCGGTATCAACGCTCCAAAGGGTTCAAGAGTAATGGGCGATAACCTCGATATGAACTCAAACTGGGTTGACTTCTTCGATGAAGGTTACAAGAACTCATACGGCTATGTTTACGAAATTGCAGTTCCGCTCAATACTTTAGGTATTGACCGCAGCTACATTGAAACACAGGGTATCGGTGCAATGCAGATTCTCACATACGGCACATCGGGTATGGATACACTTCCGCATGATCCCTCAATGCTTGATCAGGCAAATCTTGAGTACAGCTACGATCCTTCAACCTCACACGAGAAAGAAGATATTGACAATATCACGGTTCCGCTTGCAAGAATCGGTGCGCTTCTTCCCGACACAGAAGTAAACGAAGCTCCGTTTGAGGTTAACTTCGGTGCAAACCTCAATTCAGGACAGAGTGCAGGCACACCTGTCACCCTTTTGGCAGAAAGCTATCACGCTACAGGTGATGTAACTTATTCATTCACAGTTAACGGTGAAACAGTTCAGAACTCAAACACAGATTCATGTGTATGGACTCCGTCGGCTGACGGCACATATTCAATCGGTGTGGTTGCAGTTGATGCAAACGGCAACAAGGCAGAGTCAACAAAGACATTCGTTGTAGGTTCGTCTTCATCGGATGAAACTCTCAAGGGCGATGTTAACCGTGACGGCAGTGTAACTGTTGTTGATGCAACACTTGTTCAGAAATACATCGTAAAGCTTGAAGATTTTGACGCAGAAACAATGAAGATTGCCGATGTAAACGGTAACGGCATTATTGAGGTTACAGATGCAACATTGATTCAGAAAATCATAGCTAACCTTGCTTAAACGATAAAATTTAATCTTAAAAACTTTTAAGGCGGTTGTGCATATTCTGCATAACCGCCTTTTGTATAAACCTTGTATGTAAATTAAAGCCTTACGGGAATTCCTTTTTCGTTGAGATATTTTTTAAGCTCGGGAATCGGAATTTCACCAAAGTGAAAAAGTGATGCCGCAAGAACTGCGTCAGCCTTGCCTTCTGTAAAAGCATCATAAAAATGCTCAAGTGCGCCCGCACCGCCGCTTGCAATTACGGGAATGTTCACCTTTTCGGAAACTGCCCTTGTAAGTGCAATGTCATAGCCTTTTTTCTGACCGTCCTCGTCCATGCTTGTAAGGAGAATTTCTCCCGCACCGAGTTTTTCGCATTTTACAGCCCATTCAATTGCATCCATACCGACAGGAGTTCTTCCGCCGTTCACATAAACTTCCCAGCTGTCGCCGTTTCTTTTGGCATCTATAGCGGCAACAACGCACTGACTGCCGAATTTATATGCCGCCTCGCTGATGAGTTCGGGACGATGAACAGCGGCTGAATTTACGGACACCTTGTCTGCGCCGGCTCTGAGCAGAACATTGAAATCTTCAACGCTTCTGATACCGCCGCCGACCGTGAACGGAATGAAAATTGAATTTGCAACCTTTTCAACCATGTCAATGGTGATGTTTCTTGAATCGCTTGATGCGGTAATGTCGAGAAATACAAGCTCGTCAGCACCCTGTTTGTCATATTGCATTGCAGATTCAACGGGATCGCCTGCGTCAACAAGATTTACAAAACTCATACCTTTTACAACTCTGCCGTTTTTTACATCAAGACATGGAATTATTCTTTTTGCGTACATATTTATTCCTCCCTGCCTTTTACAATGTCAGCAAAATTTCTGAGAATTTTAAGTCCCGTTTTGCCGCTTTTTTCGGGGTGAAACTGAGTTGCAAAAACATTGCCTTTTTCAACAGCGGCGTCAATCGTAACACCGTATTCCGTCTGAGCCGAAACAATGCTCCTGTCGCTTGCGTTCAAAAAATATGAGTGAACAAAATAAACGTATGCATTCTGTTCGATGCCTTTGAAAAGTCTGCTCTTTTCATTGATTTTAAGGCTGTTCCAACCAATGTGCGGAATCTTTAAGCCTTCGCCTGACGGAATCTTTGTGATTGTACCGTCAAAAACCGAAAGACCTTTTACATTCGGACTTTCTTCACTTTCGGGAAAGAGGAGCTGAAGTCCAAGACAAATGCCTAAAAACGGTTTTTCACTGTTTATGTACTCAATAACCGTGTCTTTAATGCCGTATGAATTCATTGTGTCCATTGTATCGCCAAACGAACCGACACCCGGCAAAACAGCACCGTCTGCATTCATAATTTCGTCTTTATCTCTCGTAATCACACATTCACAGCCGATATGCTTTAACGCTTTGTAAACACTGCGGATATTGCCTGCGCCGTAATCAATAACTGCTATCATTTTTATCAACTCCGTCATTTGCTTTCTGTTAAACAATTTTACCATACAACATTTATTATTGCAACATAAACCGACGCATATTTCATAATTTCGTAAAATTTACAATAATTTAATTTATATCTTATTGTAAATTGCAAGTTCTTGTGTTAAAATGAATTGGTTAAGACAGTGTGTCTGTTTTACTATTTATAACGGGAGATATTAAAAAAATGATTACTCATTTGCTCACAAGAATAGATTTAATGATGAATTCCCTCTCAAAGGGACAAAAAAGAATTGCTCTTTTTATTGAAGAGCATTACGATAAGGCGGCATTTATGACTGCATCAAAGCTTGGTGAAACTGTCGGAGTCAGCGAGAGTACGGTTGTTCGTTTTGCAACCGAGCTCGGCTATGACGGCTACCCTAAGCTTCAAAAAGCAATGCAGGAGATGATTCGTAACAAGCTCACATCTGTTCAGCGTATTGAAGTTACCTCAAACCGTATCGGCAATGACAATGTGCTTGACAGCGTTCTTAATCAGGATATCGATAAAATCCGCAGAACAATTGAAGAAACATCTCATGAGGATTTTGCCCGTGCAGTTGATGAAATTTGCAAGGCAGAGCGTATTTACATATTCGGTGTGCGTTCAACAGCCGCAATCGCAAATTTCCTTGCATACTATTTCGAAATGATTTTTGACAATGTGCGTGTTATCACAAGCGGCAGTCAAACCGAAACCTTTGAACAGATTTTCAGAATCACCGACAAAGATGTTATGATTGGTATTTCATTTCCCCGTTACAGTTCAATGTCGGTTGAGGCAATGGACTTTGCCCGTTCAAGGGGCGCTCACGCAATTGCAATCACGGACAGTATGGTTTCTCCTCTTGTTCAGAGTGCCGATTCCGTGCTTATTGCAAGAAGCGATATGGCGTCAATTGTAGACTCACTCGTTGCACCGTTAAGTCTTATCAACGCTCTTATTGTTGCAACCGTGCTTAAAAAGAAAGATGAGGTTTCCGACACATTCCGCAGACTTGAGCTTGTGTGGAACCGTGACGGAGTTTACACCAACCGTGACAGAGAAATAATGGGTAATATAGAAGATGATGATAAGTAAAAAAGTTGTGGTAATCGGAGCAGGTGCGGCAGGTCTTATGGCGGGTGCAACTGCGGCACTCTATGGTGCGTCAGTTACGATAATCGAAAAGAACAAGCGTGTCGGCAGGAAAATTATGATAACGGGCAAAGGAAGGTGTAACCTTGCCAATAACTGCGATGTGCAGACTTTTATCAATAATGTTCCCGTAAACGGAAGATTTCTCTATTCTGCAATCAATGCATTTACTCCCGAGGATACAATCGAATTTTTTGAATCCAAAGGACTTAAAATAAAGACCGAAAGGGGAAATCGTGTGTTCCCTGTATCCGATAAATCGGTTGATGTTGTTGATACAATGCATGATTATGCCGTTGAATCGGGTTGTAAAATCGTGTGTGATACGGCAAACGCTCTTATTCTTGAGGACGGTGCCGTTATAGGTGTTAAGTGTGAAGAAAACACCTACTATGCTGACAGCGTAATTATCTGTTGTGGCGGTAAAAGTTATCCGCTTACGGGCTCAACAGGTGACGGCTATACACTTGCAAAACAGGCAGGACACACAATCGTTCCGCTCAAACCGTCGCTCGTGCCGTTTACTTCCGGTGATAAACAATGCAAGGATATGCAGGGACTTGCCCTCAAAAATGTTGCGCTCAGAATAGTTGATAAGAACAGTAAAAAGACTGTTTACAGCGACTTCGGCGAAATGCTTTTTACACATTTCGGAATGAGCGGTCCGATGATTTTATCGGCAAGCTCGCACATCCGTGATATTCAGCCCGACCGTTATATTGCGGAAATTGACCTCAAGCCGGCACTTGATTTTGAACACCTCGACAGGCGTATTCAGAACGATTTCAAAGAGAATTCAAACCGTGATGTTTCAAACGCATTTTCAAAGCTTTTGCCGAGAAAAATCATAGTACCCGTTCTCAAACGCTGGGGAGTTCCCTTTGACAAAAAGTGTAATTCAATTACAAAAGAGGAGCGACACGCTCTTTGTGAAATTCTCAAATGCTTTACGGTTGAAATCAGCGGTTTCAGACCGATTGAGGAGGCAATCATAACCTCAGGCGGTGTAAAAACTTCCGAAATCAACCCGAAAACCATGGAAAGCAAGCTTGTAAGCGGACTGTATTTCGCAGGCGAAGTAATCGACTGCGACGCCTACACAGGCGGTTTTAATCTCCAGATTGCATGGAGTACAGGACGGCTTGCCGGAGAAAACAGTGCATATATCTGATTTGATTATACATAATATATTTGATTGAAAGGATGTAATTTATGTCAATAGCAATCGCTTTGGACGGTCCTGCAGGAGCAGGTAAATCCTCAATTGCAAAAAGAGTTGCAAAGGCACTTGACTGTATTTATGTTGATACAGGAGCGCTTTATCGCACAATCGGTCTGTCGGCAACAAGAAACTCCGTAGCTCCCGAAGATGAAAATGCGGTAAAGAATTTGCTTTCAAAAATCACAGTTGACCTAACATTCAATGAAAAGGGCGAGCAGATTGTTCTGCTTGACAACGAAGATGTGTCCGGACTCATCAGAACTCCGGAGGCATCAATGATGGCATCAAAAATTTCTGCCGTACCGATTGTAAGAGCTTATCTTCTTGATTTGCAGAGAAATATGGCAAAGACGCATGATGTAATTATGGACGGCAGAGATATCGGCACGGTTGTGCTGCCCGATGCGCAGGTTAAAATTTTTCTTACAGCGTCCCCCGAGGCAAGAGCCGAAAGAAGATATAAGGAGCTTGTTGAAAAGGGTATGGATGTAAAATACGACGACATTTTAAACGATGTAATAACCCGTGACTACAACGATACTCACCGCAAAACAGCTCCGCTCAAGCCTGCCGAGGGTTGCGTTACCGTTGATACAACAGAGCTTGATTTTGAGCAGTCGGTTGAAAAAATAATTTCCGTTATAAAGGAGAATATCTGATGGGTCAGTCAAAGGTACTTTATGCAGTCGGCAAAGCTGTCTGCAAGCCTGTTTTCAAACTTTTGTACAGATATAAAACTATAATTGAAGAGCCGCTTCCGCTTGTGGGAGGCATGATTATTGCAAGTAACCATATATCAAATTCAGATCCGGTTCTTCTCGGTTTGTCACAAAAGAAACGCAGACTGTTCTTTATGGCAAAAATTGAACTTTTTAAAAATAAATTCTTCGGTGCGTTAATCCGTGCACTCGGTGCATTCCCCGTTGAAAGGGGTGCAGGTGACGGCAAGGCTATCAAGACAGGCGAAGACCTTATCCGTGACGGCGAGATTATGACAATCTTTATTGAGGGCGGTCGTTCCAAAACAGGCGAACTTATGCGTCCCCGCAGCGGATGCGCTCTTGTTGCACAGCAGATGCAGGTCCCTGTTGTGCCTGCCTGCATCACAATTGTAGGCAACAAAAAGCATACATTTGCAAAGAGAGTTATCCACTTCGGCAAACCTCTCACCCCCGAAAAGCTCGGACTTACTCCGGACAGCGGAAGACGGGAGCTTAAAGGTGCAACAACCATGATCATGGACGAAATCAAAAGAATGAGGGAGCAGGATTTAATTGAGTATAAAAAAGGCTGATTCTGCAGGATTCTGCTTCGGCGTCAACCGTGCAATCAATATCGTAAATGAACTGCTCGAAAAAGGAATAAAGGTTGCAACCCTCGGCCCTATTATCCACAATATGGAAATGGTTCACGAGCTTGAAGAAAGAGGATGCACCCCCGTTAAAGCAGTTGACGAGCTTACTGACGATACAACGCTTGTAATCCGTTCACACGGAGTTGAAAAAAGCGTTATTGATTCTCTTGTAAAAAGAGGAATTAACTTTGAGGACGCAACGTGTCCTTTTGTTAAAAAAATTCACAAGATTGTATCAAACACAAACCCTGAAAATGATGTTGTTTTGATTGCAGGAAATAAAAATCATCCCGAGGTTTGCGGTATAATAGGCCATTGTGCAAGTGATTGTTACACATTTAATAATGAGGCAGAGCTTGATGATTTATTGCCAAATATTCTAAAAGAGAATAATAAACAGGTGCAAATTGTCGCACAGACAACATTTGACACACAAGAATGGAAAAAATGTGTAAAAAAGATAAAAAAGCTATGTACAAATGCAAAAATATTTGATACAATATGTAATGCTACGCAAGTTAGGCAAACCGAAGCTTCTCAGATTGCCGCCGAATCCGACTTTATGGTTGTAATTGGTGACAGGCACAGCTCCAATACGGGAAAGCTTTTTGATATATGCAAAAGACAGTGTGAGAACACGGTTCTCATCGAAACCGCTGCCGAGCTTGATTTAAACAAGGTTTCGGTTGCCGAATCAATCGGCGTAACTGCGGGTGCTTCAACGCCTGCAAGGATAATAAAGGAGGTACTGGATACAATGAGTGAAGTAAAATCCGGTGAAACAAATTTTGAACCATCTTTTGAGGAGATGCTTGAGGAGTCCCTCAAAAACTTTAATACAAACGAGAGGGTAATGGGCACAGTTCTGAGCATAGCTCCCAACGAAGTTCAGGTAGATGTCGGCAGAAAGCAGACAGGCTTTATTCCTGCTTCAGAGCTTTCAAACGATCCTAATGCAAGACCCGAAGATGTAGTTAAAGTAGGCGATGTTATTGAGCTTCTTATTATGAAGACCAATGATCAGGAAGGCACTATCATGCTTTCAAAGCGCAGAGTAGATGCACAGAAGGGTTGGGAAGAGCTCAAAGAAAAGGCAGAGTCACAGGAGGTTCTCTCCGGCAAGGTTACTGAGGCAGTTAAGGGCGGCGTAATCGTTCTTTACAACGGCTCAAGAATCTTTATCCCTGCATCACAGGCAACAGCAACTCGTGAAGAGAGCCTTGAAGACCTCGTAGGTCAGGATGTTGATTTCAGACTTATCGAAGTTTCACAGAACGGCAGACGCAGAAGAGCTATCGGTTCAATCCGCAGCGTACTCAAGGAGCAGAGAGCTGCTCAGCGTGAAGAATTCTGGAAAACCTGCGAAGTTGGCAAGCGTTACAAGGGCGTTGTTAAGTCACTTACAAGCTACGGCGCATTTGTTGACCTCGGCGGCGTGTTCGGCATGATTCACATTTCAGAGCTTTCATGGACACACATTAAGCATCCGAGCGAGGTTGTTAATGTAGGCGATACAGTTGATGTTTACATAAAGGATATCAATGAGGAAACAAAGAAGATTTCTCTCGGCTTCAAGAATGCTGAAGACAATCCGTGGGAAATCCTCAAGAAAAACTATCCTGAGGGAACAGTTGTTAAGGCTACAATCGTCGGTCTTACAACATTCGGCGCATTTGCAAACATCATTCCGGGTATTGACGGTCTTATCCACATTTCTCAGATTGCAAACAAGAGAATTGAAAAGCCCGCTGATGTACTTAAGGTTGGCGATGTTGTTGAAGCTAAGATTACTGCAATCGACTTCGACAAGAAGCGTGTAAGCCTTTCAATGCGTGCACTTCTTCCTGAAGACGAGCAGGCACCTGCTGAGTCTGAAGAAGCTGCTGAATAATCAGAACTTTTGTGGGCATCCGAAAGGATGCCCTTTTGCTTTAAATTAATTTAATCGGGTACAGGCTATGAAACGACTGATTTCCCTTACTGTGGCTTTTATGCTTATCACACTTCTCGGTGTGTGCAGAAGCCGTGCGTATGATGAATACAATCTGACTGACCTTGCCGCTTGTTCGTCTGTAAAAAGTGACAGCAACGGCAAGGGAGGATTTGTGTGCGCATTTTCGGGAAATACAGTGTTTTCAGCAAGGCTTGTGCCCGATTTTTCTGCATACAATTTTTCTGTCGGCGGTCGGATAAGGAGTGTGTCACAGAGCGGAAACTACACTTATGCACTTGTTTTTGACGATGCTTTCACTAACAAATATTCAGTGTATTCTCTTAATCTTAATAACGGAAATGTTTCACAGAACACTTTTGTTGACGAAAATTTTATGACCAGTTCCTTTTCGGTAACAGATAATCGCATTTACTATATCAAGACCGACAGCCTGAAATCTTATGTTGCGTGCAGGGATTTTTCATCTGATAAAAAGTCGAAAATAACTTTTTCAGACAATGTAAACGAGGTTTTTAATAATAGCGGAAAGTCATACGCAAGACTTTGTGACGGTTCAATTTACAAGCTCTCGCAATCGTCATCAACCTATGTTGCCGATACAGGTGAACTTAAAAATATTTATAACGCAGGAATAAACAGAGTTATAAACGAAGACGGATTTATCGTTTCGCTGTCAGATAATTCAAGGGAATATGTTTCAAATGCCGCAGCCGAAAATGTTTCGGTATCTGACGGAAAAATATATTCTGCCGTGAATTATCGACTTAATCTGAAAACATCCGAAAAAACAAAAAGCGTGTCAATTTCCGACAGAGCAACTGCTGTTGTATCTTACAAAAAACAATGTGCTGTTTTGCTTGATAACGGAACGGTTCAGGTATTTGGCTCGGGTGATTTTGAGGAAAAGAAAACAAGTGGCAATGACGGCAGTAATGACGATCACAATTCTTCTAAATCAGATATTCAACCGAATAATTCCGGATACCTGTTTTCTGACGGGATAGTTTACAGGATTTACAGCGGAGAAACCGTTGCCGATTTCAAAAACAAAACTTCTGCCGAAAATGTATATAAGGCGGATGGTACGCTTGCAAAGAGCGGAAAGCTGAAAACAGGCTTTACTGCCGTTATAGATTCAAAGACTTATGTTATTGCAGTTTGCGGAGATGTGACGGGCGAGGTCCACGTGGTGGGAAAATCGACGCTGCGCATGAGCGACGGCGGC